>Ga0233425_10006248_pt1 | contig 17864 bp, 11 predicted proteins | sample Watercolumn_Towu_2_FD_181712 | JGI IMG/M metagenome (GOLD analysis project Ga0233425, IMG submission 181712) | Freshwater microbial communities from Lake Towuti, South Sulawesi, Indonesia - Watercolumn_Towuti2014_140_MG | ecosystem: Environmental > Aquatic > Freshwater > Lake | place... | reverse complement strand
CGTGTCGCACAGGCTCCTAGCCAGCAACCTACGCCAGTGCATTAGGCTGGTCGAGAAACAACCAAAGCAACGCTTGGGAGTGACCATTGATCTCCCGTGCCAGTCTCAACTCAAATGAAACACACCCTTATCACTTTCAGCGGCGATACCAGCATCTACCTGGCCAGCGAGCTGACCCTGGACAAGGCGCTGACCATTGACGGCGAGCATCATGCCATCACCGTCAGCGGCGACACCGGCAACGATGGCACTCCCAATGTGCGTGTGTTCGATATTGCAGCAAGCGGCGTCGTCACGCTTAACCATCTCAACATCGTCAAGGGCTATAATCCCTACACCACAACTATGGGTGGAGGTATCTATAATGCCGGGAGGCTAATCTTCCAAAATAGCACCCTGGCCCATTCGGTAGCCAGGCTCAACGGCGGCGGTCTTTTCAACGAGGGCACGGCGTTGGTGCAACAAAGCGCCATCTGGGCCAACGAAGCCGGCGCCGGCGTCGGGATTGCCAATATGGGGCAATTGACGCTGGACGGCAGTACGGTCTCCGCCAACTGGGCGGACTACGGCGGGGGCGGCATCTACAATGCGGGCACGCTGATGGTGACTGCCAGCACCCTCTCCGGGAATCTGACTCCCTATATTGCCAGCGCCTTGCTTAACACTCTGGGCGGCGGCCTCTATAACTGCGGCGGCCAGGCGACGCTGCGCGACAGCACTGTTTTCGGCAACCGGGCCGCCTACGGTGGCGGCACTGCCAATGCGAGTTGCTTCGATGGGGGCGGTATCCCCAACCTCACCCTGATCAACAGCACCCTCTCCGGGAATCTGGCTACCTTCCAGGGCGGCGGCCTCTATAACTATGGCGCGGCGCATGGAACGCTAACGCACGTCACCGTGAGCGGCAACGGCGCCAGTACCAGCGGCGGCAATGGGATGGGCGGCGGAATTTACAATGGCGAAGCTGCCACATTATCCTTGAAAAACTCGCTAGTAGCTGGGAATACCAATGTCGGGTTATATGCTGGGTGGGGAGATTGTTACTCCTTCTCCAATGGTACGTTGACTTCACAAGGCTATAACCTGGTCGGCCCTGACGACGATTGTCCGCACAACGGGCCTGGGGATCTGACGACCGCCGACCCGCAACTTGGCCCGCTGACCGACAATGGCGGGGCCGCCTGGACCCACGCCCTCTTGCCCAACAGTCCAGCCATTAACGGCGTGCCGGCGATTAACTGCCCGGTGGCTACTGACCAGCGCGGCTTCGCCCGTCCTTATCCGGCCGGCGGCGCGTGCGACATCGGCGCGTATGAGGCCGGGCCGCTGTATCTGCGCAAGACGGTGACGCCCACAACGACCGTGACCTATCACGGCCTGGTGACCTATACCCTCGTGTTGAGCAATACGGGGCCTACGCCGGACGCCAGCGTGTGGTTGACCGACACGTTGCCGGCCGCGCTGGCCTTCGGCCAGTGGGTCAGTGCACCGGGCAATGCCACGGTCGCCGCCAACACCATTCTCTGGAACGGCGCCCTGGCGGCCGGCCAGGCGGTCACCTTCACGTTCCAGGCCCGCCATACGGGCAATGACGGCAATGTGACGGTGACCAACCGGGCGCGTTTTAGCGGCGTCACCGGCCTGGGTGGGGGGCAGGCCAGTTTCAACGTCGGCTGTTTGTCGGCGTATACCGTGCAAAATAGCCACGACGCTGGGGATGGCAGCCTGCGCCAGGCCATTGGCACCGTCTGTCCGGGAGGAATCATTCACTTCAGCGGCGATGCCAACATCTATCTCGCCAGCGAATTAGCCATTGCCAGGTCGTTGACCATTGACGGCGAAGCTCATGCCATTACCATCAGCGGCGACACCGACAACAATGGGCTGCCCGACGTGCGCGTGTTCAACATCGCGAAGCATAGCGTCGTCACCCTCAGCCATCTCAACATCGTCAGCGGCGCGGCCACCAACAAGGTTGGCGGCAACGGCGGCGGCCTGCTCAACCAGGGTACGCTGACGCTGCGAGATAGCATCATTGCCGGCAACACCGCCGCCGGGGTGGGCGGTGGTCTCTACAATTACGATGGCGCCTTGGCGCTGCAAAACACCACTTTCTCTGGCAATACGGCCCGCAGTGGCGGCGGTATTTACAGCACCGGCGCATTGACGGTGGAAAACACGACTTTCTCAGGCAATACGGCCAGCAATAGCGGCGGCGGCATTTACAGCATCGGCGCATTGACGGTATCCAACAGCGCCTTGGTCAATAACCTGGCCGGCGGTGGCGCCACGCTTGGCACAGGCGGCGGATTACAAGTCAGCGGTGGGGGCATCGCTTATTTGCGCAACTGCACGTTCGGCGGCAACGAGGCCAAAGGCAGCGACGACGACGGCGGCGGGGCAATGATGATTTATTCTGGCGCCGTGACCCTGGTTAACTGCACGGTCGCCGGCAACCGCAGCGCCACCTATGGCGGCGGCGTCTCGCTGCACACCAGTTCCGGCGACCCCGTCCTGCATCTGTACAATACCATCGTCGCCATGAACACGGCGACGACTGCCGCCAGCGGGCCAGACCTGTATGGCGACATCACCTCGCACGACTACAACCTGATTCAGGATACCACCGGGGCTACCATCGGCGGCGTGACCACCCACGACCTCACCGGCGTCGCCCCCGGCCTCGGCCCCCTGGCCGATAACGGCGGGCCAACCTGGACGCGCGCCCTCTTGACCGGCAGTCCGGCGATCAATGCTGGCAACGACGCGGTTTGTCCCATCACCGATCAGCGCGGCATCGCGCGGCCGCAAGGCGCGCACTGCGACATTGGCGCGTACGAGTTTGTCGCGGCCGTGCCGCCGGTGATTCGTGTCTATCTGCCGCTTATGGTTAGATAACCGGGCATTAGCAAGGCATTGGGCCTTGGCTGTGACGTGCCGGGTACTTGCGAAGCGCCTGGCACGTGTGGCGATCGGTCCATGCATCGTCTACAGACCGTGTACGCGATCCGTGGGTGCTGTACGCCGTCCGTGGGTGCTGTAGGCGATCCGTAGACTGTGTAGGCGATCCGTGGGTGCTGTACGCCGTCCGTAGACTGTGTAGGCGATAGATAAAGGTTTGGCGAGCTCCCGTGGTCGGCGGCGGCCGACCTCGCGGCGGAACGCCCCTTCGCCCCGAATTCATTCGGCGGCGCGGGGCGATTGAAATCGCGGCTAAGGGGCGGCCCGCCGGGGCGTCCATCCTTCGCCTCACTCAGGACAGGCTCTGCGTGGACGCAACCCAGATCCGCATGACCGATTACTTGACCGACGTTCTAGAGGCTTCAGCCGGTTTCGCCAGGCATCGCGCACGACCGGCTAAAGCCTCGACTCCAGAAGGTTATCTGAACGTCTATAGCTTGCGCCTGGCACGTGTGGTCTTTCCTCAGTCAATCCCCCACGAACCGGCCATCCGCCGCCTGGCGCGCCTGGCCGAGGGCGACGAGGGTCGCCAGCCATTCGCCGATGCGCGCGTCGCTTGCGTCCCCGAACGCGGCCGCGATTTCGCCCGCGACCACGGGCCGGCCGAAGCTCGCCAGCGCGGCGCGCACGGCCGCGGCCTGCTCGGCCATGCCCGCGGGCCACGCCCACCGGCCGCGGCGCGGTTGCGCGGCCGGCGGCTGCGCGTCTTCCGCGAAGTCTTGGGTCAGGGCGGATTGCGGGCCGCGGGTTGCGTATGCGGCGGGGGCCTGGTATGCGGGCCGCAGCCAGCGGATGACGCCGCGGGCTTCCTCGGCGGCGCGCGCCGCGTTGAGCGCCGCCAGCCGCGCCAGGATTTCCGCATCGGGCAGCGCGGGCGGCCAACCGTAGGCGTCGCATACGGCCGCGTCCAGGTCGTCGTGGAGCTGCTTGAGGAGCGAGACTAACCCCTGTGCGTGGATGAGCTTTTCGGCGGCCGATAACATGCCGGCGGACGTGCCAGGCGCTTCGCAAGTGCCTGGCGCGTGGTCGCGGTCTGGCGCGTGGCGCAGCTTTTCCAGCACGTTGTACATGTCGGTGAGGGCCAGCCGGGGATGCTGGGCTTGCTGGCGCTTGCGGTGGGCATCCAACTCCTCGGCCAGCGCGCGGATGCGGGCTTTTTGCGCATCGGTGGCGTCGGGGAAGGGGAATTTCTCGAAGCAGGTTGTTTTGACGTAGACTGGATCGTTGCCGACGCCCAGCCAGCTTCCGGCCGCCAGCGCCCAGGCCACATGGATGCGGCTGGAGAGCACGCCCAGGAAATAGGCGTCATCCAGGGCGATGTTGACCAGTTTGTTATCCGGCAGGATCGCGGCGTCGAGAAAGACGAAAAAGCGGCGCCGGGAGGTCTCGACCGTAGCGATGTAGCGCGATAATCCCGAAAGTTGATCCCTGAGTTTGGGATTGGTCTCGCCAAATAACCACCAGTTCTCGCGGCGTGACTTGCGGTTGTTCTGATCGCGTTCCGGCTTCACACGGTCATAGACCCACTGGTAAACCGCGGGGAAACGCGCTCGCACTTCTTCGGCCGTCAGTCCGAACAAATCAATCACCAGCACGTTGCGCGGGATGGCCGTCAGATCGCGGCCGTTGCGGTAATGCCGGATATGTTTTTCGAGGCCGGACATCGTTCCCAAACCAAGTCGCGCTGCTTCTTCGGCCGTGACAATGAAGCCGGAACCGAAGAGGCTCACGCCACGATTGCTGAGATCGCTGTTCGCTTGCAAAGGTTGCGCGCCCGCGACGTTGGCGCCGCAGGTCAAATCGGGCAGGATGCGCCCCCGCTGCTCCGTCAAGACGACCGTGACCGTGTCATCACTCCCCGGCTGCTCGGCCACGACCTGCTGCAAGACGCCCGGCCCCGCGCCCGCCGCGGCCACGGTCATCGCGATCCGCACCGCCGCACCCTCGGCGCTGTCTACCCAGGGGTGGTCGGGGATGGCGAACGCGATATGTAGGGGCAGGTCTTGCACCTGCCCACCGTCTTGCACCTGCCCATCGCCTTGCGCCTGCCCGATCGGGGCGACCGCAAGGGCCGCCCCGACGAGGTGGCGTTCGAGGACGCGGCGGTTGAAGGTCTGGCGCAGGCTGTTGGTGGTGATCAGCCCGAAGCGTTGCAGCCGGCCCGCGCGCACCAGTTCGGCCGCTTTGTCCCACCAGAACATGACGTAGTCGGCCGAGTCGGGCACGCCGGCGTAGGCCCGGCGGAGCGCTTCGGTGTAGCCGTCGCCCAACGCCTGCCGCATCGCGGCCGTGCCGATGAAGGGCGGATTCCCCACGACGAAATCGGCCTCCGCCCACGCGGCCGGCCGGGGGTTGCGGTAGCGGTAGGCGGGCACGCGGGCGGCCTCGTCGGGCACGTCTGCGCCGGTGACGGGGTGCGGCTTCGTCGTGCGGCCGTCCCAGCGGGTCACGGGCTGGCCGTCGGCGTCCAGCAGCGGCTCGACCGCATCCCAGGCCAGCACCGCGTCGCGACATTCGATGTTGTGGAAGTTGCGGATGATCGGCTCGGCCAGGCCGCTCACGTCCCCTTCGGTGCGCAGCCGCCACTGCAAGTAGCCGATCCACAACACCAGCTCCGCGATGGCCGCGGCCCACGGGTTGTTCTCGATCCCCAGGAATTGGCGGGGCGAAACGGTGATCCCCTCTACTTCGAGCAGCATTTGCGTCTCGCCCAGCTTGCGGCGCACCTCCAGCGCCTCGGCTTGCAGGCGCATCAAGTGCTCCAGGCAGACGTAGAGGAAGTTGCCCGATCCGCACGCCGGGTCGAGGATGCGCACGCTCGCCAGGCGGCGGTGGAAGCGTTCGACTTCGGCCAGCGCCTCCCGCGTCTTGCCTTCCGCGGCCAGGCGGGCGGCCGCGGCCTGCGTCGCCTCCCACTCGACCCGCAGCGGCTCGATCACGGCCGGCAGCGCCAGCCGCTCGACGTAGGCGCGCGGGGTGAAGTGCGCGCCGCGGCGGTGGCGTTCGACCGGGTCGAGCGCATGTTCCAGCAGCGTGCCGAAGATCGCCGGCTCCACGTCGCGCCAGTCGGATTGCGCGGCCTCGATCAGCAGTTGGAGTTGATCGGCCGTCAGCGGCAGCGCGGCCGTCTCCGCGAACAGCCCGCCGTTGAAGCGCCGAATCGGCAGGCGCACGGCCAGCGAAAAGCCGCCGGTCGCCATCGTCCGCCACAGCTCCTCGACGAGCGGCGAGAAACTGGCGGCGTTGTAACGGGCGTCGGCCAGCAGTTGCGTGAAGCTGCGCCCCGGCAGCAGCCCCACATCCTCGGCGAACATGGTGAAGAGACAGCGCATCAAGAAGCGGGCGACTTGCGCGCGGTCGTGCGCGGCGTGCAGCGCCTGCGCCAGCCGCGCCAGCCGGTCGGCGATCTCGCGCGTGACGCGGGCGCTGCGCCGCGCCGGGTCCAGGCTCAGCGGGTCGCGCCACACCTGCCGCAGGAGCGTCCGTGTGCTGGCGTCGTGCAGGCCGGTCAGCGGAATGCGGTAGCGGAGCGGGTCGGGGAAGGGGACGTAGTTGCCGCCGGTGCGGGTGAACTCGCTGTAGAGCGCCAGGCTATCGCCCACGTCCACCACCAGCAGGAAGGGCGGCCGGCCGCCGTCGGCGATCTCGCCGGCCGGCAGGTTGCGCGCATACGACTGCGCCTGCTGGCGGGCGCGCTCCATCGCGGTGTCCCAACTCGCCGCGCCGCGGGGCGCCGTTCCTCGTCGGCGCGCCGGGCGCCGCGCCTGCTCGGCCGCGGAGAGGGCCGACGGTTTAAACCGTCCGCTCACGTCCGGGGCGCTGCCCTGTTTGGCCTCCAGCACGAAGCAGCCGCGGCGGTAGAGGTCAATGCGGCCGGTCGCGCCGTGAGGCAGCGGCACCGCCTTCTCGAAGACGTAGGCGTCGGCTGCGGGATCGGCCGTGGCCGGGCGGGGCCGCTCCACCTCCAGCACGTCGCACAGCTCGGTCAAGAAGAGCTGGTAGTTGGCGCGCTCGGCCGCGGCGGAGGCTTGCCAGCGCGTGATGAAGGCGGCGATGGCGGGATTTGGGTCGGTCATGGGCGGTGTAATCTTCACAACCGGTCAGGTTTCCGAAAAAATCTGACCGGTCTGCGGTATGGCTCACAGTATACCCCAGTATGCGCCGGGCGACAAGTTGGTTTCGGCTGCGTTTTGCCAGGCGGTCGGTTGCTGTGGCATAATCGCACCTGAAATACTCGGCGTTGGGCCACCGAATGGGAGAAGACGCTTACCGGTTTAATTTTTTAACTTTCATCAACCGCAGGCTACCAAAGGAGCCGCAAAATGGCAATCGCCGGCCCACGCGTGTATCTGCGCGACATCGTCACCCTGCTGCTGGCCCAATGGCCGAACAATCGCACCGTCAACATCGTCTGCCACGGGCACAGCGTCCCCGCGGGCTACTTCGCGACGCCGATGGTGGACACCTTCAACGCGTACCCCGCGCTGCTGCACCGCGAGCTGAAGCATCGCTTCCCGTACGCGGTCATCAACGTCATCGTGACAGCCATCGGCGGGGAAGGCTCGCCAAAGGGCGCCGACCGCTTCGCGGCGGACGTGCTGTGCCACCGGCCCGACGTGGTGATGATTGACTACGGCCTGAACGACCGCCGCGCCGGGCTGGCCTGGGCCGAGGCCGCGTGGCGGAGCATGATCGAGGCGACCCTGGCGCAGGGGGCCAAAGTGCTGCTGCTGACCCCGACCTGGGACAACAGCGGGCTGCTCGACCCCAACGGTGATGCCTGGCGCGAGCTGCCCCGTCACGCCGACCAAATCCGCCGTCTGGCCGGCGAATACGCGGTGGGCCTGGCCGACAGCTACGCGGCGTTCGAGTCCTACGTGGCCGCGGGCGGCGATGTGACCGATCTGCTGTCGTGGAGCAACCACCCCAATCGCCGGGGGCATGAGCTGGTAGCGCGGGAACTGATGCGTTGGTTTGCGATCTTATGACGCGTCACCGGTGACGTACACCGTCCGACCCAATTTGGAATCGCTGGACCGAAGTTGCGCTCAAGAAACATTGTGCTATAATGCCGCACGGTCGAGAGTATCCCACGAGCGGTTGTCTCCCATTGAAGACACGTTGCCGATCCAACGAAGCTAACCGTGCCAGGGCGGCTTCGCTCTCGCCTGTCTCTGCCTGTTCGCGGCTTCTGTTGGGCGGTCAGGCTGCATGTGAGGGTTGCCGGACACATGCTTTCGCAGTGATGCCAACCAAAGGAGGTGAGCGCAGCATTCACGGACTATGTCATCCCCATGGACGTCATGTTGTCTTTCTTTTACCTCAGGAGGGAGGCCATGAACAAGTCGAATGTGCGAACGTTGTCCCGTCGTGAGCTCCTCAAGTTGGCGGGCGCCAGCGCGGCCGTGACGGTGGTGGCCGCGTGCACGCCGGCCCCAGCCGCGCCCGGCGCCGCGCCGGCCGCCAAAGAGATCAAGCTGACCCACTGGCAACATCACTCGGTCAGCCGTGCGCAAACCGTCGAGCATTTCAAGGCTCGCTTCGAAGACGAGAACAAGGGCGTCACGATTGATTTCCAATCCATCCCCTGGGCCGATTACTGGGGCAAGCTGGCTTCGGCCATTGCGGCAGGCAAAGGCTCGGCTCCCGATGTGTTCCAGATCCCGATGGGCCTGGTCGAGGAGTATGTGGCCGGCGGCAACCTGGTGCCGGTCAGCGCCCTCACCGTGACCGCCAAAGAGATCGGCGACAGCTATCTCCCCTGGACTGTCCAGCGCGGCAAGAAGGGCAACGACTACTACGGCTTGCCGCTCGATGTCCAGACCCTCCTCATCTACCGCAACGACAAGCTCTACAAGGAAGCCGGCCTCGATCCGAAAGCGCCGTTCAAGGATCTGAACGATCTGTACGAGCAATCGGTCAAGTTGACCAAGAAGAAAGGCAGCCAAACCGATCAGATCGGTTGCAATACCGGCTATTACAGCGCCTGGCTGACGGTACTCTTCCAGCAGTTCCTGCAGCGCGAGAAGAACGGCGCTGCCTGGGTGGATGCCAGCACCAAGAAGCTCGTCTGGCCGAAGCACCCGGAGATCCTCGATCTGTTCAAGTGGTTCTGCAAGCTCTCGGCCGAGGCGGACGACAGCGCGTTCATGACCGGCCAGAACCGCTTCGTGCTTGGCAAGGCTGGCATGGAGATCGGTCACCCGGTCTCCCGTGGCACGCTCAAGTCCACCGCGCCCGACCTGGCTTATACGATCGTGCCCTTCCCCACACGCCAGGCTGGACAATCGCCCTACACCGCCGGTTCGCATTGGATGTGGGTGGTCGGCAAGTGGGTGAGCGACGTGCAGACCGCCTGGAAGTGGGTCTACTATTGCACCAACAAGCCGGCGCAGGTGGTGTGGAGCGACATCGGCGGCGACCTGCCCAGCTTCAAGGATCTGGTGGACGACCCGAAATTCGTCAAGAACGAAAATGACAAGGTGGTGATGGCGTCCCTCAAGTACGCCACCCCGTGGGAATGGGTCGGCTGGGCGGAGTGGGTGAAAGAGTTGGGCGATGGCCGCGACCGCGTGGTGGTCGGCAACGAAGCGGCCGATAAGTCCTTCAACACCATGGTTGAGAATCTCAACAAGGTGATCGAGACGCACACGCCCAAGGCGTAAGATCGCCGTGCAAGCCTCTTGAGCGGAGCATGGTGTCCCGCGAAGCGTGCCGTGCGTAGCCGAGGGATGCGGTCATGCGCCGAGGCCGCATCCTTCGACTACGACCCGCACACCCCGCAGGTCTTCGCTCAGGATGCTCCGCTACAGCCGAGTAGTCATAAGGAGGGAACGTGGCAAGCCAGGCAGCAGCATTCCCCGGCAAGCGAGGCTGGAGCCCGCAAGCTCGTCGCGAGGCCATGTGGGCCTATGCCTTCCTCGGGCCGGCGTTCTTTTTCCTCTTCGTCTTGATCTTGTTCCCGATCCTCTTCGCATTCTGGATCAGCCTCCACGACTGGAGCCTCATCCCGCGCGATTTCCCGCTGATTGGCCTGAAGAACTATATCGAGGCCGCGGGAGATTCCCTCACCGTCAAAAGCCTCCGCAACACCCTGGTGTACACCGTTGGCGCGGTGCCGGTAAGCATGGCGCTTTCCCTGATCCTGGCGTTAATTATGAACCAGGATAAGCTCCCGTTTCGCACCGGCTTTCGCACCGCATATTTCATCCCGGTGATCACCTCCTGGGTTGCGGTCTCCTTCGTTTGGGTGTGGATGTTCGAGCCGCGCTTCGGGTTGGTGAACTCTTTCCTGGGTCTGTTCGGCATCACTGGCATCAAGTGGCTGGCTTCTCCCTTCTGGGCCTTGCCCGCCATTATGATCGTGGCGATCTGGAAGGGTCTGGGCTACAACATGGTCATCTTCCTGGCCGGCCTGCAGGGGATCCCGCGCGAGCTGCACGAGGCGGCCAAGATTGATGGCGCCAACCGCTGGCAGGGCTTCTGGCATATCACCTTCCCGTTGCTCAATCCCACCATCGTCTTCATCACCGTCACAGCCGTGATCGGCTCGCTGCAAGTCTTCACGCCGGCAGTCATTATGACAACTGTGCAGGGGGAGGCCGGCGGCCCCATCAATTCGACGCGCGTCATGGTGTATCACATCTATTCGACCGCTTTCCGCTACAACCGGCTGGGCTACGGCGCGGCGCTCGCTTTCCTGCTCTTTGCGCTCATCCTGGTGATCACCCTCGTGCAGTTGCGCCTGACGCAGCGCGAGGTCGAGTACTCTTGAGGTTTGCAGGGAGGTGAATGTGATGGCCGCAACCGCTATGGATCAACCAACCGGCGCCAGCTACGTGAAACGGCGGCGCCGGGGCGAACTGATCGGCGTGGGTCTGGGCTTGCTTGTATTGATTGCCGGGGCGATCTGGATGCTGTTGCCCCTGGTGTGGATGCTGTCGGCGTCGTTGATGCCCTTGTCCGAAGTCATCAAGGTGCCGCCGATCTGGTTTGCGCCCGACAAGTATTCCCTCAAGAATTATATTGAGGTGTGGGGTCGCGTCGGATTCGCGCGTTTCTTTCTCAACAGTGTGTTCGTTGCTTTCACGATCACATTCGCTCAACTGCTGACCAGCAGCATGGCGGGCTTTGCGTTCGCGCGCTACCAGTTCCCCGGCCGCTCCGTGATTTTCATCCTGATCCTCTCCACCATGATGATCCCTTTCCAGGTCATTATGATCCCGCTGTTCATTATGATGGCGCGACTGGGCTTTGTGAACACCTACTGGGGCATGATCATCCCGGCGATTGTGACGCCCTTCGGCATCTTTATGATGCGGCAGTTCATGCTGGGCGTGCCCAAGCCGCTGCTGGAAGCCGCACGCATTGACGGTGCGTCGGAGCCGTATATCTTCAGTCGGATCATGCTGCCGCTGTGCAAGCCGGCCATCGCGGCCCTGGCGATCTTCGCGTTTCTGGGAAGCTGGGACAATTTCCTCTGGCCGCTGATCGTCATCAACAGCAAGCAGCTCTGGACGCTGCCGATTGCCATGTCGCGTTTCACCGAGCAATATATCAGCCAGACGCACCTCCAGATGGCGGGCGCCAGCATCATGTTCATTCCGGTGCTGATCGTCTTCCTGCTGATGCAGCGCCACTTCATCGAGGGGATCGCGCTGAGCGGGCTTAAGGGCTAGTTTACTTGGGTGTATTCAGAATCAATTAACGCTAACCGAGCGAAGCATCCAGAGCGGAGTGGCGGGGGTGTTTCCGCCACGCAGTCGAAGAGCCTGTCCTGAGCGAAGTCGAAGGAATGCGCAGCGGTCTGATTGCCATGTCGGGTGTCTGCCATACGGATGCCTCCTTCGACTACGGGCTGCAAAAGGCAGCAGCCCTCCGCTCAGGATGCTGGCAACTCACCTTGAACACATCCAGGAGACTTCCCCTTGCTCACATCCCGCCAACGCCTGCTGACCATCCTGCGCCATCAGAAGCCGGATCGCTACCCCTGGGCGCCGCTGATTGACGGCTATTTCATGCAGGGCTTGCCGCCGGAGCAGGAGGCTGCGGGCATCACTGCCTTCCTGCGCAGCATCGAGGCCGACATCCTGCTGCGCCATGTGCCCTGCTGGCGCGCTGAGTTTGCTGGCGTGAGCGTAACCGAGGCGAAGGATGGCCGGTGGACGGCCCGCACCATCGAGACGCCGCTCGGCCAGTTGACCGAACGCAGCGAGCACCATCCCGGCGCGGAGACGGCCTACATCACCGAGTACTACATCAAGACCCCCGATGACTATACAGCCGCCTGCCACTGGCTGACCCATCAGAACCCGGTCGCCGATTTCGCCGCCACCCGCCAGGCGATTGATGACGCGGGCGAAGAAGGGTTGGCGACCGTGGATGCCGGTTCGCCGCCGCTGACCGCCTTCTTCCGGTTTTTGCCGCAAGAACAGGTTTCATACGAGTTCTACGACCACCCGGAACGGTTGGATCGGCTGGCCGAGGCCGCGCACGCGTTCACCTTCGCTCAGGCCCAGGTCGCGGCGGCGTCGCCGGCCGAGGTGGTGGTCGCCTACGCCGCGGATATCACCACCCGGCTCGTCTCTCCCAGGATGTTCGAGCGATACGCGCTGCCCTTTCTCCAGGAGACCGCGCGCGTTCTGCACGCAGCCGGCAAGATTTTCGTGCTGCACACCTGCGGCGACGTGGCTGCCCTGCTGCCGATGATGCGGCGCTCCGGCATTGATGCGATTGACTCCCTCAGCGAGCCGCCGCTGGGCAACACGCCGTTCGAGGTCGCGATGGCAGAGCTGGGTGACGGCGTCTGCCTGATCGGGGGCGTCAGCCCGGTCGTGTTGGCGAACGGCGCGCCGGATGACGTGCGGGCGCACGTGCGCGATCTGTTCCGCCGCGTCCCTTCCTCGCGCAACCTGCTCCTTTGCACCAGCGACGCCACGGCCTACGCGACACCGGTGGAGAACCTGCGCGCCGTCTCAAAGCTCGTGCGCGAGTATTCCCTGGGATGATGTTTGGCCCCATCCTGGATCATGGTTTTATCTCACGCAAAGACGCAGAGGCGCAAAGATAGGGCGGATTCTCTTGGCGTTTTTGGCGGCTTTGCGTGAGATCTGTGCACTCTCGGAGGACCAATATGGCCAACGTCGGCATCGGCTTGATCGGCTGCGGCGGCATGGGCCGGCACGTGGCCCGGCTGCTATGCCGGGACGCATCTGCTCGAAAAGTGCTGCCACGACATTGACCTGGTCAACTGGCTCACGGGCAGCCTGGCGAGCCGCGTGGCCTCCTTCGGCGGGCTGAGCTTCTTCACGCCGGAGAACGAGCATCACATCGAACGCCGGCGTGCGCGCCACTTTCCACACCAACTGCAACGCGGGCATCCCGGAACGGCGCATGTATATCCTCGGTACCGAGGGCGCGTTGCGCGCCGATCTCTACGCGCGCACGATCCAGGTCAAGCGCATCGGCTTCGGGACCGCCATCGAAGACGTCCCGGTGCACGCGGCCGGTAGCCACGGCGGCGGCGACAACTTCCTGACGCAAGAGCTGACGGCCAGCATGTTGGAGCGCGCGCCCGGCACGGTCGGCATGGATGATGGGATCACTTCGGCGGTCACCTGCTTCGCCATTGATGAGGCGCTCAACACCGGCCGCGTGGTGGATGTGCGGCCGTATTGGGAACGGGCCGGCGTGCCTATCGTCTGACAGATTCGGGATGGTCGGTGACGTAGCGCAAGATGCCATCTTGCGCTACGCCTCAAATGCGGTGGCTGCTTGTTTGCCTCGCGCCCAACTCCGTGTCATAATCCCCGCATGACCCAAGCCCTCCAAGAGCCGACCGAACGCGTTACCTTGACCTTCCAGGTCTTGCTCGGCCTGGCGAGCGCGAGCGCGCTGCTGGCGATCATGGTCGTCCTGAGCGTCCTGATCCCGGTGCAGGTGGCGCAGGTGGATCCGGCCGCCGCGGCGACCAACCTGGCGCTGGTCTTGCCGTTGGGCGCGTTCGGCGCGCTGATTGGCAATCCCCTCGGCGGCGCGCTGAGCGACCGGACCACATCGCGCTTGGGCCGGCGGCGACCCTGGATCGTGATCGGCGCGCTCGCGACCGCTGCGGGATTGTTCATCCTGGCGATCTCGCAGACAATCGTTGGCCTGGCGCTCGGCTGGTTCATCGTGCAGTTCTTCGGCAACATGCTGATGGCCGCGCACTCGGCCATCGTGCCCGACCGCGTGCCCGTCTTCCAGCGCGGGGCCACGCAGGCGATCCTGGGGCTGATCTCCCCGCTGATGATGATCGGCGGCGCTTTCTATCTGGGCCGCGTGACCGATTTCCGGGTCGGTTACGGCGTCGTGATCGCTGTGCTGCTGGTCTGTAACGCGTTGTTCGTGGCCTGGTATCGGGAGCCGCGGCTGTTGCCCGGCGCGATGCCGCCGCTGCGGTTGGCTGCGTTCCTGGCTTCTTTCTGGATCAATCCCCGCCGCCAGCCCAACTTCGCCCTGGTGTGGCTCGTGTGGCTGTTCCTTTGGACAGGCTATATCTTCGGTTCAGGCGGTTTTCTCTTCCTGTATGTCCAGAACGTGGTCGGCTACGCCGCTCATTTTCCGGGCCATACCGTGCAAGAGGCGATGTCGCAGATCCAGATCGTACAGACCGCCGTGGGCGTGCCGGTGATGATGTTGGCCGCGCTCCTTTCGGATCGGCTGCAGCGCCGCAAGCCGTTCCTGGTCGCGGGCGCGCTGCTGGTGATCGCCGGCCTGGTCGGGCTGACGGTTTCCGCATCCTGGGGGATCGTCCTGGCGGCCACGACGGTCATCGGCATCGGGTTCCGGTTCTTCTTCAGCCTGGGTCAAGCGATGGCGACGCAGATCTTGCCCTCGGCGGCGGATCGCGGCAAAGACCTGGGCGTGCTCAACATCGCCTCCACCGTGCCGCAGATCATCTTGCCCGGCATCGGCGCGGCGCTGTTGAACGCGCTGGGCCTCGGCGCGCCGGTGGGGTACGCGATCTTATTCCTGGCCGGCGCGCTGTGTATTACATTCGGGATGATCCCGGTGCGCTTCATCCGAGGTGTCCATTGAAGGGATGCACCAACAAGAATCAGGCCCTTCTCCGCGTTGTTGGGTTGCATGGGTAGGCTGTTTAGGGTTCGTAAAAATAACTTCCCTCACTTGTGGTATACCCAGGCGGCCACCAGGGAGGGGCGGAGCATGTCTGAAGTAGAACCAGCGATCCATCAGTGTGAATGCAAAGTTTGTCAAGGTGATACCGATCCCGCAACTGTGCGCCAGCATCAACAGATCAACTTGTTATTGAGTCGTTTCATCGAGCCCCAACGTCGCTGGTATGTTGGGTTTCTGTCTCAAGAAGTCGATAGTCCGAGTGAGCGTCAACTTTCACTGATTACCGGTCTGGACCCGAAAACGATCCGCCGTGGCCGGCGCGGGTAGTGGTAAACAAGTAAGTGATAGTATATGATAGGCGCATGATTCAGACCACCACCACCTACCACTGCCGGGTCTGCGGCAGTACGAACATCGTGCGCAATGGCACGAACAAATGCGGGCAGGCGCAATATCACTGCAAGGCCTGCGGCGCGTATCGGGTGCTCGAGCCCGTCCCGGCGTATATGGTCGTTTGTGTTCAAAAAGGACGCCAAACGGTGGCTCTGGCTCGCCTTATGTCGGCGCACCCGGCAGATCGTCGCCTTCGTCATCGGTGATCGCCGCGACGCCACGTGTCGCCGCTTGTGGAACAAGATCCCGGCCGCCTATCGCGCCTGCCACAGCTTCAGCGACTTCTGGGCCGCCTACCAGAAAGTCTTCGCCACGGCCACCCACCAGGCCGTCGGCAAAGAGAGGGGCGAGACGGCGCATATCGAACGCTGTGGGTCGTGTGTTTTCAGCTTTGGGGTGGTTGGTGGGTTTCATGGTATACTCCTTTCTGCGCAGCAGCTTAGGGCTCGTAAAAATATAATTTCCCGCACCGAGTCGGAGCGTCCTGAGCGGAGCAGCGGCCTTTTCGCTGCGTAGTCGAAGGATGCGGCCCCACCAGCGGTGATTGGGCTTGTCAGGAGGCGCATCCTTCGACTACGTCCGGCACACGACGCCGGACTCCGCTCACGCTACGCGGTGCTGACGCCCGCGGGAAGTTATTCTTTTACAGACCCCTACCATAAGTGTGCCACCCGGCCAAGCTCCCATAGTATCTGATGCCCTGGGCGCGCCGCTCAACGACCATAATTCGTAGTGAGAGGTTGTGCGAGTCATAATGCGGAACGCACGCGCTACGCGAACCGCCTCAAGGGGTTGCGGGTGGGGCAAGGCATCCGCCTCCACGTCGCCGGTGACTTTCTCTCCGCGCTGCCCAAGTTGCGCATGTGGGATGGTGCGGCGCTACCGGCGGGTCTGGTGGCCCGCCGGCAACGCGAGTTCACCGCCTGGCAGTTTGTGCACCGGCAGCTCCTGGCGTTGGAAGCGGCACGCCGGACCGTGTTGCGCGATTCGCAAGAACCCTGTAGCGCGCAGGTGCGCCAACTGCGGCGGCGCAGCGACATCGGCGAGAACGCGGCCTGGCTGTATGTCATGGCGTTCTTCGGTTGGCGCGAGTTCCACAACCGCCGCGCGATCGGCGCGCTGGCCGGGCTGACGCCGACGCCCTTTCAGAGCGGCGCCGCCGATCACGAGCAGGGTATCAGTAAGGCGGGCAACAGCTTGATTCGGGCGATGACTATCGAGATCGCCAAGGGCTGGTTACGCCCTCAGCCCGACAGTACCCTGAGTGGTACCAAGAACGCTTCGGCGCCGGCAGCACGCGGCTGCACAAGAACCTGTGGTGAGCGAAGTCGAACCATCGGCATCGTCGCACTGGCCCGCAAGCTGCTGATTGCGTTGTGGCATGATCTGGAAAGCGGTGAGCCGCCGTCAGGGGCAACCCGCAAGCCGGCTGCCGCCTAAACCAGCAGCTTGACCAGCGGCTGAGCCTGACTGCCTGCTTCTGGTGTAAGCGTGTCGTTTGGACCGCCGGGTTTTCTGGAAGGGGACCACCCGTTAGATGGCGCCGCTCACCAGGCGACCGTCGTTCCTGGGCGCACACAGTACCTGGTGTCTGGCCAACCCGCGACCAGCACGGATAGAAGGCTGTTCGGGATACGGTGTGTCCGACGCCACGGGCGCCGCCAGATACGCCCTGCCGGGCACATGGCAGGCCACCGCCTGGGTTTGGCGCAGTTGTCGCATCCCTCGGTGTTCGGCCAAGCGTCCCCACTGGGGTCGCTCAGCCCTGTGCGCCTACCACCAAGGACTTGACAAAAGCGCCAACATAGAAGGCGGCAGGACCACGAATTCGTCCAAGGAGAAGATTCTGACTATGAATGAAATTAACCAAGACACGACGCAAGCCGCCGCCGTGTTCAAGTCCATCGCCGTGTTCGGAGTCGGCCCTGGCCTCGGCCAAGCAGTCGCCCGCCGCTACGCACGAGAGGGTTACACCGTCATCCTCGTGGCCCGCCGCCCTGGTACACTTTGGCCGAACATTGCTGGTACAGATTGGCCGATCACGCCTGGTACATTATCGCACGGCTAATGACATGGGGAAAACGACGGCCGGATAGTTACGCCGAATCTCGGCCGCGGTTCACCCCCACGCGTGTGGGGAAAACGACGACGCGGCCTACGGCGACGGTTACGCCAACGGTTCACCCCCACGCGTGTGGGGAAAACCCAGGCTGCACGACGCCCTTCACGAAACGCCGCGGTTCACCCCCACGCGTGTGGGGAAAACATCAGGTTCTTCCCGGACTCGACTTTGTACGTTTCGCGAACTTTAACAGGTATTAATTGAAGGAATATGGGTTTCTTGGGTTAGAATAGAGCTGAATGACCATTCTGCAACCCAGGAGAAACCT
>Ga0233425_10006247_pt1 | contig 17866 bp, 12 predicted proteins | sample Watercolumn_Towu_2_FD_181712 | JGI IMG/M metagenome (GOLD analysis project Ga0233425, IMG submission 181712) | Freshwater microbial communities from Lake Towuti, South Sulawesi, Indonesia - Watercolumn_Towuti2014_140_MG | ecosystem: Environmental > Aquatic > Freshwater > Lake | place... | reverse complement strand
TGTTGCCGTACGCGTCGAGCTGCGCCGCACCCAGGACGCCGTAGTCGATGAGCCCTACCTGGGCCTGCCAGATGATCGGGTTCATCCCGGTCCAGGCGAAAGCCCGATACGAGTTGCGGGCGTCGGCCATCATGTTCCGCCGGAACGGCGTGACCACCTCCGGCCCGACCGCTCCGTACTCGTAGACCTGGACGATCTGCGGAGCGTAGAGCCGCTGGGCCAGGATGGCCGCGATCTGGGGCATGCCATAGCCCACGAACACCGTCTTCCGGTCCTCGAAGACCCTCGCGGCCTGGCAGATCAGGTACTCGACCGTGGTGTAGTCGCGCGGTTGCTGGCTCATCGGTAGTACCCCTCTTTGATAGTCTCGCGCTCGCGGAGCTGCCGCATCCGCGCCTCGCCGCCCACGGCCTCGATGTACCCCGCGTGGTCCTTCGTCCCGAACACGTACTTCTGCATGTACGCCTGCATCTGCTCGTCGCTCCGCGCGGCGAAGAACTCGTCGAGGTGCTCGGCGTCGTACGCATACAGGCCGGGGCAGGTCCCCGGGTGGGCGCCGTATGGCGCGTGGACCACGGCCGAGACGAGATGGTAGGGGATCGTGGTCTGCCCCGGGGATCGCCGGATCTCGTCAGTGCTCACGATCTCCTCGGTCGACAGGATCACCCGCTTCGACGCCATCGCGGTCTCGACGGGAGCCACCGACGGGCCGAAGATCCGGGCGTTGCCGTGCCGGTCGGCCTGGTTGACGTGGATGATCGCCACGTCCGGATTGACCGCCGGGACCAGGCACACCTTCTTGCCCGTGAAAGGGTCCTCGACCACCTTGGCGCCGGACCGCACGAAGGTGTCGGTGCCCACGAGCGAGCGGCAGGGCAGGAACGGTACGCCCATGGCCCCGGCCAGGTGACGCAGGGCCAGCGTCCCGTTCGACCAGTCGATCACCGTGACACGTCCCTGCTCGATGGCGCGGAACAGCGGCTGGCCCAGGCCCGCGAACCCCACGTCGATCCGGCTCACGCACCCCCCCGCGACCAGGATCGTCGAGTCGAGGAGCGTGAACTTGGCGGCGAGCCACAGGTCCCGCCGACCCTGGCGCACGATCTCCCGCTCGAGCGACGCCGGCCCCCGCACCATGGAGCTCAAGTCGTACGAGATGTAGTCGCCGTCGTGGACGAAGCGGCTCACCGCCTCGTGCTCGTCCATCACTTTGTCCGTGAGGGCGCGGGACTTGTTCTCGCGCATCCACTCGCGGACATCGTCGATGTCCTGGAGCAGGACATCGCCCCGCCCGCTCTCGATGACCTCCATGCTCGTTCCCTCCGTTCCGTGGAGCAGCGGCATACTATCCCCGATTGCCCAATCTCTCCAGAGGTGCTAGCTGAGATCGAAGGCTCCAGGCTTCAGGCTCCGGGCTCCAGAAACAGGGCCTGTGCTTCACTGTAGCCTGTAGCCTGTAGCCTGTCGGAGGAAATGTGATGGCGATATCGGAGAAGCTGCTGCGGGCCTTGCCCAAGTCCGACCTCCACGTCCACCTCGACGGCTCGCTGCGGCTCGGGTCGTTGATCGAGATGGCCGAGGAGCGCGGCGTGGTCCTGCCCTCGAGCACGGCCGAGGGTCTGCGGGAGCTCGTGTTCAAGGAGCGGTACGACAGCCTCGTCGAGTACCTCGAAGGGTTCCGGTACACCACGGCCGTGCTCCGGGACGCCGAGGGGCTCGAGCGCGCGGCCTACGAGCTCATGTGCGACAACATCGCGGAGGGCGTGCGCTACATCGAGGTCCGCTTCGCCCCGCAGCTCCACATGGGCGAGTCGCTCGACATGCGCGACGTGTGCCTCGCCGTGAACCGGGGGCTCAAGCGCGCCACGGACGAGCACAACCGCTCCGGGCCCGTCCAGAACGGGCTCGAGCCACCGTTCAGGTACGGCATGATCGTGTGCGCCATGCGCATGTTCACCGAGGAGATGTCGCCGTACTTCCAACAGATCCACCGGGTCCATCGGGAATCCCCTCGGGACTACGTCGGCGGCCTCGCGTCCCTCGAGCTCGCCCGGGCCGCCGTCCGCATCCGTGACGAGTACGGCCTCCCGATCGTCGGGTTCGACCTCGCGGGCCAGGAGAACGGATACCCCGCGATCGACCACATCGAGGCGTACCGGTACGCCCACGAGCACTTCATGAAGAAGACGGTGCACGCCGGAGAGGCGTACGGCCCGGAGTCGATCTTCCAGGCGATCACCGCGCTCCACGCCGACCGGATCGGCCACGGCTACCACCTGTTCAGCCCGTGGCTCATCGAGCCCACGCGGGTGTCCGACCGCGGCACCTACGTCCGCGAGCTGGCGGAGTACATCGCCGACCGGCGGATCACCATCGAGGTCTGCATCACGAGCAACCTCCAGACGAACCCGAACATCCGGCTCCCCGGCAACCACGTGATGCACGAGATGCTGAACCGGCGGCTGTCCGTGACGCTCTGCACCGACAACCGGCTCGTGTCGAACACCACCATGACCAACGAGCTCAAGCTCGCGACCGACACGTTCCACCTGGATGCCGAGATGCTCAAGGACATCATCATCTATGGCTTCAAGCGCAGCTTCTTCCCGGGGTCGTACCTCGACAAACGGACGTACGTGCGACAGGTCATCGACTACTATGAAACCGTCGCCCGGGGATTCACCGAAGAAGCGGGGGAGGCGTGAGCATGAGCGGGAGCGTGAGCGCGAACGAGAGCGTGAAACACCCTTCCGACTGGACTCGTGACGAGCGCCGGAAGGTCGCGCGCGCCATCGCGGAGCACAGGCTCACCACGGTGGATCTCTTCTACTGGAGCGAGATCGACGTGCAGGGGCGCACTGCTCACGACGTCGCGGTCGAGATGATGCTCACCGCCCGCGAGGTCGAGGCACGTCTCGAGAGAGCGCGCGAGCTGCTCCGGGACACGCTCGAGAGGCCGGGGCAGGAGGCGTACCTTGGCCGCTGGCTCGACCGCGAGTCGTGACGGGCATCTCATCGCGGACCACGTACCGGCACCTCCCGATCGATCCACCCCGTCCACCCGGTCCGCTCCGTCCACCTGGCCCGCTTTCGGAATGTTCTGCTTGACGCTCGGGGTCGCGGCTCGTATGTATATGCGCTCGAACGAGAGAAGACGGATAGGGAATCCGAGGGAAACAGGAGACAGAGCATGCCGCTCCACCGCGAAAGCAAAGCGGAAATCATCTCGAACTTCCGCACGCACGAGACGGACACGGGCTCTCCCGAGGTCCAGGTGGCGTTGATGACCACCCGGATCAGGGAGCTGACCGAGCACTTCAAGATCCACAAGAAGGACCATCACTCCCGGCGTGGGCTGCTCAAGCTCGTCGGTCACCGGCGCAGGCTGCTCAACTACCTGAAGAAGAATGAAGTGGAGCGCTACCGGACCCTCATCAAGGAGCTGGGGCTCCGCAAGTAGGACCTGCGCCCAGCCCGAACCATAACCCGGCCGAGACGGAGAGCGTCACGAGCGTCCGCCGCCACGAGCCGGACTGCAAGGAGACAACATGATCGTGCGTGAGAGCACCATGGTCGGCGCCGTGCCGATCACCGTGGAGATCGGCCGCGTGGCCAAGCAGGCGAGCGGGTCGGTCCTGATGCAAGAGGGTGAAACGGTGGTCCTCGTCACCGCCGTGTCCGACGAGTCCGAGCGGCCGGGGATCGACTTCTTCCCCCTGACCTGCGACTACATCGAGAAGACCTACGCCGCGGGCAAGATCCCCGGCGGCTTCTTCAAGCGGGAGGCACGGCAGCGCGACTACGAGATCCTGACGAGCCGGCTCATCGACCGGCCCATCCGTCCCCTGTTCCCCGACGGCTTCCATTGCGAGACCCAGGTGGTGGCTACCGTCCTGTCCATGGACAAGATCCACCCGGCCGACATCATCGCCGTCACGGGCGCCTCGGTGGCCCTGACGATCTCCGACATCCCCTTCGATGGCCCGATCGCGGCCGTGCGGGTGGGGCGGGTCGACGGCACGCTGATCGCCAACCCCACCTTCCAGGAGCAGGAAGCGAGCGACATCAACCTCATCGTGGTCGGGCGCCGCGACGCGATCGTCATGGTCGAGGGCGGGGCCAGGTTCGTGCCCGAGGCCGAGATGGTCGACGCGCTCATGTTCGGCCACCGGGCCATCCAGCCGATGATCGATCTCCAGCTCCGGCTGCGCGAAGCGCTGGGCAAGCCCAAGCGGGCTTTCATGCCCACCCCGGTGGACCAGGAGCTCTTGCGCCGCGTGACGGACGTCGCCACGCGCCCGCTCGAGGACGCCACCCTCATCAGGATCAAGCAGGACCGATACGGCTCGTTCCGGAAGATCAAGAAGCACGCGGTCGAGGTCCTCGCTACCGACTTCCCGGGGCGTGACAGGGAGATCGCGGCCATCGTCGAGGACCTGAAGCGCGACGTCATCCGGAGGCGGATACTCGCCGACGGGCGGCGGATCGACGGCCGCGGCCTCAGGGACGTGCGGCCGATCACCTGCGAGGTCGGCGTCCTGCCCCAGACCCACGGCTCGGCGCTCTTCACACGGGGCGAGACCCAGGCGCTGGTCACCGTCACGCTCGGGACGAGCCAGGACGAGCAGAAGATCGACGCCCTGACCGGAGAGAGCTGGAAGGACTTCATGCTCCACTACAACTTCCCCCCCTACGCGGTGGGTGAAGTCAAGTTCCTCCGTGGGCCGGGCCGCCGCGAGATCGGCCACGGCGCGCTCGCCGAACGCGCGCTCACTCCGTCGGTTCCGTCCAACGACGACTCGTTCCCGTACACCATCCGGGTGGTCAGCGAGATCCTGGAGTCCAACGGCTCGTCGTCCATGGCGAGCGTGTGTGGCGGCTCGCTCGCGCTCATGGACGCCGGCGTCCCGATCGCGTCCGGCACCGCTGGTATCGCCATGGGCCTGGTGACCGACAACGAGCGGTTCGTCGTGCTCTCCGACATCCTCGGCGACGAGGACCACTGCGGCGACATGGACTTCAAGGTCACGGGCAACCGAGACGGGATCACGGCGCTCCAGATGGACATCAAGGTCGACGGGCTGCCGGAGGAGGTCCTGCGCGCCGCGCTCGAGCAGGCCAGAGAAGGTCGGCTCCACATCCTCGAGCGGATGAACGCGACCCTGGCGACGCCGCGTCCGGACCTCAGCCCTCACGCGCCGCGCATCACGACCCTCAGAGTCAGGCCGGACCAGATCCGCATCATCATCGGCCCCGGCGGCAAGACCATCCGCGGCATCGTCGACCAGACGGGCGCCGTGGTCGACGTGGAAGACGACGGGACCGTCCACGTCGCGTCGTCCGATGCCGCGGCGGTCGCCCGGGCCATCGAGATCATCCAGGGCCTGATCCAGGAGCCCGTCGCCGGCGAGGAGTACGAGGGCACGGTCAAGCGTGTCGTCGATTTCGGTGCCTTCGTCGAGATCCTCCCCGGCACCGAGGGCCTGCTCCACATCTCGGAGATGGACTGGGAGCGCGTCGAGCGTACCGAGGACATCTGCAAGGAAGGCGACACCATCCGCGTCAAGTGCCTCAGCATCGAGGGCGACGGCAAGATGAGGCTCTCGCGCAAGGTCCTGCTGCCCAAGCCCGAGGGCTACGTCGAGCGTCCACCCCGGGACCGCGACGGCGGTGGCCGCGACCGCGGCCCGCGCCGCGACGACCGGCGCGACGACCGGGGCCGTCCCGGGGGCCGGCGTGGCCCCGGAGGCGGAGGCGGCGAACGGCGTTCTCGCCGGCCCGGCGGTTCCGGCGGACGACCGCCGCGGTGATATCCGCGGGGCGTCTTCGGGGGAAACCCCTTTCTGAAGAAAGACTCCTGTAACTCCGATGGAGGTCCGGCATATCGAGTTCGCTCATCCGCCGAAGCCTTGGCGAAGGCGGACAAACGACAAAGATCACGACAAGTTGGCGTGCACGCCTTCGCCAGGGCTTCGGCGCGTGAAGTATCACATCGTGATGTCAGCACGAGGATCTCGTGAAAAAAAATCATGAAAAGTCTTTAGAAGAGGGGGTCCGGGGGAGGAACTTTTCTTCAGAAAAGTTCTTCCCCCGCGAAACCGCCCTGCCCCTGCTCCGCGTCCGGAAGCTCGATCCCTGCGCCGTCATGCCACGCTACGAGACATCAGCCGCGGCTGGGCTCGACCTGACGGCGCTGGAGCCCGTCACCATCGAGCCGGGGCGCTGGACCCTGGTCCGGACCGGGCTGGCAATCGAGCTTCCCGAGGGACACGAGGGCCAGGTCCGGCCCCGGAGCGGGCTCGCCGTACGACACGGCGTCACGGTCCTCAACGCGCCCGGGACCATCGATCAAGACTACAGGGGCGAGGTCCGGGTCGCGCTGATCAACCACGGCTCCGAGCCCTTCATCGTGAAAGCTGGCGACCGGGTGGCCCAGCTCGTCGTCTGCCCCGTGACGCGCGTCACCGTGGAGGAGACGGACACGTTGACCCCCACGGACCGCGGCCCGGGCGGCTTCGGCTCCACCGGGACGTGAGCGTCCCGGTCAGCGGCAGAAGAAATCGAAGGACTCGGCGTACGGTCCGACATCGAGCCCGCGCTGGGTGCGGTCCTGCTGCCAGACATTATCGGCGTGCCCACGCCGCAGGGACGCGGCGATCCCGACGGCTCCGTCCACCGGGAACGAGACGGTCGCGTATGCGTCCCAGCCGTTGTGGTATGCAGCGAGGTTGGCGTAGTCGAAGTACATCGGGCTCCCGCTGTGGTCCAGGACCATCGGGTGGGTCACCCGACCCGGGAACCGGATGCGGCACTCGAACGCGGTGTCCACGCCGGTCAAGCCGGCGATGACGTCGACCCGGTCGCCGGACGTCACCGTCCCCGCGCGATTGATGGAGAACACGGATCGCCAGGAGGATTCGGGCTCACAGCGGATGACGAGCGGCATGGCCGTTCGGGCATAGAGGTCGTGCTGTATCCTCCCGCGCATCCAGACGTTCGCCGGGTTGCCCCGCCGGAAGTTCGAGCGCAGCCCGGCGGCGCTGCCGTGTGCGATATCGACCAGGGCGTAGGCGTCCCACGAGTCGTAGTAGGCGTGCAGGTTGGCGAAGTCGAACTGCAAGAAGCCCACGTCGTACTCGACGTTCTCGGGGTCCGAGATGCGGTTGTCGTAGACGATGCGGCAATCGCGGGCCTGCTCCGTGACGGCCGTGTACAGGGTGTCCCAGTCGCCGCGCGTCATCGAGCCGTCCGCGGCGACCTCGTAGACGTCGTCGTACACATCGGCGCAGTAGATGTCACCGGCCATGGCGTGCCACTCCGACTCGGGGTGCTGCGTGCGGTCGCGGCCCTGGATCGAGCCCCATGTGCCGCGGTGGTAGGAGCCGCCGACCCCGGCGCGGCTGCCGTTCTGGACCTGGAAGTACGCGTACGCGTCCCAGGTGTCGTGGGACGCGTACAGGCCCTGGAAGTCGAAGTTGATCCAGCCTTCGCCCCACTCGAGGTGGGAGATGGGGTGGACGCGGGCGTCGTCATCGGCGCGGATGTCGAAGCGCACCTTGCACCGCGCCGCATTGGTCACGGCCGCGGCGAACAGCGCGTCCCACGAGCCGAAGGTCGCCACGCCCGAGGCGTCGAACGAGGCCACGTGCTCGTACGCCGTCCGTCGTTCGCAGAAGAGGTCCACGGGCATGGCGTTCCAGGACGCATCGGAGTACTGGTCGCGGGACCGCATCCAGACGTTGTCGTCGTGGCCTCGCCGGTAGGCCGCGCCCACGCCGGCCCGCGTCCCGTTCTCCAGGAGGACGAAGGCGTACGCGTCCCACGAGTTGTGGTAGGCGGAGAGCGGCTGGAAGTCGAAGCGGAGGGAGGCGCTGGTGTGCTCTACGTACTCGGGGCGGGCCACCCGGCCGTCGAACCGCACCAGGCAGTCCTCCATGCCGCGCGCGACCCGCGAGAAGGCGGAGGCCCAGTCGCCGAAGGTCACCACGCCCCCGGCGTCCATGCTCAGGACCCGTTCGTAGCGGCTGTTGGAGGCGCACTCCTCGCTGCACGCGTCGGTCATGGATGAGCCATTCTCCTCGCCCTCGTCGCACTCCTCGACGCCCTCGTTGACGATCCCGTCGCCGCAGTATGCTTCGACGCAGTCGCTCAGGCAGTCGTCGGCGTCGCTCTCGTTCCCGTCGTCGCACGCTTCGACGCCTTCCAGGACGAACCCGTCGCCGCAGAACGCGGCGATGCAGGTCGTGGGGCAGTCGTCGGTATCCACGTCGTTCCCGTCGTCGCACTCCTCGACGCCGTCGTGGACGAACCCGTCGCCGCAGGACGCTGGCACGCAGGTCGAGGTGCAGTCGTCGGTGTCCACGCCGTTCCCGTCGTCGCACTCCTCGACACCGCTCTGGATGACGCCGTCGCCGCAGCGAGCGGCCACGCACGTCGAGAGGCACGCGTCGGTGTCCACGTCGTTGGTGTCGTCGCAGTCCTCGACACCGAAGCGGACGATGCCGTCGCCGCAGCGAGCGGCCACGCATGTGGAGAGGCAGGCGTCGGTCTCCACGTCGTTCCCGTCGTCGCACTCCTCGAACCCGGCCTCCACGAAACCGTCGCCGCACTCGGCTCGGGTGCACGTCGAGGGGCACGCGTCGGTGTCGACGGTGTTGCCGTCGTCGCACTCCTCCAGGCCGGCGCGCTGGAAGCCGTCGCCGCAGGTCGCGGCCTCGCATGTCGAAAGGCAGGTGTCGGTGTTGTCGCGGTTGGCGTCGTCGCACTCCTCGACGCCGGTCTGGACGAAGCCGTCGCCGCACCGCGCGACCACGCAGGTGATCAGGCAGGCGTCGGTGTTGTCGGTGTTGGCGTCGTCGCACTCCTCGACGCCGGCGTAGACGGCTCCGTCGCCGCAGACCGCCGGCATGCAGTTGGGGAGGCAGGAGTCGTTGTCGAACGTGTTCCCGTCGTCGCATCCCTCGTACATGTCGGTCACGTGGTCGCCGCAGTGGGCCTCGACGCAGGTCTCGCGGCAGGCGTCGGGCTCGGTGTCGCTGTTGGCGTCGCCGTCGTCGCACTCCTCGCCCTCGTCGAGGACGCCGTCGCCGCAGGTCGACGGGATGTCGCTCGTGCAGTCGTTGTGGCAGCCGTCGTCATCGACTGCGTTGCCGTCATCGCACTGCTCGCCGGTGTCTCTGACCCTGTCGCCGCAGCGCGGTGCCGTGCAGTCGAGACGGCAGGCGTCGGGCTCGGTGTCGCTGTTGGCTTCGCCGTCGTCGCAGGCTTCACCTTCGTCGAGCGTTCCGTTGCCGCAGCCCGGGGGGATGTTGCGCGTGCAGTCGTTGGCGCAGGCGTCGTCGCCCACGGCGTTGCCGTCGTCGCACTGCTCGCCGGAGTCCACCACGCCGTCGCCGCAGTGAGCCTCGTCGCAGTCCTCGCGGCAGGCGTCGGGCACGGTGTCGCTGTTCGCCTCGCCGTCGTCGCACGCCTCGCCCTCTTCGATCGTCCCGTTGCCGCACTCCCCTCCTCCTCCCCCGCCGCCGGCGCAGCCTGCCGCGACGGTCGACGCGAGGCACAGCACGCCGAGCACACACCATGACGTTTTCGCTCTCATCGTGACTCCTCCCGTGGGGACCCGGAGACGATCCTACCGGGAGACGGGGTCGCCGTCATGCAGAGTCAACGGGGCCATAATCGTCGGCTCCAGACTCCAGGCTCCAGGCTCCAGGGCCTGCAGGCTGCGGCTGGGCGATCATTCTGTGGTGTCCTGGGGACCACCCGCGAGGCGAAGAGACAGATGCTGCGCCATGCCAGGTTTTCGCACTGAAGCCTGTAGTCTGTAGCCTGCAGCCTGTCGGCGAAGCCGACGATCAGGGACGGGGGCGCGGATGGACCAGGGTGGAACGGCCGACTCGGGTCAGCGGCAGTAGAAGTCGAACGCCTCGGCGTACGGACCGGCGTCGATGCCGCGCTGGGTCCGGTCGCGCTGCCAGACGTTGTCGTCGTGCCCGCGTCGCAGGGACGCTCCGATCCCGACGGTCCCGGATGTCGGGAACGCCACGGTCGCGTACGCGTCCCAGCCGTTGTGGTAGGCCGCCAGGTTGATGTAGTCGAAGTACAGCGGGCTCCCGCTGTGGTCCAGCATCACGGGGTGGGTCATCCGGCCGCCGAACCGGATACGGCACTCGTAGGCTGCACCGGTGTCGGTCATGCCGGCGATGAAGTCGGCCCGGTCGCCGCGCGTGACCGCGCCGGCGCGGCTGACGGAGAACACGGGCCGCCAGGTCGCATCGGGGTCGCAGTGGATGCGGAGCGGCATGGCCGTGCGGGCGTACATCTCGTGCTGCATCACCCCGCGCATCCAGACGTTGCTCCAGTTCCCGCGCCGGAAGTTCGAGCGGAGCCCGGCTCCGCTGCCACGGGATATGTCCACCAGCGCGTAGGCGTCCCACGAGTCGTGCCACGCATGCAGGTTGGCGAAGTCGAACTCCAGGTAGTCGGCGGAGTACTCGATGTGCTCGGGGTCGCTGATCCGGTTGTCGTAGACGATCCGGCAGTCGCGGGCTTCCTCCGAGACGGCATCGTACAGGTCGGCCCAGGCGCCGCGCGTCATGCCGCCCGTCGCGTTGATCTCGTACACCTCGTCGTAGATGTCGGCGCAGTAGATGTCGCCGGCCATGGCGGTCCACCTGGCCTCGGGGTGTTGTGAGCGGTCGCGGCCCTGTATCCCTCCGCCCGGGCCCCACGTGCCGCGATGGTACGCCGCCCCGAGCCCGGCACGGCTGCCGTTCTGGACCTGGAAGTAGGCGTACGAGTCCCAGGTGTCATGGGAGGCGAACAGGCCCTGGAAGTCGAAGTTGATCCAGCCGTCGCCCCACTCGAGGTGGGACACGGGGTGGATGCGGGCGTCGTTCGCGGCCCGGATGTCGAAGCGCACCTTGCAGCGCGCCGCGTTGGTCAGGGCCGTGGTCACCAGCGCATCCCACGAGCCGAAGGTTGCCGCGCCGGTCGAGTTGAACGACGCCACGCGCTCGTAATTGGTCTCGCGCTCACAGAAGAGGTCCACCGGCATGGCGTGCCACTCGTCTTCACCGGGGTGCTGGTCCCACGACCGCATCCAGACGTTGTCGGCATGGCCGCGGCGGTAGTCCGCGCCGACGCCGGCCCGTGTCCCGTTCTCGAGTTGGACGAAGGCGTACGAGTCCCACGAGTTGTGGTAGGCGTAGAGCGGCTGGAAGTCGAACCGGATGTACGTGCCCGTGTACTCGATGTACTCGGGCCGGGCCACGCGGCCGTCGAACCGCACGAGGCAGTCCTCCAGGCCGTTCGTGACCCGATCGTAGGCGGTCGCCCAGGCGCCGAAGGTCACGGCGCCCGCGGCGTTCATGCTCAGCACGCGCTCGAACCGGCCAGTGTGCTCGCAGTCCAGCGAGCACGAGCCGAGCGCCACGGCCCCGTTGTCCTCGCCCTCGTCGCACTCCTCGACGCCCGCGCGGACGAAGCCGTCGCCGCAGCTCGCCGCCTCGCAGGTGGTCAGGCACGCGTCGGTGTCCACGGCATTCGCGTCGTCGCATTCCTCGACGCCCGCGCGGACGAAACCGTCGCCGCAGCTCGCCGCCTCGCAGGTGGTCAAGCACGCGTCGGTGTCCACGGCGTTCGCATCGTCGCAGTCTTCCACACCCTCGTGGACGAAACCGTCGCCACACTCGGCGTCCTCGCAGGTGGAGGGACAGTCGTCGGTGTCGATGTCGTTCGCATCGTCGCACTCCTCGACGCCGTCGTGGACGAAGCCGTCGCCGCAGCTCGCCGCCACGCATGTGGACAGGCAGTCGTCGGTGTCGATGTCGTTCGCGTCGTCACACTCCTCGGCACCCGCGTGGACGAAACCGTCTCCGCAGCTCGCCGTCTCGCAGGTGGACAAGCAATCATCGGTGTCGATGTCGTTGGCGTCGTCGCAGTCCTCGACGCCCGCGTGGACGAAACCGTCGCCGCAGCTCGCCGCCTCGCAGGTGGACAAGCAATCGTCGGTCTCGATGTCGTTGCCGTCGTCGCAGTCCTCGCTCCCGTCGTGGACGAAGCCGTCTCCGCAGCTCGCGGGCTCGCATGTGGACAGGCAGCCGTCGGTCTCGATGTCGTTGCCGTCGTCGCAGTCCTCGACGCCGTCGTGGACGAAGCCGTCGCCGCAGCTCGCCGCCTCGCAGGAGCTCAAGCAGTCATCGGTCTCGGTGTCGTTGGCGTCGTCGCAGTCCTCGACGCCGTCGTGGATGAAGCCGTCGCCGCAGCTCGCGAGGTCGCACGTTGACAGGCAGTCGTCGGTCTCGGTGTCATTGGCGTCGTCACACTCCTCGACGCCGTCGTGGACGAAGCCGTCGCCGCAGCTCGCCGGCTCGCATGTGCTCAGGCAGTCGTCGGTCTCGGTGTCGTTCCCGTCGTCGCAGGTCTCGACGCCGTCGTGGATGAATCCGTCGCCGCACGAGGCATCGACGCACGTCGACAAGCAGTCGTCGGTGTCCACGTCGTTGGCGTCGTCGCAGTCCTCGCCCTCGTCCGTGATCCCATCGCCACAGGTGACGAGGGAGCAGTCGTTGCGGCACTCGTCGTCGTCGATGTCGTTCCCGTCGTCGCAGCCCTCGCCGGTGTCGGTCACGCCGTCTCCGCAGCGGGCCTCCGTGCAGTCCTCGCGGCAGGCGTCGGGCTCGGTGTCGCTGTTGTCCTCGCCGTCGTCGCACTCCTCGCCGTCATCGACCTCGCCGTCGCCGCAGACCGGTCCGTCGGGCAGGGTACAGTCGTTGCGGCACTCGTCGTCATCGATGTCGTTCCCGTCGTCACACTCCTCGTCGGAGTCCGTCACCTCGTCGCCGCAGTGGGCCTCCACGCAGCTCTCGCGGCACGCGTCGGGCTCGGTGTCGCTGTTGAGCTCACCGTCGTCGCACTCCTCGCCCTCGTCCACCTCGCCGTCGCCGCATTCCGCGTTGCTCGTGCAGTCGTTGGCGCAGTCGTCGTCATCGATGTCGTTGCCGTCGTCGCACTCCTCGCCCTCGTCCACCACGCCGTTGCCGCAGGTCGGCGGAGCGTTGCTGGTGCAGTCGTTGGCGCACTCATCGTCATCGATGTCGTTGCCGTCGTCGCACTCCTCGCCCGTGTCCTCGACCGCGTCGCCGCATCGAGCCGCCGTGCAGTCGGTGCGGCACGAGTCGGGCTCGGTGTCGCTGTTGAGCTCGCCGTCGTCGCAGGCTTCGTCTTCCTCGACGACTCCGTTTCCGCACTCCGCCTCTTCCCCGCCCCCGCCGCAGCCCACGGCGAGGATCAGCGCACAGACCACTGACCAGGACTTGTCCATTCTCATCTCGATCCTCCTCCCAGTAATTGTTCGAATGAGATGGATTGTATTTCCGAAACACCTCCTGGAGTCAATACTCGCGGGACTCGACCTCGCGCGCCTCCGATCCGTTCGGTCCGTTGTGTTACACTCCGCTCCGTGCTGTGCCCTCGCTGCGGGTCGGAAGCCCCCGACGTCTCGGACCGATGCGAGAACTGCGGTCTCGCCCTGGTGGAGACCAAGGCCAGCGTCGGCCGGAAGGGTCCGTATCAGCCGGGTGACGTCGTGCTCGAACGGTACGAGATCCGCGAGCGGATCGCCGCCGAGCCGCTGTACTGGAGTTACATCGCGCACGACCTCGACAGCGAGGTCCCGGTCTTGGTGCGCGCGGTCCGGCGGACGATCCTGCCGGGCAGGCTCGACCACCAGAGCTTCGCCCGCCGGCTCGAGCCGTTGTTCACACTCGACCTCGGCGGGGTCTCGCAGCTCCGACGGATCGAGCGGGACGGCGGAAACACCCTGGTCGTCAGCGAGCTCGTCGATGGCTTGCCGCTGCGGTCGCTCATCGACCTGAGGCGGCAGGACGGGCGGGCCTTCAGCGCCCTCGAGACACTGGCGGTCCTCACGCTGGTGGCGGAGGCGCTCGAGGCCGCGATCCCGGTGATCCACCACGGCGACCTGCGTCCGACCCACGTGCTGGTCGGCGACGAGGGGCTCGACCTCGAAGCCCTCGGGATCGCCGCCGCCCTGCCATGGGAGGAGACGGTCCGCGCGCTCAAGGACTCGCCCGAGGTCTGCGGCTACCTCGCGCCGGAGGTGCTCGAGGGCCGGCAAGCCGACTCCCGGTCCGACATCTACTCGCTCGCGATCATCGCGTGCGAGCTCCTCACGGGGCGGGTACCCCCGAGCGAGCCGAGCCTCCTCGACGACTTCCTCGCCCATCTCCCCCCCATGACGGACGACGTGCTCAGACGCAGCCTCTCGCCGGACATGGCCCGGCGGGACGCGACGCCGATGGAGCTGGTCAAGGCGCTGGCCGCGGTGCTCGGCGTCGAGCCACCGTGCGGACCGAGGTCGGGTCCATCGACGCCGAGCCAGGGCGTGCTGCACGACCCCACCATCGAGATCGCGCGAGACGAGGACGGGACCCTTCCGTTCGCCCCGTCGCACGTGATCCGGCGGGCCACGGAGCCGGCCGAGGTTCCGCGGGACCCGTCCGTCCCGGCCGAGCCGGACCGTGAGGGCACGCAACAGATCTCCGACGACATGCTCGAGCCCGTCGAAGAGGATGACACCGACGCCGGCGAGGTCGATCGGGCCCCTGCCGCCTCCACCGAACCGGCGCCGGATGAGACGCGGGACGTCACGCAGGACGCGCTCCGACCGCTCGCTGGTTTTGGGAGCGAACCGCTTCAGGTCTCGCTCCTGTCGACCCCCGGGAGCACGCCCCGGGAGCCCGACGTAGAGTCCATCCGCTCGCTGGGTCTGGACCCCAAGCTGGTCCGCGCTGCTCGACGGCTCGACCGCGAGCGGGTCGGGCTGGACGACGAATCACCAACGATCCGCAAGAAAGTCGACGGCACGCGGCGAGGCGAGAACGACGGGGCCGCGGCGGCAGCGGGCGTCTACGTCGTGCCGCGGCCGGTGGACCTGATGCCGCCATCGGAGGAGCCGGCCGGGCCGGCCCCCGAGGACCCGGGCGAGACCGCGGACGACGAGGTGGAGGCACCCGTGGTCGTGGCGACGCGCCCGGCGCCGGCGCTCGATCCGGACGCCACGATCCCGCGGCCCGTCGTCCCTGCGCCCGCGCGCCCACTCGGAACGGGACACGCGCCGATCCCCACCGAGCGGTCCGGGTCTCCCGGCATGGAAGAATTACCGTCGCCGGCGGCGCCGCTCCATCCGATCCCGGAGGCCCTGCTCGGCAGCACGCTCGGCCCCATCCTCGTCCGCGTCTCCGGTGGCGAGGCCGTTTCGCCTCTACTCCCGGCTCACTCTCACGAGGCGGTGGAGCCGGAAGCGCTGCCGGCCGTGGTCATCGACGAGGCGCTCACCGAGGCGTTCGGGCCGTCCGTCCGCTCCATGGACGAGCCGACGTACCGCGTGGAGCGGCCAAAGGACCTCGAGGACCCGACCACGAGGAGCCCTGTGGTCCGTCCGGCGCCGTCGATCTGGCGGTGGATCGTCCCGATCGCGCTGGCCGGAGGGCTGCTGCTCGCCGCCGCCTGCGTGCTGGTCCTGTGGGCGTTCCTGAGCTCGTGAGGTCAGAGCACCTTGGCGAGCATGTCGTCGAGCTTCTTCGCGTTGATGAGCCCGACCGACTGCTCCACGACCTTTCCCTTGTCGATGAGGAGCAGGGTCGGGATGTTCCGCACCATGAACTGCGTCGCGGTCTTCGTATTGACCCCGACGTCGACCTGACCGAACTTCACGCGCCCGGCATACTTCTGCGCCGCCGATTCCAGGATCGGCTTGAGTGCCTTGCAGGGCCCGCACCACGTCGCCGTGAAGTCGACCAGCACGGGCACGTCGCTCCGCAAGACCTCGCTCTCGAAGTTGGCATCCGTGAGCTCTGGCAGCATTCCGGGGACCTCCGTCGGAAGGGGAAGATACATTCGGCCTCGCCATGCTGCAAGGCTCACGGAGTCAGCTCACGGAGTCGGCTGTGATACAGTTGAGCTGCCGTTCGGATGCGGCGAATGGGCAGGCATCGACTATACGTCTCGCAGGAGATCCTCGATCACTGGGTGGACGAGGGGAGAGTGGCCATGGAAGGGGATCGACTCTCCATCCGGGACGAGGGCATCGAGTGCGTCCTCACGCCGGCGGTCTTCTTCCTCCGGGAAGTGACCGGAGTTGGCGACCTGCGCGACCTCGTGGGCCGGGTCAAGGACGAGGAGCAGCTCGTCGCGCTCGGCGCGGACGCCTACATGGACTCGGTCCTTCTCGGAGACAACGCCTACGACGTCCAGCGCGGCTTCGTCGCGGAACCGATCTCGGGGAGCGCGTCCGGACCCCGGACGGAGGCCGTCGGGAGATCGGGTGGACAGGAAGGCGAGACGAGCGACGAGCTCGCGGACTTCCTCCTCAGCCACCTGAAGTGATGCTCGGTCAGTTGAGGATCCTCGCCACGCCCTCCTTGGCCAGGGCGATCTGGTCGAACGTCACCGGCCCGTTGTCGCCGAGGGCGCAGAGGAACAGGTCCGTGTTCGCCGCCCGGAAGCCGCTGACCGCGACGGTGTGGCAGGTCACGCCCTTGCCGAGGAGGTTGCCGGTGAAATCGTGCCCTCGAGCGAGGAGCGGCAGGATGGCGGCGATCTCCTCGGAGGAGCTGGCCTCGCCCGCGCTCGAGGCGACGAGCAGGCCGTCCTGGTCGGCCAGCAGCATCTCCTCGAGGCCGAGGCGTTCGACGCATGCCTCGAGCTGGTAGCTCAACGCCAGATCGAGCCGTTCGGACCGACGGACCCTGCGATCATCCGACATGGCGGACCTCCACATCCAGTTGAAGACGAGGTTATCCCACATGAAACTACACGTCCATTTCCTGGACACGATCCTGGATGCGATCCGAGATCGACCAATCGCGTTCGAGCGGTTATCTTCCCTGCCGTGAGCGGACTCCAGAGCCTGCTTGACGACCACGCCGTGGTCATCTGCGTCGGGTGCGGCGGAGTCGGGAAGACGACCGTGGCCGCGTCGGTCGCCGTCCGGGCCGCGCTCCAGGGGCGTCGCACGCTGTGCCTGACCATCGATCCGGCCCGGCGGCTGGCAACGAGCCTCGGGCTCGGCCAGATGCGCGCGACCGAGCAGGCCGTGGACCGCCTCGCCTTCCTCGAGGCTGGGCTGATCCTCCACGGTGAGCTGTGGGCCGCGGTCGTCGACCCCAAGGCGACCTTCGACGAGGTCGTCATGCGGCTCGCGCGGGACCGGGAGAGGGCCCGGCGCATACTGGAGAACCGGATCTACCGTTACGTCTCCGCGTCCATGCCCGGCGTCCAGGAGTACATGGCCATGGAGCGGCTCGCGACGGCGAGAGAGAGCCCGAGGTTCGACCTCGTGGTGCTCGACACGCCGCCGACCTCCAACGCCCTCGACTTCCTCGACGCTCCCCGGCGCCTGCTGGAGGCCATGAGCAGCCCGGCCGTCCAGTGGCTGCTGGCGCTGCACGGCGACGGAGCGCTCAGTCAGGGCACGTCCTTCGTCGTGCGCCAGCTCGCCCGGATCGCCGGCGCCGATGTGATCCAGCGCATGGCGGCGCTCGCCGCCGACTTCGACGACCTGTTCGACGGGCTCCGCCAGCGCGCCGAGCTGGCGAGCGGGATGCTCCGGGGGCCGGACGTGGGGTTCCTGCTGGTCACGTCGCCCGACCCCCTCGCCGTGGACGAGGCGATCTTCCTCAATCATCGCCTCTCAGACATGGGGCTGAGCCGCGCCGCGCTCGTCGTCAACCGCGTGCGGTCGCTCAGGTCAGGGGCGCGCTCGGTGACCAGCGTCCAGCTCCGCGCCGCGCTCGAGCGAGCCGGGGTCCCGGTGGCCGGCTCGAGCGAGCTGATCGATGCGTTGCTC
>Ga0233425_10006246_pt1 | contig 17867 bp, 12 predicted proteins | sample Watercolumn_Towu_2_FD_181712 | JGI IMG/M metagenome (GOLD analysis project Ga0233425, IMG submission 181712) | Freshwater microbial communities from Lake Towuti, South Sulawesi, Indonesia - Watercolumn_Towuti2014_140_MG | ecosystem: Environmental > Aquatic > Freshwater > Lake | place... | reverse complement strand
TCATGTTCACGTTCCTTTGTCTGCTGCAGCGAAGGAGGCGTTGGTGTCCACCGAAGTGTTTCTCTAGCGACCATGAACATCCCGTACTTCGCTGGCCGGGTAAAGGACCCGTCCCGGGGTTTCGCGGGATGCGGTGTTGCGGCGCGAATCACGAAACACAGGGGCGCTGAAATTCTCGCAGTTGTCTACAGGGTCGTGTCGCGTAGCATGCACGCGGTTGCGTTACGAGCGCGTGTGCGGGTTTCGGCTCCGGGCTGGAACTGTCGCTGGTTCGCCGCCTGTAGGAATCCAGCGGTCGCTACGGCCTGGATTTGTCGGCCATCCGCTCAGCGTGGTTCGCTCAAGCAATGGGCTCTGTCTTCGCACATCCACCCCGGCATTCGCCACTGCTGTCGAAAAAATACCGGCAACTGCCAACTCACAGGAGGTTACGACGGTGTATCCACACAAGATCGCGCGCAGGCATCGTAGGCGATCCCACGAGCAACGATTCGCTCGACGGCTGCTGATGGAGCGCATGGAGGACCGCACGCTGATGGCGGCCGATCTCCGGATCACTCTTGCCGACCAGCCCACCGAAGTCATCGCGGGACACGACATGTTCTACGATGTCGCGGTGCAGAACTTCGGTCCGGACACGGCCACGAACGTACTGGTTAACATGTCGTTGCCGCAGGGCACCCTCTACTTGGCCGACACGAGCGGTGACGGAGACGGCGCAAGTGTGACGACGACCGGCACGGGACTGACTCGTCAGGACGACGTCGAGATCGAATTGGGGGATTTGCCGAGCGGAGCCATACGCACGTTTCAGGTGAAGGCCCGCGTGCCCGCGGACATGGTCCGGTCAACCACCAACGGGGCGGCGACAATAACCAATACGGCCACTGTTTCCAGCGACAACGTGGCTCCAGATCCCGACCCGTCCGACAACACGGACTCGGAGCTGACGTTTGTGACCGAACTGGCCGACGTCGCGATCTCGACGTTTGTCGAGCCCGTGGGAACAGTGCGGGCCGGCGACATATTCGTTTACACGATTTACCTCGATAACTACGGACCCAGCACGTCCAGAAACGCCTTCATCCGTGATACTTTTCTGAACAGTGGCGACGTGAGCATCCAGAGTTGCGCGTTTTCCGTGTCACAAGGGGGGGGCGCCGTCACTCAGTTCACCTGTACAACCGGTCCCGTCGTATCAACCCAGTTCGGCACCGATGCCGGGACCTTCCAGACGAACTTCCTGGTTCCTCTCCAGAACGACCCCGTGAACGGCGTGCTGGGTCGCCTGCGTGCGTCGTTCCGGCTCGTAGCCAACCGGGGCCTGGATGTGACGAGTGTTGTTCGAGCGGGATCGTCCACGCCTGACCCGAATCCAACAAACAACACTGCGTCCGTGGACATCACGGTTGTCAGTGAGGCGGACTTACAGAGTTCCTCTGTATTCAGCGCGGAAGTCCACGTCACGAATCAGCCATCGACGCTGATTGACACGAACGCGCTGCCGCCGATGCCGGAGGCCCCGTTCTACAACTTTGGCGGGACGAACGTGACCGCCGGCCGGCGCATCGAGTGGACCACTTCAGCCAACAATACGGGACCGTCGCCCGCCGAGAATGTACAGATCTCGGTGCTGCTGCCGTACAAGACCAGCCTGATCGAGAACACGTTGAACGGCGCACCCGTTCCCGGCCAGGTTCCCGGTCGGTGCTACACACAGCAAGCCGGGGAATTGCGCACCGAAGTGATATGTGTGTACGGCACGTTGCAGCCCACCCAGTCTGCCTCGTTGAAGTTTCAGTTGCTGGTGGATATCGGGCTGCCCGCGGGCACACAGCTCTCCATCGATACAATCACCACGTCGGACACGTTGGATGACAATCGGTCCAACAATGTCACCTCGATCCAGTTCGACACGAATGTCGATGACGCGGCAGTGGGCCTGACGAAACCCGACCTCAAGATCAGCAAGGACGCCCCTGCGACGGCGGAACTGGGAACTCTCGTGACCTTTACCATTACCGTGGACAACGACAGCCTGGTGGATGCCCAGGACGTCGTCGTGCAGGATTTCCTGCCCGCGGGTACTTATCCGATCAGCTACACACCGAGCGTCGGCAGTTGCCTCGCCGGTGTCCCGGGAGACGCGCTGCGCCCGACAACCTGCAATCTGGGGAAGATGGCGGGCGGTGCCAGCGAGCAGATCATTGTCGAGGTGCTTGTCGGCAACGACCTGGCGGATCTGGCGAGGCTCTTCAACGATGCGCTGGTATCCAGTTCATCGCCGGAACGAAATCCTGCCGACAACGTAGTGCATTCCACAACAACGGCGCTCCAAACCGCGGGGGGCAATGTCACGGCGATCGTCAAACGCGGCACGCTGTTCATCAACGGTGATAAATTCAACAACAAGCTGCGCATCGAGGATGCTGTGCCCGCCGACCCCAATGCGTTCCGGATCACACCCGTGGGCGGAACGAAACTAAACGGGCAGTCCGGCTCATTTCAGGTTCACGGCGTGAGGTTCAGCGCCATCTCGTTCGGCATGGGAGACGGCAATGATACACTGCTATTCGAAGGTCCACTGGTCCTGCCAAAGAATCTGCTCATCTCGCTCGGCCAGGGCGCCGATCGGGTGGAACTGACGAACGCGACCGTCAAGGCCAACATGTCGATTCGCGCCGACGGAGGTGACGATGTGGTGCGCATTGTCGATTCGCTGCTGTCCGGCAGACTCGACCTGTTGATGGGAGACGGAAACGACCACGTCGAAATCGACAACTCAACCGTTCAGGGCGCTGCCAAGATCCTGACTGACGGCGGCAACGACGACATCACGATCGTCGACACGCTGTTGTCAAGTAATCTCGAGATCCGCACCGGTGCCGGCGACGATCAGGTGACCATCGACAACTCCAAGGTTTCCGGCAAGACACTCATCAAGAACGACGGCAATACCGACCTGATTACGATCGTCGACTCGATCTTTGCCGGATTGGTTGATCTGCAGGGGGGCAAGGGGTTGGACACCCTGGATGCGGGGCCTTCACAGAATAACAGTTTCGCCCTGGTTCCGAAGATCAAGGGTTTTGAGACAATTCTGCCCTGAACTGCACGCGATCCGGCTGTGACGCACGATCTCGTCGGGCCGTTAGAAGTGCGCGGCGCATTTTGCAGGCACGAAGAACAGCGCAAGAAGTGCGTCTCCGCCCACGCGAAGTGTGCAAGAAGTGCGCAGCTGCTGAGTCTCTGCTGCGTTCGCTAACGCAGCGTTTGCCGGACAACGCCGAGTTACCACCGCTGTTACGAGCCGATTCCGAGGGAGAGGCCCTCGGTTCGCGGTCAAGGGCATTTATCTTCTGACCGGGCACGCGGATTGCATCTGTTTGGCGCATAGCGGCGGCGGATTTCGGGTCTCGTGCGCGAGACCTGCTGCCGCTTGATTCAATTCGCGCAGGTGGCGCGTCTCGGCCTCGAGGGCTCCCTTGGCAGCGGCGAGACGCACCGTTGCCTGCCACGGAGAACCGAAGCCACGTCCGCGTCCCAGTACTCACCCGGTTGCAGCGGCCCGGATTGCGGAAACAGCGGTGACTTTCCGGCGGCAAGCAGCAGCCTTCCCTGAGTTGATGCCAACACGGCGGCCAACACGTCCGAGGGTTTGACCAGTTCGTCCAGCATGCCTTGCGCCTGGTCCTCAAAAAACGGTCCCAGACGCCGGTGGGAACGAATACCGCTGACGAGCGCGTTGGTCACGGCTTCTGCTTGTCTTCGCAGGGTCTCCCGAGCGGCTTCGCGCTCGTGGTGGTACTCGTGATACTGCCAGGCCGCCAGGGCGCAGCAGGCCAAGCACACGGTGCCCCACGTTGTCAGCCTCTGTCGGATCACGGAAATCCTGTTTGCTCCGCACTTGGCAACACGGCGAGTGGATCGTAACCCTGGATCTGGAAGGGTGGCATGCGCCAAGTATCACTATAGAAGGCATGCAGTGCTCGGGCATAATTCTCCCATTGAGCAGGATCGCGTTCGGTCGCCAGCCGCTTCCGCAATTCCACGACCTGGTTGACCAACGCGTATTGCTGCAAGTATTCGGGCTTGCTGCGATCGGCTTTGGCTGCCTGAGCAAAGGACTTCAAGGCTCCGTCGAAGTCGGCTTTGGCGAGCAGGTCCTTTCCCTGAGTGAAGGCCTGCTCGGCAGAATCCGCCAATACGGTAAGCGCTGGTAGCACCATGAATGCCAGCACCACGGCACATCGTAAGAACTTGAACGCCACTTTCCGACTCCTTATTGATCGAGGGTGTGACTATTCGGGGAAGAAGGGGCGCACACGTTCCGCCAGCAATTTATAGCCCTCCTCATTGAAGTGGAGTTGGTCCTTCACGAAAAGTTCCGGGCGCGGCTGGCCATCGGCGCCCAGCGTCATGGAATAGGTGTCAATGTACGTGAGGCGAGGATCTTTCTTGGTGAATTCCGCGATCAGTGCGTTGAGTGTCCGTTCTTTCTCCGCGTTGGGCCACCGCTTCACGCTGGGTGCCAACCCGATATAGAAGATCTTGGTTTGGGGTAATTTCGCATGGACTTTGGCCACGAACTCCTGGAAGTCGGCAAACACCTGTTCCGGCGCCTTGCCGCTGTTGATATCGTTGCCGCCGGCACGCAGGAAGATGGCCTTAGGTTCGTAGGGAAGAATCATGCGATCCGCGTAATAGGTGGAATCACAGATGTGATTGCCTCCGAAGCCGCGGTTGAGCGTCGTGTGGTTGGGGAAGTCTTTTGCCAGTGATTTCCAGCGCACGATGGTGGACGAACCGACAAACAGGATGGTGCCCTTGGGGGGCGGGTTCTTCTTGTCGGCCTCCTCAAACGCGGCGATGCTCTTCTCCCATTTCGCGAAGTCATGCTTTGCTTCGAAACCTCGGCTAGGGGGAGCCAGCAGGAACAGGCCGGCCAGTGTCAGGAATCCTATGAGTCGCATGGAGTCGCCTTTCGCGCGAGAGGTGATCTGCTTCCTCGTACTCGCCGGGAAAGAGAGTCCTTTCACGGTCGACTTGCTTTCCAGCGTACCTGCCGTGTCCATCTCTGGGAAGAAAGCTCCGGCTACGTCGTAGCGGCGCGTACGCGTTCACGGGTCGGTGTGTTTTGCACCAGACGGGCATCAGCCTCTGTTTTGCGACAATGTCCGGTCCAAATTGCAGACCGTCAACGCGAAGAACGCGCCAATCCGGACTACTCACCACAGAGGCACAGAGGGTGACGAAAAGGCAAGTAAGGCAAGTAGTTTCGCAACGATCATGATTGGACTGAATCTGACAAGTCGTGAATTCCGCCTCTTCCGCTTTCCTCTGTGGCTCTGTGGTGGCTCTTTTGGTTTCACGCGTTATCCGCGCCAATCTCCCAGCGAATCGTGAACATGTGCCAGCCGTGTTGACGAAAACGCGGGTTGTATCGAGTTTGCGGGCGCGGCCAGTTGCACGTGCGGCGCTCCGGCTGTGTCGGCTACAATGCCGAAAGTCACCCGCGCTTTCGGCGAAGGAATACACGATTCAAGATAACATGTCCCGACCTCCCGTCACCTGCGTTTGTTGCCGGGCCTGCGCTCTGGGCTTCGCGCTCGTTGCCCTGTTGGCTGGTGCGAGAGCCGAAGGGCCACTCGACGAATGGCCGGTCACGCGGGAGCAGATTGAAGAGGATTGGCTGCGTCAGTACGAAGTGCTCGAATCGAAGTCGGGGACACCCCTTCAAGCCTCCGCCGTGACGGGCGTAGTGCAGCGCGCGAGATCCCTGAGCGACACACTACAAGCCAGTGGGGTGGATGTGTCCGCGCAGTCCACCGCGTTGCACGAGGTGCAGCGGGAACTGGATCTCCTCGGCGACCGGCTCGCCACACAGCGTGCGCGCGATCTCTATCTCCGCGCGCGGTGGCTCGCACGCGAGTTGACGTGGTTGAATCCGGAATTGGATTTCGAAAGCCTGGTCTTCGTACAGCGTGCTCCCGGCAGCTACCCGCATATGGCCGACCAGTACTGCGGTTGGTTCTCCCGTCCAGGCGGAGGGCTTTACATCCTCGACGGCTGGAAGCAATCTGTGCAGCGGCGCCGGCTGTTGACCGGTTCGCTGCCTGCCGGCAGCGTCCTGCGCCCCGACCTGTCGTATGACGGAAGTCGAGTGCTGTTTGCCTATTGCCGGCATGTTCCCGGGTTGGCCGAGCGGACCAATAAGCTCGACAAGGAGTCGATCCCGGAGGACGCGTTTTATCACTTGTACGAAATCCAGACTGATGGCACCGGCCTGCGCCGGTTAACTTCGGGCAGGTACGACCACTTCGATGGACGGTACCTGCCCAACGGACAGATCGTATTTGTTTCCACGCGGCGCGGGCAATCCATTCAGTGTCTCACGCACGCACCGCAGCACGCTGAGACCCCCGCGCGGCCAGACAGCTTCATGCGTTGCGGTGGCAGTCTGCGCCGGCCCGTTCCCGTGTGCACGCTGCATGTCATGGATCATGACGGAAGGAACGTACGTTGCCTGTCACCCGGGGAGGGATTCGATTGGAATCCGACCGTCGCCGAGGACGGGCGGATCATCTTTTCACGCTGGGATTACGTCGATCGTGATAGTCTGCCCTATGTCAGTCTCTGGTCCACTCTGCCTGACGGCTCGGCCCCTCAGGCGGTCTTCGGCAATTTCACGGCGAATCCGCTGGCCATGTTGGAGCCGCGACAGGTGCCCGGTTCCCAGGACTTCCTGTTCACAGCGGCGGCGCAGCACGCCATCACCGGCGGGAGTCTGGTGGCGGTCGATCCGCGTCTGGGCCGCGATGTCCCGGCGGCGCTGCGGCGCTTGACTCCCCAGGTGCCGTGGCCCGAATCGGAGGCCTGGCCCGCCAGCTATTTTGCGGCGGCCTGTCCTCTTTCCGCGCGCCTTCAGTTGGTCGCGTGGAGCAACCAGCGGTTGGTCTCGGAGTTTGAGCACAACGCCGCGCTGAACAATCCCCCGAACGCCACGGGCATTTATCTGCTGGATGCGTTCGGCAATCTGGAGTTGATTCATCGCGATGGGAATGTCTCAAGTACGGACGCGATTCCGCTCCGCGCGCGGCGATGTTCACCGCACGCAGTGCCGATCAAGCACAACGGCGCGTCGACGGAAGGCCGACTGCTGTTACTCGACGTCCAGCAGGGGCTCGATAGCGTTACTCCGGGTACGATTCGGAGTCTGCGGATCGTGGGCGTGTTGCCCAAGACGCAACCCGTGATGAACTTCCCGCCTCTGGGTGTGACGGAGGAGGATGCCGGCAAGTTCGTGTTGGGGACAGTCCCCGTGGCTGCCGACGGTTCCGCATACTTTCGTTTACCGGCAGGCGTGCCGGTTTTCTTCCAGGCGTTGGACAAACAGGGAATGGCGGTGCAGACGATGCGCAGCGTGACCTACGTGCAGGCCGGCACCACCTATTCCTGCGTGGGTTGTCACGAGCATCGCGGCACGGCACCGCCAAACCGAGCGACTGCCGCGACGAGCCACGCACCGGATCGTATTACGCCGGGTCCCACAGGCACCTGGCCTTTCGACTTCGACACGCTCGTGCAACCCGTGCTTGATCAGCAATGCGTTCGCTGCCACAAGCCAGGCACGGAGGGGGCGGAATGGGACTTGTCACCAGGGACTGCCTACAGCACGTTGATCGCGTACGGGACGCGGAATACGCTGCAGGGCAATGTCCTGAAGAGATATGCGGCCGGCAGGTCGCTGCCGGGAACGGAAGGAGCTCGCCAGAGCCCGCTCACGCGCCTGCTGCAACGGCCGCATTATGATGTGGCGCTGACCGCCGGCGACTGGGAACGGATCATCACCTGGATGGATCTTTATTCGCAGCGCTCCGGCAGTTTCAGTTCACAACAAGAAACGGAACTGCGCGATCGGCGTCAGCAATGGTCGCCACTGCTGACAGCGACCGGCACCCAATGAGTAACGCAACACACTGAGTCAACCATGTGGGAACTGATCATCTTTGACTGCGACGGCGTGTTGGTGGACAGCGAGCCCATCGCCTGCGAAGTTGTGGTCAACGTGCTGGCCAGGGCCGGATTCCCCTTGACGCTGCCGGAGTTCTTCACGCGGTATGCCGGTGTTTCCGATCGCGAGATGTTCGCGCATCTGGAGAAACAACATCGAACGCGCATCGGAGAGGACGTGCGCCGGACAGTGAACGACGAAATTCTCACGGCGCTCACGGAACGGCTGGAGCCTATCCCCGGAATTCACCGAGCTCTGGAGGCGGTCGAGCAACGGAAATGCGTTGCTTCGGGGAGTGGTCGCCAGCGTGTCGAGGCATCGTTGGCGCGGACGGGACTGCTGGCGCATTTCGCGGAGAGCATTTTCACGAGCGAAGAAGTTCCCCGCGGCAAGCCGGCTCCCGACCTGTTCCTTCATGCGGCTCGACAAATGGGGGTCGCTCCCCGGCGTTGTCTCGTAATCGAGGACAGCGAAGCGGGAGTGCAGGCAGCCGTCGCCGCGGGCATGCGCGTGCTGGGGTTCGTGGGCGGCAGTCACTGTGCCCCTGACCGTTCGCACGCCCTTTTGCGCAACGGTGCGGCCAGTGTCTTTCAGATCATGGAGGAACTGCCGCAGCGGATCCTGGATGTCTGACGATGCGCGCGGGACAATCAACAGCCGGCAAACTCAAGTCGGCGATCAGAGATCAGTGGGGCAAGAAAGGAGAGCGTCCGATGGGAGCAGGGGGAAGGTTTTCGCGGCGGCGATTCGTGCGTGGGACACTCGCATGCGCAGCGGGAGCGCTGGTTCCCGCCTTCGTTCCCGCGCGTGCCTTGGCGGCAGCCGGTCGGCCGGGAGCCAATGAGCGCATTGGCGTTGGTTACATTGGGGCGGGGCGCCGCGCCAACCAGTTGATGGACTTGCCGCCCGCCGGGGAAATCGTGGCGGTGGCGGACGTGGCCTACGACCGCGCGCGCCAGGTTCAAGCCGAAAAGAAATGCCGCGCCTACCGCGACTATCGCGAATTGCTGGACGGCAAGGACATCGATGCCGTGTTCGTGGCCACGCCCGACCACTGGCACGTACTCCCCAGCATCCACGCTTGCCAGGCCGGCAAGGACGTCTATGTCGAAAAGCCGTTGTCACTCACGATCCGCGAAGGTCGCGTGCTGGTCGATGCCGCGCGCAAGTACGGGCGAGTGGTACAGACCGGTTCGCAGCGCCGCTCGATGGCCGGTCACCGGTACGGCTGCGAACTGGTGCGCAGTGGCCTGGCCGGCAAGATTCACACCGTGGCTATTCTGAATTATCCCAGTCCGTGGGACTGCCGTTTTCCGGAGCAACCCGCTCCCGCGGATCTGGATTGGAATGTGTGGTGCGGCATGACCGAGCCGGTCCCCTATCACGCGGACATCTTCGTCCAACGCTCCAATCCTGGCTGGATTTCACTGCAGCCCTACTCGGGAGGTGAAATGACGGGAACGGGCGCTCACGGTTTCGATCAGATTCAATGGGTCCTGCAACTCGATCACACGGGTCCCGTGGAAATCTGGGCCGAAGGCGGGCAACTGAAACCCGTCGTCTACGAGCAACCCGAAAGCCGCGAGCGCGCCGAAGGGCTGTGCAGTCGCGGTTACCGTGTGCGGATGAAGTACGCCAACGGCATCGAGGTCCGTCTCGAAGATAACGGTCCAGCGGCGGGTGGTGAGTTCATTGGCGATCAGGGCAAGATCCGCATCGGCACCAACGTGGTCACCAGCAATCCCGTGGAACTGGCGAAGACGCCGCGCGCAGAGCTGTCGGTACAACTTCCATCGATCGACAATCACATTCAGAATTGGTTCGACTGCATCAAGTCACGCGAGAAACCCATCGCCGACGTGGAGATCGGTCATCGCTCCGCCATCGTCTGCCATCTGGGGAACATTGTCCGGTGGGTCGGGCGTCCGCTGCGCTGGGACCCGGAAAAAGAGATTTTTCCCGGCGACGACGCGGCCAACGCCTATCTGGATCGCCCTCGGCGGAAGCCCTACGAACTTCCCAGTCTGTAGGCTGATTGTCCCGGCGATCGCGGATTTCTCGCACCCTGCGATGAATGATCCCGGCTATCGTTTGCCGGCGAGTTCCGCGATCTCGGCGCGCGATAGGGCGTGGTCATAGATGCGCACGTCGCGAAGCAGGCCGTGGAAGTAGCGACCGCTGTGGTATCCCTGCCCCAGCTTGAAGTTCTGGTTCGGGTTGGCGGCCAGGGGACCTTTGCCGGGGCCCTGAGCCTTCAGTTCGCCATCGACATAAAGCAGGGATGCTTCACCGTCGCACACCACGGTCAGATGTTGCCAGCGATCAGCCGTGAGCGGCACAGGACCGGCTCCCTGCCATTTCTGGCCGTCACCGAAGCCGAATCCGAAGCAGTTCGTCTGGTTGCCTTCCTGCTGCAGATTGATGCCCACGAATGGTTCGCCATGGTTTCCCAGAAGGTCCGCGTGTTCGACCTGCGTCGCCGCGGGATGCACCCAGAGCGCGATGGAAAACGGCATCACCAGATCCGGCAGGAACGTGTCTGTTTCCACCAGGGCATCCCGGCCGTCAAAGCGCAATGCGGTACCCTGCGCACTCGGCGTCCAGCGCGGCCCGCCCTGGGCGCCCCGCAGAATTCCGTGATGTTCGTTGCCGGATGAGTCCTTGGCTACGTCTCCCTGGCCGTCATCCAGCTTCCACCAGCCGTACAGTCCGCTGTACGCGAGCGCGTGCTGAGAGGGGTCGGTCATGAGATGCGGGTTCCGGGCACGATCGCGCACTCCTTTGACGACCAGCGTGTACGACTGGCTCTTGGTGAGCGGCGAGACGCGCAATCGGACCGTCGTGAGATCCGCGGCCAGCGAGGCGGCTTGCACGTGAACTCCGCCGTCGACCGTGTAATTTGCCACCGACTCGGCGCTGGTCTGTTCGACCGGTTCGCTGTACACGACGCTGACTTGGCCCGATCGCCCGCAGGCGACGGAAGCCACTGTCGGGGGCGCAGTGTCCTCGGGCTTCACGGTCAGAGTGAAGCTGGTCGAGTCAGTTGCGCTATTGCGATCCGTCACGGTCAGCTTGACGGTATAGCGCCCCGGTTGTTCAAAGACGTGTTCCACGGTCGCACCTTGAGCGGTCTTGCCGTCACCAAACCTCCAGCGGTAGTCGACAATGCTTCCGTGCGGCGATTGGGAATCCGCGCCGGAAAACGCGACCGATTCCCGTTGTTCGCATTCCTGCCGGGAACCGGCAATTACGGCTGCCACGCCTTCCGTGCGGGTGTACAGAATGGTGGCGGCTTGAGGGCGGCGCGGCAGTGTCACGGACAGCCCCTGCTCGATCAATATGCGCCCTGGAGCTCTCGTGACGGAGTCCTGATCCAGATCTTTCAGTTCGTAAACGGCTTTGGGGTCCAGCCCCTGCAACTTCAGCGATTGCGTGGTCGATTGGTTTCGCGGCCGGCGAAACGCTTCCACCACGCCGCTGCCGGTCTCCGCTCGGTGAAATTGCCAGGCCAGCCAGTCTTCCTCCGAAGTGCTGTAAGGTGTCAACGGATAGAAGTCGTCGTAGTAGTATCCCGCCACCAGGCGCGCCTCATCGGTGAGCTTGCGCAGCAGAGCGCAGTCCAGGTCTGTGCGGCGAAGATCATAACCCAGGACGACGCTCATCGCATGCCCGCTGCGTATCGCGTAGGCATCGACCGAATCAATGGGGAGCGTGTTGGAGCCGAAATAGGGCAGCCATTGAAACAGGCTGTGGTGGAAGGCCTGCTTGGCAGCGAGATGGGAGTAGTTGTAGTCCGTGGGATGCAGGGCCACGGCGCGGCGCATGGTCTCGAGGTCGTTGCGGCGCCCACCGGACGCACAGCTGTCGATCACCAGGTTCGGGTGCCGTTGACGCAGTGCATCCCAATAGGCGAGATAGCCTTGAATGTGGAGGTTTTCTGTCATGCCTTGGCGATCCGGCGCGTCGTTCCGCCGCCAGAAATCCAGGGGGTCCATGTTGAAGTCCTGGCGGTACAGATCGATACCCTGTTCGCGCAAGGTGCGATCCACGTGATCCGTCAGCCAATGGCGCGCGTCCGGATTGCCCAGGTTGAGCAACGTGCCGCCCAACAGCCACTCGGGATGATTGTTCGACAGCCATGTCCCACCGGCGACACGCTCGGGCTCGAACCAGACGAGCGTCTTGATGCCTCGATGGCGCGCGTGGTCGCTGATGGCGCGCAGCCCGCGCGGGAATCGTTGCAGGTCCGGTTCCCAGGTGCCCGTTTGAGGCCAGCCCGCGCACGGATACCAGCCCGCGTCCATCCACCAGAAATCGATCTTGACCCGCTCCTCCACGTAGCGATCGATGAAGTACTTTTGATTCTCCTCGTTGGCGTTGCACATCTCGTTGAATTCGAGCGAGGTGTTGCCCGGCATGATCGGCATCGGCAGCCGGCCATCGGCGGTGCGCGGCAGATTGTGGGTGATCATCCACCGGCGCCAGAGATTCTGCGCGCAAGCCACGTCCTTTCCTTCCCAGAACATCAGGACGACTAGCGGTGTACGGATCTCCTCGCCGGGGCGCAACATCAGGTGCGTGAGTTCCTGGCCGGCGACAACCCGCAGGCCACGGTCGGCATCTCGAGTGAACGAAGAAGCCCACTGGCCGGGCCAGCCAATCACTACGAACAGACCACCGTCGGGCAGCACGAGGTTGTAGTACGGAAAAGCAAAATTCGTCCCGCGCCCACCTTGGGGCGCGAATTGGAGGTGCGTGTTGGGAGTCAGGGTCTGCTCGAGTGGTTGATAGAGATCAGGCGCGCACGTGTCGCCCTTCTGGTACTTCAGCACGAACTCCCCGCCCGGTTCACGCTCCCACCGCGAGTCGATTGCCTGGATGCGTTCGAGCAGAGGTGTGTCATGAGCGCCGGTATTCTTGAAATACGCCGTCCATTCCACTGCGGGATAGTCGGCGTATGTCACGACCACACAACGGATCTGCAGGCCGGTGCGCGGATCCGTCCACGTCAAAGTATGCCGTGTGCGCTGCCGCGGCAGATCCGCGCGTTCAGTTGTTCGCTCCCAAGTGGCCAGCACGTCACGTGATGGCTTGCCGTCCAGCACAAAAGAAAACGGCGGGTGACGGTCCGGCGATGAGGCCGCGTCGAGCAAGTTCTCCTGCAGCCAACGGTCTCTGCGCGTGAACTCCGGTGGCTCGGCGGCACCTATCGTTCCCCACGTGACAAGGACGGCAGCGACACTCAACGTGGCTTGAACGAGGCTTCTCATCGGCGGACTTCCTGTTTACGAGGAACCGAATCAGTAGGACCGTTGCAGCCGGCCAAGAGTGTAGATTGCGCCTGATTGCTGCCATCGCTGCCAACGGCCGACGTGGCTCAGGACGCGGCAGCCAGCGGGGTAACGGCCAAACTGCCATTAATTTACCAGACATTGGTTCGAAACCGGCGACCCTGCTACAAGGTTTTTTGCACTCCGACGAACATCGGTTGTCACGGCCGTTCGAGAATTGCGGCGTACGAGCGGATGGCGCGCAATACGGGTGGTAGAATTTCCCAGGTGTGCTGATTGCGTAATGCGGGTCAGCGCGCGACGATGTGTCGGCAGTGTATGCGTCTCGGTCTGACGATTTGACGCGATAGGAACGATCCCATGGCAGCAGTATTCGCGTTTCTGATGGGTGTTACCGTATACGCCGTGTATCGCGTGATCATCAGCGCGTTCTACATTGTGCGCCCCGATCAGCGCGCGGTAATCACTTCCTTCGGACGGGCGCAGCGACTCACGGAAGCTCCCGTAAAAGACCCGCGCATGAGTTCCGACGAGCTGGAGCGTTATCATTATCCGCAGGTGCGCGTGGTCAAGCCCGGGGGGCCCTATTTCAAGTGGCCTTGGCAGAAGGTCCACAAGGTGCGCGTTTCTACGCAAGCCGTCGATATCACCTGGGACCCGACGAAACGCCAATCCACCGTGGAGGCGGTCACGAAAGACAACCTGACGACGGGTGTCAACGGCCAGTTGCGGTTCCGCGTCAGCGAAAGCAATCTGTACGCTTACCTGTTCGGCGTGGCCAGCCCGCTGGAACACGTCATGGGGTATTTCATCTCCGTCCTGCGTGAACGCATTGCCAACTTCGTCGACCCCAAAGGACAGAGTCTCGTCAGTTCCGCTCCGGCGAAAGGTGAAGCGGCCGATGGCGCGGTGGAGTTGTCGGAAGGAGTCTCGATCAACGATTTGCGCAAGAACCTGCACATGTTGAATGAGTACATGGAAGAGCAGTGCCGGGCGACTTCCGGGCGCTACGGGATTGAGCTCGACGCGGCGCTGATCACGACGATCGACCCGCCGGCCGAAGTGGATCGAGCCTTATCGGCCATCAACAGCACTCGCAACCAGGTTGCCGCGGATATCAGCACGGCCCGAGCGGACGCCGAACAGCAGATCACGATGAGCAAGCGCGCCGTGGAGATCGCCGCCAACAATGCGCAGGCGGAAGTGGCGCCGCTCAAGGAGTTGGCGGCCACCCTGACGCACATTAAGTCCGAAGGGGGATCGACGGCCCTGAAAGCCTATTTGCGGAACATGCGCGTCCCGTTGCTCGGGCGCGCCAGCCGGGTTGTGAGCGTGTCGCGTTGACTGGTAACTTGACTCCCAATAAATCGAGATGACCATGGGGCCCTTTGCCATACTTGCAGGTGTTGCCGGTTTGTTTGCCGTCCCGATATGCCTCTCGCTGGCGCGCGGCTTCTGCATCTTCACGGTTGTCAGGGAGTGCGAAGCCCAGGTGTTCACGCTGTTCGGAAAGGTCATCGGCACCATCGATCGGCCCGGCCTGCGCTTCCCCGTACTGGACTTCGGGCCGATGGCGCTGCTCACTCCCTTTTTCGGCAAACGCTACGAGGTGAGTACGGCCTTGCGGCAGTACTACCTGCGCAGCCAGATGGTGAATTCGGAAGAGGGCACGCCCATGGGCGTCGGCATCTGGTATGAGATGCAGGTCAATGATCCCGTGGCCTACCTGTTTGTGAATGCCAATCCCGAGGGGTCGTTGGAAGCCAACGTCGCCAGTTCCACGATCTCCACGCTCAGCAATCTGGAGATGGACAAGATGCTGGAGGATCGGCACACTCTCAGCCGCACCGTGCGGCACGCGGTGTCGCCGCGCTCGGAGAAATGGGGCTATCGCCTGGGATCCGTCTACATCCGCAAGGTTGCGTTTACAGACCAGCAGATGGTCAACAACATCACCGAGAAGGTTGTCAAACGCCTGATTCAGGTTACCAGTGCCATGAAGCAGGACGGGGAGAACCGGGTGGGGCTGATCCGCAGTGAAACGGCCAAGAAGGTCTCGCAGACCATGGCAGTGGCCACGGCCACGCGGCCGGCGGTGGTCGGGACCGCGCTCAACGAAATCGGCCGCCAGGATCCGGAGATCCTGGACTCCGTCCTGGAGGTGATGGAAACGGAGAAGCTGCTCGGCTCCGGTGCGCGGGTCGATGTGTTGCCCGCGGGTGCGAACGTCCTGGTGGAATTGGGCGATCGCCGTTCGCAGCAGCCCCGGGAAGAAGCTCCGCCGCACCGTTGATCAGGGCTTTTCTTCGAGAAAGCCCCGCTGCACCGCGTCCCTGATGAGCGACTGGGCGTAGTCCCACAGTTCCGGGGCCCCCTCGGACATGTGTTGGTTGTAGGACAGGACCTTGTCCACGGTCACGCCGTGTTGCCGCCAGGCTCGACCGGCGGTGTGGTAGTTGTGCAGGATGGGTTGCAGGCGGTCGAGGGCCGCGACAAAGCGTGCCTCCGCTGTCGCGCGGGCTTCGAACTCTTCCCAGACTTGTCGCAGTTCCTGGCCCAGATCGTCCGGCAACAGAGCGAAGATGCGATCGGCCGCCGCCTCTTCTCGCTGACCCTTGTCGATCGCGCCTCGCGCGTCGTAGACGAATGTGTCACCGGCATCGATCTCCACGAGATCGTGGACCAGCGCCATCTGCACGGCGCGCGCAAGGTCCAGGCCTTGATCGACAGCGTACTCGCGAAACAACAGCACCATCACGGCCAGATGCCACGAATGTTCGGCGGAGTTCTCACTACGCGTGCCATCCGTCAACCACGTGCGCCGCTGCACGGTTTTGAGTTTGTCGATCTCTAATACAAATCGCACTTGGCGAGCGAGTCGTTCCGTCACCATCAGCGTGTACCCGGATCATGCACGAAACCTGAAGAGCAACCGCAGAGCCACAGAGAACACAGGGCGGTAGGACCGCCAGCCAAATCGGTGCGACCGCACCGGGCGGATAGCCCGCTCCCGTTGGTCGCTGAACTTGCGCGAAATAACAACGTTCTGACGATTAGTGCCACAGAGGAAACCACAAGAGGCGAAATTTACAGCTTGTCAGATTCGGTCCCAGCGTAATCGTTGCGAAACTACTTGCCTTACTTGTCCTTTCTTCACCCTCTGTGCCTGTGTGATGAATAATCCGGGTGTACCTGTCTCCCCGGAAAATTGGTCTTGTCCCAAACATGAACTTGCCTCAGAATACCACCCAGCAAGTGTCTGGGAAGGGATCTCCTTCCGGTCCGCCAAAGGACCGGTTCGGCATGAGGCCGAACTCTTGCTCCCTGGGTACTCCCTGAGACCGACAGCGGTCAGGCTGTTGGCGGGAGTTTGGCCCATGTCCGCGGCCTGTGCTGCGCGACCCGCGAAACAGGGAGCTTTAACTCACGGAGGTCCACATGCTCGTGCTCTCGCGAAAGGAATCGGATCGCATCGTTTTTCCCACGCTTGGCATCTCGGTCGAAGTGCTGCGCATTCAAGGAAACACCACGCGCCTCGGCATTGAAGCGCCGCCCGAGATCCCCGTGTTGCGTCACGAAATCGCCGATCTCAAGGCCCTGCTCTTCAGCACCGACCAGACGGCGGACCAGCAGTTGCGCAGGCTGTTGCACGCCGTGCGCGATCGGCTCGATGTGGCCGCGGAACTTCTCAATGAGCTGCATCGGCATTTCGAACAGAACGGTGATGAGACTGCGCAACGGCTCGTGCTGGACGTCTTTGGGCAACTGCGAGCACTGGAGACGGAAGCCGCAACCGCCGTCGACTCGCAGCACCAACCACGACCAACGCGGGCCCTACTGGTGGAGGACGACGCCAACGAACGCAGCCTGCTCGCCAGCTATTTGCAGATGTGTGGCCTTGAGATCACCGTGGCCCACGATGGCCAGGACGCTCTGGACTTCCTGTCACTCCATGCGGTGCCCGACGTGGTACTGCTCGACATGCACATGCCGCGCTGTGACGGCAAGCAGTTGGTGCGCCGCATTCGCGCCGACGCCGCGCTGGCAGGCGTTAAGCTCTTTGCCGTGAGCGGCACGAATCCCAGCAGTCTGGGGATTCCCACGGGAGCGCTGGGCATCGATCGCTGGTTCGCCAAACCCATCGACCCGGAGCATCTGGTGGCGGGCATCTCCGCCGAACTCGGCATTCCCGCCGTGGCCGTGTGACGGGGAACCCCATCGAAGGGTGGCTTCTGTGCCCGTCCCTCCTGCCAGATCCTTGATGCAAACCGGGCCAAGCCACATAATGCCTCCACGTACCGGCGCGGACAGGCGGCGTCGCCCGTTCGTTCCCGGTCTCTCTCGGAGCATGGGGCAATGAAACCAGATCGCCGCAAGTTTCTGTTCGGAGTGCTCGGATCGGGGGCCGCGTTGGCGGCCGGCACTGCCGGTTGGCGGGCGTCAACCGGGCGCGCTCTGTACACCCGAAAGGGCTTTGCTCTGGGAGCACCGGTTTCGTTAACCGTGGTCCATGCCACTGAGGCAGCAGCTACCCGCGCGTTGGCAGCGGCATTTCGCGAGCT
>Ga0233425_10006245_pt1 | contig 17872 bp, 13 predicted proteins | sample Watercolumn_Towu_2_FD_181712 | JGI IMG/M metagenome (GOLD analysis project Ga0233425, IMG submission 181712) | Freshwater microbial communities from Lake Towuti, South Sulawesi, Indonesia - Watercolumn_Towuti2014_140_MG | ecosystem: Environmental > Aquatic > Freshwater > Lake | place... | reverse complement strand
GTACTGGCCAACTTGTAATCGTTCGCCGTACCGGAGTAATGCCCGATCTTCCACTCGCCCAGCGGCCCGATGATCGCCTCCAGCTTTTGCCGCGCCGCTTCATCGATTGTCTGAGCGACGGCGATCGACCGCACACCGAGCAGCACGACTGCAGTCAACCCGAGCTTTGCGAACGTCGAAAACCCTCGTCGCATTTCCGACCTCCGTTGGTGGGAATAGTGAAATAGGACGGACTGACCAGCTGCCAGGCGCGCGTGTTAAACACGTGCTTGCGGACGGAAACATTCACGCGGCGGAAGCAGACGCGACTGGCGGTAAGGCTGTTTGTCATGTCATGGGGTACTCTCGTGAAAAGTTTCCGTCATTCTAGCCGAACCGAACCGACACTTGTCGGCGTTCGGATGAAAGTCAGCGGAATCTGCGTATTCGTCAAATCGTTCTACCGGAGAATCTATGGGTAAAGGACAGCGTTTTGGTACAGCCGGTTGCTTCGTTAGCGCCGTCGAAGACGTCGCGGCACGACAACCGCCTTCACCGTCTGTTCCGTGATGCTCGTCGGAACGGCGATACTCCTGATTGCCGAACCGGATCTGGCAAGTTGGCTGCGGCCTTTTTCCGCCGTATTGATCGTGGGAGTGACTCTGATCATGGCGCAGGGATATTTGCATCAGGTCTTCTTGATTCGCCAGACCGGAATGACGGGCGGTGTGTCGCTGCGGTTCCACCAGTTTTTTCTCGCGAAGGATTTGTCGACGATCGCGTTCGCCCTGTCGATGGGAACACAATCGGGCTGGCCATTGTTGCTGCTCTCCGCAGTCAGTGGCGTGACGAAACTGATCACGATGTGGCACTTTCGCTGGGTACGACTCAGCCCGCTGGCAGAACGACGGAGGCTGAACGGCGGTGCCCGGGCGCCGAACGCGATGTCGCTCGATTGAGTCCAGGCGTACATTTTCAATGGATCGTACGAATGCGTGGCGGTGTCTGCATCATGCGCGGGCTGGTGGCGGCGCTGTATTGAGGCGGATAAAAGACGAAGTGCAGCCAGAATCGCAAATGGTGTTTCGTCGGGCGTGGCGCGTCGGCGGCCGTTTCGTCTTCGCACCAAATGCCAACGTTTCCTTCGGCGGTCAACGCAATGCGACCACGGGATCGTGTGGCGAAATCGTCCACCGCCAGCGCCAGACAGCGCTGGCGATCCATGATGTGCGCCCAACCCTCCACGTTGATTGCCGGCTGCCCCGACTCGCGGCGACCGGCCGCCATCGGCTTCAGTTTCCCCGCCGGACCGCGAAGCACCTGCCATGGTGCACCATCCGCCGAGACTCCCTGCGCAGCGTTCGTGGCCAGCAGTTCCGCGCGCTGTTCACCGTGCAGCGCGGCATAGATCCAAGGTCCGGCGCCGAAATCAACCAGTGTCGGCGCGTCGCCACGCGGTGGATCGAGTGCCAGGTTCAACACGGTTCCCAGGTCGGCCACGCGCCCGTTCGGGTCATCGACCGTCCAGTCCACTTCGACCCAGCTCACCGGAGACGGAAAGATCAGATCCACCGTCGAACGCACGCCTGGCAGCGCCGACAGCTTCGATTCACCCGTGAACCGTAGCGACACCGCGCGACGACCATTCCGCGTGACGCGCCCCTGGTGAAAACCGTCGCCCAGTCGATGTTCCTTCCCGTCACGATCACGGAGCACCAGCCCGGGCGAATCCGGACGCAGGTGCTCGCTCGGCGGGAAATCGCAGGACCGCAGCAAGCCCGCCAGATCGCGCGGCACCGTCCAGGTGATATACGGCGCGTTTTGCACCTGGTAGGCATCATCTGTTTCCGTCAACCGATGGCCGCCACGCAGCGGCTCGAACGGCGTGACACCATCGCCGTGGCGAATCGTGTAACGGCGAACCTGCCAGGGTTGCAGCTCGGCATTGAAATCCATCCACCAGTCCACGGCGGTCGCCCCGTTATTGCGGCCGAATTCATCCGCCGGCGAAAACTGGGCGCCCACCGGCTTACCGTCGTCCGCAACAATCGCAAACGGCGTGTCGCGGGCAACGCCGGTTTGCAGTTGAATCCGATACGCAACCGGCGAACCCGCGCGCGTCGTGCCCGAGATTTCCTCGACCTCGATCACGATCGGTTCGGCGGCTGGCAGAGCGTGTTTCCCGTTCTGCGGCAGTGGCCAACCGAAGAACAGAACGGACGCGACGATGACACAACGATGGGCCGCAGAGCAAACCGAGCCAGGCATGCGTTTCTCCTTGCTTGGGGAACGGGACCGACAATTTACTTGGCGTCGAACGGCATTGCACGCCCGCAGATGTGAATTTCGTATTCTGGGGTGCGTACCGATATTCCCGCCGACCTCTACCCCGCCTGCCCCGCCTGCCCCGCCTCCGCGTCCCAAGCTGCAAGTTGCGTCGGCGGCCCGCTGCCATAACAATAGTAATGGATTGTCTTCCGTGACTCCCTTTCGCAATTCGCCCGTATGCCCAGAAAATTGGCCGAACAGTATGCCGCTCTGTGGCAATCATCCGACCGGTCGCCAGATCTGTTTACATTTCTGGGCGAGCATCGTCACGCGTCCCTGGATGCGAAACTCGCAGTCCTGCTCCTCGACCAGGAGCGGCGGTGGAATACGGAGCAGCCGCTCTTATTGGAAGAGCTTTCGGCCCGGCTCCCTGAGCTCGACCGATCCGCGAAGCTCGAACTGGCCGTAGGCGAGTTCCAGGCTCGGCAGCGGACCGGCAAGCCACTCAGCGTCGACGAATTCGTGGCCCGTTTTCCCGACCTTGGCGAGTCCCTCCGCGTGCGCGTACAGCAGCACGATCCCCCGTTGTCGAGTGGAACTGGCGGCATCGAAAACGCAGAGCATGGCGAAGCGGTGGGCGGAGACCAGGGGGGCGGAGACCAGGGGGGCGTGATCGACGCGGGCGACGCGGCCCAAGCCCATTCGTCATCCGCCGGGTACTACTTTCCATTCCGCGACAAGCTCGCAGGCCTGGCGTCTCCAGGGTTCGGATCGGTTCGATCTACCGGTCGGCATACGAAGGCATTTCAATCGGCTTGGGACAAGAAGCGAGATCGGATTGGACGGTATCGGCTGTTGCGGATCCTGGGTGAAGGTGGTTTTGGTCGAGTCTGGTTGGGGTTCGACGAGGAACTCGAACGGCAGGTGGCGATCAAGATGCCGACTCCGGAGCGGCTGAAAGAGGCGAGCGTAGCCCAGATGTACCTGAGTGAAGCCCGGACCCTGGCGACGCTCGATCATGGCCATATCGTCCCTGTGTACGACGTGGGGCGCACCGAGGACGGGCTGGTCTATGTCGTTTCCAAGTTCATCGAAGGCAACAGTCTTGCCGCGCGGCTGAAGCAATCCCGTCCGAGTCACGGGGATGCGGCCCGATTGATCGCCAGTATCGCAGAAGCATTGCACCACGCGCACCTCAAGCGACTGGTCCACCGGGATGTAAAGCCGGCCAACATCCTGATTGAGGAGTGTACGGGACGGGCTTATGCCTCGGACTTCGGGCTGGCGATCCGCGAAGAAGACTATTTTCAAAGTAGCAGCATGGCAGGGACTCCCGCCTACATGTCGCCCGAACAGGCGCGAGGCGAAGGGCACCGGCTGGACGGCCGGAGCGACATCTTCTCGCTGGGCGTAGTGTTCTACGAACTCCTGACCGGCAAGAAACCGTTTCGCGGCAGTACCACGAACGAAGTCTGGCACCAGGTTACTTCTGTCGAGCCGACTTCGCCGCGTGAACTGGACAAAGGAATTCCGGCGGAACTGGAGCGGATCTGCTTGAAGTCGCTGGCCAAGCGGGCCTCCGACCGGTACGCGACGGCCGCCGAGCTGGCTGACGATTTGCGTCACTGGCTCACGGCACCCCTGTCGAGCGGCCCGGCAATGGCGGCGATGCCGATTGTGCCCAAGGGCCTGCGATCGTTCGATGTCGAAGATAGCGGCTTCTTCCTGGATCTCTTGCCAGGTCCGCGAGATCGTGACGGCCTGCCGGAGAGTATCCGATTTTGGAAGACGCGGATCGAACAGACCGATCCGGAGAAGACGTTCACGGTCGGACTGATCTACGGACCGTCGGGCTGCGGCAAGTCGTCGCTGGTCAAGGCGGGGCTCTTGCCCCGGCTATCCCAGGACGTGATCGCGATCTACGTCGAGTCGACGCCTGATGATACCGAGACGCGCATCTTGCGGGCGCTGCGCAAGCAAGTGCGAGAATTCCCCGGTGACCTGGGGCTTGTCGAATCGTTTGCGGCCTTGCGCCGGGGAGCACCCAAGAAGGTTGTCGTTATTCTGGACCAGTTTGAGCAGTGGCTGCATGCGCATGGCATCGAGCAGTCGCCGATGCTGATGGAGGCGCTGCGGCAGTGCGATGGAGGACGCCTGCAGTCGATCGTGATGGTGCGAGATGATTTCGCGATGGCCGCCGCGAGATGGATGAAGCAACTGGAGACCCGTATCGTTGAAGGCCATAACTTCGCGACCGTGGACCTCTTTGACGTCGATCATGCCGCGAAGGTATTGACGAAATTTGGTCAGGCGTTTGGCAGACTTTCGTGTCATTCAGCGACGGTGCCAGCTGCGTTTCAATCCTTTGTCGACAAGGTTGCAACCGGGTTGGCGCGAGAAGGAAAGGTCGTATCCGTTCGCCTGGCTCTGTTTGCCGAAATGGTCAAGAACAAGCAATGGGTTCCAAAAACCCTCGACGAATTTGGCGGCACCGAGGGGATCGGCATTCACTTTCTCGAGGAGGCGTTCAGTTCTCCCGGGGCCAATCCCGAACACCGTCGTCACCAGCAGGCTGCGCGTTGCGTGCTCAAGGCACTGCTCCCCGAAGTCGGCACAGACATTAAGGGCCACATGCGGTCTCATGCCGAACTGCTCGAAGCGGCGGGGTACGCAGCGCGTCCAGGCGACTTTCAGGAACTGCTGCGGATTCTGGATGGCGATCTGCGATTGATCACTCCCACCGATCCGGAAGGCGCGGACAGTGTGTCGGGGCCGGATCCGAAGTCCAGGTACTATCAACTGACTCACGACTATCTCGTGCCATCGCTCCGGGAATGGCTGACGCGGAAGCAGAAGGAGACCCGGCGAGGGCGCGCCGAGCTTCGCTTGGAGGAACGATCATCGCTATGGATTGCCAACCAGGAAAATCGATATTTGCCTTCCTGGTGGGAGTATTTGGTGATCGCGGGACTAACCGAGCGAAAGCACTGGACGCCGTCGCAGCAGAAGTTGATGCGGAAGGCATGGCGTGTGCATGGGCTGCGTTGGGGCAGTGCGCTCTTGTCACGCTCGTCATCGTCGTGAGTTCGTTGCAGGCGATCGGTGCGATTCGGCATCGCAATCTCACGGAACGATTGCAGACGGTGGTCGCGTCGTTGAACAGCAATCGCGGGATCATTTTGCCACCGCTGGACAGTTTTGATGCTTTCCCGCACGCGATGCTGCTGACGGAATTGCGATCGCAGTTTGTGACCAGCAGCGACGACAGGAAGTTGGCTCTTGGCTACGCATTGGCTCATATTGGGGAGACCAACATCGGCTTTCTCGTGGAACGGATCCAAGATGTTCCGGCGGAGGAGGTGGACAATCTGATCACGGCTTTGGCCTCCGCGAAAGATGCGTCCCGGCGGGCGGTCGTTGACGCCTTCGCGAGCTCCGGCGATACCGCCGCCGAAACCAAGATGCGACTGGCAATCATCGCGGCCTACCTGGGCGACTGTTCGCTGGCGGAAGAGGCATGCACAGTTCGGCCCGTTCCGATGGATAGGGTGATGTTTATTGAAACGCTGGCCAAATGGCACGGAGGCCTTTCCGGCCTGTTGAGTGCCGCCGCAAAGTCGAATTGCCCCTTCTTTCATTCGGCGCTATGTATGGGCATCGGCAGTATTCCGGCCGATCAAATCAAAAGCAGTGAAATGGCGGCTTGGAAAGAGCAAATTCTGCAGTGGTACCAGCATAGTCCCAGTGCCGTCTTGCACAGCGCGTCCGGCTCGGCGTTACGGCAGTGGAAGTGCGAGCTACCCAACGCTGCACCATCGAAGCATCCCACCGAAGATCGTCAGTGGCATGTTAACAGTGTGGGGCTGACCATGCTGCAGATGACAGCAGGGAAGTTCCTGCGGCATGACAAACGATCCGCCTCAACCAGGCAGGTAGTGGTTCTGACTCGTGCTTTTCTGCTTGCCGATCGCGAAGTTTCCCGGGGTCTTTTTCAGCAGTTTATGGATGACACGGATTATCCGGCGTCCGAGAAGCCGCCACTGTGGCAAGGTGCGGAAGAGGAATTCAGCCCGACTGCCGAGCATCCGATTCAGAACGTGAGTTGGAGCGATGCCGTCATGTTCTGCAATTGGTTGAGCAAACGTGAAGGACTGGACGTGGCGTATCAGCGAGCAACCTCGAATGGAGCTGATCTGGCGGAAAACAACCAGCAGTCCGTCGCCTGGGAATGGATTTCGAGTGCCAATGGTTATCGGTTGCCGACGGAGGGGGAATGGGAGTACGCATGTCGCGGGTCGAGTACCACGGCATTCAGTTTTGGCGAAGATGAACAATCGCTCGACCGATATGCTGTGAATCGTGCCTCGAGGACACAGCCGTGCGGCAGCCGATTGCCGAACGGCTTTGGCTTGTTCGACATGCACGGCAACGTCTGGGAGTGGTGTCAGGATTGGTCGGGCGATTACGACAGCATGGAGTCGATCACCGATCCGCCGGGACCAGCGACGGGAAAAAGCCGAATTTTGCGCGGCGGGGCGTTCAACTATCTCGCGTCGAATCTGCGTTCGCTTAACCGCAACGACCTCCCGCCTGTCAGCCGCAATAACAACATTGGCTTCCGTGTGGCCAGGACGTTCCCCTGAAGCCGAGCGTTCTCGGTGCCTTCCTCCGGGACTATTCTCTGCGCACTACGCGGTGAAAATCTTCCCGCGCATCACCGCGGTAAGTGACGAATCCGGGAAGTGGTTCGCGACTTCATCGGCGGCCGGTCTGGCGGCAGCTACCGTGACTCGCTACTTTGTCAGGTTGGATACTCTTGAAGCGGACGGCAAAATGGTAAACCAGGAGATCGCCAGCATGTCTTCCATCATGACCCGGGCCATTGCAGGGCATTGCTTGTTATGGGTTGCGTGGTGGAGTCTGGTCATGGGTCCGCTGACCGCGGGGGAGCCGCAGGCCACTGCCTCCGGCACGTCCGGGCAGTCTTCCGTCGCCGGACCGCTTGATGGCAACCGCTTTTCGACGAAGGCAGAGTCGCTTTGGATCGGCAACAATAAGTACGGTTCGTTCTGGCAGGTCGAGTTCACCGAACCGAGGCCGATCGGATCGATTCTGCAGATCAACAGCGATGACGAGCATTTGCTTAAAAATGCGCCGCGGAATTATGCGTGGCAGGTCAGCGACGACGGTTCAACCTGGATCACGTTGCCGGAGACGATCATTCGCAAGGAGACACGTTTGTTTCGTATTCATCGGCTGACAAGACCGGTGACGACGAAGTACATCCGGCTGATGGTCCACCTGGCGTATGGTTCGGCGCCGGCGTTACGCGAGGTCGAGTTCTATCCGGCTGTGGATGCCACAATCCCGTTTGACGACTGGATCGTCGCGGTCAGTTCGATCGAAGATCCCGACAACACGACCGTGGCGATGCCGTTCGTTCAGCTCGCCCGGCAATGCGCTGGCTGGGAGCATCTGCCGGCGCAGCACCTTTGGCACGGCGACTTTGATCTGGACTTCGTATCGGCCGAACCGAGACCGCTCTGTGCGTTCTTTTCCGGGAGTTTTCTGGAGTGGTGTCAGCGCAGCCGCGAGCCATGGCGGGGCGTGCAGGCGGTGCTGAAGTCCCGCAGGCTGCCGATGTGGGGCGCGTGCGGCGGCGCGCAGGTGTTCGCGATCCTGGAGGAAGTCGGTGTCGATCGGCCTTGGGACTGCCCGCGCTGCCGCAAGCCCGGCGCGCCGCTCGCCCCGATCTATTCGCACATCGGTCATACGGGCGATACGTTTTGCGGCGATTACTCGAAGTCGATCGGCGAACGAGGAAAGTACAAGCTGAAGATTGAGCGTAGCGACCCGGCCTTTGACGGCGTTCCGGAGATTTTTGAGATTCACGAATCTCACATCGGTCAGATCGATTATGTGCCCAAGGGCTGGCATCGGCTGGTGACAAACGGACCGGGATCGCTCACGGTGAACCAATGCCTGCGCGCCGGCGACTTCCCGATCTACTCGGCCCAATTCCACATGGAGACCTACCAGGAGACGCTGGAGACGTCGAAGCAGATCATGGGCAATTTCTTGCGCGTGGCGCGAGCATGGCGGACTGCGCCGTAGCCACAATCAAGACCTGGTCGTGCTGCTCTGTGGCGATGCAACATGCCTCTTCCAGCTCCACGCGTTGCCACTGGCCGCCGTGCACAGGCCGCCGTTTGCGGCGCGCCCTGTCGACCAGAATCCGCCGCATCGCCTCGGCGGCCGCCCCAAAAAAATATCCGCGGCTGTTCCAATGCGGAGTCTGTTCGCCGCCGACCAACTTGATGTACGCCTCGTGCACCAACGCCGTCGCCTGCAGCGTCTGGCCCGGCTTTTCCCGCGCTAACCTGTTTGCCGCCAACTTTCGCAATTCGTCGTAAACCAAAGGCAACAGCTTTTCCGCCGCCGACCGATCGTGTGGGCGATTTCGAGGACGACGGGGTACGTTTTCAAGGCATGGCAGGGCAAAAAGAATGCCGCTTCCATGGGGGGACCCGACGGGAGTGGCATGGGAGAAACTCATCGCTTGCATTGCATTTTGCCTGGTGAAACGGAGTCGGGCTCTGCTGGCGAGCAACCCGGCAAGGGTTAGCCAGGCCATGGCGGCAAGAATGTCCCGCTGGCCCCGGCGGATCGCTCCGTCGGGGCCGCTTTTTGGCCATCCAATTGCCAACCATTCTTTTTGCCCTGAAATGCCTCAAAAACGCCTGTCAGACCCTTCCAGAACGCCTCCCGGAACCCATGAATTCTGCTGAGGAGGCCATTTTTCAGAATCGTGTTGGCGGCGATGCCCGCGCCGGAAGCAACCTCGTCGCCGCATCGATCTTGGGCGGTGGAGGTGCCGCCGCATCGTGATCGATCGTCACGGGTGGCAGGTTCGATTCGCACTGGTCGCACAGCTCTTCGACAACCCATTTGTAGCTCGGGATCGTTTTGATGACCGTCCGCTTCATCAACTTCTTCTTGGTCTGGACCGTAGCGCAGCCGGGGATCCACTCGGTCCAGACGAAACGCTTCGGCATCGCGACCGGCGACGTGGGATCGTGCCCTTCTCCACATGAGTCGCAAACGAGTTCCTGGTGTTTGCAGCCTGGTTTGCTCGGGCCTGGAATGCAGAACTCCTCGACCTTGCAGCTCCAGCAAGTAATCTCGACCTTCCGCGTCTCGCATACCAGTCGACATACTTTCTGGCAGTCCGTTTGGCAACCGCACTGCTGGCAGCTTTGCGCGGAGGCGCGATCGGTCAGAGGAATACTGATCGCGATGATCGCCAGGATACAAAGCAGGCGTGACACGGAACGGCTCCTTGTTGTTGAGGGAATCGACACCACAGTCGACGTCACGGATCGGCCCGAACGCACTACCAGTTCACGTCGAACCGCATGGCGACCAGGTCGGACTCTGTCGAGCCGAACACGGTTCGGGAACTCGTGACCGGATGAATCCAATCGAACATGATTCGGGTGCGGTCGGACCAGTACCAGTTGAAGCCGACGGTCAAGTCGTTGTATTGCCCGTCATTGGTTTGGGTCAGATCGAGATACGACCAGCGAGCCTTGACTTCCCACGCGCCCCATCCCGTGCAGCCGGGGACCGCAAAGAAATTCGTAAACGGTTTGTTTCTTGCAAACTGCGCCCCATGTTGGCCAAATCGCTCGTAAACCCGATTCTCGCCCGTCAAAAAGTAGCTGACGTGGGCATAGGCACCACCGACGTGCACGGACGGACCCGAAAGCATTTTCACATTCGAGAGAAACGCTTCGTGCTGTACGGTGACGCGACCCCAGACGACAGCCAACTCGAGGTTGCCGGTGGTGTAGGCGTCGGCGGCGAGGTTTCCGCTGTCGATGAGCACTGGACCACGCTGCACTTGGGGGCGGGCACGAAAGCGAACGCTGTTGTCCTGGTCATCGGTGTGCAAGATCCCGACGGCCGTGTGAAGCAGGTACCGGCCGTTGGATGGTTCATCGTAGTAAGGGAGCCAGACCAGACGACCGCTCAGCCGATACCCCTGGTTGTCGTCAAAGCGAGTCTTGAACGTGTCGTTGACGTCGTCGAAGAACAGGCCGCCGGTCCAGGAGATATTCTGGTCGTCGGTGCAGTTGTAGATGGCCATGCCGACTTCGCGGTCGGCGGCGAAGATACCCTGCGTGGGAATCGATCGTTCAAGGAAGATGTTGTTGGTATCGTTGGTGACCTGCTCCAGGCTGAACGGGACAAAAAAATTGCCGATACGGAATCGGCCAATCCAGGGAATTTCGTTCATCGACAGGTACGCGTCTTTGACATCCGGAGAGCCAAACGGGCTATCGTTCGAGCCTTGGCCGGGTTCGAGCGTGACTTGCAGCCGGAAATCGAACTGTCCGTAGCCGGTTCCGTCAGCGACGAGTCGCAGGCGGCGAAAGTTGAAGTAGTTCTGAGCGTCAGTAATTACCGGGTCGGCGTCCGCCCAGGTGATGTAATCCATCTGGATATGTCCGCCCAGTTTAACGGTCCACTTTTCGTTCGAGACGTCAACCCAAACGCTGTCTGCCGGCTTGTCGGACTTTGCGGCGGCCGTCGGTTCCGTCAATTCGGATAGCCGGGAACGCAAAGACTGGATCTCGGCGTCTTGCTGTTCGAGTCGCCGGTAGATCGCGTCGGCATCGATCGGGGGCGGAGTTTGAGCCAGAAGCGGCAAGGTGGTCACAGGCAATCCAGCGACCAACAGGGCAAGAAGATAGCCGAATACCAAGGTTGGCGGCGGGTGACGTCGGCCTCCCAGCGTCGTCTGCTGTCGGACCCAGGACGGGCTGTCTGGGGGCATGCGAGCCTCCTTGTTTCGCGACTCGTCCTCCGGTTACCCAGTCAGAAACGCAGGGAACAATGTCGAGCCTTTGCCTCCCATGGGCTGGGTGAGCAATTCCTACAAACCAAGACATCGCTACTATCGGTAAACTCTTGGGATTTCCTGCAGCTTCGCCGATCGGAAAAGTGAAATCGGCCGGATTAACTCGATCCCGTCCTGTCCAGTCGCCGCAGTCGCCGTTTTTCGGCAGTTCGGGCGCATTCACGCTAAAGTACTCGGCTCAATGCTCGCTGTCGCGCGGTCCGGCGGCTGGTCGAGTTCCATGTTCAAATGGAATAGTCGGGCAACGGCCGACGACCCGCTGCCAGTCTTTTACCGAACTTGTCCCCCGTTAGCACTTAATCGGCGCCACCAGTCCGGCCCTTCCGCTTCGATCGCGGTGTTGAGTGTCATCAGTTGATCACGAAGCTGTGCGAAGCGCTGTGGCTGGCGGTCTTTGACGTCGTTGGATTCGCGTTCGTCGTCTTGGAGGTTGTACAGTTCAAATTGTGTCAAGTCGCCGTTGGCCAGGAGTTTCCAATCGCCGACGCGGATGGCGATCTTCGCATTGGGCGCCATATTCAGCCGCCAGTAAAGTGGCAGCGGCCTGTCGATTTTGTTCACGCTGCCGGTGAGCACGGGGAGCACGTCGACACCGTCGAGCACGCGGTCGCGTGGCGGTTCCACTCCGGCCACGGCGAGTATCGTCGCGAACAGATCGGTCCCGATCACCGGAAAGTCATTGCGCGTTCCCGTCGCGATTTTACCGGGCCAACGCGCGATTCCAGGCACGCGGATGCCCCCCTCGTGCAGGTCGCGTTTGCGTCCGCGCAGACCGCCGGTGGAGCCTCGTCCGGGTGTGGAGATTCCGTCGCCCTCGGGCCCGTTGTCGGAGGTGAAGAACACAAAGGTGTTGTCCGCCAGGCGTTGTTCGTCGAGAGCTTTCATGAGCTGGCCGAAAGCGGAATCGAGCTGCGTGACATTGGCATGGTGTTCGCGCTGCACGTCATCGTCAAGATCGGCGTAGAGCGCCTTGAAAGTCGGATCGGACTTGATCGGGTAATGCGGCTCGTGGGTCCAGACCGCGAGAAAGAACGGCTTTGCCGGGTCGCGTTTCTCCTTCAGCCACGCGATCGCTTCGTCGACGACCAGTGGAGCGGAATAGCCTTGCATAAGCCCGACGGGCTCTCCGTTGCGCACGAAGTTATCCGGATTGTGATGCGATGGAGCCGCATTGTTCTGTGTCGCCAGCCACCAATCGTAGCCATGGTCGCCCGGCTGCGGCTGATCGGACCGATTGAAGATCCCGTTCAGGTGCCACTTGCCGCTGTGGCAGGTCGAGTACCCGGCCGATTTCAGCAGTGCGGGCAAGCTGACTTCTTCGCGGCGCAAATGGACGGGAGAACCCTCCGCGATCCAGGTGAACACGCCGTTACGGTGTGGCGTGCGACCGGTAAGCAGCGCCGAACGCGACGGACTGCAGACTGCACTGGCGGCGTAACAATGGGTGAGTCGCATGCCCTGCCTGGCAAAAGCGTCGAGGTGGGGCGTCTTGATGCGGGCATGTCCATAGCAGCCGAGATCACCATATCCCAGATCGTCCGCAAGAAACAGGATCACATTGGCAGCGGCAAATGCCGATGTTGCTGACAGACTGTATGCGCCGAACAACAGCATGCCCCAAAGCAGTCGCCGAACCATTCGTAGAGATCCTCTTTGAGGCCGCACACGGGAACTTCGAAAGCGACAAAGAGTGTATAACAGTTCCGCACGAATACTCAAGCGGAATCGCCGTCGATCGATTCCGTTCCGGCTTCTCGCCGGACCGTTCTGCTTTACGGGCAACGAACTATCGTCTAGCCTGAATGGACAGCGTCGCTTCCAACTAGTAATTGGCCGGTTGGTCTGCGGTTGAAGGAGGGGAATGAATGCTGTCGCTTTATGATCGAGTCTGTGCTGCGGACTTGCATTCACGCCGCGAGTGGCTGCGTATCGGCGGACTGAGTGCCCTGGGACTTTCGTTGCCGGGATTGTTCCAGGCGACAGGTCGGTCCGCTGCGCCGATCTCACCGCCCACGGCGCTGGCGGGCGAGTTGGGAGCGACCTTTGGCAAGGCGAAGAACGTGCTGTTTCTCTGGCTGCAAGGAGGCCCTCCACAGCACGAAACATTTGATCCGAAACCGGACGCGCCGGCGGAAATCCGCGGTCCTTTCCAGCCGATCGACACCAACGTCCCGGGAATTCAATTCTGCGAACTACTGCCGCGGACGTCCCGATATGCCGACCGGATGGCGATCGTGCGATCCCTTTCCACGCGTGACGACAATCACGATGTCAGCGCTTACTGGTTGCTGACCGGTTACCCGTATGGACCGGGCAGCGCGCGGCAGATCAAACCGACCGACTGGCCCTACTTCGGATCGGTCGTGAAGATGCTGAAGCCCAGCGAAACGATGCCGGCACTGACCTCGGTCTGGATTCCTGACCGGATGCGGTTGAACGACAACGTCACGCCGGCCGGGCAGACGGCCGGCTTTCTCGGTTCGATGTGGGAGCCCGAGCGATTTGTGGGTGACCCCGCGCTGCCCGATTACCAGATCGCCGGCCTCGCGCCCCAGGAAGGAATGAGCAGTGTTCGGCTGGATCGACGCCGCGACCTGCTGCAGCAACTCGAGTCGCAGATGGACGGTCTGGTTCGCGCCAGCACGGTGGCGTCGTGGGACCGGCTCAAGCAGCAGGCGTTTGACCTGGTGACGTCGGGGGCCGCCCGCGCCGCATTCGATCTGAGCCGCGAGCCGGACAAGGTGCGCGACCGTTATGGCCGCTACACCTGGGGTCAGTCGGTTCTGTTGGCGCGGCGGCTGATCGAAGCGGGAGTCCGCCTGGTCCATGTCAACTGGGCGCGGGACCCCGGCGACAACGCGGTCGACAACCCGCTTTGGGATACGCATGCCCTGAATGCCGATCGGCTGCAGGACAATCTCTGTCCGCAATTCGATCCGACGTTTGCGGCACTGATGGACGATCTTTCCGAACGGGGATTGCTCGACGAAACCCTGGTCGTAGTGATCGGAGAATTCGGACGCACGCCGAAGATCAATGCCAATGGCGGTCGAGACCACTGGGGCCACGTGTTCAGTTTCGCGATGGCCGGCGCAGGTATTCGCGGCGGGCAGGTGATCGGCGCCAGTGACAGGAACGGCGCCTATCCGATCACGACGCCGCTGACCGGCTCGGATCTTACGGCCACCATTTACCATCTGCTTGGCATTAACCCTCACGGCTTTTTTCATGACAAGGAAAACCGGCCTCACCCGCTCACCAAGGGCGAGCCGATCGCGGAGATGCTGGGCCATGAGCCAGCGGTTCCGGCGCGGACAACGCCCGGTGGCGATCCGGATTTCGTGCCGCCGCTGGATACCCGGTTGCTGTTCGACACGGAGTTCGCGGCGGGGCTGCCGCTTTTGCCGGTGGAACCTGCGGTGCGAGCAAAAGGCTGGCGAGCGTGGCCGCTGGAGGTATCACCTTCGGCACTGACCGTCCGCAAGTCCGAACAGTTTGTGGAACTGGGCTTCACGCCGCACCCGACCGAACAGCGGACGATTGATCAAGGGGCCCGCGCACTGCTGGCCCAGGAGATCCGCAACGCCCGTGGCGGTCATTTCCGGCTGACCGTTCGCGCCCAGGCCGCCGCTCCAACCCCGGCAGCGCTGGAATGGCAGCGCGACTTCCTCGCGAATTTCCGTTGTCGCCTGGTGCTGTTCCGCTTCCAGAACCTGAAGAAGGATCCCCGCGCCGTCGAGGAGTTGGCATCGGTCGAGTTCCGCCCGGTGTGGGGCGAGTCTCGCGAATTTGTGCTGGATCGATTTCTGGGCTCCACCACGCCGGGCACAAATTTCTCGATCGGTTGCGGACTGGGTGTACTGATTGCCATCGAAAAATCAACGCCAGGCCCGCTGCTGTTGCCTCCGGGTCGAGCCGGCTGCATGGGATTACGAGTCGACTCGGTCGCATTGGCGTTTCAGCCCCGACAGCGCGACGAGTCCGTGACGGTGTGACGCGGCCACGAGTCTCAGCGACGCTCGGCGTCCTTGCTAACATCGCGAATCGCGGCGTCGATCGCCATGTCGATCACTCGTTCTCCCGGGTGGCCAACCCATTTTTGAATAATCGTGCCACGGTGGTCGAGCAGATAAAACGCAGGCGTGGGAGGCGAATTCCACTGGCGACAGATCGAACCGTCGTCGGCGAACGACCGCCATTCGAGCTTTTCCTTTTCCATCACCTGTTTCAGTTCCGCCGGTTCGTGGGCGACGACGTTGATGCCGATCAGCGCGAACGGCTTGTCCGACAGCTTTTTTACGAGCGACCGCTCGTGGGGCCAATGGGCCCGTCAAGTGAGTCAGTATTCCGACCAGAAGTAGAGCAGCACGATTTTGCCGCGGAAATCACTTAGTTTCAGCGGCCGGGAGTTCTGGTCGTGGCCCGTGATCTCCGGCGCCGATTTGCCAAGTGACAGGTTGCGAATCTCATGGAGTTCCGCTTTGGCCTTCTCGGCGATCGTTTCCGGGAATGAAAAATTCATGACATCATCGTACTGCAATGCCTGTTCGTAGAGCGACTCTATGCGTCGGTCGAGTGCCGCTCGCCCGTCTCCGCGAATCTCGGCAAGGTAATCCTCGCTGAGCAGGGTGTTGTAACGGGCGATCCATTCGGGGCGCGCCGCAACTCGATCGACGATCTGCAGCTGGTTACGCAGCAACTGGGCGGTGGCGAGGCAGGCCAACGCCCTGGTGTTTCGGTGGGGTGAACGATCGATCAAAGCGAGAAGGAGCTTCTCGAACTCGCGGCGGAAACCGTAACGCATTCGATCGCAGATCGGGGCGAGCTGGTCGCTACGGAGGTGGTCGCGCAGCAGGATTTCGACGATTTGGCTGGAACTATCGCCGGGGGCCACGTCGGGGAACTGCTCGCGGTTCAATTCCCAGCAGTACTGCGTTTGGGAGTCGGCCGACAAGACGGCCTGAATTGCCTGTTGCAGCGCCACGAGCGCGACCGGATCGTTACGATGACGCTCGGCAAGTTCGATAAACCGTTGAGGGAATACTCCAAGCTGCTCGGCGCACTGCCTGCGCTGCTCGTCGGATTCTGCGCCGCGAAAAGCGCCGCTCGCCTTCGTATAGGCCTTCAGCAATTCCTGGTACGATTCGACCGCCCCCCGCTTTTCTTGCGCATTCACCGACGCCGCGTTCTTATCAGCCCATGGCCACACCGTCAGCGCGAAGGCCAGAGTCAATATTGTCCGCATGGCATCGGCGCCTTGGAAGGAACTAAAGTGGACCTGATCCGGCCGCTATTCATTGATGCCACTCGCTGACGAAGGGGCGATAATAGTCCCGCCATTCGCGTTGGCACCAGACCGGCGAAGACGGGAGCCCTTCCTGGCCCAGGGCATCGACGGCGACAACGTAATAACGACGCGAATTCTTGCCCGCGGTTTCATCGGCGAACTGGGTGGCATCGATCGGATCGGGGGTCAGTCGCGAGACAGGATCTTTGTCATACCGGCCGTCCATGCGGTAGATCCGATAGCCGGCGATTCCACGCTCCGGGTTCGCAGACCATTTGAGTTCACACGTTGTTCCCGCTTCCCGGCTAAAGACATTCTGCGGTGAAGACGGAATCGTCAGCCACGCGGGCGACGGGCCGCTCTCCCGACCTGCGCCGTCCACACAGCGGACGCGGTAAGCATAGACAGCTCGCGGATATTCGCGCCCTTGGACGTCCAGGTGCTCGTCGTGGAGCTTCTGTTCCCAACTCGGCGGCGAATCGGCACCGACGCTCTGTGGTGGATGCTGTACGTTCAAACGCACCGAACTATCGACGTACGAGGCTTCCGCGATCGGTCGTTGGTTCAATCGATGGAACTGCCCGATGCGGCGCAAGGCGCCGACCGTGGGCTCGGCGCGCGGCGGAGTCCGCGCCTTGAGACGCCGCAACTGATCGTCGCTCCAAACCTCCACTTCCGCACGCTCGATGATGTAACCCAGTACAGGCTCCGTGGTAACTGGTGCCGACCAGGCCAGCTCGACGCGCTCCGCCGACACGACCGAAACGACCGCATCTTCGACCAGAAGTGGAGCGCGCGTCGCAACGGCACCAGAAGAATCGTGTCGCCTGAGTGCGTCCGACCGCTCGGATGGCGACGGCGGGGAGGATTGCCCAAGCGACGTCGGGTCGATTCGATAGGTCCAGATCTGTTGTTCGCGTGGCTTGCTGGTGCAGTTTTCCAGAATGGCCAGATTCCATTCCGAGGCGAACAAGAGGTTGCGTGCCCGATTGCCCGACGGTTCCGGTTCGCGGGCTGGATGCATCCGCGTCCATCGATTCGCACCCGCGTCGTACGACCACGTTTGCAGCTCGTGGACGGCGTCGTCGTCGCTTCCGGTCGAGACTTTGATCAAAGCGATGACGACTTCGTGGATCGGGTCGTAGGTCAACACGGCGTCGTTCCTGTCGGTGGGCGGCTGCAGCGCAGGTTGCATGTCGCGCCACTTGTTGCGTGGAAGATCGTAGGCCCAGGTATGCGGATCGTTGTCAAATTGCGATCCGAACAGAATATGGAGTTTGTGCTTTGCGTCGTACGCCATATTGCCGCCGCTGCGGGGAGCCGGTTCGGCGTCCGGTCTGGGCCACGTCCATTCGTTGCGCGCCGGATCGTAGATCAGCGTTCCCTCGTGGCTCCCTTCTCCACCGAACACGACG
>Ga0233425_10006244_pt1 | contig 17872 bp, 9 predicted proteins | sample Watercolumn_Towu_2_FD_181712 | JGI IMG/M metagenome (GOLD analysis project Ga0233425, IMG submission 181712) | Freshwater microbial communities from Lake Towuti, South Sulawesi, Indonesia - Watercolumn_Towuti2014_140_MG | ecosystem: Environmental > Aquatic > Freshwater > Lake | place: Indonesia... | reverse complement strand
CGGAGTGCCGCTGGAAGACCGGCATCGGTTGACGAGCGACCTCGAAGTCGCCTCGTTTCCCGGCTGGATGAGCAACATCCTCCAGGCACGGGCCGTGGTGGGAGCTGCGACGCTGGCCCCTCTCGCAGAGGGCCAGCTCCAGGCGGAGCTTGAGGATTGGCTCAGCACAGTGGGGCTGCTGTTCGGAGGGCTCGGGCTGATGCTGCTGGCAGGCTCGGTGCTGCTTGCGAGGAGCAGGAGCTGGATCCTGCGGCCGGACGAAGGCAGGCCGCTCGACTCGCTGGGAGGATTCGGGGCAGGACCGGTGCAGACCTGGATGCTGTTTGCCGGGTGGTTTCTTCTCAACGGAGCCGCTGCCTATGCGGTGCCGGTGCTTCGGGAGAGCCTGTCCCGCGCAGGGTTGATGATGTTCCTGTACGCAGTCACCGCGGTTCTCGGCGTGCTGCTGGTGAGATGGAGAGGAGGACCGAGGAGGGAAGACCTCGCCACGAGCGCAGACGTCGACACGGGAAGCCTCACCCCGCGGGCCGTCTGGCTGGGGGCGCTGGCCTACTTGGCGGCGCTTCCCCTGGTGACGCTGCTCAACGTCGCGAGCGCCATGCTGCTGGGCAGCGGCGAAGAAGGGGTCAACCCCGCCATTCCGGTGCTGGTGGATGCCGAGGCATCGGGAGAGATGCTGCTCATGACCATCAACGTCGTGCTGGTGGCACCGCTGTTCGAGGAGTTCTTCTTCCGCGGCTTCCTGTTCCAGCAGTTCCGGCGCTACTTCGGGACGATGCACGGGGTTGCGCTGTCGGCCCTCGTGTTCGCAGCGGTCCACACGTCGATGGAATCGTTCCTGCCGCTGTTCGGGCTGGGAGTGATGCTTGCCCTGGTCTACCATGCAACCCGGAGCCTGTGGGCATCGATCGTCACGCACGCACTCTGGAACTTCGGGACCGTGGCAATTGTCCTCGTGCTGTTTGATTGACTCCTTCCCCTTCAATGAGGTGACCGGATGAGAAACGCCTGGCTGTTGACCTGCATCGTTCTTGCGTGGGCCCTTCCCGTCAGCGCTGCAGAGACCGACCCGTCCAAGTTGCTCGACTCCATGGAGCGGGAGCTCAAGCGCAACAAGGAGCAACTCACCCTGCCCGACTACCCGAGCCCGTACTTCATCTCCTACCTGATGAGGGACGTCCGGACCACCTCGCTCGCTTCCCGGTACGGGGCACCGGTTTATCGCCGCGACGACCGGCAGCGGGTGGTCTTCTCGGATGTCCGGGTGGGGTCTCCCGAGTTCGACAACACGCAGGATCCCTATCCCGGATTCGACTTCAACTTCATGAGCTTCGACCCGCTCAAGGATCGGGCACCGCTCAGCGACGACGACCTGGCGCTGCGCAAGGTCCTGTGGCAGTCCACGGATGCGGAGTACAAGCAGGCCGTGGCCAGCTACCTCAAGGTCAAGGCACAACGGGTCTACCAGGCCGACGACCCCGAGTTCACGGGCTGCTTTTCGTCCGCACCGGCGCTGCGACAGGTCGACAAGCCTGCCGTCTTCGACGCGGACGGTGCCCGCTTCGAGAAGGAGATCGTCCGCCTTTCCGGCCGCCTGTCCGAGGTCCCGTTCATCCACGACTCCTCGGCCACGTTCGATGCCTTGCGCCAGGACCGCTATTACGTGAACAGCGAGGGGAGCGCGACCTTCACCTCGCAGACCTGGTTCTCCATGACCATGACGGCGATGGCCCGAGCGGAAGACGGTTCGGTGGTCCCGCACGCGGTCGTGGTGTACGCGCGCTCGGTGGAAGAGCTGCCGGACCGCGCCCGGCTCGACACGATGCTCGATGAGTTGATTCGCGAGCTGGATGCGCTGCGGAAGGCCCCGGTCCTGCCTCCCTACAACGGACCGACCCTGCTGGAAGGGGATACGGCCGGCGTGTTCCTCCACGAAGCGCTGGGCCATCGGCTCGAAGGGCACCGGCAGGCGGGAGGGGAAGAAGGTGGGACGTTCCGGGGCAAGGTGGGCGACCCCATCCTCCCGGAGATGATCTCGGTCTTCGACGACCCCACCCAGTCGAAGTTCGGAAAGCTCGGCGTCAACGGCTGGTACACGATCGATGACGAAGGGGTCAAGGCCCAGAAAGTCAACCTCGTCGAGAGCGGCCGGCTGTCCGGTTTCCTGCTCACCAGGCGTCCGATCGAGAAGTTCCGGGAATCGAACGGGCATGCCCGGGGCAACGGCACCCAGCGCCCGGTGGCCCGCATGGGAACCCTCGTCCTGACGAGCACCAAGACAGCGTCCCAGGCCGATCTCAAGAAGCAGCTCATCGACCTGGCGAAGCAGCAGGGCAAACCGTTTGCCATCATCCTGCGCAAGGCGGCCTCCGGCATGACCAACACCTCGTCGTGGGGCTTCCAGGCCTTCAAGGGGGTTGCCAAGCTCGTGTACAAGGTCGACGTCGAGACCGGCGAGGAGACCCTGGTGCGCGGAGTCGAGCTGGTCGGCACGCCGCTGGCCAGTCTGATGAAGGTGGCCGCAGTCGGTGACACGTCTTCGATCTTCAACGGGTACTGCGGCGCGGAATCGGGGTTCGTCCCGGTTTCCACCATCACCCCCTCGCTGCTCATGTCCGAGCTCGAGTTCCAGAAATCCCCGCCCAAGCGTGAGCAGAAGGAAGTCCTTCCCCCGCCCGAGCCTTAGAACCCGGCGACCCCAAGCGCTGCAACGACCTTGACCCGGGAAGGGCCGTTCGGGTATCCTGCTGCTCCAGTCAACTGGAGGGAGCCATGTCGCTTCGAAGGTACCGGACAGCTTGGAGCAGGTGGGTCCTGGCCGCGCTTACGGCCGCCATCTCGTGTGTCGCGGGGTGCAGTGCGTCCCCGACGTCCACGGTGCTCGAGATCGGCTCCGAGTCGGACCTGACTCAGAGCGGGGATGCAGGGGACATCTCGCTCCTTCCGGGCACGGAGGTCGATGCGGAGGGCGACCTGGCGGGAGACGCCGGCGGGCCCGATTCCTTGCCCATCGAGATTCCGACCGCCGACGCATGGGAGCCGATTCCCTGCCAGGACAACGGCGACTGCGACTCCGGCTTCTGCCTGCCCGGTCCCAAGGGCAAGGCCTGCGGCCAGCCCTGCGTAGAGGAGTGCCCCCAGGGCTGGGTCTGCCGCCAGTTCCAATCCGACCCGGACGTTCTCTTTCTTTGCGTCTGGCCACACACGAGCCTCTGCCGGCCCTGCGTCACCAACGAGGAGTGCAACGACCCGTCGCTCCCTGCCGGGAACCTCTGCGTGTCCGAGGGGGAAGAGGGCAGCTTCTGCGGATCCCAGTGCGACAACGCCCAGTCGTGCCCGCAGGGGTACGTATGCCAGGAGGTCTCGCTCCCGGGCGGGACAACGACGCTGCAGTGCGTCGGGCTCGAGGAGTGCACGTGCAGCGCCGCGGCCATCGCTGAGGAAGCCTTCACGATCTGCACCGTGACCAACGACCTGGGGAGCTGCAAAGGAATGCGCAAGTGCACCGCGGACGGACTGGGCGACTGCGATGCCCCGCCGGCCGCGGCGGAGGCCTGCAACGGGAAGGACGATGACTGCGATGGGGTGACCGACGGCGAGGACGCTCAGGGGTGCGAGCCCTACTTCGACGACTCGGACAAGGACGGGTTCGGCAAGGATTCCGCCGGCTGCTTCTGCGAGCCGCAGCCGGGGCTCACGTCCGTCGGAGGCGACTGCGACGACGGCAACCCGGCGGCCTTCCCGGGGGCCAACGAGGTCTGCAACGGCAAGGACGTGGATTGCGACGGACAGACCGACGAGAAGGACAGCTTCGGCTGCATGCCGCTCTATCCCGACACGGACGGGGACGGGTACGGTGCCGGCCAGCCGGACTGCGTCTGTTCGGGCTCGACGGGCTACACGCCGGGAACGGGGGATTGCGACGACAAGGCCGATACCATCCATCCGGGGGCGACGGAGACCTGCAACGACAAGGACGACGACTGCGACGGGACCATCGACGAGGAGAACGCCCAGGGGTGCCAGACCTGGTACGTGGACGAGGACGGCGACGGCATCGGGCAGGGAGCTCAGTCCAAGTGCCTGTGCGCTCCGGCCGGGGCCTACACCGCTTCGGTCCCGGGAGACTGTGCGGACCAGGATCCGGAAAGCGGCACGGGGCTGCCCGAGCTGTGCGACGGCAAGGACAACGACTGCGACGGGCTCAAGGACGAGGCCGGCGCGGAGGGGTGCTCGCCTGCGTACAAGGATATCGACGGGGATGGATGGGGCGGAGCCGAAGGGGGCTGCTTCTGCGGCGTCCAGCCGGGCCTGGTGTCGCTGGGCGGCGATTGCGACGACGGCAAGCCGACTGTTCACCCGGACGCGGCCGAGACGTGCGGCAACAACCTGGACGACGACTGCGACGGCGAGGTCAACGAGGCCGGGGCCGGGCTCTGCGTAGACCGCTACGCGGACGCGGACGGCGACGGCTTCGGAGCGGGCATCGCTGTCTGCGTCTGCCCGGAGGCAACGGGCTACGCCCCCCTGGCCGGTGATTGTGACGATACCTCTCCGCAGGTGAGCCCTGCTGGCATGGAAAGCTGCAATGGCATCGACGACGACTGCGACGGCGCCGTGGACGAGAAGGACGCGGACGGCTGCCAGGAATGGTACGTGGACCAGGACGGGGACGGGCTCGGCAACGCGGCCCTGTCTGCATGCCTTTGCGGGCCGGATGCGCTCCACACGACGCTCGTGCCGGGCGATTGCGACGACATGGACAAGGGCACCGGAGGCGGGGCCCCCGAGACCTGCGACGGCAAGGACAACGACTGCGACGGCGTCATCGATGAGGCGGATGCCGCGGGCTGCGTGCAGGCCTTCGTCGACGCGGACAAGGACGGTTGGGGCGGCATGGCCAACACCTGCGTCTGCAAGGTCGGAGACGGCACTTCAGCAACCGGCGGAGATTGCGACGACCTCCTGGCCGCGGTCCACCCCGGGGCCGTCGAGTTGTGCAACGGTCTCGACGATGACTGCGACGGCAAGACCGACCCGGTCGGCGCTGCCGGCTGCTTGGCCTGGTACCCGGACGGTGACGGCGACGGGTTCGGCGACTCTGCGGCCGCCGGCCAGTGCCAATGCGCCGCATCGCCGTTCTTCCCGGTCAACAACAAGCAGGACTGCAACGACGGGAGCGCTGCGGTCAAACCCGGGGCGGTCGAGACCTGCAACGGCATCGACGACAACTGCGACGGCGTGACCGATCCGGAGAACGCCCAGGGCTGCCAGGTACGTTTCCTGGACGGTGATGCGGACGGCTACGGAGGCAACCAGTCTGCGTGCGTCTGCCCCGCGACACCCGGCTACGTGGGCGTGAGCGGCGACTGCAACGACGGCAATGCTTCGGTCAAGCCCGGGGCCGTCGAGACGTGCAACGGCATCGACGACAACTGCGACGGCCAGACCGACCCGGCCAGCTCGCAGGGATGCCAGGTCAAGTACGTGGACGGGGACGGCGACGGGTACGGCAGCAGCCAGTCGGCGTGCGTGTGCCCTGCGACGCCCGGCTACGCGGGCCAGTCGGGGGACTGCAACGACGGCAACGCAGCCGTCAAGCCCGGGGCTGCGGAGAACTGCAACGGCATCGACGACAACTGCGACGGCTCCACCGATCCGGCCGGCTCCAACGGCTGCACCACGTACTTCAAGGACGCCGACTTCGACGGGTACGGGGACAAGTACTCCCAGTCCCAGTGCCTGTGCTCCGCTGTGCCGCCGTACAACGTCACCAACAACCAGGATTGCAACGACGGCACCGGCTCGGTCAAGCCCGGGGCCACGGAGACCTGCAACGGCATCGACGACAACTGCGACGGCCAGATCGACCCGGAGAACAGCCCGGGGTGCAGCGCGAAGTACTACGACAACGACGTGGACGGCTACGGGGTCAACCAGTCCAAGTGCCTGTGCGCGGCCCAGGACAAGTACTCCGCGTCCCAGGCAGGCGACTGCAACGACGACGATGCCACCATGAAGCCGGGCTACCCGGAGCAGTGCGATGCCAAGGACAACGACTGCAACGGGAAGATGGACGACAACGGGGCCTGCTTCGACACGGTCTACCGGTACCTTTACTCGAGCGGCAACAACTCGGACCACTTCTACACGACCGATCCCTCGACCCCGCCCAACTACAGCCCGGAAGGACCGGTTTTCAAGGTCGCCAAGATCCCGACCGGCGGAATCAACAGCTCGATCATCCAGCTCTACTCGCCCGGGGCAATCGACCATTTCTACACTACGAGCAGCGACGAGGCGCTGTATGCTCAGAACAACCTGGGCTACCAGTACGAAGGGCAGATAGGGGCCTGCGCATCCGAGAAGCTCGACCCGTCCATGGTACCCCTTCACCGGCTCTGGAGCGCATCCGCGTCGGACCATTTCTACACAACCAGCGATGCGGAGAAGAACGCTGCCCTTGCGGGGGGCTACGTGTATGAGAGCGTCACCTGCTGGGTCTGGCCTCCCAATTGGCCGTAGGGCTGCGGCAGCCCGACTCCCCTCCAGCTACCGCCGCCGGTCCGAAAAAGCCGTTTGAAAAACTGCGGCCGGTCTGATATCCATGCGTGGAACCTTGGCGCAGGGAGGGACACGCATGGTGAGCTTTGAACTGCCGGAACAGCACCAGATCCTGAAGCAGGCCGTACGGGAGTTTGCGGAAGGGATCATCGCACCCCAGGCACGCGACCTGGACGGCCGGGAGGAGTTCTCGGTCGAGATCACGAAGCAGATGGGCGATCTGGGCCTGTTCGGGATCTTCGTGCCCGAGGAGTACGGCGGCGCGGGAATGGACTACCTGGCCTACGTCCTGGCGGTCGAGGAGATCGCCCGGGTGGACGGCTCCCATGCGGCCACCGTGGCTGCCGGCAACTCGCTGGGCATCGGCCCGCTGTACAACTTCGGCAGCGAGGAGCAGAAGCGGGAGTGGCTCCCCAAGCTCTGCAAGTGCCAGGCCATGGCCAGCTTCGGCCTGACCGAGCCCGATGCCGGCTCCGATGCCGGCGGGACCAAGACCAACGCGGTGCTCGAAAACGGCCAGTGGACCATCAACGGGTCCAAGATCTTCATCACCAACGCGACCAACCCGCTGGCCAGGCTGAGCGTGGTCCAGGCCGTGACCGGACGCAAGCCCGATGGCCGCAAGGAATACACCTGCCTGCTCGTGCCGCACGGGACCCCCGGATTCAAGACGGTCACCATGCACGGCAAGATGATGTGGCGCGCATCGGACACGGGCGAGCTGTACTTCGATGACTGCAAGGTCCCTGAGAATTCCATCCTGGGCAAGCGGGGCGAGGGGTTCCACCAGATGCTCAAGACCCTCGACTCGGGCCGCCTCGCCATCGCGGCCATGGGGCTTGGTGGCGCGCAGGGTGCGTTCGACAAAGCGCTTGCCTATTCCAAGGAGCGCAAGCAGTTCGGCCGTCCCATCTGCGACAACCAGGCCATTGCGTTCAAGCTCGCGGACATGGCCACCGAGATCGAGGCCGCCCGCTCCATGCTCTACCGGGCCGTCTGGCTCAAGGACACGGGCAAGCCGTACGGCAAGCTCGCTGCCATGTCCAAGGTCTACTGCTCCGAAGTCATGGGTCGCGTCGTCGATTCCGCTGTCCAGATCCACGGCGGCTACGGCCTCATGCGCGAGTACGACGTCGAGCGGTTCTACCGCGACCAGAAGCTCCTCACCATCGGCGAAGGCACCAGCGAGATCCAGCGGATCGTCATTTCGAGGCACTTGCTCAGCGAGTAGGCAGAGGAAGCTGTGGGCAGTGGGCAGTGAGCAGTGGGCCAGAGGCTCGTCGGGCAAAGGCGGATGCAGGGAACACTGGCGGGGGCGACGAAGTGAAGGACCACAGGAAGCTCAGGGCATTCCAGTTGGCGGATCAGTTCGCCCTGTCCGCATACCAGGTCACGTCGGCACTTCCCAACAGCGAGTTGTTTGGACTGACCGGGCAGATACGGCGAGCCGCAGTCTCCGCTGCATCCAACATCGTGGAGGGCTGCTCCAGGACTTCCCAGCCGGACTATCTACGCTTCCTGGAGGTCGCCCACGGCTCATTGAGGGAGGCCGGCTACCAACTCTCCCTGGCCGCGCGTCTTGGCTACCTTGCTCAGCAGGAGTATCGCTCGATCCACAAGGAATACCAGGAAGCATCGAAAGCCCTGGCCGCTCTCATCAACAAGATCCGCTCAGAACTCTGATCTTCGATCCCCCGCTCACTGCATCCGCCGTCTCACCGGGGTCTCTGGCTCACTGCCCACTGCCCACTGCTATCTTTTTCTTCCCGCCAGGCAGATGGTGAGGATCAGATCCTCGAGGAGGAGCTTTGAGGAGATGTTCGTGGACTTGAGGCGGCGGTCGACGTCCCGGACCTTGTCCAGGGCCGCCACCAGCTCGGCCTCGCTGAATCTCCTGGAGTTGCTGAGGATGATGGAGGCCGCGGTATCCTTGCACTTGAGGGCCGCGGCCAGCCCGGGCACATCCATGGTGGCCTCGTACTTCTTGGCCACGGCCATGCGGCGCAGCTCGAACTCGAAGCAGCTCGACAGCAGAAACAGGGGGAGCCCCGATGCCGCCACCTTCTTCTTCGATTCGAGCAGGTTGTTGTACATCCGTTCGAGGATCGTGAGGGCCTTGCGCACGTCCTTCTGCACCAGGGCCCGATTCAGGTCGAACACGTCATGCCCCTGGAGGCGCTGGACCATCTCCTCCACGTCCTGGGTGGTGATGATCTTGGCCGAACCGGCATACTCGGCCAGCTTCTCCACTTCAGCGGCAATGGCCTCGGGGGAGGCTCCAAGCGCATCGGCCAGGGCCGTGACCGCACCGGGGTCGATGGAGATCCCCCGCCGCCGAAAGGCCTGGCGGATGAACTCCTGGACGTCGGAGGGCCTGTCCGCGAAGTCGAACGGGGCTACAGCGCCGGCCTGGCGAAGCTGCTCGCCCAGCCACGACTTGGCGGGGATGTCACCCACGGTCAGCAGGATCTGTCCCCGAGGCTTGTCGTTACGGGCATATTCGGCCAGGGCAGCCAGCCCGGTATCCTCCGCTGAATCCTTCTTGATCCAACTCTCGATTCCGGTCGCGACCACCAGGCGTCGACTGGCCAGCATCGGTGCGCTGCGGGCCGCTGTGAGCCAGTCCGCAGGCCTGGACGACTCGCCGGGGAAGGGATGGTAGTTCAAGTCCCTCCCCCCCTTGCGGAACAGGTGCTCGGACACGATCTCGATGGCCTTGCGCAACAGCAGGTCCGACTGCCCGACCAGCAGGACCACGGGGGGCAGGGAACCGTCCTGGACTTCCTTGCGCCACTGCTGGATGCGGTCGGTAACCCGGTCCCCCATAGCTCCTCCTGCCGAACCTCTCCGGCGGGCGCATTATGGCATTGCTTCCCCGGTGACACAAGCGGTTGCCCAGCGGCAGCGGGTTGGTATAGGATGGGGCCGGCAGCAGCACAGTGGACAGGTCCGCGAGGTGGAGCATGGCAGACTACCGGGAGATCGGCACATGGAACAAGATCGTCAGGATCGGCCGCAATGCCTTTTCATCCTCCCTGAACCCGAAGGTGGCCGGGTTTCGGGTGGAGGGGCCTGAGTTCCCGATTCGCCAGGCCGATGCGCTGGCTTACGCTCTGGCCACGGAGGACCCGAACCCCGCGTTCTTCCGCAAGGAGGGGGCCGTCGTCCCTCCCCTGTTCGCCAGCCGCATCCTCAAGGACGTGCTCGAGCAGGCCATTCTCCACCCCAAGCTCGGCATGAACGTGCTGCGCATGGTTCATGCGGAACAGGCGCTCCAGTTCCTGTCCCCGCTCCAGATCGGGTGGAACGTCACGCCGGTGGCCGTGGTGACCGGCATCCGGGAGGTGTCGTCGGGCCAGCTCTGCGACGTCGCGGTCGACATCTTCCACAAGGGGGACCGGGTGGTGGCCGGCAGCGCCTCCCTGTTCGTGCGGGGGAAGAAGAAGCCATCGGACAAGAAGGGCAAGGACAAGAAGGAGGAGGCACCGGAACCGGACCAGGCGCTGGCGACGTTCTCCGTGGCACCGGGGCAACCGAGGCGATACGCCCAGGCATCGCAGGACTACAACCCGATCCACACAAAGCCGCTGGTGGCCCGCCTGGCCGGGTTCAAGGCACCCATCGCGCACGGCCTGTGCGTCATGGCCATGGCCACCTCGAAGCTCATCGACAAGCTGGGGGACAACGATCCCGCCCGCCTGGACCGTGTCGCGGTGCGCTTCTCCACTCCCGCGTGGCCCGGCGAAGAGCTGACCCTGAAGGTCCGCGAGCAAGCCCCGGGCAGGCACGAGTTCATCCTGGTCAAGGCGAACGGAAAGCCGGTGCTGACCCGCGGGGAAGTGGCATTCCGGAGGTATTGAGCACCGTCAGCTTCCCAAGCTGAATGTCGCGGGTAGCGGTCGGCGAGCGTGGCCGAGTGGCGCACACCACAGCCCGGCGCCTCCCTTGACTCGCCTGCGGCGAGTAGCGATTCCCGCCGTCAGGCAGTGAAGTCGGAAAGTCGGCGCGCTGTTGCGTGCGGTCGACGCTTGTGCGAGGCTGGAGCGCGACGGGTGACAGGGAGGTCCGCCATGTCAGGAATCGGTCGAAACGATCCATGCCCATGCGGCAGCGGAATGAAGTACAAGAAGTGCTGTCTCGACAAGGACGAGCAGGCGCAGCGCCGCGAGCGCATCGAGGCCGCAGAGCGGCCGGTCGGCGTCGAGACGTTCGAAAGACCCGGACGTGCCGAAAACAGAGCGGGCCCGTCTAATGAGGGGTGGCCGCCGGAGCCAGGGCCCGAGGAAGATGAGCCCGATTGGGAGCCCGACGGGGATGTGGAGCGGGAATCGGAGCCTGAGCTTGGCGACATCCTCGAGAGGTCCCCTGACGAGGTGCTCGAGCTCCTCAGCGAGATGGGGGTCCAGGAGTCGGCCGAGGCTTTTGGTACCTTCTGCAGCCAGGAGGGATCTCGGTCGATCCGGCCACGAGTGGAGCGGTGGGCGTTGGAGGCGGGCATCGACATGGCGGCGGAGGATGGCCGCGCGCTCCGGTGTGCTGCCGTTGCTCTCTGGCGCGAGTTGTCTCCCGGGCTGGCGTGCGTCGAGGATCTGGACGACCTCGTGTACCAGGAAGAGAAGAAACTCGATACCCGGAGCAAAGCCGACCACTCGCTGACGGCCGAGGCGTGGTTGCGGGCCTGGAACGTCGTCCTGGAGTTGCTTCCCCAGTCCATCCGGTCCCTGCAGGAGGCCGATGCTCTGTTTGTCGCGGGCGGCCCACTGGCGGTCTTCCTCGACGAGCTGGACGGGCTATTGTGGGGGAGGGCCCGCAATCAGGATCGTACGGAGTGGCTGGGCAAAGGGCTGGGTTTCGCAAACAGCATTCTGGAGCGGTTTCCCGATGACCGGGACATTGCTGTGCGATGGGGAATCCGTCAGGCCCAGCAGTTGTTCGCGATGGGGCGTGTCGAGGAAGGGGAGGAACGGTTCAGTGCGTTGAAAGAGAGGTTTCCTGACGAGGCAGAGGTCGTAACGGGCTGGAGCCACGTCTACTCGCTGTTCCAGCCCCGCGATTGGTTCCCGGACGATCCCGCAAAGGCACTGGAGGTCTGCCGGGCGGGACTGGCGACGCTGCCGGAAGACGGAAGGCGGGGAGTCCGGCTCTGCATCCGCGAGATCGAGCGTGGCATTCCGAGGGACCGTTCGCTGCCCCGTGACTATCTGGCGGACTCGATGACCCGTTCTCTGGTGGACTCCGGCAAACACGTGGCTCCCGACGTGTGGCGTGGACTGGTTGCGCGTGGCGCTCAAGTGGTCCCCATGCTCAACGAGATCATGGAGGATGTGGCGACGCTGATCTCGGAAGAAGGTCTGCCCGGACTGGATGCGAAGAAGGCTGCGTGGGGGCCGACGCACGCCGCCTTCATCGCGGCCAGCAGCGGGGACCCGTCTTCCGTTCCATCTCTGCTGAAGGCGGCCGCCGTCGACGACGGCAACGAGATGCTCGCCGAGGGCATGGATGGGTTCCCTGTCCGCTTCGGCAAGGAAGCGGTCCCGCAGTTCCTCGACTTCTGCCTCGACGAGTCGGTCGGCACGTATCCCCGAGGGCTGTGCGTCAAGGGAGTGGTCCGGGCCGGCAGCATCTGGCCGGAGCTCCAGGAGGGAATCGCCGTCCGGCTGGCCGAGGCGATCGAGTCCGGGGAATACGATGCCGAGATGGTGACATGGATTGCCCGGGCAGCGGTGCGCACCGGGCACCCGAGGGTACGCGATGCGGTACTCCAGGCCGGGGAGCGGGATGTCATCGACCCCGGAATCGCCGGCGATGCCGAGGAACTCGTGGAGGAGCCTGCCGACTGGTACGCGAGGGAAAGGTCGATGCCCTCGTCCGCTGAGGAGCACTTCCGGGAATCGCGGCTGGGACCGAGCAGGTACCGGGGGAGCCCATTCGACGACCCGACCGGAGGGAAAGCCCGCAAGAAGAAGGCGAAGAGATTCGGGAAGAACAAGAAGAAGCGGAGGTAGGGAGGGACCTGGTTATGGAGCACGACATCGAGCACTTCATCGGGCGCTGGAAGGCATCGGGGGCAGCGGAGCGGGCGAACTACGCGCTGTTCTTGAGCGAGCTGTGCGACCTGCTGGACGTGCCCCGGCCCGAGCCCAAGCAGCCCGACGATGCCGCCAACGCGTACGTATTCGAGAAGGACGTGACCTTCCAGCACGCGGACGGCACCACCAGCATCGGTCGCATCGACCTGTACCGGCGGGGCTGCTTCGTGCTGGAGGCGAAGCAGGGGGTGGACGCACCGGAACCGCAGGCCCTGCCGCTGGTGAAGCGGCCCGCCAAGTCCAAGGCGGGGCACGGCCAGCGGGGCACTGTGCGCTGGGACCACACCATGGTGGCGGCCCGGGCGCAGGCCGAGCAGTACGCCCGGGCGCTACCAACCACGGAGGGCTGGCCCCCTTTCCTCATCGTGGTGGACGTGGGCCACTGCATGGAGTTGTATGCGGATTTCTCGCTCCAGGGCAAGTCGTACCTCCAGTACCCCAACGCCCAGGGGTTCCGCATCCTGCTGGACAGCCTGACCAGCGAGGGTACACGGGCCCTGCTAAGCACCGTGTGGACCGACCCCGCATCGCTGGACCCCTCTCGTCGCGCGGCTCGCGTCACCCGGGAGGTGGCCGAGCACATGGCTGTCCTGGCCCGCTCCCTGGAGGCGCAGGGGCAGGACGCCGAGACCGTGGCCGGATTCCTGATGCGCTGCCTGTTCACGATGTTCGCCGAGGATGTCAAGCTCATCCCGAAGGACTCCTTCACGGACATGCTGGTCAAGCTGCGCGGCAACGCGGGCCAGTCCGTGGTCATGCTCGGGATGCTCTGGCAAAATATGGACAAGGGCGGCTTCTCGCCCCTGCTGGCCACCAACGTGCTGCGCTTCAACGGTAGCCTGTTCGCCAACCCGGAAGCCTTGCCCCTGACCGAGCAGCAACTGGAGCTGCTCATAGAGGCCGCCAAGTTTGATTGGCAGGACGTAGAGCCGGCCATCTTCGGCACCCTGCTGGAACGGGCCTTGAACCCGAAGGACCGGCACAAGCTGGGCGCCCACTACACCCCCCGGGCCTACGTCGAGCGGCTGGTCATGCCCACCATCGTCGAGCCGCTGCGGGAGGACTGGGCCAACGTGAAGGCCGCCGGTGTGGCTCTGGCCAGCCAGGACGATTTCGATGGTGCCTGCCGGGAGGTCGAGGCGTTCCACGGCCGGCTGTGCAAAACCAAGGTGCTCGACCCGGCGTGCGGTACCGGCAACTTCCTCTACGTCAGCATGGAGCACATGAAACGGCTGGAGGGCGAGGTGCTGGACACCCTCAAGGACCTCGGCCGGCACAGCTCGCTGTTCCAGGCGGCGGAGGTCAAGGGCTACTCCGTGACGCCCGAGCAGTTCCTCGGCATTGAGGTGAACCCGCTGGCCGCGGCTGTGGCCCGGGTCGTGCTCTGGATAGGCTACCTCCAGTGGCACTTCCGCACCCGGGGCCGCACCATGCCCCCCGAGCCCGTGCTCAAGACCGGCGACAACATCCAGTGCCGGGATGCCTTGCTCGCGTGGGACGGCGACCCCGAACTGGTGCTCGACGACCAGGGCAAGCCCGTGACCCGGTGGGACGGCGAGAGCACGAAGCCGCACTCCGTGACCGGCGAGCCCGTCCCCGACGAGTCCAAGCGCGTGCCGGTGTACCGGTACAGGAACCCCCACAAGGCCGAGTGGGCGGCGGCTGACTACGTGGTGGGCAACCCGCCATTCGTCGGAAACTGGAGGATGCGTGGCGCCCTGGGCGAGGGGTACGCTGAGACCCTGCGGGCCACCTATCCCGAGGTGCCCGAGAGCGTGGACTACGTGATGTACTGGTGGAGCAACGCGGCCGAGCTGGTGCGCACCGGAACGGCCCGCCGCTTCGGCCTCATCACCACCAACAGCCTGCCCCAGAAGTTCTGCCGCAGGGTGCTCGAACACCACATGAACGGGGACCCGCCGTTGTCCCTGCTGTTCGCTGTCCCCGACCATCCGTGGGTGGACGCCGCAGACGGGGCTGCCGTGCGCATTTCGATGACGGTGGGAGAGGCGGGAGCAAGACCAGGGCGCCTGTGCGTCGTCGCCAGAGAGACCGAGACCGTTGGCGACGCCGTGAAAGTGGAGTTCTTCGAACGCATCGGCCGCATCCACGCGGACCTGAAGATTGGTGCAGACGTGGCATCGACGGTGCCCCTGCTGGCCAACGACCGCTTGAGCTCCCGCGGGATGAGCCTGCACGGTGCCGGCTTCATCGTCACCCCCGAAGAGTCTTTTTCTCTCGGGCTCGGGCGCATCCCTGGCCTCGAGAAGCACATCCGCCACTACCGCAATGGCAAGGACATCATGGCCACGCCGAGGGGCGTGATGGTGATAGACCTGGACGGGCTATCGGCAGAGGATGTAAGGCTGCGGTATCCGGAAGTGTATCAATGGGTCGCTGAGCGGGTGAAGCCGGAACGAGACCAGAACAACGAACCCTATCGCAGACAATTCTGGTGGCTGTTCGGGAGAAAGAACACCGACCTGAGGTCGTTCCTGCGAGGCCTTCCTCGCTACATCTCCACGGTCGAGACCTCCAAGCACCGGGTGTTCGTGTTCCTTGGTGCGGACATCTTGCCCGACAACAAGCTGGTCAACATCGGACTGGCCCATGCTCTGCACCTGGGCGTGCTGTCGAGCCGTTTGCACGTCACGTGGGCGTTGGCTGCCGGCGCCAGATTGGAGGACCGCCCTGTCTACGTGAAGAGCACTTGCTTCGACTCCTTCCCCTTCCCCGCCTGCACGGACAGCCAGCAGGCCCGCATCCGCGAACTTGGCGAGGCCCTGGACGCGCACCGCAAGCGGCAGCAGGCCCTGCACCCTGACCTGACGCTCACGGGGATGTACAACGTGCTGGCGAAGCTGCGGAGCGGGGAGCCCCTCACGGCCAAGGAGCGCACCATCCACGAGCAGGGGCTGTGCTCGGTGCTGAAGCAAATCCACGACGATCTGGACGCCGCGGTGTTCGAGGCGTACGGCTGGCCGGCGACGCTCACCGACGAGGAAATCCTGGAGCGGCTAGTGGCCCTGAACCATGAGCGGGCCGAGGAGGAGAAGCGCGGGCTGGTGCGCTGGCTGCGGCCGGACCACCAGAACCCGGCCGGAAAGGCTGCCGGACTTGAGCAGCCAGCCGCCAAGCGGGGGGAGTTGTTCGAGACCGAGGAGTCCGACGAGGCAGAGGCCGTGCCTGCCGCGACGCCGGTGGCAGTGGCCCAGGGCCGCAAGCTGCCCTGGCCCGACTCCGTGCCCGAGCAGGTGCAGGCGGTGCGGTCCATGCTGGCAAGCATGCCCGCCCCGGTGACGGCGGAGGCCGTGGCCAAGCGGTTCCAGCGAGCGAGGAAAGACCGGGTACGCGAGCTGCTGGATACGTTGGTGCTGTTGGGCCAGGCCAGGAAGGTGGGGGATGGGTATGGGGCGTAAGGGACCGGAGACGAAGGTGGAGCACTACAAGCGGTTTCCGTGGGACGGCCATCCGGACCGGCCTTGGGTGATCTCGCCGATCTTCCTTGGACGTCTCCTGGCGATGGCGCCGGGACATGCGGGGCAGGTGCTGACGGTCCGTGTGTGCGTCGTTCCGCCCTGCTGGATCGAGGTCGCCCCGGGAATGCGGCATCCCGGGAACAACGAGTACCTTGACGTCCTGGTATCCCCCGTGGAATCGGAGGAGCAGAGCCTCCGCCTGGGAGACTGGCTGCTTCTGGACTGCCAGGCCCGGTTCAGGCGATCCAAGTGCTATGGTGACCTGGTCGCGCAACTGGCCAAGAAACCCCGGCCCGTGAGAGCGCTGGTCTGGACCTGTAGACCGGCCGAAGTTTGGGCAAGTGCCGTCGATGTTCCGTACTTCGATCGAAAGGGATGGGATGACTGGGAGCGTGACCGGGACTGGGAAGAAGAACAGGTCGAGGATGAAGAGAGCCAAGCAGGAAGCGCGGTTCGAACGGAGAGCAATCGCCGGGAGCTTCCGGAGCCGCCTAGCCGTACGTTGCACTGGAGACGCCACCTGGCCGATGGTCTGGCCCACCTCTTCTGGCCCAAGGATCTCGCTGATATGATGCCGGACAGCATGAGGGGCGTGATGGCCCGGTGCCGCCCGGGTGCCACATGCCCCCGCGACCCATCATCGGCGGTCCTGTTCGAGTCCTTCGATGGAGTGGGGGACACTCGGGTCCTTGCCCGCCCGCAGCCGCTCGGCCCGCCCGGGGAATACCTGCTGCATGACGTCCGGCTGGAAAAACGGCGTGGCTGGAACCCGGCCGAGTGGCACACGCCAGAACCGGTGGATGACCTGTCCGTGCTTTGCTTCGGCCCATCCGTCCACCTGAGACTCGAGGAGTCGTACGTTGATGCCCCGGACCTGGGCTTTGCAGAGAAAGGGCACCAGTACGACGAACGCCTTGCCGTGCGGGGAGCCCCCTTTCTGATCCCGCCCTCCTGGCCGATCGACAAACAGGATGTTGGGATGGCGCGTCAGGTGAGTTTCATCTTGAGCATCACTCTGAGCCGCGCACTCAACCAGCGGGCCACGCCGCCTCCGCGGTTCCCGTCATTTCCCCCGCTTGGAGATCCCGTGCCACCGCCGGACGTCGCGGTGGATTGCCTGGGACGGGTCGTGACGCCGATGCCGGAGCTGAGCCCGTGGGTGCTGGCGAACTGGAGCGAGATGTACCGGATTGTCGGGCAACTACTCGAAAACCCGACCGAAGTCTGGCGCAGCCGGCTCATCGACAAAGACGGCGAGCCCCGGATCCTGGACTGGTACCTTGCCCTCACGACAGCCAGCCCCGACCTGCCGGTCGCCGTGGCGTGCTGCGAAGTGCGCGGCAGCGAAGTCCTCTTCCGGCATTTCACGTGCGAGCGCCTTTCGCACATGGAAGAGGGAAGGGAGAACGAATGCCTCTACCGCCGCCAGCCGGGCGGTACTCGCTGACGGCGGCCGGTTCGAGAACGCGTGGCACCTCGTCGCCGGGGAGGCGTAGCCGTCGACAGGCGCAGGAAGGTTGCGATCGAAGGGCCTGTCAGCTTCGCAACCCCGCGGCCGAGACACCAGGTATGGCTCCCTTGCCGCCGTCGCTCCCGGGCCAAGAATCGGCGAGGTAGTTGCTGTGTAACCGTTCAGTCTCGCTGCGGGCAAGGGACCGAGCAACCCGACGGCCCATGCGGTGCGGCAGACCGTGGGTGCGGGCAACCCGACGGCCTGTGAGGGTGCGGCGGGTGCGTGGG
>Ga0233425_10006243_pt1 | contig 17879 bp, 13 predicted proteins | sample Watercolumn_Towu_2_FD_181712 | JGI IMG/M metagenome (GOLD analysis project Ga0233425, IMG submission 181712) | Freshwater microbial communities from Lake Towuti, South Sulawesi, Indonesia - Watercolumn_Towuti2014_140_MG | ecosystem: Environmental > Aquatic > Freshwater > Lake | place... | reverse complement strand
CGACCCCTCGCGACGACCCGTTCACCGGAGATCAACAGCTACTCGTCAAGTCGAAATCCACGATCTCGAGGCTGCCCTGTTTGGCGGCCGTGGATTACGGGGGTCATCGTCGGCTTGACTTCCGGGCGGCCTGCCGCTAGCTTGCGCCGACGTTTCCCGCGCTCTCGGAGGAGCTCATGAAGACGATGTGGACGGTGCTGGCGCTGGTGGCGACGCTCGCGTGGACGACGATGGCGCCGGCCGGCGAAGGCTGCGCGCAGGCCGAGGCGGGCACGTGCGCCCAGGCCAAGGCCGGCGGGTGCGGCGGCGACCAGGGCGGCTGCATCTGGGGTGACGCCAAGGCGGAGTTCGCGCTCGCCGAGCAGGGCGACGCGCTCACGTTGGCCGTGGTGGTGAACGGCTGCGGCGGCAAGCGCGCCGCCTTCCAGAAGAAGCTGGCCGACGAGCTGGCGCGCGACGCGGCCGGCGGCGGCTGCAGCCAGTGCCCCTTCTCGGTGCCGGGCCTCTCCTTCAAGGCCGAGAACACCGATCTGGGCGCCACCGTCAAGGTCACCGGGCCGGCCGACAAGCGCGCCGAGTTCAAGGCCCGCTACGAAAAGAAGATCGCCGCGCGCAAGGACGCGCCCACCCCGGGCGGCTGCGGCTGCGGCCACGAGCCCGCCGCGTTCGGCGAGTAGCCCCCCGCGCGAACGGGCGTTGACGCGCCCCGCGTCGCCGCCCATCATGGGGCGACCCTTTCGGGAGCCCCGCATGCGCACTCCCCGTCACGCCCCGGCCCTCGTGCTGCTGCTGGCGCTCACGGCCTGCAGCGACGGAAGCTCTTCGGCCGACGCCGACGACGCGCCCGACGCCGTGGTGGCCGACACCGCCCTCGACGTGTCGACGCCGGACGCCGTCGATGCTCACGACGCGAGCGAAGCCGAGCTCGGGCCGCCCCTCGAGACCGTCGACGTGGTGGGCCGGGCCGACCCCTTCCTGGGCTCCGACGGGCCCGGCAACGTGTTCGTGGGTGCGCTGGTGCCCCACGGCATGGCCAAGGTCGGGCCCGACTCGCTGGCCGAGGTCGGCGAGATCGACTCGTACGACTGGGGCCGGTCGCACGTGCACGGCTTCTCGCACACGCACCTGAACGGCCCCGGCGGCAGCGCCTACGGCTACAGTCACCTGCGCCTGCTTCCCGCCCGCCAGAGCCCGCCGCCCCCGCCCCTCGACGCCGCCGCGGCCACGCGCCTCGACCACGCCCTCGAGCAGGGCACCCCGGGCTACTACGCCGCCGACCTGCCCGAGCTGGACACGCGCTGGGAGCTCACCGCGACGGCCCACTGCGGCGTGCACCGCGTGACCTTCTCGGGCGACGGCCCGCGCGTGATCACGCTGGATCCCGGCACCTTGCGCGGCCGCAACCTGACCGCGGACCTCGAGGCCGCCGACGGGACGGTGGAGGGCTACGGGACCATCCTGGCGCACCCGGTGCTGGCGGAGGTGCTGAAGGCCGGCGCCCCCGGCACCAGCACGCGCACGCTGTTCTTCACGGCCGCCTTCGAGCCCCCCTTCGACGCCGTGGGTGCCTTCGAGGACGGCGCGCCGACGCCGGGGCAGGCGCAGGCGTCGGGCAAGGACGCCGCCCTGTGGCTCGAATGGGCCGGCACGGCCGAGCTGACCGTCGAGGTGCGCGTGTGCCTGTCGGCCATCGACGGCGCCCAGGCGCGCGCCAACGCGGAGGCCGAGGCGGCCGCGGCGTCGTTCGACGAGGTGCGGGCGGCGACCGAGGGCGCCTGGAACACGCTCCTGAACCGCCTGACCGTCGAAGGCGGCAGCGACGCCCAGCGACGGCAGTTCGCCACGGCCCTCGCCCACGCCCACTACCAGCCCACCGACGCCGACGAGGGGGGCCGGCACTGGACCGGCTACGACCAGGAGGGCCGCGTGCTGCCGAGCGTCGACGGCGCGTACTACACCGACGACTTCTGCCAGTGGGACACCTTCCGCACGACCCACCCCCTGCAGACGCTGACCGAGCCCGAGCGGCGGTCGGCCATGCTGGCCTCGCTGCTCGAGGCCTACCAGGTGGGCGGCTGGCTCGACGTGTGCTCGTGGCAGGGCGCGGGCTACTCGCGCATCATGATCGGCAACCCCACCATCCCCATCCTGGTCGACGCGTTCCGCAAGGGCTTCGCGCCGGCCGATCCCGAGCTGGCCCTCACCGCCATGGTGCACCAGTCGACGGAGTGCGAGAACCCAATCCCGTCCGGAGGCTGCGGCTACGTCGAGCTGGGCACCGTGCCCGAGTACGTCGAGCGCGGCTGGGTTCCCCACGAGTGCGACCCCACCGAGGCCGCCTCCATGACCCTGGAGTACGCCCACGACGACTGGTGCCTGGCGCGCTACGCCGAGGCCCTGGGGCACGCCGACGTGCAGGCCTCGTTCGACGCGCGTGCGGGCAACTGGAAGAACCACTGGGATCCCGTGACCGGCTACATGCGGGCCCGGAAGAAGAACGGGGCGTGGGTGGAACCCTTCGACCCGGGCTACAACGGCCCCGTGACGGGCTTCTGCGAGTCGTCGGCCTTCACCTACACGTGGTTCGTGCCCCACGACGTGCCCGGGCTCGTGCAGGCCATGGGCGGCGCCGACGCGTTCAACGCGAAGCTGGACGCCTACTTCGACGGCGGGTTCTTCGACCCCTCCAACGAGCCGGGCTTCCATACCCCCTACCTCTACGCCCACGCGGGGCGACCCGACCAGACCCAGGCGCGCGTGCGAAAGGTGCTGGACAGCGCGTACTCGGAGGCACCGAACGGCCTGCCCGGCAACGACGACGCCGGCGCCACCAGCGCGTGGTTCGTGTTCTCGGCGCTGGGCCTCTACCCCGTGACCCCCGGCGACCCCGTCTACACCCTGGGCAGCCCGTTGTTCGAGCGCGCGATCCTGCGCCTGGACCCCGAGGGCCGCCGTCGCTTCGTGGTCGAGGCCCCGGGGAACGCCCCCGACGCGCCCTACGTGCAGTCGGCCGAGCTCGACGGGCGGCCCTTGACCGCGCCCTTCCTCACCCACGCCCAGTTGGTCGCGGGGGGCACGCTGGTGCTGCACATGGGCTCGACGCCCTCGTCCTGGGGCCGCCCCGCCGCCGACTGACCGGCCGGCGGCTTGCCGCACCCGCCCGACGTCACTATCCTCGAAGGAGACGCGCGATCGCGTCGGAGTCCTGGATGCGCATCCTGAGCGCCGCGCTGCTGCTGCTCGCGACGCCCCTGGTCGCGGCGCCCCCCGACGATCCCCGCGAGGTGGTCGAGGCGCGCTACGCCCAGATCCGCGCCATCATGGCCGAGACGGCCGACGACGACGCCATGCGCCGCCGCGTCGAGGCCCTGACGCCGGAGTTCGTCGACTTCGACGCCTTCGCGGCCGAGACCATCCGCTCCACGTGGAACGACCTGACCGACGCCCAGCGCGAGGCCTTCACGGCGGCCTTCAAGCGCCTGATCCAGGCCACCTACTCCCGCCACTTCAAGCCGCGCCAGGATCTGCACATCTCCTACGGCAAGGTGGTCGACCACGGCGACGGCCGCGCCACCGTGGCCACCACCCTGAGCTTCGAGAAGAGCCAGGTCGGCGTCGACTACCGCTTCGTCCGGAAGCCCGACGGCCACTGGTGGGTCACCGACCTGGTCATCGACGAGATCAGCCTGATGCGCAACTACCGCGCCCAGTTCCGGCGCATCCTGAAGCAGGACGGCTTCGACGCGCTGCTCGCGCGCATCCAGGCCGCCGCGACGCGCAAGGAGCGCAACGGGGACGAGCGGGACGAGCTCTGAACGGCCCGTCCTCCTTCCATTTTCCAGCGCCCGGGCTATACTCCCGACGCCTTCGACTTCGGAGCTCGGCATGTCGCGACGCGCGTGGTTGCTGGTTGGTTTCGGCCTGTCCCTCGTGGCCTGCGGAGGCGCCAGCAGCGGCGGCGCGCCGGGCGCCGACACGGCCGGCTCCGACACGGTCGGCGGAGCAGACACCACGGCCCCCGACACCACCAATCCCAACGACCGGCCGCCCACGCTCTTCAAGATCGGCGACAAGGTGGTGGCCGTGGGGCAGACCCTCGACATCCAGATGAAGGCCGAGGACCCCGACGGCGACGCGCTGTCGTTCAGCATCTACGGCGACGTGCCGCGCGACGCACAGTTCCTGAAGGACATCGGGCAGTTCAAGTGGACGCCCGCGGCCGAGTACGCCGGGAGGAGCTTCTACCTGACCTTCGTGGTCAGCGAGACCTCGAACCCCGAGGCGCGCGACCGCGAGACCATCGAGATCGCGGTCACGGCCGAGGCCGAGGCGCACGCCCCCGTGTTCCAGGCGCTGGGCGACCAGACGGTGCAGGCCGGCCAGACCTGGCAGGGGCAGCTGGTGGCCACCGACCCCGACGGCGACGCGCTCACCTACGCCGTCGGCGGCGTGTCGCCCCAGGGTTTCGCGCTCGACGGGGCCACCGGAGCCATCGAGTGGGCCGTGGCCGCCGGCAGCGAGGGCGCGTCGTACGCGGTGGCCTTCACGGTGTCCGACGGCGCGCTCTCCGACCAGATGACGGTCAGCTTCGCGGTGGCCGGCGGCGCGGGCAACCACGCGCCGGTGTTCGCCGCTCAGCCCGACGTGGAGGTCAGCGCCGGCCAGAAGGTCAGCTTCGTGGTGTCGGCCAGCGATCCCGACGACGACGCCCTGACCTATGCCACCGAGGGCGCGCTGCCCGCGGGCGCCTCGTTCGACGCGGCCGCCGCGCGCTTCACCTGGACGCCCGCCGAGGCCCAGGCGGGCAAGGCCTACGTGATCACGTTCCGCGCCAGCGACGGCAGCCTGAGCGCCGTGCTCGAGGTGACCATCACGGTGGCCAAGCAGCCCGCAGGCTCGTGCAGCCTCGACGCCCGCGAGCCCGACGACTCGCAGGCCGCGGCCAAGCCCCTGGCCGACGGCGACGCGCTCGACCTGACGCTGTGCCCCCAGGCGGGCCAGCCCGACGTCGACTGGTTCCGCGTGACGCTGGCCGTCGGCGATCACCTGACCGTGAGCACCCACACCGACGCGAGCGTGAACATCGACCTGGACCTCTACGAGGTGGTGGGCGCCAGCGAGCCCTCGGCCTTCGGCTGGTCCGACGGCGCCGACGAGCAGCTCTCGTTCGTGGCCGCCTCGGCCGGCGACGTGTGGGTCGCGGCCTACCAGTGGGGGGGCGACCCGACCAGCGATGCGGCCGGCTACGTGCTGACGGCCGAGATCACGGGCGGCGGCGCCTGCGTCAACGACGCCTTCGAGCCCAACGAGACGCTCGACGCCCCGAAGAAGCTGGCGGCCGGCGACCTCGGCAAGGACCTGGCCCGGCAGATCTGCCCGGGCGACGTCGACGTGTTCAGCTTCGACGTGCCGTGCGGCGCCTCGGTGTCGGCGGCCATCTTCTTCACCAACGCCGAGGGCGACCTCGACCTGTACCTGTACGGCCCGACCGGCACCACGGCCCTGGCCAGCGGCGCCACCAGCGGCGACGGCGAGATGGTCCAGGTGGGCCCCCAGCCCGACGGCGGCGTGTACCGCGTGAAGATCGAGGGCTTCCCCCCCGGCGCCACCCAGAACGCCTACACCCTGGTGATCGAGACCGCGGGGGGCACCTCGTGCGGCGGCGGCGCGTGCACCCTCGACAGCTGCGAGGCCTTCAAGGTGTGCGACGCCGACGCGGGGTGCGTGTCCGACTACTGCTCGACCGACACCGACTGCCCCACGTCGTACTTCTGCCTCGACACCTTCTGCGTCGACGCGTGCTCGTCGGTGTCGGACTGCCGCCCCGACTACGGCTGCAAGATCTTCGAGGACGGCCGCTACTGCGCGCCGGCGGGCGCGGCGCTCCTCGGCGAGGCGTGCAACTACACCTCGGACTGCTCGGGAGACCTGGTGTGCCGCTTCCTCGACGTGGGCGGCATGTGCACGCGCTACGGATGCCCGGACAAGGCGTGCCCGTCGGGCAGCCTGTGCAGCACCTCGACCGACGGCAAGCTGTGCGCACCGAAGTGCACGACCGACGGCGACTGCCGCGACGGGTTCACGTGCAAGTCGAACGGCTCGGGGAAGGTGTGCCTGCCATGACCACCTACGTGCGCTCGCCGAGCGTGTCGCGCTTCCGGCACGGCGACTACAGCTACCTGTACCACGACCTGTTCGGCTACATCCTGCAGATGTCCGACGACGTGCTGGCGTTCCTCGACCACTTCCGCGAGCCCCGCACCGAGCAGGCCGCGGCCGAGGCCTTCCGCGGCACCTACGAGGCGCCCGACGTGCGGCGCTTCGTGTCGGTCTTCGAGCAGTACGGTTGTCTGGTGCGGAGCAGCGACGACGAGGCGGCCCGCGCGTGGAAGATGTTCCCGGTGCGCGCCAAGTGGTGCGTGTGGCGTCGCGGCGACGACGGGAACGTGCTCGTGTACTGGAGCGACGGCGAGACGGCCCGCTCGCGGGCGCTGAACGGCTGGCAGACGGCCTTCTGGGACGCGCTCGACGGCGATACGCAGCTGTCGGTGCTCCACGCGCGGCTGCGCCCCCGCGACGTGTCCGAGGAGCGCTTCGGGGCCGAGCTGCTCGAGCTGGTGCGCTTCCTGGCGCACTCGGACCGGCAGGCCCTCAAGCTGTCCGAGTTCCCCATGGGCTTCTACCACAAGGACGCGCGCTCGACGCCGCCCTACCTTCAGAGCTACCTGCCCTATCGCCGCGCCGAGGCCGACACGCCGCCGCCCGAGCCGCACCTCGAGCGGGCCCGGCGGTCGCTGTACGCGCTGTTCCAGGCCCCCAGCCCCATCCTGGCCGGGCGCACCTTCGGCGGCGCGCTGGTCGACGCGCTGTGGCGGCAGCGGGTGCTGTCGACGCCCCCGCGCCGCGTGCTCGACCTGTCGATGGACTTCGGCACCTACCTGAAGGACCTGGCGCCGCGGCTCGACCCCGGCTGCGAGCTGCACGTGCTGGCGCGCGACGAGGCCGACCGGGCCGCCTACCGCTCGGCGCTCGGCCTCCACGCCGACCGCCTGCGCTTCCTCGACGGTACGCCCGACCGGCTGCCCCCGCTGCAGGGCCCCTACGACCTGGTGCTGGCCGTCGAGGTGCTGGGCTCGCTGGAGCACGTGGCGGTCGAGAACGGCAAGCCGCGGGGGCCCGCGGCGGCGTTCGCCCAGAAGTACGGCCTGTTCCAGGGTGAGGCCGGCGAGCGCTTCCTGTTCAACCTGGGCGCCGCGCGGCTCGTCGAGGCGCTGGCCCCGGCGCTGGCCCCGGGCGGGCGCGCGGTGGTCGTCGACTACGGCGAGGAGTACCTGCGGCCGACCGTGTCGACCACGGCCGAGGTGCCCTACTACCTGGTGCACTTCGGCGAGCTGAAGGCCATGGCGAGGCGGCTCGAGCTGTCCGCCACCTACGCCTTCTGGATCGACTTCGTGGACTTCGCCCGCGAGCTGACGTGCCTGTCGACCAACCGCCACCACTTCGCGGCGCTCTGCCGGGCCTTCGCCGACGTGGGCGTGGCCCTCGACGTGGCGCCCTACACAGCCGAGCAGCTGGCCCCGCACCTGGCCGGGCGCGAGATCGGCAACGTGTTCTTCGAGAAGGTCGAGGACCGCTGCTTCAGCGTGGTGCCGCACCAGCTGAAGGTGCTGGTGCTCGGCTGGCCCGATCGGGTGGAGCTATGACGTCTTCGCGCGACCTGCGCCGCGACGTGGGCGAGCTGTTCTGCACGGGCTTCCACGGCCGCGGGGTCGACAAGGATCTCGAGCGCTTCTTCAAGACCACCCACGTGGGCTCGGTGATCCTGTTCAAGGAGAACTGCACGGGCCCGGAGCAGGTGTGGAACCTGACGGCCCAGCTGCGTCGCGCGGCGGGCGCCCACGTGCTGATCGGCATCGACCAGGAGGGCGGCCGGGTGCAGCGCCTGAAGGAGCCCTTCACGGTGCTGCCGCCCATGCGCAACGTGGGCGTGACGGGCTCGGCCGAGGTGGCCCGGCGCGTGGGGCGGGTGCTCGGCACCGAGCTGGGCGGCGTGGGCGTCAACCTCGACTTCACGCCCGTGCTCGACCTGGACCTGCACGCCGACTCGGTCATCGGCGACCGCGCGTTCTCGGCCGAGCCGCGCCAGGCGGCGGCCCTGGGGCTGGCCTTGGCCGACGAGCTGTGGGCCTCGGGGGTGGCGGGCTGCGGCAAGCACTTCCCGGGGCACGGCGCGACAGGCAAGGACTCCCACGTGGGCCTGCCCGTGGCCGACCTGTCCCTCGACGCGCTGCGCGCCACGCACCTGGTGCCCTTCGCGCTGGCCGCCAAGGCGCGCGTGCCCATGATCATGGTGGCGCACGTGCTGTTCCCGGCCGGCGACCCGAAGTGGCCCGCCAGCCTGTCGCCCTTCTGGGTCGACACCGTGCTCCGCCGCGAGCTGGGCTACGAGGGCGTGGTGGTCACCGACGAGCTGGGCATGGGCGCCATCGCCACCACGATCAAGCTCGACGACGCGATCCTGCAGCTCTTGAAGACGTCGGTCGACCTGTTCATGATCCGGGACCGCGACGCCTGCGCGGCCGCCGTGGAGACCGTGCACCGCGCCCTGGCTGTCGGTTGGGTGAAGCCCGAGCGCGTGCACGCCTCGGCCGAGCGCGTGCGCACCTTGAAGCAGGCCCTGGCGGGGCGGCAGCTGCTGGCGGAGCGCCCCGAGGATCTGGCCGCGCTGGTCGGCGACGCCGAGAGCCTGGCGCTGGCCGAGTCCTTGAGCTTCGAAGCACTCCCCTCGCCCGCGAAGCGGGAGAGGGGCGGGGGGTGAGGGCCTTGCGTGCCGCCCTGCTCGACTTCGACGGCGTGCTGGTCGACAGCGAGCCCGCCTGGGACGCGGCCGACCGGCGCCTGGTCGAGCTGTGGGGCGTCCCATTCCGCCCCGAGGTCAAGCAGCTGGTCATGGGCCGCAAGCAGGACGACAGCACGCGCATCCTGCTGGCCGAGCACGGGCTCGCGGTCGCGCCCGATCGCGTCGCCGAGGCCCGTCGTCTTCGAGAGGCCTGGATGCGCGAGGCCTACGGCGGCAGCATCCCGCTGATCGACGGCGCGCGCGAGCTGCTCGATGGGTTGGCGGCGCGCGACGTGCCCACGGCCATCGCCACGGCCACGCCCGCCGAGTTGGTGCGGGTGGCGCTGGAGCGCTTCGGCCTCGACGGCGCCGTCCGCGTGCTGGCCACGGCCGAGGAGGTCCCGCACGGCAAGCCCGCGCCCGACGTGTTCCTGCTGGCCGCCCGGCGGCTGGAGGTGGCCCCGGAGGGAGCCGTCGTGCTCGAGGACTCGGAGGCGGGCGTGCGGGCCGGCCTGGCGGCGGGCTGCCTCACCGTGTGGCTGGAGAACGCCCACGCCCCGACCGCTCGCGCGCTGGCCCACCGGATCATCGACCGTCCGGTCGACCTGCTCGCGCTGCTGCACGGCGAGGCTTCCTAGAGCGCCCCCAATGGCCCGTCCCGGCGGGAGAATCCGGGTTCGCTCCGACCTCGCGGATCGTTGACATCCTGCGTCAACCGTGCCATCCTCCGCCCGGCTTTTCGAAGGCGCCTGTCCAACCACAGAGAAGGAGAAACGGATGAGTCGCTGGAGCAAGGTGCTCGCGTTCCTTACGAGCCTGCTCGTCCTGGCGCCCATGGCGCTGGCGAGCGAGGCCGAGCTGAAGCTGCCCGACCTGTCGAACCTCGCCACGGCGAGCTTCCACGGCATGAGCGGCCACAACCTGCTCCTCATCGGGCTGGTGGTCTGCGTGCTCGGCATGCTGTTCGGCTTCGTGATGTACCAGAAGGTCAAGAACCTGCCCGTGCACAGGTCGATGGCCGACATCTCGTCGCTCATCTACGAGACGTGCAAGACCTACCTGATCACCCAGGGCAAGTTCATCGGCATCCTGTGGGCCTTCATCGCCGTCATCATGGTGGTGTACTTCGGCCTGCTGCAGAAGATGGCCGTGTACCAGGTGGCCATCATCGTCGTGTTCTCCATCATCGGCATCCTGGGCTCCTACGGCGTGGCGTGGTTCGGCATCCGCATCAACACCTTCGCCAACAGCCGCGCCGCCTTCTCCAGCCTGACCGGCAAGCCCTTCCCCGTGTACGGCATCCCCACGGGCTCGGGCATGTCCATCGGCATGCTGCTCATCTCGGTCGAGCTGGTCATCATGCTCGCCATCCTGCTGTTCATCCCCGGTGACTACGCCGGCGTCTGCTTCATCGGCTTCGCCATCGGCGAGTCCCTCGGCGCCGCGGCCCTGCGCATCGCCGGCGGCATCTTCACGAAGATCGCCGACATCGGCTCCGACCTCATGAAGATCGTCTTCAAGATCAAGGAAGACGACGCGCGCAACCCCGGCGTCATCGCCGACTGCACGGGCGACAACGCGGGCGACTCGGTCGGCCCCACCGCCGACGGCTTCGAGACCTACGGCGTGACCGGCGTCGCGCTCATCACCTTCGTCCTCCTGGCCGTCAGCAACCCGTCGGTCCAGATCCAGCTGCTCGTCTGGCTGTTCGTCATGCGCGTCATGATGATCGTCACCTCGGCGGTGTCGTACTTCATCAACGACGTCATCGCCAAGGCCCTGTACGGCAAGGCCGACAAGTTCAACTTCGAGCACCCGCTGACGTCGCTCGTGTGGATCACCTCGATCCTGTCGATCCTCGTCACCTACATCGCGTCGTACCTGCTGATCCCCGACCTGAACGGCGACACCACCATGTGGTGGAAGCTGTCGACCATCATCACGTGCGGCACCATCGCCGGCGCGCTGATCCCCGAGCTGGTCAAGGTCTTCACGTCGACCAACTCCGGCCACGTGAAGGAGGTCGTCTCGGCCTCGAAGGAAGGCGGCGCGTCCCTCAACATCCTGTCGGGCTTCGTGGCCGGCAACTTCTCGGGCTACTGGATGGGCCTGACCATCGCCGCGCTGATGGCCGGCGCCTACTACGTGAGCAACCTGTTCCCCGCCGGCATCATGCTGAGCGGCACCGCGGCCGTGTTCGCGTTCGGCCTGGTGGCCTTCGGCTTCCTGGGCATGGGTCCCGTGACCATCGCCGTCGACTCCTACGGCCCCGTCTCCGACAACGCCCAGTCGGTCTACGAGCTGTCGCTCATCGAGACCATCCCCGGCATCAAGGAAGAGATCCAGAAGGACTTCGGCTTCACGCCCGACTTCGACAAGGCCAAGGACTGCCTCGAGGAGGCCGACGGCGCGGGCAACACCTTCAAGGCCACGGCCAAGCCGGTGCTCATCGGCACGGCCGTCGTCGGCGCCACCACCCTGGTCTTCTCGACCATCATGATCCTGACGGTCGGCCTGACCCAGAACATCGAGAAGCTCTCGATCCTGAACCCGCTGTTCCTCCTGGGCCTCATCTGCGGCGGCGCGGTGATCTACTGGTTCACCGGCGCGGCCACCCAGGCCGTCTCGACGGGCGCCTACCAGGCCGTCGAGTTCATCAAGAAGAACATCAAGCTCGAGGGCGGCGGCGAGAAGGCGTCGGTGTCCGACTCGAAGAAGGTCGTCGAGATCTGCACGCAGTACGCGCAGAAGGGCATGTTCAACATCTTCCTGACCGTGTTCTTCAGCACCCTGGCCTTCGCGTGCATCGACTCGTTCCTGTTCATCGGCTACCTGATCTCCATCGCCCTGTTCGGCCTGTTCCAGGCCATCTTCATGGCCGACGCCGGCGGCGCCTGGGACAACGCCAAGAAGATCGTCGAGACCGAGCTCCGCGCGAAGGGCACCGAGCTGCACGCGGCCTGCGTCGTGGGCGACACCGTCGGCGACCCCTTCAAGGACACGTCGTCCGTGGCCATGAACCCGGTCATCAAGTTCACCACGCTCTTCGGCCTCCTGGCCGTCGAGCTGGCCGAGGGCCTGCCCTCCATGCGCATCGGCCTGGCCGCGGCGTTCTTCGCCGTGTCGGTCATCTTCGTGTGGCGCTCGTTCTACAAGATGCGCATCACGCACGTCGAGTAGCCTCGGGCCCGTTCCGACCCCTCTCCCCGACATTGCCTCGCCGCCCGCCGTGACATATCCTGTGCGGCGATGATCCACCTGACCCTCGATCAGGACTGGGCCCCCGACTGGGCCACCGAGGCCGCGCTCGACGCGCTGGCCGACGCGGGGGTCGAGGCCACCCTGTTCGTGACGCACGCGAGCCCGGGCCTGGAACGCTGGCGCGCGCGGCCGGGGCTCGAGCTGGGGTGCACCCCAACCTCTTGCCCGGCTCGACCCACGGCGCCACCGTCGACGAGGTGCTGGACCACGTCGGGGCGCTGGTGCCCGGGGCGTGCGGCGTGCGGGCCCACGGCCTGGTTCGCGGGACGCACCTGCTGGAGGCCTATGCGCGCCGCGGCTGGCGCTACGACGCCTCGGACCTGGTCGACGGCGTCGACGGGCTGCCCCTCCTTTCCCCCTGGAACGGGGTGGCGCGCGTGCCCATCTTCTTCGAGGACGACGTGCACCTGCACCACGGCCGCGCGGCCACCTGGGAGCCCGGGCTGGCGGGCTCCCGCGGCGTGCGGGTGTTCAACCTGCACCCCGCGCTGCTGGCGCTGAACGCAGCCGACCTGACCGGCTACCGGGCGCTGAAAGAGGCCCTGGTGCGACAGAATCTGTCGCTGTCGTCCGCGCCCCCCGAGGCCTTCGCGCCCTTCGTGCACCAGGGCCCCGGCGGCGTGCGCGCGCTGCTGGACGGGCTGCTCCGCCACCTGGCCGCTCACCCCGGGGAGCGGGGCGGCACCCTGGGGGCGCTGGTCGCCGAGGCCCGGCCATGAGCGTGCTCGATCGTGCGCTCACGGTGCTCTTCGTCAGCGTGGGCAACGAGGCCCTGCACGGCTTCGTCGACGACCTGCGCGCGCGTGCCCCCCGCTGGCGACTGGTGGGGGTCGACGTGCGCGACGACGCGGCGGGGCTCTACCGCTGCGACGCGCGCGCCCTGGTGCCGCGGCGGCGCGACCCGGCCTATTGGAGCGCTCTCCAGGCCCTGGTGGAACGCGAGCGCGTCGACGTGGTCTACCCGCTGGCCACCGAGGATCAGGACCTGTTCGCCGCGCCCGGCGCGGCCGAGCGACTGGGCGTGCCCGTGGTCGTGTCGTCGGCTGCCGCCGTGGCCGTGGCGAACCACAAGGTGGCGCTGTTCCGGCGGTTGGCCGACCGCCCGCACCTGCTGCCGGCGTGGCGCGAGGTAGCCGGATCGGCCGCGGCGGTGGCGGCCCTGCGACAGCTCCTGTCGCAGCACGGCGCGGCGCTGCTCAAGTCCGACGTGGGCACGGGGGGTGCGGGCCTCTTGCTGGTGGGTGAGCCCGGGGCCGATCCGGCGCCGGCGACGGGGCGGGCGCCCGTGCCGCTGGCCGTGGTGGAGGCCGCCCTGGCCGAGGGCGGACCGCTGGCCCGGCGCGCAGTGCCGGCGCTGTTCGACGACGCGGCGTGGCCGCGCCAGGTGGTGGCGTGGCTGCCGGGCGAGGAGTACAGCGTCGACGTGCTGGCCGACGGGGGTGCGACGCGCGTCGCGGTGGTACGGTTGCGCACGCGAGCCTCTGGCGGGCTGGCGCTCACGTCGCGGGTGGTCGACGCGCCCGACGTCGAGGCGGCCGCGCGCGAGGTGGTCGCGGCCGTGGGCCTGTCGTACGTGGCCAACGTGCAGTTCCGGCGCGACGCCGGGGGCACGCCGCGCCTGTTGGAGATCAACCCCCGCATCCCCGGCACCATCGGCCTGAGCGTGGCCGCGGGCTGCAACCTGCCCCTGGCGGCCATCGCGCAGGCGCTGGGCGAGGCCCTGCCCGTCCCGGCGCCCCGCGTGGGGCTTACCGGTTGTCGCTACCAGGGCCTGGTGCTGCACGCCGAGGGCCACCCGTGAACGCCCCGGCGCCCGCGCCGCTCCCCCTCGTGCTCTGGGACCTGGACGGAACGCTGGTCCGCCTGGACGTTCCGCGCGCCGCGGTCGACGGGTGGCGCGCGCGCCTGGGCGCGGTGTTCCGTCCGTTCGGCTACGGCGGGCCGTGGGCGCCGCTGCTGCCGTGCCTCGAGCGCGCGCTGGCCGCGGCGGCCGGCGTTCGGGGAGCGCCGGCCGCCGCGGAGGTGTACGCCGCGCTCGACGCGTGGGAGGCCGAGGCCCTCGGCGGCGTCGAGGTGCTGGAGGGCACCGCCGGGGCCTGGCAGGCGCTCGGCGCGCGCGGCGTACCGCAGGCCGTGGTCACGAACAACGGGCCGACCGCGGCGGGCCGCGCGCTCGACGCGCTGCGCGCGTGGGCGGCGGCGCGCGGCCGGGGCTGGGTCGAGCCCGTTGCGGTCGTGACGCGCGGCCCCGGCCTGGCGGCCAAGCCCGCCGCCGACGCGCTGGAGCGGGCTTGCGACCGGGCCGCGGCCGCCGGGTGGCCGGGCTGCGGCGTCGTCGTCGCGGGCGACCGCGATGACGACGCGGGGGCCGCGGCCGCGCTGCAGGCGCGGCGCGCGCGCCCGGTCGTGTTCGTGCGGGCGCGCGCGGGCCGGCTCGACGTCGAGCCGGCCGCCGCGGCCCTCGGCGCGCTGGGGCTGGAGCCCGCCTGGCTGCCTTCGGAATCGGCGGGCTCCACGCCCCCGGAGGCTGGATGAGCGCACCCGCGCCCCGCGACACGCGCCGCACCCCGTCCTGGCCGACGCTCGCTGCCCTGGCCGTGACGGCGCTGTGGCTGGCATGGAACCTGGGCGCGGGCTCGCTGGTCGACTCCGACGACGCACTGTACGCGCAGATGGCCCGCGAGGCGGTCGCCTCGGGTGATTGGCTCACGTTCACCTATCACGGCGTGCCCGTGTTCGAGAAGCCACCCCTGGCGCTGTGGGCCCTGGCCGCCTCCCAGGCGCTGCTGGGGGAGGGCGAGGCCGCGCTGCGCCTGCCCGCGCTGCTGGCCGCCCTGGGGCTCCTCGGCGTCGCAGCCTCGTTGACGCGCCGCCTCGCCCCCGGCCACGCCTGGGCGCCCGCCCTGGCCGTGCTGGTCCTCGGCGGGTCATGGACCTTCACCTTCCACGCGCGCGGCTCCATGACCGACCCGCTGTTCGCCCTCGCCGGCACGGGCGCCCTGCTGGCGGCCCTGCTCGCGCGCGAATGGCCCCGCCTGGCCTGGCTGCCGGGGTGGCTGCTGGGCCTCGCGATCCTCACGAAGTGGGTCATGGCCGTGGTCTTCGTGCCGCCGATCGTGCTGGCGCTGCTCGGCCCCGCCGCCGCTCCCCGCCTCCGGGTGCGCCAACTCCTGGCGCCCGCGGCGATCGCGCTGGCCGTGCCCCTTCCCTGGGTGCTGCACCAGACGCTGACCCACGGCAGCGCCTTCTGGCACGACCTGGGGTGGTACCACGTGGTGCACCGTGCCCGCTCCCCGCTGGTGGGCGAGGTCGGCCTGGTCGACGCGGTGGCCAACCTGTTCGAGCGCGAGGGCCCGCCGGCGCTCGCGTGGCTGGCCGCGATCCCGGTGCTGATCCGGCGCCCGCTGCTGGCCGCGTGGGCCGCGTGCGCGCTCGCACCCTTCCTGCTGGCGGCCACCCACCTGTTGCACTACGTCCTGCCGGCATTGGCCGCCCTGGCCGTCGCGGCCGGGCTCGGCCTGGGCAAGGCCCTGGGGCGCGTCGGACCCGCGGGCGTGCTCTTGGTGGCGGCGCTCGGCGCCCGGAGCACGGCACCCCTCGTGCTGCACCCCGACTTCTCGCCCGACGAGAAGCGCTTCGGCGCCGAGGTGCGCGCGCTCGGCGAGCAAGTGGGCCCGGCCCTGGTCTACGACGCCCACGACGTGGCCATCTCGTGGTACGCGGGGCGGCCGTTCCGGCTGCTCTGCCGCGACCCCAAGCTGCACGGGATTCTGAAAGACATCCCCATCCTGGCGCGACCGGCGCTGGTGCTCCCGCCCGAGGCGTCCCTGGCCACCCTGGCTGCCACCGACCGCCCGATGGCGCTGCTCGTCCCCCTGCCCTTCCGCGAGCGCTTCGAGGCCGAGGCCGCCGCCGCCGGGCTCACCTGGACCTGGGAGCCCGGTCGCCGGTACGCGTTGGCGCTCGCGTCGACGCGCGCCGATCGGTCCGCCGGACCACCGCCGGACCGACCGCGTGGTCCGGACGGCCCCTAGCTTCGACACGATCGTCTCGTTTTCGTTTGCCAATCGATCCTGGCGCGCGCTTTGCGTCTGCGGCGTGGACAGCAACCCCGAAGGGAGCAGGTCCATGGTGTTCGAGAAGTGCCTGGGCAGCGCCGAGACGTGGTGGGAGACCGGAGACAGACGTCGCGCGAGACGCCAGAGCGGCGCTGGCGTCGCGCGCGGGCGGTGGGGTGCGGCACGCGAGGTGCACTGCCACGCCGAGGACGCGCTCGACGAGCTGTGGGCGGCCGGGGCCGTGCCGACGGCGCGGGGTCTTTCGCTCGTGTTGGCCGAGGGCCTGCGCCTGCAGGAGTAGAGGGTCTCCGCGCCGTTCACGATCGTCGACCCGGGGATCGGCGAGGCATCGGCGTCGAGACCGGGACCAACCGACGGGAACGGCGCGGTCAGGACGCCAGACGTCGTCGAAGCGCCACGAGGAGCGTGCCCAGCGCCGACACCAGCACCGACGCCGAGGACGCAGGCGCCGGGACCGACCCCGCCGTGGTGCACCCGCCGCCCGTGCGGATCGCGGGCTCGGCCTCCGGCTCGGTCGTGGGCTCGGGGCCGGCTTCAGCCGCGGCCTCGGGCCGCCCGTCGGCGGTCGTGGTGCCATCGACCGCGTCGACGGCGAGGTCCTCGACCGCGTCGGGCGCAGGCTCGGGGCCCGGCAGGTCGCGCACGAGCACGTGCACCTCGGACGGCTCGCTCTGGGCCACGCCGTCGCTGACCACCAGCGAGAACGTGAGCTGGGTGTCGGCCTCGACCTGGGGGCTCACGAAGGTCGGCTGCTTGGCCGCCGGATCGTCCAACGTCACGGCGGGCCCGGCGTCCTGGCGCCACGCGAACGTGAAGGGCGTGAGATCCGGATCGTTCGACGCCGAGCCGTCGAGGGTGACCGTCGCGCCCTCGTCGACCACGAGGTCGGCACCGGCGTTGGCCACGGGCGCCTGGTTGGGCACGGGCGCCACCACCACCGACGTGAGGGCCGGGGCGCTCCACAGGCGGCCGTCCCAGGCGCGCACCACGAAGCGCAGCGTGGTGGCCGCTCCCGGCGCGGGGGCCACGAAGCCCGGCGAGACCGCGGTCGCGTCGTCGAGGACGACCGTCGGCCCCGAGATCTGGCTCCAGGCGAAGGCCAACGGATCGGCCTCCGGGTCGGTGGAGGCGCCGGCGTCGAGGCTCACGGGGCTCGCGGCCGCCACCGACTGCGGGGCGCCGGCGTCGGCCACGGGCGCCTGGTCGGCCACGCACGCGGCCGCGACGCAGCGGTCGAGGGGGGTGCAGTCGGCGTCGGTGGCGCAGGTGGTGGCGCACGACGTGCCATCGACGCAGGCGGCGTAGGGCGCGCACGACACGCCGGCAGCCCCCACGCACGCGCCCTGGCCGTCGCAGGCGGCCGCGGGCGTGACCCGCCCGTCGGCGCAGCCGGCAGGGGCGCCGCACGGCGTGGCGGCGGGCACGAAGGTCGCCGCGGCGTCGGTCGACACGCCGTCGCACGTGTAGATCACGCAGCCCTCCGCGCGTTCTCCGGCCGGCGCCGGCGCTCCGGGCACGCAGGCGCCCTCCAGGCAGGTGTCGCCCAGGGTGCAGGGCCTGCCGTCGTCGCACGGGGTCCCGTCGGGCGCGTCGGCCCACGCACCGGGCGTCGCGGGGTCGCACACCTGGCAGGCATCGACGGGGTTGGCCGCGCCCGCCGCGTGACAGGCGTGATCGAGTACGCAGCCGTCGCCCACGGG
>Ga0233425_10006242_pt1 | contig 17879 bp, 19 predicted proteins | sample Watercolumn_Towu_2_FD_181712 | JGI IMG/M metagenome (GOLD analysis project Ga0233425, IMG submission 181712) | Freshwater microbial communities from Lake Towuti, South Sulawesi, Indonesia - Watercolumn_Towuti2014_140_MG | ecosystem: Environmental > Aquatic > Freshwater > Lake | place... | reverse complement strand
CCAAACACTTTCGGCTTTGACGATGCACGGCGGCTCATTGACTACCGGTAGTGGTACATTGACACTGGGCGATACAGTGAATGCTAGTAGCGCTACGCTTGCGACGCCGGTGATTGCTGGCAATGTAGATTTAGCTGGTGATCGTATCTTTAATGTTACTCGTGGTGTGGGCTCCATTGACCTACAGATTGACGCCGTTGTTGCCAACAGCGCTGACGGTAACCTTATTAAAGCAGGGAACGGCGTTCTTAATATGAATGGTAACAGCGTCTATGGGGGCCAAACGATCATTCGCGAAGGCCAATTATGGGTCGGCAATGGCAATGGCTTAGGCGCCAGTGTTGTCTCTCTCGGTGAAGTTGGCAACACCAATAACGTCGCACTGAAATTGCGCAATGGTGTGACTCTTAACAACAACATAATCGTCCAGACCGATGGCAATCGAACTATCAGTATGACGGAAATGGGCACCGTTACCTATGGCGGCTCAATTCTGTTAAGCAACACAGTCACTATGGCGGCAGTTCAGCAGGGCTGGCTGCGTATCACCGGAGCCATCAGCGGAAACGACAGTGTCGTAATCGGCAATGGAGGCGTGATTGAATTTGCAGGCGCAAATACATATACAGGCGACACTGTAATTAACGGAAACGGCGCAATCTTGGTGGTTAATAATACCAATGGATCCGCCGGTGGCACCGGCGTAGTCGCCCCAACCATGTGGGGTCTCCTCGCGGGTACCGGCACGGTTAGCAACTTGAAACTGGCGGACAACGGCATCTTCTCCCCCGGTCCGCAGATCAGTCTGACCACAAGCAACAATATCGAAGCAGGTCGAATGACCGTTGGCAACTGGACTTGGGAAAACACCGGCCAGTTCCAATGGGAATTGGTGGATGCATCAGTTAACTCAACGAATGGCTGGGACTTTGTCAAAGTCCTCAATACGCTCGCATTGAACGGTTCCAACCAATCCCTCGTGGTGAATCTGCACGCATGGAACCCAGACAACTTTGACCCCACCGGCTCATATTCATTCCTCGTCGCACGCGCCGACCAAATCACTGGATTTAGCAGCAATGCCTTCAAGTTTGTCGGCAATTACTTCTGGCCGCAAACGAATGGCTGGGGATTCATCGCCACAACCAACCAGAATCCCGACGGCACATGGAACCTATACTTCGATTACGTCAAAGGCGGCCAGATGTTCATCGTCATCCCCGAACCGAACGTCCTCCTGCTCTGGGTCAGCAGTCTTGCCACCATCTACGCCGCCCGCCGCCGCCTGATGGGACGTAAGAAAAAGAAATAAACCGCTCCGCCTGCTTCTTGACGTACCAAATCAGCGCGACTACTATGCACACCCATTATGGCTGACATCCAACCTTTTCACGGCGTCCTCTACAACACGACACGGGTTCGTCCTGCCGATGTGCTCACACAACCGTACGATAAAATCAACTCCGAGATGCGCGAACGTTACCTCGCCGCCTCTCCTCACAACCTCATCCGCATCGAACTCGGCAAAGAAGAATCCGGCGACAACGAAGCCTCCAACAAATACACACGCGCCGCCGCGCTCTACCGACAATGGATGGAGCAGGGGATTCTCCGACGCTCCGACAAACCGGCGCTCTACTGGCTTGAACAAACATTCACCGCGCCGGGCAGCACACAAAAACTCACACGCACCGGCCTGATCGCCGCCGTCCGACTTAGCCGCTGGGACGAAGGACACGTCCTCCCCCACGAACACACGCTCTCCAAACCGAAAGCCGACCGCATGTCCTTGTTGCGCGCCGTCGGCGCACAACAGGGGCAAATCTTCATGCTCCATCCAAAAACAATTCCGGTTCCCAAACTTGGTGCGCCGCTCTACTCACTCGTGGACGACTACAATGTCACCAATACCGTCTGGGAAATTACCGACACAGCGCAAATCGTCGCGATTCAGGAATCACTTCGTCCGCAAACTTTTTACATCGCCGACGGACATCACCGCTACGAAACCGCGCTCGCGTTCCGCGACGAACTCAACGCAGGTCCAAACGCTCCCTCCGCCTTCGTCATGGCGACCATCGTTGACATGAACGATCCCGGTCTCGTCATCCTCCCAACCCATCGCACCGTCGCCAATCTTCGCAACTTCGACCTCGTCCAGTTTCGCGCACAACTCGCAAAAACATTCGCCGTCGAAACACAACCGTCGCTCGCAAGACTTCTCTCCGCCATGGGTGCGGCTCCACACTTGATCGGAATGCGCGACCGCGAACAATTCGCGTTGTTGCGCCCCAAAAACCTCGACGCGCTCAAACCGTTGTTCGTCTCAAAACCGCCACTCTGGGACACACTCGACGTTGCCATCCTCCACGTCGCCATCCTCGAAGCATTGCTTGGTATTGACGAAAAACGCCTGCGCGAAGAATCCAACGTCACCTACTGGCGCGAACCGGAGAAGGCGCTGGCACAAGTACAAACCAGCGCGGCAGACTTGGCGTTCTTCCTCACGCCGACTCCGGTGTGCGACGTCAAAGCAGTTGCCGACGCGCGTTCACGGATGCCGCAAAAGAGCACGGACTTTTATCCGAAACTGCTCTCCGGAATGGTCATGTACGAAGAGCGATGACGCGACGGAGAATTTTCTGCGCGACTTTCGTCTTCGGCAACTCCGGTAATCGTTCCACGCGGCCATCGCGGTACAACAATGTCACCTGATTCGTGTCCGCCTCCATCGCGCGCGCATCGTTGGCGACGATCAAGTCGAGATTCTTCCGACGCAACTTCTCCCGCGCGTTCGCTTCCAGCGCATCCGTCTCCGCCGCAAAACCGACAAGCAGTTGACCGTGTTTCCGTTTTCCGAGCGCCGCAAGAATATCCACCGTCGGCGCCAACTCCAGCACACCGGCAAAACCGGTCTTCTTAATCTTGCGCGCCGCCACACGACGCGGACGGAAATCACAAACCGCCGCCGTCATAATCACAACGTCAACCTCATCGAATCGCGACAGCACCGCGTCCGCCATTTCCTGCGCCGTGACTACCGGAACAAAATCCACGCCTACCGGAACATTCAACGTCACCGGTCCGCTGACAAGTGTGACATGCGCCGACAGGCGCCGTGCTGCGCGCGCAAGCGCATAACCCATCTTACCGGAAGAACGGTTCGAGATGAATCGGATCGGATCGAGAAACTCGCGCGTCGGTCCGGCCGTAATGAGGAAACGTAGTTTCACAGCAACTTCAACGCGCGTTCCACGATCTTGTCCGCTGGCCAGAGTCGCCCGATGCCTTCGTAACCGCACGCGAGCAAACCTTTCTCCGGCCCGATAAACTCAACGCCGCGTTTGGTAAGCGTCGCAACGTTCGCCTGCGTTGCCGGATGCAGCCACATCTTCGCATTCATTGCCGGTGCGATAAGGATTTTGGTTTCCGGACGCACCGCCAACGCGATCGTTGAGAGCGCATCGTCGGCAAACCCGACAGCGAGCTTCGCGATGACGTTGGCCGTGGCGGGCGCGATCAATAATAAATCCGCGGCGTCGGCGACGGAAATGTGTGTCGGCTGCCACTGGCGTTCTTCTTCGCCGAAAAGATCAACCGTTACCGGATGTTGCGATAATGTTTGCAGCGTCAACGGCGTGATGAAATGCGTGGCGTCTTTCGTCATCACACAAAAAACATCGCGCCCGGCTTTTGTAAGCTGACTGGTGATGTCCGCCGCCTTGTACGCGGCGATGGAGCCGGTGATTCCTATGACAACAGTTCTCTTTGCACCCATGGCTGGTCTCCTTTCGGAACGCGGCGCGTGCGGCATCGCTCGGCGATCAGGATCGCCTTCGCGTGCGCCACGTCGTCGTCAATGTGTCCCGTGACAATCGCGTAATCGTATTCCGTCCAGTGCATCATCTCCTCCGCGGCGATGTGCAATCGTCGTTGAATCGTGGCTTCATCATCTTGTGCTCGTCGGCGGAGCCGCTGTTCCAGCAACGCCATCGTCGTCGGCACAAGAAAAACGCTGACAAGCGAATCCGGATACGCGAACGCACTGCTGCGCGCCAACTGCATCACCTTCGTCGCGCCCTGGACTTCAATTGCCATCAACACGTCGCGTCCCGTCGCGATCTGTTCCTCGATGAAGCGACGCGGCGTGCCGTAATAGTTGCCGTTGTACTCCGCGTATTCGAGAAAATCTCCCGCCGCCGCGCGGCGTTCAAACTCGGTCCGGCTCAGAAAGAAATAATCTTTGCCATCCTGTTCGCCCGGTCGCGACGCGCGCGTCGTGCACGTGACGACGCGCGTGATGTTTGCGTCCCACGCAAGCAACCGCTGACACAACGTCGTCTTGCCGCCGCCCGAAGGCGACGAAATAATGATGAGCAGTCCCGGTCTCATTCGATGTTCTGTACCTGTTCGCGGATTTTTTCCAACTCGGCTTTCATCTTCACAACCTGCTGCGAAATTTCAGCGGCATTGGCTTTCGATCCGATCGTGTTGATTTCGCGGTTCATTTCCTGCGCGAGAAAATCCAGTGTCCGTCCGACCGGTTCCGCTGATTTCAAACACGCGCGGAACTGTTGAAAATGGCTTTCAAGCCGCGTCAATTCTTCCGTGATGTCGCAACGGTCGGCGAAGAAAACAACTTCCTTCACCAGCCGCTCGTCATCGAGTGGAATATCGAGACCGGCTTCCTTGATGCGCGCGTGTAATTGTTCGCGATAACGTTTTACCGTGTCCGGTGCGCTTGTTCGCACCGTCGCCACGCCGTCGGCCAGCAAATCCAATCTTGCGGTGAGGTCGGCGGCAAGATGTTTGCCTTCCTTCTCGCGCATCTTCACGAGTTGCGCCAGCGCCTTGCGGAGCGCGGACTCGACGGTAGGCCAGATCGTTTCGGTATCGAGCGCAGTCTCGGCGAGTTTCAACACACCGGGCGCGCGTAAAATCGTATCGAGCGTGAGTGCGCCGTTGAGCTTTGTCTTCTTCTGAAGCTTTTGGATCGCGCGCAGATAGGCGAGCGCGAGCGACTCGTCGAGTGCGACGGCGTCGCTGGCTTTCGTCGCGCCGCGATGATACGCGACGAGCGCGTTGATGCGGCCGCGCGAAACCTGCGCGTTGATTTCGTCGCGGATGCGCGGCTCCAGTTCCTCCAACTCCATCGGCAACTTGATGACGATGTCGCTTTGTTTGCGGTTCACCGAGTTTAACTCGACCGTGAACTTGCAACCGTTGTGGATGTGTTCGCCGCGTCCGTATCCGGTCATGCTGCGCATGTTATTTCGTCTCCAGTTTCAAAATGTCGGCCACCTGCATCACGTCTTTGTCGCCGCGTCCGCTGAGATTGACGATGACAGTGCCCCGCAATTTTCGCGCGCGTTTCACGACGTAGGCGACGGCGTGCGCGCTTTCCAGCGCGGGGATGATGCCTTCGGTGCGCGCGAGAAGTTGAAACGCGGCGAGCGCCTCGTCGTCGGTGGCGTAACGGTACGTCGCGCGTTTCACATCGCGAAGATAACAATGTTCCGGACCGACGGCGGCGTAATCGAGTCCCGCCGAAACGGAGTGGGTGAGCATGATCTGGCCGTTCTCGTCCTGCAGCACGTAGCTGCGCGCGCCTTGCAACACGCCGAGCGCGCCGCCTTTCTGGAACCGCGCCGCGTGTTCGCCGTTCCTGATGCCGCGTCCGCCCGCTTCGACGCCGACCATCGCGACGGATTTGTCTTTCAGGAACGCGTAAAACAATCCCATCGCGTTGCTGCCGCCGCCGACGCACGCGACGAGCGTGTTCGGCAACCGTTTTTCCTTCGCGAGAAATTGCCGACGCGCCTCGATGCCGATGACGCTTTGAAAATCGCGCACCATCATCGGATACGGATGCGCGCCGTACACCGTGCCGAGAATGTAGTGCGTGTTCCGGATGTTCGTGACCCAGTCGCGCATCGCTTCGTTGATCGCTTCCTTCAACGTCTGTTGTCCCGCCGTGACCGCCTGGACTTTTGCGCCGAGCAATCGCATCCGGTATACATTGAGCGCCTGCCGCCGCATGTCCACCGCGCCCATATAAATCACGCACTCCATGCCGAACATCGCGGCGACCGTCGCCGTCGCGACACCGTGCTGGCCCGCGCCCGTCTCGGCGATGATGCGGCGTTTGCCCATCCGCTTCGCGAGCAAAATCTGTCCGATGCAGTTGTTGATTTTATGTGCGCCGGTATGGAGCAAATCTTCGCGCTTCAAATAAACTTTCGGACCGCGCAATTCCTCCGTGAGCCGCTCGGCGAAATAGAGCGGGGTGGGGCGGCCGCAAAACTCGCGGAGATAATAGCGAAACTCGTCGCGGAACTTCCGGTCGCGCCGCGCCTTTTCGTATTCGCGCGTCAACTCGTGCAACGGCGCCATCAGCGTCTCCGGCACGTACATCCCGCCGTAGCGGCCGAAGTGGCCGCCGTTGTCGGGAACTTGTGTTGTCAGTTTGTTTTGCACGCTTCGATAAATCTCCGCAATTTGTCCGCGTCCTTGTGGCCCGGCTCGCGCTCGACGCCGCTCGCGACATCCACCGCATCCGGTTGTGCCACGCGAATCGCTTCGCGCACGTTGTCGGGCGTCAATCCGCCCGACAAAATAATCGGTCGTCCGAGCGATTTCGCCTGAATCGCCAACGACCAATCGAACGTTTTGCCCGTGCCGCCGCGTTCGGAATCAGTGTAGGTGTCGAGCAACAGCGCGTCAACATCGTACTCAGCCGCCGCGCGAAGCGATTTGGCGTCGCGCACACGGATGGCTTTAATCCTTCTCGCGGTAAACTGCCGACAAAACCCCGGTGTTTCTTCGCCGTGAAATTGTAGTGCCGTCAGATTACACGCCGTCAGCGTCTCGCGAATCACCGGTGCGGTTTCGTTCACAAACACGCCGACGCGTTCGACCGTTGCCGGTAACGCGCGGATAATCGCCGCTGCCGCGTCGCGGCTTACGCAGCGACGACTCTTGGCGTAGAAAATAAAGCCGAGCATGTCGGCGCCGAGTGCGACGGCGAGCCGGGCATCATCGAGGTTCGTGATGCCGCAGATTTTTATCTTCGGCGTCATCCGATCAGATCTTTGATTTTACCGGGAAGATTCGCAATGCCGGTTCGCATCAGCGATTCGCCGACGAGAATCGCTTTCGCGCCCGCGCGCGCAACGCGCTCGACATCGGCGCGCGCGTGAATGCCGCTCTCGGCGACGATGATCTTGTCTTGTCCGCGTAACATCGCGGCGAGGCGTTCGGTCGTCGCGAGCGAGACGGAAAAATCCTTCAGGTTCCGGTTGTTGATGCCGATGAGTGTCGCACCGGAAGCGACGGCCCGGTGAAGTTCGGTTTCGTCGTGGACTTCGACGAGCGCCGCCATCTTCAGATGCTCGGCGACGAGTCGGAACTCGCGGAGTTGACGGTCGTCGAGAATGGCGGCGATAAGAAGCACGGCGTCAGCGCCAGCAGCAACGGCTTCGTGGAGTTGGAGTTCCGCGATGATGAAATCCTTCCGGAGCAACGGTAAGTTCACGGCGTCGCGGATTTGACGCAAGTATTCGATGTCGCCTTGGAAAAATTCGCGGTCGGTGAGAACGGAAATTGCCGACGCGCCGGCTTGTTCGTAAGCGCGCGCGATGCGGACGGGATCGAAGTCGGGACAGATGATGCCGGCAGAAGGGGATGCCTTTTTTACCTCGGCGATGAGCGCCACCCGGTCGCGGTTGAAAACCGCTCCCGCAAAATCGCGGAAATCGGTGCGGGCGGCGGCGCGGGCGCGAAGTTCATCGGCACGTGGCAACAAAGCCGCCACTTCGCGGTGTTTCACGGCGACGATTTTGTCGAGGATCGTCGGCATACTACTCCTCGTCGGTGACGCCTTGTTTGCGGTGACGCGGTTGACCGGCTTTGAGCCACGCGCTGATGAACGAATCAAGGTCGCCGTCCATCACGCCTTGCACGTCGCTGGTTTGACAACCGGTGCGGAGGTCTTTGACCATCTGGTACGGTTGGAACACGTAGCTGCGAATTTGGTTGCCCCACGCGATGGCGCCTTTCTCGCCGTAATATTTTTCCATCGCGGCGCGCTTCTCGTCCTGCTGCTTTTCGTAGAGGCGCGCCTTCAACATTTTGATCGCAAGCTCGCGGTTCTGGTGTTGGCTGCGCTCGCTCTGGCATTGGACGACGATGCCGGTCGGCGCGTGCGTCATGCGGATGGCGGTTTCGAGTTTGTTGACGTTCTGGCCGCCTTTGCCGCCCGCGCGGAAGGTGTCCACTTGCACGTCTTCCATTTTCAATTCGACTTCGGCGTCTTCGATTTCGGCGACGACGTCAACGGAAGCGAAACTAGTGTGGCGGCGTTTGTTCGAGTCGAACGGCGAAATGCGGACGAGACGGTGAACGCCGCGTTCGGCCTTGAGGTAGCCGAACGCGTACTCGCCGGTGACCATGATGGTCGCGCTCTTGATGCCGGCTTCGTCGCCGGACTGGATGTCCACGATGTCGCATTTCCAGCCGCGCTTCTCGCAATAGCGATTGTACATTCGCAGCATCATGTTCGCCCAGTCGCAGCTTTCGGTGCCGCCCGCGCCCGCGTGGATGTTGAAAATGGCGTTGGATTTGTCGTGCTCGGCGGCGAGAAGATTTTCCAGCTCGAACTGGTTGAAACGTTGCTCGGCGGCCTGCACCTCGGCGACGACGGCGGCTTCGGTTTCGCCGAGTTCGATGAGGACGTTCGCGTCGGAAATTTTTTGGTCGAGTTCGGCGAGCGTGTCGAGACGGCGGCGGACGATGGTGGCTTCGTTGAGGGTGGATTTGGCTTTGATCTGGTCGTTCCAAAACGTTGGGCCGGCCATCGTCGTTTCGAGTTCGCTCAGGCGGGCGCGTTGTTTGGGAACGTCAAAGATACCTCCCCAACGCTTGGTGACGTTGCTGGAGGCTGTCCAATCGGGCTTTGACTTCTTCAATCATGTTGGCTCAACCTCACCACAAGCCGCGCCGCTTGTCAACGCCGCGCCGCGAGCAAAATCTTTGTATGGACAAAACAAGGCGGCTTCGGTATCTGTTGCAACATTGTTCGAGTTGTATGTGGGAGACACGGTGCGTGAGAAATACTGAGCAACAATTATCGGGTTGGCATGTCGCTTGCGCAGGCAGGCAGGCAGGCAGGCAGGCAGGAATCCTCTCCTTCTAAGCCAAACTTTTTCCGGCACACTCCGCACCATCTCCGGCGAAATCCGGAACGATTCCTCAATACACCCCGGCAATTCCCGCCTTTCGGCAGGCAAGTCCCGCGTTCTCCGCAGCGACTCCTGCAAAGTTGGGATGACCTCCCGCACAGTCCGTACCGGCTCCTGCGCTCTCCTGACCGGTTCCCGCGCCATGGCGGAAGCTCCACACAACACCGCACTGCATCCCGCCATGCGGCGGGCAAGTCCCGCGCTGTCAGAACCCTTTCCTGCGAAATCTGGAGAGGCTCCCGCGAAATCCGAAACGGCATTTCATGGCGCGGAAGTTATTCCCGCAACGATAGTTGTGGGTATTCTGACCGGGGTGTTTACCCCGGTAGGGCGGGCTGTCCCAGCCCGCCGAAATCCGACATTAACAATGCGGCGTGGTGGGACACCGCGCCCTACCATAAGGCGTCAATATAAAGGAGAAGCTGACCATGACTGAGTCCAACATTCATTTCCCATTAGCCGTCCTTTTGAGGGACGGAGAAGCCATCTGTGATGCGGCGGACAAGTATGCCGCAGATTTGGGTGCCCGGCTACCGGGGGGATATGCTGTCGAGGCACGAACCTTATTGGGCAAGGTCAGCACCGGCGACGCCGCGCAGAAGGGCGGCGCGGCTACGGTCGGCACGTTGACGCAGGAACAGAACGCCAAGCTCCAAGTGGTGCAGGACAAGTTGAACGGTGCCCGCGACACCGCGAAGCGGGCGTTCAAGGGCAGCGACGTAAAACTGCACGAAGAGTTTCAGGTGGGCGTGAACAAGCCGAGCGACATGGCGAGCATCCTGCAGCGGGCGCGCATCGTACTCACCGCATGCCAGAACGCCGACAACGCCGCTGCGCTGGCCGGTAAGGGCTGGGTAGCGACGGACACGACGGCATTTGCTACCGCGATCCAAGCACTCGACTCGACAGACGCCACACAAGAATCAGCCAAGGCTGGTAAGAAAGGCACCACGGCGGATCGCAACCAGCAAGCGAATGATCTCTACGAACATTTGCTGACGATCCAGAATGCGGCGAACCTCCAATGGCCTCAACGCGACAACGCGAACACGGCAGTCCGCTCCGAGTTCCGCTTGGACACTTTTCCGCCCAGCGGTGGGACGAAGAAGAAATCCATAACCCCACCGGCAACGCCGCAGACGCCGGGGAAATAAATAGACCGATAAGGGGATCCTCGCACTCTCTAACCACACAAAATTATCAACGCAGGAAAATATGAAAAGAATCGAAGCGGAACCGTTGTTTCGGGAAAGCAGTTTGTTCAAAGGATGGACTTCAAAACAAACTTTTTCAGTGATTAAGGACGCATTCAAGGCGGATTCAGCAAAAATGACGCTACTCCTTGACCGAGGTTTTGATAGGCACAAGAAAATGCTAACAAAAAAATGGAATGAGGGGATTTGGTCGTATGGATATTGTTACTATGTTGCGGAAGTGGCGTATTTGATGTTTCTCAGTTCCACCCCTACTCAATCAGTTTGTTTGTTTCAGATCACCGGGAAAAAGGCAGCCTCAAAAAAGGGGGCAACTCTAAAGAAAAAACTGAACAAGCATTTTGTATTGTGTCGCAGTGGTTTAATTTTCGATCCCGAACGCGGCTACAATCTTCCATCAACAGATTATCCATGTACTAAACGGTCTCGATTTCAAAGCTACTACCCAAGTGTGAATGCAGTTCTCCTTTTGATTTGGATTATTGAACACTACGAGAAGCGGCACCGTAAGAAAAAGCTCACCAGAGCCATACGACCAATCCTGAAAAAAGTAGCCGATTGGAAACACGGCGGACAAAAGGAAAATCTCAAGAAATTGGTTTGGGAATTTGTCGGTCGTTCTTAATTCCAAACGCAAACCTGAAGAATAAGAAAGGGAAAACCACATGTCAAAAGCGGAAGAATTAGCCAAGCTGCATGAGTTGAAGAAACAGGGAATCCTATCGGAGGAGGAGTTTAACGCGGAGAAGGCGAAATTGTTGGCGGCGGATAGTGGGACACCGGCGGCAGTCGCTGCGCCAGTGATGCAATCAATGGCACCGGCGGGAGGACATGGACATATTCAGAGAGCGGCGAATTTTGCTTCGTCGAATCTGGTGCGACTGTCGTGTGCGAAGTGCAAGGGTGAAGTTCAGTTTTTACCGGGGTTGGATGTCGTGCGTTGCACATTTTGTGGCCATGAATCAGCGGCTGGAAAGCGGGATGCCAGCGCTGTTCAAGTGCCGAATTTGATTGTGCCATTTAAGGTGACACAGATGGACGCCAAACAACGTTTTTACAATCATTTGGCGAATGATGATTTTGTTCCCGATAGCATCTTTGATGATGCTACCTCCATCAATGTGTATGGCTTGTTTTGTCCCGGATATTTTTTCGACGGCAAATACGAGGGAAATTGGACGGCGCTTTCCATCGTGAAGTACGAAGTTAAGCGTGGTAGTGAAAAAGTTGGCGAAAAGGAGGAAGCCACGCCGATTTCTGGAACGGTTCGCGGTTTATTCAAGCAAGTCGTCATTGCATCGAAATTTGCGGACGATGCCAGTGTTGATGCGGCTGAATTAAGATCGCGTATCCAACAATACGCGCCTGAGTATGTGCAGGGGTTTGTGGTTGAATCATTGAGCACAGCCAAAAGTCAGGAAGCCTGTGAGGTAATCGCGCGAAAACAAGCTCATGATCTTGCGACTGTCGAAGCGATTGGAATGATGCCCACATCAAGTTACAAAAATCTCGCCGTCAATATTGATGTCAGTGCCGATGTGTCTGCCTTTTTACAATCTCTGTGGGTGTGTGTGATCAAGCACGGAGGCACGGATTATCGGATGTGGCTACCCGGTGATCAACCTGGCGGCACAATGTCTGGAACAATTCCTCAAGATGAACAACGAATACAAAAAAGAGATACACTCGAAAGTGCCGGCAAGAATTGGTTAATTGGGGCGTTTTTAGTTTATTCGGGTATTAGCATTGGGTTGGGATCGATGCTTTCGAATGACAAAATCTCAATAGAATCCGATTTAGGGAAAGTAGTTGTTTGTCTAGTTCCGGGGCTGTTTGCTTGTGCTCCATTTGCCATAAAGGGATGGAAGAAATTGAAAGCGGGCCAAGCTGAACTAGCTGCAACGCTGGAAAAATCAAAACAACACCGCCGAGACAGGATGCCTAAGATTTAGATAGCTTCCGATCCTAGAAACATATGCCTGAAATCCTAAAACTCATTGAGTTCCGTGACCGAGACGGAGTGTACGCCGCGTGGCGTTGGCGACCGGATGAAACCACTGACATCATCAAGTGGGATCAGTTGGTTGTCCGGGAAAACCAATTCGTTGTATTGATGCAGGAAGGGAAAGTGGTGGAGCAGGTTGGGCCGGGCCGGTATGTGCTCGATTCCAAGAACTTTCCGTTGCTGACGAAGTTCTTCACCGGGTTAGCTTTTGGCAGGGGCGTCACGCCGTACATCGGGGACGTGTATTTCCTGAACACGACGCAGTTCAATGCACGGCGATGGGGAACGGCTTCGCCGGTATTGATTCTCGATGAGTTGTACGGTCAGGTGCCGGTGACGGCGAATGGGACGGCTGGTTACGCGGTGGTGAATGCCGATACCTTTTTGCGGAAGGTAATCGGGACACAGGACTGCGTGACGGTGGATGAGTTAGACCGGATTGCGCGGGACACGGTCATCGTGCCGTCGTTTGTGGATGCGGTGGTGGGGTTGAGCAAGGTGAAGATTCAGGACGTGATCAATGCCCGGACGACGATCACGGCGGATTTGACGAAGCGCGTGGGCGAGGCGATGGACGGCTACGGGTTGCGGCTCAGCGGGCTGTCCATTAACAGCATCGGGACGACGCCGGAGTTTGAGGCGATCATGGCGGATGCGGCGTTGTCGCGGGCGAAGGCGAGCGCGAATGCGTTTGGGATTTCCAGAGTCGCCGATGCGCAGACGGAAGCGGAGAAGAAGTTGCGTGGGGTGAACAGCACGTACCGGGAGGTCACGGTTGCCGATGCGGTGAAGGCGGCTGCCGGGAGCGGAGGCGGAAGTCTGATGGCGGCACTGCTGGTGTCGCAATTGGCGCAAGGAGCAACCGTCGCTCCATCCGTACCGCCGCCGATGTCGCAAGCACCGATGGTGCAATTTTATGTCGCGTTGAATGGGCAGCAGGCGGGACCATTTCAGATGGTTGTTTTGCAGCAGATGATTGCCGCCGGGACGTTGACGACAAGCACGCTGGTCTGGCGCGCGGGATTAGACGGTTGGCAAGCGGCTGGGACTATTCCAGACCTTGCCGGATTGTTCGCACCGCCGATGCCGCCGCCTCTCCCGCCAGCCAAATAAATCTTACCGAGATGATCCGAATTTTGTCGCTGCCTGTGCACGCGACATCGGATTGCGCATAAGGATTATCGCGTCGCAAGGAACTCGGCGAGCGCGTGGCGGTAAATGTCGGCGCTCACGGCAAAGGCGTCGTTGTGGCTGCCGCGCAGTTCGACGAGTCGTTTCGGCGCGGGCGCGGCGGCGAGGAGGCGTTCAGCGTGGTTCAGTGGGAACAATTCGTCGTCGTGGCTGTGGAGGATCAGGAGTGGGGCGCGGAGATTCGGCATTTTACCGAGCGTGTCGTATTTTGTTTTGGCGATTAAACGGACCGGCAAGAACGGAAACATTTTCTGACCGACCTCGGCGATGGAGGTAAAGGGTTCCTCGATGATGACACCTCCGACTTGTGCCTTGCAGGCCAAGTCGATGGCGATGGCCGTGCCGAGGGATTCGCCATAGAGAATGATTTGGTTGTGGCGTTTGGTGAGCCAATCATATGCGGCTTGTGCATCGCGGTAGGTGCCTTGCTCGTCGGGTTGGCAGGCGTCACTGCGACCGTAACCTCGATAATCGATAATGAGTGTGGCGACACCGAGGCTGTGAAAGACAGAAAGTTTCTCAAGCCGGTGCGAGACATTACCGGCATTACCATGGAGAAACAGGACGGCAGGGGAGTTGGTAACAATAGACGGTAGATACCAGCCGTGAATTTTTAGATGGTCACTGGTAGTAAGCCAGACATCCTCAAATTTCAAACCGGTTTGGTCTGGCGTCAGGTCAACTTCGCGCATTGGATAATAAATCATGGATGGCTCTTGCCAGCGTATAATGATCGCCAGAAGCAAAAGTCCAATCAGTAACAGCAACAAAAAGTGTAACATTCGTTTCAATCCACTGTTATCTTACAAGACTTTGTCTGCCGGAACAAATCCGGAACATTTGTGCGCTTGATTCGGCGGGCGCGGCGTGGTAGCTACAACGGCAAGGAGGCCGTTGCTCGACGACATGCGCTGCCCAAGCTGCGCCGCACAGGACGACAAAGTGATTGATTCCCGCGAGAGCCGGGATGGTGTTTCCATCCGTCGACGCCGGGAGTGTCTGCGTTGCGGCGTCCGCTTCACCACCTACGAGGAAGTCTACCGCGAAAAACTTCGCGTCAAAAAACGCAATGGCCAGTACGAAGACTTCGACCGCCACAAACTCCTCAATGGCGTCGAAAAATCCTGCGAGAAACGCCCGGTCACGACGCACCAAATCGAAACGCTCGTGGACAAAATCACCACAGAACTCCAGAACGAATTTGTTCGCGAAGTGCCGTCGTCGGTCATTGGCGAACGCGTGATGGAACATTTACGCGGCCTCGACGAGGTCGCCTACGTCCGCTTTGCCTCTGTGTACCGGCAGTTTTGCGATGCTGACCAGTTTATTCAGGAAATCAAACAACTCAGCCGCCGCCAACTCCGACGTAAACCGCAACCGGCACGCCGTCGCCCGAAGCGCCGGGTGAGCCACCACAAGAAGAAGGCGCGCCGATGATTTTACTCTGTGAAAACATCGCGTGGGTACAAGCCGACGATGGACGCGCGACGCCATTTGACGAATCGCGTTTGTACGGCACCCTTTCTCGCGCCGCATTATCGGCCGGATACCGCGACTGGTGGTTCGGCGAAGCGGTGACGATTGCGGTGCGCGAATTCGTCTGCGCGCACTGCGAACGCCAGACGGTTGCGGCGTCAACGTTGGCCGGTCTGGTGGAGGGTGTGTTGCGCGCGCTCGGTTTCGCCGACGTCGCGGAAGCGTACCGTCGCCGCCACGAATGCGCGGAAGTCCGTCTCGACGAGATCGCCGACAACGATGGCGCGTTATCGGAACTGGAATTTTTCCGGCGACTCGACGCCGCGCTCGGCACGACACGCAATGTTGAGCTTGCGCTCGTACACGTGCGCGGCTTGCGCTTGTGCGTGATGCGGCTGCGTGGCGCGCAATACTGGAGCGCGACCTGCCGCCGATTTGCGGATGAAATTTTGTTGCACGTCCGCGAGCGCGTGGCGCGAAGCCGCCGGAACGAAACCGGAACATTGTGTCTGGCTGTTACTGAGTAGGAGAATCACGATGAGCGATAATATTTTTCGGAAAATCATTGCAAAAGAAATTCCGGCAAAAATCGTTTACGAGGATGACCGCGCACTCGCGTTTCGCGACATCGGGCCGAAAGCGCCCGTGCACATCCTCGTCATCCCGAAAAAGGAAATCGCGCGCATCTCCGAGGCGACAGACGGGGATGAGCCGTTGCTTGGACATTTGTTGACGGTCGCCGCCGAGGTCGCGCGTCGCGAAGGCGTGGACGCCTCGGGCTACCGTCTCGTCATCAACAAAGGCCCGCACGCGGGCGAGAGCGTTCCGCACCTGCACGTGCACTTGCTGGGCGGCCGTCCGTTGGCGTGGCCGCCGGGTTAAACGCATTTGATCCTGTACGACGACGCGCATCTGCTGGCGGTCAACAAACCGTCGGGCATCAACACGCACAAGCCTGACCGGTTTGCGCCAGACGGCATCCACGAATGGCTTTCGCGTCGCCACGGCGCGCTCTCGGTCCTGCACCGGCTCGACAAAGAAACCTCCGGTGTGTTGCTTTTCGGCAAAACGCGTGCCGCGAACCAATCGTTGAGCCGACAATTCGAGTCGCATCAAATCCAAAAAACCTATCTGTTGTTGTCGTCATCGCGACCGAGCCGGCAAAAATTCCGCGCGCACACGGCGGACGCCGAGACGGAGTTCGAATTTTTACAGCCACACGGAAATTTATTTCTGATCGAAGCGCGCCCCATTACCGGCAAGACGCACCAGATCCGCCGTCATGCGGCGGCAAACGGTTTTCCGATTGCCGGCGACGTGAAGTACGGCGGCGAACCGGCGTCGCGATTAATGTTGCACGCGCGCCGGATCGCGTTTGTACATCCGGGGTCCGGCGACGCGATGACGCTGGAAGCAGGTGTACCAGCGGCGTTTGAGGATGGCGATCCGTTCGTCGCCGCGAAAGAATTTCGCGAATTGATTTTTGGCGATGACACGAACGCGTTCCGTCTCGTGAGCGACGCGGCGGACGGCGCGCCCGGTGTGATTGTGGATTCGTACGACGGACGTTTATTCGTGCAGTGGCAGACGGAATCGGTGGACACCGCGTTGTATGAACGTTTGAACGCGCCGGTGATTTACGAACAGGTTTGTACGAAACAAAAGCGGACGACGGCGCGCGGCGTGCGCGGCGTTACGGAGGAAAAATTTCCGGTGCGCGAGAACGGCCTGACATTTCTGGTCGGGTTCGACGAAGGATTGTCCACCGGCTTGTTCATGGATCAGCGAGAGAACCGGTGGCGGTTGTTACAGATGAATCTGCGCGGCAAATCGGTCTTAAATACATTCGCGTACACGTGCGCATTTTCCGTCGGAGCGGCGAAGGTTGGCGCGGCGGCGACGAGCGTGGATTTGTCGCAAAAGTATCTGGAGTGGGGAAAGGAAAATTTTCGCGCGAACAATCTGGCGACGGATGGTCACGAATTTTTGTCGGGTGACGTGTTCGAGTGGTTCAAGCGTTTTGCAAAACGCGGACGGCAGTGGGACGTTGTGATCTTGGATCCGCCGACGTTTTCGACGACGAAAGACGGGCGGCGTTTTCAGGCGGAGCGCGACTACGGAGACTTGGCGGCGCAGGCGATGGGGTTGGTGGCGCGTGGTGGGATTTTGTTTTGCTCGACGAACCAGCGGACGTTGGCGCCGGAAAAATTCGAGACGACCGTGCGTGACGCGGCGCGCACGCAGGGTCGCGTCATCGAGTCGGCGGAGCCGGTGACGTTGCCTTTCGATTTTCGCGTGGCGGAAGGCGAGCGGCCGTATTTGAAGACACTGTGGACGCGGCTGGAGTAGCGGCAAAATACGGACGAAGGGAATAATACGCTGCGAACGCGCCGAGCGCCATCGTGATGGGCTTGCCGAGCGGCGAAATGGTGACGGTGCTGGTGTTGTGGCCGTCGGTCATCGCGACGGAGACGAGCGGCGCGAGATGTTTTGTGATGGTTTCGGTCGCGGGAATTTTTTTTGTGTCAAAAAATTGCGTCGGCTCGCGTTGTAATCCGGCGCGGACGCTGGTGAGCAGTGGCGGAACGAGCGCGCGCAAATCGCAATAGGTATGGGTGAATGCGTTGGTCGGAATAAGTTTCATCGCCTGTTGGTAGTCAGCGTTCATCGCGAGGCTTGGCACGAGTTCCTTGATTTGGCTTACGAGTTCGCGCGCGTAATCGGGCGAGCTGGCTATGACGAGAAAGTCATCAG
>Ga0233425_10006241_pt1 | contig 17881 bp, 14 predicted proteins | sample Watercolumn_Towu_2_FD_181712 | JGI IMG/M metagenome (GOLD analysis project Ga0233425, IMG submission 181712) | Freshwater microbial communities from Lake Towuti, South Sulawesi, Indonesia - Watercolumn_Towuti2014_140_MG | ecosystem: Environmental > Aquatic > Freshwater > Lake | place... | reverse complement strand
GGGGGGGGGGGGGGCGGGGGGGGGGGGGGGGGGGGGGGGGGGGGGGGGGGGGGGGGGGCGGGGGGCGGGAGGCGCGTGCTTACCGGCGGGTGCCGGGTGACGGGCGGCGGGTGACGGATGCCGCGTACCGGGTCCCGGGTGCCGGACGCCGGGTCCCGGGTGTTTGGCGGCCGCCTTGCGCGTGGCGTCGTCGTCACTGTCGGCCGGCCGCACCTTGCGGCCGGCGGCGTTGTCCCGCCGCCCGGCGGGCCCGGTTTTGGAGGCGGCCGGCGCGGGCCTGGCGCGGGGCTTGCGGGCCGCCGCGCTCTTCCTGGGGTTGGCTCCTGCCATCGTTGTGCTGCGCTCCGTGGGTGGTCGGTCGGATGGGAACAGCCGCCGCGGGACCGGGCGCGGCGGGGCAACCGTCAGTAGTAGCCGTTGCAGGCGCTGAACGTCCGGTTGCTGTAGGTGCTGGCATTGATCTTGACCAGGGGAATGGCCTCGATGTGCCCGTCGAGGAAGATGGTGTGGGCGCGGTACTGGCCGCTGTACTTGTGGACGAACCCGACCGATTCGTAGGGCGCGACGATCTCCGAGGCGGGCCGTCCGGCGTTCAGCACGCCGTCGTTGCCGTCGGTGTCGTTCCCCGCCCATGTCGTGCCGATGTTGGCGCTGCAGCCGCTGTACTGCCGGGCCGGCTGCATCTCGGCGAAGAACAGCAGGCGGCTGGGTTCGCGGTTGCCCAGGTGGTTCTGGATGTTGCGCGCCCACCAGCTGGTGTTGTTCGTGTTCGAGTCTCCGAAGAAGAAGAACCCGTTCATGACGTAGCTGCGCACGATGTCGGGGCGGCCGTACTTCTCGCGTTCGAGCTGCCGGAACTTCGGGCAGAGGTAGGCGTCCAGGTGATGGCTGGTGTACTCCCACAGCGTGCCGGCGTGGATGTTGCTGACGGCGTTCGGGCCGAAGCAGGTGGGCCGCAGCATGTAGCCGGCCTGGGGATCCTTATTGGGCCAGGAGGCGCCCGGCTGGTTCGGATTCTGGATCCAGTTCACCCACGCATCGAACTTGTGCCACTTGCCGTCCAGGATCGAGAGCAGCTCGTAGGGGCCGGCGTACGGGATCGCCTGTCCGTGGTCGTTCTCGTGGTTCAGCGCCGCCTGGTAGAGCGTTTTCAGGTTGGCCCTGCACTTGGCGGACCAGCCGTTCTCCTTGATGCGGCTGAAGGCGCTCACGAGCACGCCGGCCAGGAGGGCGATGATCACGATGACGATCAGCAGCTCGATCAGCGTGAAGGCCCGGCAGATTGTCGTTCTGGTGTTCATGGCACACCTGCGGCTTGGCGGACCGGAGGAAACGCAGTCCGATAGTATGCAACAGGATAGCACAGCGGCGCAAGCCCGGACATTCGCCCAAATTCGCCCAAATCTACGGCGGCTGGGCGCGCGGCGCCGCGCAGCCCCTTGCCCGGAACGCGGCCGTGAGCAGCGGCACGAGGGTCAGGCCGTCGCCGACGAGGCCCACGTCGGCCACGCGGAAGATCGGCGCGTCCGGGTCGCGGTTGATCGCCACGATCGTCTTCGCCGACGACATGCCGGCCAGGTGCTGCACCTGGCCGCTGATGCCGCAGGCGATGTAGAGCCGCGGGCAGACCGTCTGGCCCGTCTGGCCGACCTGGTGCGAATAGGGCATCCAGCCGGCGTCCACCGCCGCGCGCGACGCCCCCACGCCGCCGCCCAGAACCCGCGCCAGCTCCTCCAGCAGGCGGAAATTCGCGGCCTTCTGCAGGCCGCGGCCGCCGGCAACGATGATGTCCGCCTCGCTGATTCCCGCCGTGGCCGAGGCCTCCGGGGTGAAGGCCGTGCGGACGGCGCGGCCGGCCAGCAGCCCGTCGGCAACGGCCTCCGCGACCGTTTCGCCGCGGCGGCCGGGATCGGCCGGCAGGCGCTTCATCACCTTGGGCCGCACGGTCGCCATCTGCGGCCGAGCGGTCGGGCAGACAATCGTCGCCAGGATGTTGCCGCCAAAAGCCGGACGCGTCTGCAGCAGCCCGCGCGTCTTCGGATCGATCGCCAGGCCGGTGCAGTCCGCCGTCAGGCCGGCCTGGCAGAGCACGGCCACGCGCGGCATCAGGCTGCGGCCCACCGGCGTGGCCCCGCCCAGCACGATAGCCGGGCGGTGGCGCCGCACCAGCTCGGCCAGCGCCGCCGCGTACGGCTCGTCCTGAAACTCGGCCAGCTCCGGACGGGCGACCCGGCGCACGGCATCGGCGCCGGCGGCGATCAGTTCCGCCGCCGCACCGGAGGGGCCGAACAGCACGGCGCAGAGCTTCTCGCCCAGCGCGTCCGCCAGCCGCCGCCCTTCGCCGAGCAGCTCGAACACGACCGGATGCGCGCGGCCGTCGCGGTTTTCCGCGAAGACCCACACGTCGCGCCAGGCATCTTCCGGCGTCGAAATCGAAATCGGGATCGGTGTCGGTCTCGGTTTCGCCTCCGGTTCCGATGACGCCCCACCCGCCACGATCGGCGCGAGTTTCTCGACCAGCTCGGCCGCCATTTCCTCGGCCGTGCCGCGCAGCACGATTCCGCCCGCGCGCGGCGGCGGCGCAAAAATGCGCGCCACGCGGGTCGGCGACCCCTTCAGGCCAAGCTGCTCGCGGGGCGCGCCCAGGTCGGCCTGGCCCCAGCGGACGATCTGGGCCGTCCGGCCGCGCAGCACGCCGGCGAGCGACGGCAGACGCGGGTCGTTGATCTCCTTCACCACCGTCAGCACGCAGGGCAGCGGCGCGCGGACGGTCTCGAAGCCGTTCTCCAGCAGGCGCTCCGCCGTCACCGCGCCGTCGGCGACGGACGCCACCCGCCGCACGTAGGTGATCTGCGGCAGGTCGAGGTGCGCGGCCACGCCCGGCCCGACCTGCGCGGTGTCGCCGTCGGACGCCTGCTTGCCGAAGAGCAGCAGGTCCGCGCCGCCGAGCTTGCGGACCGCGAGGCCGAGCGTCAGGCTCGTGGCCCAGGTGTCGCTGCCGGCGAAGGCGCGGTCGGTCAGCAGCACGGCCTCGTCCGCGCCCATGGCCAGCACCTCGCGCAGCGCCTTCTCGGCCTGGGGCGGACCCATGGTGAGCACGGTGACGCGGCCGCCGTGCTTCTCGCGCAGGCGCAGGGCCTCCTCCACCGCGTACAGGTCGAAGGGGTTGACGATCGACCGCACGCCCTCGCGCACCAGCGTGTTCGTGGCCGGATCGATCTTCACGTCGGCCGTGTCCGGGACCTGTTTGATGCAGACGGCAATCTTCATGGCGAACGGCAGCAGGGTACGCAAACGTCCCGCCGGCCGCAACTCCTGCTTGCCCGGCCGGCGCGGCAGCGGGTATGCTGCTGTCATGTTCGCCGGCACCTATACCGCCCTCGTCACGCCGTTCAACCGGGACGGAGGCGTGGACTACGGACGCCTGCGCGCCCTGGTCGAATGGCAGGCGGCGGCCGGCGTGGACGGCCTGGTGCCGGTGGGCACGACGGGCGAATCGCCGACGCTGGACGTTGAGGAGCACATCGGGGTCATCCGCGCGGTGGTCGCGGCCGCGGGCGGCCGGCTGCCGGTCGTCGCGGGCACGGGCGCCAACTCGACCGCCGAGGCGCTCGATCTCACCCGCCGCGTGCTCGACCTCGGCTGCGCCGGCACGCTGCAGGTGACGCCCTACTACAACAAGCCCAGCCAGGAGGGCCTGTACCGCCACTTCTCCGCCGTGGCCGACGTCGGCCTGCCGGTCGTGCTCTACAGCGTGCCGGGCCGCACCGGGCGCGAGATCGCCGTGGAGACCGTCGCCCGGCTCGCCAGGCACCCGAAGATCGCGGCGCTCAAGGAGGCCGGCGGCAGCGTGGAACGCGCGAGCGCCGTGCTGGACGCCTGCGACATCACGCTGCTTTCCGGCGACGACGCGCTCACGCTGCCGATGCTGAGCGTGGGCGCGCAGGGCGTGATCAGCGTGGCGTCCAACGTCGCGCCGCGGCAGGTGGCCGAGATGGTCGCCGCCGCGCGCCGCGGCGACTACGCCGCGGCGACCGCCGCCCACCGCCGGCTCTATCCGCTCTTCCGCGACCTGTTCCTCGACACCAATCCGGTCCCCGTGAAGGCGGCGCTGGCGCTGATGGGCCGCATCGAACCGGTCTACCGCCTGCCGTTGTGCGAGCCGTCCGAGAAGGTGCTGGCGCAGTTGCGCCAGACACTCGCCGCGGTCGTGCCCGCTGACCCATGACCAGGATCGTCATATTGGGCGCCGCCGGCCGCATGGGCCAGGCGCTGCTGCGCTGCTCGCGGCGCTTCCCGGACCTGCGCGTCGCCGCGGCGATCGAGGCGGCCGGCCATCCGTCGCTCGGCCAGGATGCCGGCCTGCTGGCCGGCGCCGGCCGCCTGGACGTGCCGCTCGTGGCCGGCCCGGCGCCGGCGGCCGATGTGGTCGTCGACTTCACCTTCCACACCGCCGCGCCGGCCAACCTCTCCGCCGCCGCCTCGGCGAACCTGGCCGTCGTCCTCGGCACCACCGGACTGACGCCGGCCGAGCAGGGCGCGGTGCGCGACGCCGCCCGCCGGGTTCCCGTCGTGTGGGCGCCCAACATGAGCCTCGGCGTGAACGTGCTGCTCGACCTCGTGCGGCGCGCCGCCGCCATGCTGGGCCCGGCGTACGACGCCGAGATCGTCGAAATGCACCACCGCCACAAGAAAGACGCCCCCAGCGGCACGGCCCTGGCGCTGGCCGAGGCGCTGGCCGCCGGCCGCACGGTCCGCCTGCAGGACGTGGCCCGCCACGGCCGCAGCGGCATCACCGGCGAGCGGCCCGCGGGCGAAATCGGCATCCACGCCGTGCGCGGCGGCGACGTGGTCGGCGATCACACCGTCTCGTTCGCCGGGGACGGCGAGCGCGTCGAACTCGTCCACCGTGCCACCAGCCGCGACGCGTTCGCCATGGGCGCGCTCCAGGCCGCGTCCTGGATCGCCGGCCGCCCGGCCGGCCTGTACACCATGCGCCACGTCCTGGGACTGGACTGAGGCGCCGGAGATCCCCCGTGCTCAACTACAAGGTCAAGGATATCGGACTGGCCGAGGCCGGCCGCCGCGCGATCGAGATCGCCGAAAAGGAGATGCCCGGCCTCATGGCCACGCGCGCCAAGCACGGGCCGTCCCGGCCGCTGCGGGGCGCCCGCATCATGGGCAGCCTGCACATGACCGTGGAGACCGCGGTCCTGATCGAAACCCTCGCCGAACTCGGCGCCGACGTGCGCTGGGCGAGCTGCAACATCTTCTCCACGCAGGACCACGCCGCCGCCGCCATCGCCGCCCGCGGCATCCCCGTGTTCGCCTGGAAGGGCGAGACGCTCGAGGAGTACTGGTGGTGCACAAAGGCGGCCCTCACCTGGCCGGACGGCGGCGGCCCGCAGCTCGTCGTTGACGACGGCGGCGACGCCACGCTGCTCCTGCACCGCGGCTTCGAGGCCGAGCGCCAGCCCGCGATCCTTGAGGAGCCGACCGACAACGAGGAGCTGCGCATCGTCAACGCCCTGCTCCGCGACACGCTCCGCCAGGAGCCGGGATTCTTCGCCCGCGCCGTCAAGGCCTGGCGCGGCGTCTCCGAGGAGACCACCACCGGCGTGCACCGCCTCTACCAGATGGAGAAGGAGCGGCGCCTGCTCGTGCCGGCCATCAACGTCAACGACTCGGTCACCAAGTCCAAGTTCGACAACATCTACGGCTGCCGCGAGTCGCTGGTCGACGGCCTCAAGCGCGCCATGGACGTGATGATCGCCGGCAAGACGGCCCTGGTCTGCGGCTACGGCGACGTCGGCAAGGGCTCGGCCGAGTCGCTGCGCGAGCACAAGGCCCAGGTGTGGGTCACGGAGATCGATCCGATCTGCGCGCTCCAGGCCTGCATGGCCGGCTACCGCGTCTGCACGGTCGAGGACGCGCTGCCCCACGCCCGCATCTTCGTCACCGCCACCGGCAACTGCGACATCCTCACCGCCGAGCACATGGCGCGCATGCGCGACCAGGCGATCGTCTGCAACATCGGCCACTTCGACAACGAGATCCAGGTCGGCCGGCTCAAGGCCTGGCCCGGCGTGCAGTGCGTGCCGATCAAGCCGCAGGTGGACAAGTACGTCTTCCCGGACGGCCACTGCGTCTACCTGCTGGCCGAGGGCCGGCTCGTCAACCTCGGCTGCGCCACCGGCCACCCGAGCTTCGTGATGAGCAACTCCTTCACCAACCAGACGCTCGCGCAGATCGCCCTGTGGAAGGAGCAGCGGCCCGTCGGCGTCACGCGCCTGCCCAAGGAACTCGACGAGGAGGTCGCGCGGCTGCACCTCGCCCACCTGGGCGCCAAGCTCACGGTCCTCTCCCCGAAGCAGGCCGACTACATCGGCGTCCCGGTCAACGGGCCGTACAAGGCGGAGCATTACCGGTATTGAGCGTTCCGTGAAGGACCCGATGGGAACCGTCCGGCAGTCTCCGCGTCCTGCAGGTCGTTGACGACGGCCGCTTCCGGCTCGCCGACCCGAGCCGCCAGGCCGCGTTCGGACCGTTCGAATACCGCAACGGCACGGCGCTGCCCTTCAGCCCCGCCGCGCTGGCCGTCGCCCGCGTGCCGTCGCAGGTCGCCGTCACGCTTTCGCCATCGAGACGGCCACGCGCGTCTATACGGGCGTGCCGCGCGTCATGGTCCGTGCGCCCGGCCTGCGGACGCCGCCCGCGCGCGACAACACCGTGAAGGTCTCCGCCCGCGACCGCGAGAACGCGCGCCGCCGCGCCGAGGCCGACGCCGCCGCCGCACTCGAGCGTTTTCTGTCCCGGGCGCTGCCGTACCGGGCCGTGAGCGCGATGTACTCGTCGTTGCCCGGCAGGTGCAGGCGGCAGGTGCGGGAGTACGTGAGCAGCACATGCGTGCAGCCGGCGTTCTTCGCCGTCTCGAGCCACCGGATCGTGCCCTGGGTGGTGAGCGTGCGCTCGGTGGTGTTGTCGTCCGCCAGCGGCGTGCTCAGGTAGGTCTAGCGCTCGTTCATGTCCGGTAGCATACTCCCAACGTACGGGCGTTGAGAAGGACTGACGGAAAGTAACGCGTCTCGCGGCGACCCTGCATGCCACCGCGAGACGGACCCGGCACGACACCGGAGTTGACCCCATGGCTGGGATGGAGGAGCATGGTGGTGTGGAGACGGCGTACAGGGTCGTGGTGTCCGCCTGGCAGGTGCTTCTGCTGATGGCGCCGTATCTGCTGCTCGGATTCGCGGCGGCGGGCGTGCTGTTCGTGCTGCTGTCGCCCGAGTGGGTCACGCGCCACATGGGCCGCCCCGGGTTGTGGCAGGTGGCCAAGGCGTCGCTGCTCGGGGTGCCGCTGCCGCTCTGCTCGTGCTCGGTGTTGCCGGTGGCCTTCTCGCTGCGGCGCCACGGCGCGACCAAGGGCGCGACCGTAAGCTTCCTGGCCTCCACGCCGCAGACCGGCGCGGACAATGTGATCGCCACCTACGCCGTGCTGGGGCCGGTCTTCGCCGTATTCAGCGTCGCCGCGGCGTTCCTCTCGGGGCTCCTGGCCGGGACGCTCGTGGACACCTTCCATCGGCGCGATCCGCCCGAGGCCGCTCCGCCGGCCGGCGCAACCTGCGCATGCTGCGGACACCGGCCCGCGTGGCAGCGGATGCTGCGGCACGCGTTCGTCGTCTCGCCGCGCGACATCGCCCGGCCGCTGCTGGCGGGCGTGGCCGTGACCGCGCTGATCACCGCCTGCGTGCCGCCGGGGTACCTGGCGCAGCACGTGGCGCCCGGGTGGCCGGCCTACCTGGTCGTACTGCTGGTGAGCCTTCCCGTCTACGTCTGCTCGATCTCCTCGATTCCGCTGGCCGCGGCGCTGATCCACATGGGCGCCAGCCCGGGTGCGGCCATCCTCTTCCTGATCGTGGGGCCGGCAACCAACGCGGCGACGATCCTGACGGTCTGGACGCGCATCGGCCGGCGGGGCGCGGTCCTCTATCTGCTGGCGCTGGTGGCGACGGCCGTGGCGTGCGGGGCGGCGATCGACCTGCTCTTCCCCGGCGCCGCCGCGCGCGTGCCGCCGCTGGCGGAGAGCTGCACGGCCTGCGCGACATCGTGGTGGCACACGGCGGCGGCCGTCGGGCTGCTGGTCCTGCTGGCGCCCGGCGTGTGGCGGCGGGAGGAGGACTGCGGAACGCGCGTGGCGTAATGTCGTTGGAGGGGCCGCGACCTCCGGCTATAATCACCGGTTCCGGGTAAGGAGTCCTTCGTGCGCGTGGCCATCGCCTATCCGCCGCTGCCGTCCGACAAGGGCGTGCCGCTGCTGACGCAGAACCGCCAGTTCCAGTGGTTCAACCGTCCGACGTACATCTATCCCGTGGTGCCGGCGCTGGCGGCGACGATGGCGCGCGACGCCGGCCACGAGGTCGCCTGGCTCGACGGTATCGCCGAGGAGTGGTCGCCCGAGGCCTTTGACACGCGGCTCGACGACGCCCGCCCCGACCTGGTGGTGATGGAAACCAAGACGCCGGTGGTCAAGGCACATTGGGCGTACATCCGCGGCCTGAAGCAGCGCCGCCCGCAGACGCGCGTCGTGCTGGTGGGCGACCACGTCACGGCCATGCCGCACGAGTCCTTCGACAACTGCCCGGTGGATTACGTCCTCACCGGCGGCAACCACGATTTCCTCCTGGTCAACCTGCTGGCCCACCTGACCGGCGGCGCCGCACTCGAGCCGGGCATCTACTGGCGCGAGGACGGCCAGGTGCGCAACAGCGGCGCATTCCGGCTCGACCATGACCTGGCGCGCCAGCCGTGGATCGACCGCGACCTCACGCGGTGGCGGCTGTATGCCACGCGCAACGGCAATTTCCGCCGCCTGCCCGGCACGTACATCATGTCCGGCCGCGACTGCTGGCACGGCAAGTGCACCTTCTGCTCGTGGACCACGCTCTATCCGACCTACCGCACGCGCGATCCGATCGATGTCGTCAACGAGATCCAGCAGCTCGTCGAGCGGCACGGCGTGCGCGAGATCATGGACGACGCCGGCAGCCTGCCGGTGGGCGAGTGGCTGGAGACCTTCTGCCACGAGATGATCAAGCGCGACCTGCCGCGGCGTGTGCGCCTCGACGGCAACATGCGCTTCGGCCGGCTGACGGAGGCGGACTTCCGGCTGATGCGGCGCGCCGGATTCCGGCTGGTGCTTTTCGGGCTCGAGTCCGCCAACCAGGCCACGCTCGACCGGCTCGTGAAGGCGCTGCAGGTGGAGCAGATCCGCGAGGGCGCTGCCGCCGCCTCGCGCGCCGGGCTGGACGTGCACGTCACCGTGATGTTCGGCTATCCGTGGGAGGGCGAGGCCGAGATCGCCAACACGGTCGCGCTGGCGCGCACGCTGCTGCGCAAGGGCGAGGCCAGCACGCTGCAGGTCACGATGGTCGTGCCGTATCCCGGCACGCCGCTCTTCCGCGAGCTCGACGCCCAGGGGCTGCTGACCACGCGCGAGTGGGACGCTTACGACATGCGCGCCAACGTCATGAAGTGTCCGGTCGCCGAGGAGACGATCAAGTCCGCCGTGCGGCAGGTGTACCGGGCGTTCCTGCACCCGGAGACGATCGCGCGCCGGATCCTCACCACCCGCGACCCGCTGGCCGACCTCCAGTTCTACTGGCGCGGCTTCCGCTCCGTGCTCGGGCATCTCCGGGACTTCACCCCTTGAAGATCACGAACTTGCGCATGGCGTAGTTGATCAGCAGGGCCACGACGATATTGGCGCCGAAGGCCACGCTGGTCGACAGCCCGAAGCGGCCGATCAGCACGCCCATCAGCGTGGAGCCGAGGACGAAGCTGACCCCCGACACGGCGTAGAAGAGACCCACCTCGACGAGCACGTGGTGCCGGCCGGGCCGGAAGACGAACCAGCGGTTGAGCAGCCACGCCAGGAAATTGGAGATGACGAAGCCGATGCTGTTGGCGTAGATCGCGCGGCGCGCGCGCAGAACGTCGTCGAGCGAGGGCGCGTCCAGCCCAAACAGCTTCACCAGCGGGTCCGACGGCGTCAGGCAGGGCAGCAGGAACCAGCCGATCAGGAAGAAGATGACGATGTTGGACGCGGTCGCCACGCCGCCGGCCACGGCGTACTTGATGAACTGCGTCACAGGATGGGCATCGTGACTCAGGTGCTTCCGCCAATCGATTCCCGGCATGCGCTTCTCCTTCGCGGCCGGATGATACGGAGCCGGCCGTTCGCGACGCAAGCGACAACTGCCGGCCTCTGTGGTATGCTCCCCCCGCCATGCTCACGCGCCCCAACATCCTGCTGATCCTCGCGGACCAGCTTCCGGCCGCGGCGCTCCGCGCCTACGGCCACCCGGTCGTGCGCTCGCCGCGGCTCGACGCGCTCGCCGCCGCCGGCGTGCGCTTCGACCAGGCCTACACCAACTGCCCGCTCTCGGCGCCGGCGCGGGCAACGCTGTGCACCGGCCGGCTCTCGGGCAAGCTCGGCGTCTACGACAACGCCGTCGAATTCGGCGCCAGCGTGCCGACCTTCGCGCACCACCTGCGCGGCGCCGGCTACGCCACGCTGGCCGCGGGCAAGATGCACTTCGTCGGCCCGGACCAGCTGCACGGCTTCGAGCGGCGGCTGACGACCGACATCTTCCCCTCGAGCTTCGCCTGGACGCCCGATTGGCGCGGGGGCGCCTGCCCGAACCCCGGCAGCAGCGCGGCCCAGTTGCGCCAGTCCGGGCCGTGCACGTGGAGCGATGCGCTGCGCTACGACGAGGAAGTGCAGTTCCGCACCCTGGAGGCCCTGCGCGAACTGGCCGGCCGCCGCGGCCGGCGCCAGCCCTTCCTGCTCTGCGCCAGCTTCACGCATCCGCACCAGCCGCTGACGATCACGCGGCGCTGGTGGGACCTGTACGAAGACGCCGCGATCGACGCGCCGGCCGCGCCGGCCGTGCCGCTGGAACAGATGCATCCGTTCGACCGGTGGATCCAGATCCACCACCAGGTGGACCGCTATCCGCCGTCGGACGACGACGTCGCCCGCTCGCGGCGCGCCTACTACGGCATGGTGAGCTGCGTGGACGACAAGGTGGGGGCGCTGCGCGACGAACTCGCGCGGCTCGGGCTGGCCAACAACACCGTGGTGATCTTCTCGGCCGGCCACGGCGAAATGCTGGGCGAGCACGGCATGTGGTTCGAGCGCACCTGCTTCGACCGCGCGGTGCGCGTGCCGCTGCTGGCCGCCGGGCCCGGCCTGCCCGCCGGCCGCGTCGTGGACGCGACGGTCAGCCTCGCCGATCTGTTTCCCTCCATTCTCGAGCTTGCCGGCATGCCGAAGGAGATGTGGAACTCCGAGGAACTCGACGGCCGCAGCATCGCGCCGCTGATGCGCGGCAGCGACGCCGAGACGGACCGGCCGGCCGTGATCGACTACCTGGGCGAGGGGACCTGCCAGCCGGTGCGCGCCGTCGTGCGCGAGCGCCTCAAGTACATCCACGTCCACGGCGAGGCGCCGCGCCTCTTCGACCTCGCCTCCGATCCGCTCGAACGCGCGGACCGCAGCCGCGATCCCGCCTACGCGGCGCGCCGCGACGCGCTCGCGCGCCTCGCGCTGGTCGGCTGGGACGGCGAGGCCGTGTGCCGCCGCGTCCTGCGCAGCCAGCAGGACCGCCTGCGCATCCATCCCGCGCTCCAGCGCGGCCGCGTCGAGTCGTGGGATGCCGCCCCGCACTTCGACCCGGCGCAGCAATACTGCCGTTAGACGGCCTCACCCCAGCCACTTCTCCGTCGTCCGCAGAACTTCCGCCTCCCATTCCAGTCCGTAGTAGCTGTGTCCCGCGTGCGGGACGGTGTGGCGGATGTGGGCGATGTTGTGGCGGGTGCAGAAGCCGTCGTAGGCCGCCGACGAGCCGGCGGCATCGGGGTCGGATCCCCCGTAGACGAAGAGGATGGAGCCGCGGTACGACCGGAGCCGCCCGAGCGTGGCGTCCTCGGCGCGCGCCTCGGCGGCGGAGCGGACCTCGGGCTGCACGAGCGCGCGGCCGACCATCCTGGCGCGCACCTGGCCGCGGAGCAGCTTGCGCCACGTTTCGCGCTGCAGCAGCTTGCGGCCGTAGGCGCGGAGGACGTCCCACGTCTTGCGCCGGCCGGTGGCGCCGGCCCGCAGCGAACCCATGGACTCGGCCGACCAGAGCGCGAGACGCGTCACGTCCGGCGCGTCCGCCGCAGCGAAGAGTGCGACCTTGCAGCCGGAGCAGATGGCGGCGATGGCGAGCGGGCCGCCGTCCGGCGCCGCGGCGCGCAGCCAGGCCAGCGCCGTCTGGGCGTCGGCCGTCATGGACGCGATCGTGGCGACGGCCGGCGCGCCGTCGCTGTCGCCGCGTCCGCCGTAGTCGAGCCGCAGGCAGGTCCAGCCGCGCGCGGCCAGGCGCCGCGCCGCGCGCACGAACATGCGGTGCGGCCCGGTGCGGTCGCCGGACCATCCCGGCAGGAAGAGCAGGCGGCCGCGGACCGGCGTGCCGGGCGGCGGCGCGTGCAGGACGCCGCGGAGGACTCCGCCGGCGCCGGGGAAGCTGACGAAGCGCTCGGCGGGGAGAAGATCGGTCGGATCGGTCGGATCGGACTGATCCGGCCGATTCCCTTCGCGGCCCTGCACCCGCCGCCCGATCCAGTCGGCGGTGGCGGCGGCGAGGGGCGCGGTATCCACCAGTCCGACGGTGTTCCAGAAGGGCGGGAGGCGCAGGTCGAGGCGTTCGAGGCCCGGGGCGAGGCGGCAGCAGGCTTCGGCGGGCCGCGTGTCGGGCCCGGTGGCGACGACGAGACCGGGGCCCGGCCAGGCGGCGGCGCCGAGCGACTGGAGCCCGGCGTGCAGCGCCGCGGTGAGCGGGAAGCCGTCCAGGTCGACGGTGCCGCCGGCGGCGAGCTGCCGCTCGATGTCCGCGCGCGCGACGCGGGCGCGGCCGTGGGCGAGCATGTCGTTGACCAGCCGGCGCTGGAGGAGTTGGCGCACGCAGGCCGGGCCTTCGACCGGTTCCCAGAGGACCAGCGCGGCGGGCGGCGCGGCGTCGGCGGCGGCTTCGCGCAGGGCGAGCGCGGCGCCGGCGCGCAGTCCGAGCCAGACCTGCGGCGCGGCAGGGAAGCGGCGGCGCAGCCACGCGGCGGCGGCGTGGAGGTCGCGGGCCCAGGTCTCCACGGTGAACGCGGCGTCGTCGCCCGGCGCGTCGCCCGTGCCGGCCGGGTCGAGCGTGAGCGCGGCGCAGCCGGTGCGGGCGAGCGCGGCGGCCGCTGCCGCGAGCGCGGCGCGGGCGGCCTTGCGCTCCTCGAACGGAGGTGGCACAATCAAGGCTGTTCGCGTCACGGCCGGCGGCCGCCGGAGGCAGAAGACGGCCGGGCCGTCGCCATCGGGCAGGCGGCCGGCTTCGACGGCGAAGGCATCGCGGGACATGCCTTCCAGCGTAGGGTCCGGCGGGGCGGTCGTCAACGCCGCACACGGACGGTCAGCGGGATGAAAGTACGGTCGCGACTGGCTTTGGCAACGGCGCTGGCGCTGCTGGCGCTGCTGCTGACCTTCTATCTTGGCGGCCGCGCGATCCTGGTCAACACCTTCTACCTTGTCGAGCGGGAGGTGCTCCGCGGCATTCCGACGCTGGAGAAGGCCGTGCAGGGCGAGCTGCTGCAGCTCGACGCGCTGGCGACCAACGTGCCGGAGGCCGAGGTGCTCGCCGCACTGCGGCACGGGCAGACGGACGTGCTGGCGGCGCACTTCCCCGTCTCGCGGATGCTGCGGGACAACCTGAACCTGGTGGCGCTGGTGGACACGAACGGCGGGATGGTGGCCGCCGTCTACCGTCCGCTCGGCGGCCGGTCGGCCGGCGCGCTCCCGGCTTCGTTCCGGGCGCACGTCGCGCCGGGCACGAACCTGCTCGACTATGCGTCGTCGCCGACGGGCGTGCGCAAGGGCGTCGTGCTGATTGACGAGGGACCGCTGCTGGTGGTTTCGCAGCGGCTGCCGGCGGATCCGGGCCTGCCGATGGCCGGCGCGGTGGTCTGCGGCCGCCACCTGCAGGAGGAGGCGGTGATCCAGCGCCTGGCCGCCGCGCTGCCCGGCCTGCGGGTAGCGGCGGGCATCCGCCGGGACCTGACGCTGCGGCCGGCCGACGGCGCGGCGGCAGGCTCCTCCGGCGACATCGTCGGCACGCACGTGGAGATCGCGCCGTGGCAGAGCGGCCTGGCCGGCTACGAGGCGCTGCTGCCGGTGAGGGACATCTACAACCGCCACGTCTTCTCGCTGGTGCTTTCGCTGCCGCGGACGTTCGGCGCGCTGGCGGAGACGGCGCTGGCGTGGCTGTCGCTCTTCGTGGCGCTGGTGGGCATGCTCTTCATCGCGCCGCTGCTCGTGCTGCAGGGGCGGGCGGTGCTGAACCCGCTGACGCGCCTCTCGGAGGAGATCCGCGCCCTGGGACCCGGCGACCGCACGTTGCGGCGCCTGCGCTGGACGCGCCGCGACGAGTTCGGCGTTGTGGCCGAGGCGGTCAACGGCATGCTGGACGCGATCGAGCGCGAGCACCGCCGGATCGAGGAGAGCGAGGGCCGCACGCGCGCCCTGCTCGAGGCCACCCCGGACCTGCTCTTCCTGCTGGACCGCGCCGGCGGCGTGCTCGACATCCGGGTGCCGCCGGGCGCGGAGGGGCTGCTGGCGGTGCCCGCGGCCGAGGCCACGGGCCGGCCGCTGCGCGAGGTGCGGCCCATGCCGTCCGACGTGCAGGAGCGGCTGCTGGAGCGGCTGCGCGCGGCGTTCGAGACCGGCCAGCTGCAGAGCATGGAGTTCCACCTGCAGCGGCCCGACGGCCAGGACGTGTGGGCCGAGAGCCGGATCGTGCGCATTGACGACACCCGCGCCATGGCCATCGAGCGCAGCATGACCGACCGCTACCGGGCCGAGCGCGGGCGGCGGCTGCTGGAAGTGCGCATCGGCCAGAAGCAGAAGATGGAGAGTCTCGGCCTGCTCGCCAGCGGCATCGCGCACGACTTCAACAACATCCTCGCCGCGATTCTGGGCCACGCCGAGGAGGCCATGACCCGCCTGCCGGGCAACCACGCGGCGGGCCAGGCGCTGGCCAGCATCCGCAGCGCGGCGATTCGCGCCTCCGGCCTCACGCGGCAGCTGCAGGCCTACGCCGGCCAGGGCGCGTTCGAGTTCAAGCAGGTCAACCTCAACCACCTGCTGGGCGACATGACGCAGCTCCTGCGATCCTCGCTCTCCAAGAAGGCCACGCTGGACCTGACCCTCGACCCGCGGCTGCCGTGGATCGAGGGCGACTCCTCGCAGTTGTGGCAGGTGGCGATGAACCTGCTGCTCAACGCCTCCGAGGCGCTGGACGGCAAGGCCGGCGCGATCTCCCTGTCCACGCGGCGCCTGGAGGCCGCGTCCACCGACCTGGCCGAGTACCTGAGCGTGCGGCCGCTGCCGCCCGGCACCTACGCGCTGCTGGAGGTGGCCGACACCGGCCACGGCATGTCGCCGGAGGTGCTGGCGCGGATCTTCGACCCCTTCTTCTCGACCAAGTCCAAGGGCCGCGGCCTGGGGCTCTCGGCGGTGATGGGCATCGTGCAGTCCCACGGCGGCGGCATCGCCGTGCGCAGCGCGCCCGGCGCGGGCACGGCGTTCCGCGTGATGCTGCCGGCCGCCAGCGCCTCGCCCGCCGGCGCGACGACGACGACGCTGCTGTCCGTGGTGCCGGCCGCGCCGGCGCCGGCCGACGCGGTCGGACGGGTGGTGCTGCTGGCCGAGGACGAGAACGACCTGCGCAAAGTGACGACGCTCGCGCTGCGCGACGCCGGCTACTCCGTGCACACGGCGGAAAACGGCCGCGTGGCGGTCGAGCTTTTCACACGCCACGCGGCGGCGATCGGCGTGGTGCTCCTGGACGTCGAGATGCCGGAGATGAACGGCGAGGAGGCCTTCCGCGCCATCCGCGCCATCCGGCAGGACGTGCCCGTGGTGGTGATGACCGGCTACGGCGACGTCACGGCGCAGCGGCGCTTCCACGACCTCGCGCCCTCCGGCATCCTGGGCAAGCCGTTCACGCGCGCGACGCTGCTGAACGTGCTGGCCGCCGCGGCGCGAAGCGGAAGCGCGCCTCCGGCATGACGCGCGCAGAAGGGCAGGGAGAAGCATGCAGATCGGATCCAGTCAGCCGCCGCCGCCGCCGGGCAGCCTGCCGCCCCCCAGGGTCTCGCCGCCGCCGCCGCTGCCGCCTTCGCCCGGCAACGGCAACGGGTCCGCCGCCGGCCGGCGCGCGTTGCGCGCGCTGCTCGCGTTGGCGGCGATCGGCGGCTCCATCGCCGGATGCGCCTATTACCTGAAGCGCCAGGGCGTGCATCTCCGGGAACTGCCCGGCGGCGCCGCCGCGCAGCAGGCGTACGACTGGCTGCGGTCCAAGGCGGGCCGGGCGCCGGGCGCGCCCGGCGTCGGCGCACCGGCGGCTGCCAGGGCGGCGGCGGCGCAGTATTCGCCGGCCGTGCCGATCCGGGAAGCGCGGCGGGTGGCGGCCGCGGTGTCCAACCGGGTCGAGCGCGACGCGGCCGACACGGCCGCGGCCGCGCCGGCGGTCACCGCGGCTGCGAAGACGAATGCGGTGCCGGCGGCGCGTACGGTGGCGACGGCCAGCCGGCCGCCGGCCGTCTGGCCGCCGATGCACGTCAGCGCCGTGGCGACGATGGCGGGCCGGCGCAGTTTTGCGCGCATCAACGGCCGCCTGCTGAGCGAGGGGGACACGATTGACGGCGTGACGGTCGTGCACGTCTCGGCCAGCGGCGTCACGCTGGCCTTCGGCGGCGAGCGCCGCGAAGTGGTGCCCGAGCGCTGAGGACGAGGGGCGTCAGGCCGGTTTCGCCGCCGGGGCCTGCTTCCGGATCTTCTCCAGGGCCTGGTCGAAGTCGGCCGGATTGGCCAGGTAGAAGTGGCAGCGCCGGCCGGTGAGCGCTTCGATCTCGCGGCGCAGCGTCTCGTTCATCGGGTTCAGCACGGCCACGAGCAGGTCCTGCGACATGATCTCGAACGGCAGCACGCCCTTGATCACCAGGTAGTCCTGGGGCAGCAGGCCGAAGGCCGCCGGCTGCGGATCGAAGGAGGACAGCGGCAGCAGCGGCAGGCCGCTCTTCTCCGCGGCCAGCGCCAGGGCGCCGTCGAGGTTGGGAAAGTGGCGGTCCTGGAAGAGGTGCAGCACGGAGACCGGCACGGGCTCGCTGGCGCCGGAGAGGTCCGTGAGGTCGCTGACGACCGTGGCGTACTGCTCCTCGCTGAGCAGCTTCTGCTCGTGCAGCAGCCACGCGAAGTCCAGTTCCTGCGCCACCAGCGCCCGGCGCTCGGCGGGGTCGGCGAGGCGGCGCTCCGCCGCGGAGGGGCCCTCCGCCGCGGCGGTGGCGGCGGGCGCGGGCGCGGCGGGCGCGGCGACGGCGGCGAGCGGGGCGAGCCGTTCGCAGAGCGCCGCGCTTTCCGCCTGCTCGGCGTAGGTCCGCAGGCGCGCCTGCAGGCCCGGCGCGGCGTCGCGGTCGCTGTCGCGCAGCACGATGGCGGCCAGCCGCTGCAGGTACGCGAAAGCCCGCTGGCGGTCGCCGGACTGCTCGTAGGCCTGCGAGAGAACCTCGAGCGAGACGCGGTCCTCGGGCATGGTCTGCAGGATCTGCTCGAAGAAGTCGACGGTCGCCCAGAACTGCGCGTCCGGCTGGCCGGACGGGGTCGGACCGGGGCCCCCTTCCGGGGGCCGGTTCGCCGGGTCGCGGGGCGTGGAACCGGTCGTTGGCATGGCGTGCACCTTTGCGCTACAATGCCGCAAAACGCCTGCCGTGTGCAAGCGTCAAGACGGACGGAGCAGGAGCCGTA
>Ga0233425_10006240_pt1 | contig 17882 bp, 16 predicted proteins | sample Watercolumn_Towu_2_FD_181712 | JGI IMG/M metagenome (GOLD analysis project Ga0233425, IMG submission 181712) | Freshwater microbial communities from Lake Towuti, South Sulawesi, Indonesia - Watercolumn_Towuti2014_140_MG | ecosystem: Environmental > Aquatic > Freshwater > Lake | place... | reverse complement strand
GGCCCGATTCCAGACGCGCCTCTCGGAGTTCTCATTTACCGGCATTCATCCGAGCGTCGGCTTCGGTCCTCGCTACACGACCGGCTCCAACGAGAACTCGATAATCGGGGTTGACGTCGGCTTTACCCGCGAAGGCTGGAATCTCGTCCTCCACGCCGGCCACGCGTTCTGACGTTCTCAACGCGTGACTCTTTGCGTCATGGGCCAGGGAATTAACATGGCGGTACGCTCGGCCAATCCCCCTGCCAATCGCGTGGCGGACAGAGCACGGACCGGAGAGTAGACCGGGGTATCAGGCCGGTGCGAAACAGGAGGCGCAGTATCGCTTCGCTCGCGGTATCGGCTGAGCCTTGCGGTATCGTCGCGCAGGACGCGACTCACAGATACGCGGCGGGCGGTCAGCTGAGGACAGGGTGGAGAGCCCCTCCCAGAGAGGGGGGCAGCGCCCGGTGGAGCATCCCCCGGAGCATCCCCCCCATAGCCCCCCGGGTAGCCCCCTGGAGTGTGCCCCCCTGAGTCCCCGGGAGAGTCCGGGGGATAGTCCCCGGGATAGTCCCCCACATAGTCCGGGGGATAGTCCCGGGGAGAGTCCCCTGGAGAGTGGGGGGATGAGTCCAGGGGAGTGCCCGGGGGATAGAGGGGGGGAGTATCCAGGGGAGCGCACCCCCAAAACGCCGAAAACGCAATGATGTCGCGCAGAATCACGGAGTTAGGACTTGAAGTCAATGAGACCAAGTAGTATCATTTGACCATGGCCAGACCGAACTTCTTCACCCCTGAAATGGGCGCGCGCTTGCGCAGAATCCGTTCGGAACGCGGTCTGACGCAGGACGAAGTTGCTGCGAGAATGGGGCTGAATGGCAGGGGCCGATGGTCCTTTGTCCGACGACTGGAGCAGGGCCGCATCAGAAACCCCTATTTGAGCACAGTGACGCTCTATCTCCGCGCCTGTGGAGCGCAGTTCTTTGAGTTCTATGATACCTTGACCCGGATTGAGCCGGTAGTTGTAGACACCCGGCGGCTTGAGCGCGCGCCGATGAGGAAGGAACAGAAGCAGATGCTCTTGCACCGGGTGAAACGGGAAGTCTTCAACTATCAGGACGAAACGAGCTATCCGAAGCAGGGCAGGCCAATCAGACCTGAGAAGCAGAAGCCGGCGGCGTCAAAGCTGGCTGATTACCGGGTGCAGGTGGCGGTCATTGAGCACGACGTGAAGAAGCTGCTGGGGCAGGAGAACGTCACTTTCGTCGAAGTAGCCGGGTATCTGACGATTGCGCGGAGGGTTCTGGGCGAATTGCGCCGCGGCGGACGACTTGGCTCGACAAAGCAGGGTTCGATTTCGGACTACGTCACCCGGAACCGGCTGAACCCGGAACTGGTGGAACGAATCCGGGAACTCGTGACCGAGCGGTTCCGGCGCTGATGCAGGATAGCCGATAGCCGCGAGTCGACAGCCGCAGCCCTCTCGGCTCTGCGTTTGTCTGAGTTCATCCGTGGTTTCTGAATCCCGGTCTTGATTCCCGGCTTCGCGGTTTGTATGCTGAAGCCGATGCTGACGCCCGACGAACAGGCTGCATACAATGCCCACCGACGCCGGGTCGCAAACCGTGATATTGCCTGGACCCGTCATACACGCGCCGCACGAGTGCAACAAGCGACCGGACTGCCGGGCCGGGCCTACAACCAACTGGAGGCAAAGCTGGCCCGGCTGATGGATGAAGCCGGGATTGACTATCAGTGGCAGTTCCGGCTGGGCCGGTATGTCTATGACTTCCGGCTCCCGAACCGCACCCTCATTGAGGTCCACGGCAGCTTCTGGCACGGCGAACCGCGTATCTACCCACCGGACAAGCTCACCCCGACCCAGCGCCGGAACCTGCGCCACGACGCCGTGAAGGTCGAGTTCGCGAAGCTGTGCGGGTACCGGGTCAAGGTCGTGTGGGAACTTGACCTGAAGCGCGACCGGGTCTCGGTTGCCGGGTTGGTGAACAGAGAGAGGGATTGAGGAACTGAGAGCAAAGAGCAAAAAGCAAAGAGCAAAGTTCAAAGACACTCTCTTTGATTTTTGATGCTTGCTCTTTGATGTTTGCTCTCATCTTCTTGAACTCCGCATTTTCGTATTTGCATTTTGATGTCCCCTCGGCTAGAATTGCCCCATGCAAACAAGGGATTGCGGTCCGGGCTATCTCATCCGACTGGAAATCGGCGAGGAAATCGTCGCCGCGCTGACCGCGTTCGTGCGCCGGAATCGCATCCGCTCCGGCTGGCTGCTCGGGCTGGGCGCGGTTGACAATGCCGTGCTTGGAGTCTGTGACTTGAAGCGCCGCGTGTATGACCGGCGTGTGTTCAAGCCGATTCACGAACTCGTCAACCTGACCGGCGATATCTCGTGGCTGGGCAGGGACCCGGTGCTCCACGTTCACGCCGTAATTGCCGACCCGAAGCTGCGAACGTATGGCGGTCACCTCTTTGCAGCCCGCTGTGCCATTACCGTCGAGGTCACACTTACGCCGTGGACGAGGAAGGCTGCGCGCAGGCCTGACCCGGTCACCGGTCTGAATCTGCTCGCGCTCGACGACTGAGTTCGGTCCACATGTTTTCAGTTGCGTTCGTCTCTCTGCTTGCGCTTCTCGGTGCGGAGGGGGCGTTGCTCGATACCGTGCCGGTCTACTTTCCGGCCGATTATCGCCAGGAGACCCCGGCAATTGCCACGGGCGCCGACACGGCACTGGCCGTCTGGTCCGACCTGCGCGGCGCAGACCCCGACATCTATGCCGGACGGGTTACCAGGGCCGGCCCGCTCGACCCGAATGGCATTCCGGTCTGCGTCGCCGACGGCACTCAGCGGGCGCCGGCTGCGGCCTTTGACGGCATAAACTGGCTGGTTGTCTGGCACGACTATCGCAATGGCAGCGCGCCGGACATCTATGCCGCCCGGGTAAGTCAATCCGGCGAAGTGCTGGACCCGGCCGGCATTCCGGTCTCTCTCGCGAGCGGCGACCAGCGCTACCCCCGGGTGGCCTTCACCGGCGCGGGCTTCGTCATAGTCTGGCATGACTATCGCTACGGCGACACGGCGGATATCTTCGCGGCCCGGGTAACAACGGCTGGCGTCGTGCTCGACCCGCTGGGGATTGCCGTTTCGGTCGCGGCCGGGAATCAGTTGTACCCGGACGTCGCTTTTGACGGCGTGAACGTGCTGGTCACCTGGCAGGACCGGCGCAACGGTTCGAGCTATGACATCTATGCCGCGCGCATCGGCCCGGCCGGCAACGTCCTTGACCCGCAGGGACTGGCAATCTCCCGGGCCGGGGCATCTCAGCGCTTGCCCGGAATCGCGTTCGACGGCAGCAACTACCTGATTGTCTGGCAGGACAACCGCAACAGTGATTCCAGTGATATCTACGCCGCGCGGGTTGACCCGGCAGGGAATGTGCTGGACCCGAACGGCATCCAGATCTCGCTGGCCCTGAACAGCCAGACCGCGCCGTCGGTAACGTTCTCGGGCAGCAATTATCTGGTTGCCTGGCAGGACCGCCGCGATGGCGACTCGGGCAACCTCTACTGCTGCCGCGTCACGCCGCAGGGGAGCGTGCTGGACCCGGACGGCATTCCGGTCAGTCTCGCACCAGGTCTGCAGGGCGCGCCCAGGCTGACCCGGCTGGGCGCCGACTGGTTTTGCGTCTGGCCGGATGAGCAGGCGCCCGGTTCGGTTCGTACTATGGCGACCGCGATTACGGCCTTCGGCCAGGTCCTTTTCCCGGGCGGCTGGCCGGTCCTGGTCTGGACCAACGAACAGGTGAGACCCGCGATAGCCGGCAACGGCACAGTGTCGCTCGCGGTGTGGCAGGACAGCCGTCCCGGGCCCGCGGTCTATGGCCTTCGGCTGGGCCCGGACGCTTTGCCGATTGACTCGGCGGCGCTTCGCATCAGCCGGACCGATTCGTCCTGCGCCTCGCCTGCGGTCGCGGCAGTTGGTGATGGCTTCATCGTTGCCTGGCAGGACCGCCGCAGCGCCAACTGGGACATCTATGCCGCCCGCGTCACGACTGGCGGCAGCATTCTCGACACGGCTCCAATCGCCGTCTCCCTTGCCAACGGCGACCAGCAGACCCCGCGGGTCGCGGCCGGTCCGGACGGCTGCCTGATCGTCTGGACCGATACCCGGAACGGCGGCGGCGCGCGAATCTACGGTGCGCGGGTCAATTCAGGCGGCATCGTGCTTGACCCGGATGGCATTGCGCTTGCCGCCGGCGCGTATGACCACCACGCCCCGGCCGCATCCTGGAATGCTGACTGCTACCTCGTTGTCTGGAGCGACTGGCGCAGCGGGACTCGGTACAACGTTTACGGCGCCCGGCTTGATGCGGCTGGAAATATCCGGGACCCGCTCGGGATTCCGATTGCCGTCCGGAGTTGCTATCAGGAGCAGCCGGCCGTCTGCCCGAGTGATAGTAACTGGCTGGTGACCTGGGAGGATGAGCGCGGCGCGGTTCCGGGTATCTATGGCGCCCGGGTGAGCCCGGCCGGTATTGTGCTCGACCCGGATGGCTTTCCGGTCGCGCCCGATTCTCTGTCCCAGCAAAATCCTGCTCTGCTTGCGCGCGAAACGCGCAGCCTGGTGGCCTGGGAAGAGAATGCCGACGTCTTCGGCGCTGAACTCCGCGCCGACGGCAGCCTGGCCGAGAGCTTTGGTCTCATCCGCCAGCCCGGTACCGAGTCCGGTCCGGCTTTGAGTTCGAGCGGCAGCGGCATCATCGTCTATTCCGGCTGGGCCGACGCTGTTCAGGGAAGGCCCTGCCGCGCCCAGCGCATCTGGGGCGCGGCCTTGCCGGTGAGTTCAATCCGCACCCTCGAACCCCGGAACCCCGCCCCCCCCGAACCCATCTTCCTTTGTCCCAACCCGGCCCGGGACTGGCTTCAATTGGCGGGCGTCGAAGAGCAGAGATTGGGGAACAGGGGCCTGCCCCTGCTGGACGTATCCGGCCGCCAGGCCGGCCGACTTCAGAGTGGGCTCAATGACCTGCGCGCACTGACACCCGGGGTCTACTTCCTGCGTCTGGAATCCGCTCCAGGAACCCGACCACTGAAGCTGGTGATTCAGCGCTGAGCCGCTTGAATCTCGGTCAGGCTTTGCTATCATCAAACGCCATGGCGAAGGAATTCATCGTCGCGATTGACGGCACGGCCGGTTCGGGCAAGAGCACAACCGCCCGACTCGCCGCCCGCCAGCTCGGGTTTCTTCACCTCGACACCGGCGCGATGTACCGCGCGGTCACGCTCAAGGCAATCCGGCAGAAGCTCGACCTCAACGATACTGCCCGGCTCGGCGAGGTCGTCGCGCAGACCGTGATTGACCTGAAGCCGGAGCAGGGCGCAAACCGTATCATCCTGGACGGCGAGGATGTGACCCGGGCGATCCGGACCCCGGAAGTGGACCGGATGGTCTCGCCGGTCTCGGTCGCAGCGACCGTGCGCGAGCACCTGGTCGCCCAGCAGCGCCGCATCGCCCACGGCCGCGAAGTCGTCTGCGAAGGACGCGACATCGGCAGCGTGGTCTTTCCCCGGGCCGACCTCAAGTTCTACATGGACTGCGACCTCAATGCCCGCGCCCGCCGGCGCCACGTCGAGCTCCAGGACAAAGGGGTTGCGCAGACCGGCAAGAGCATCGCCGACAACCTGTCACAGCGCGACTACATTGACTCGACCCGTACTCACAGCCCGCTCACCCGGGTCTCGGATGCAATCCTGCTCGACACCACCAACCTGACGATTGACGAAGAAGTCGCAATTGTCGTGCTGCTCACGCGAATAAGGATGAAGGTCAAGGCCAATGGCGAATGACGAAGTCCGAAGTCCGATTGAAAAGTCGTCATTCGTCGCTGTGGAGTCATTGCCCCCCAATCGCCAGTCCTTCACCTGGCGCGTGGGCATCGCGCTGCTGGTACCACTGGTCCGATGGCTGCTGAAACTGCGGGTGCGCGGGCGCGAGAACATCGTGCCGGGCCGGGCGCAGATCATCGCTGCAAATCACACCAGCCAGATGGACCCGATTCTGGTCGGCTGTGCATCCGGGGTCGAAACCTGGTTCCTGGCCAAAGGCGAGCTGTTTGACTTTCATCCGGCCTTTGCCTGGCTGATCCGGACCTTCAATTCCCTGCCGGTTCGGCGCGGCGGCATGGATGTCGCCGCTTTCAAGCGCGCGTCCGAGGTTCTGCAGCGAAATCGCACGCTGATCTTGTTTCCGGAAGGCACACGCAGCAAAGATGGCCCGCTTCAACATCTGAAGCCGGGCGTCGCGAAGCTGGCGATTGACAACCGCGTGCCAATCGTCCCGGCGTTCATTGATGGCGTCCGCCGCTCGTTCCTGCCCTGGCTCGTTGACCCGGACATCGTCAAGTACCAGCGGCGGGTGAACCCCGGGCGACTGAAGTTCCGCCTCGCCTCGCTCTTCACCTCGCGCATCACGGTCCGCTTCGGCAGACCGCTCACCGCAGACGGGTATGCCGAGAACAAAGCCGACTACCTGCGCCTGACCGGGGAACTCGAACAGACGCTGCAGGAAATGGCGGGTGAAGAAGGACTCGAGGATTCCAGAATTTAATGATACCGGAATACAGAGGAGGGCGCTTGATTCCTCGATTCCTTGACACCCTGACTGCTGCTCAGGAGCATGATGCGTAGGACGTCAAGTGGTCGGCGGTTGATTGTTGCCCGGCCCATCGGATTCTGCTTCGGCGTCCAGCGGGCGGTAAACCTGGCCAAGCAGGCGCGCCGCAAGTTCGCCCGGGTCTGGACCCTGGGCGCGCTGATTCACAACCCGGAGGTCGTCGCCGAACTCCGGCGCGAGGGGATCCGCGCGGTAAACTCGCTCCGGCAGGTTCGCGGCGGCGCGCTGATCATCCGCTCCCACGGTTGCCCGCCGGAGATCATGGACCAGGCGCGCAGACTGGGCGTCGCGGTGATTGACGCCACCTGCCCGCACGTCGGACGCGTGCAGCGCGTGGTAAGGGACTTGAAAAGCGCCGGATATTTGGTCATAATTGTCGGCGAAAGAGACCACCCCGAAGTCCAATCTCTGCTTGGTTACGCCCGGGATGCGGGAATGGTCTACGATTCGAAGATGAAGGTTGACGGAAGGAAACTGGGTGTCGTCGCGCAGACGACGATACCGTTGAAGGCCTTTCAGGCGGCGCTGACCGACCTCGGTCAGCGGCAGTTTGAAGAACTGCGGGTTTTCAATACGATTTGCCAGGAAGCGGCAAGTCGCCAGGCCGCCGCCCGTAAGATTGCCCGCGAAGTCGACCTGATGGTAGTGATTGGCGGACGTAACAGCGCCAACACGTCGCGGCTTGCCGACATCGCTCGCGAGGCCGGCAAACAGACCCATCAGGTCGAGAATCGAGATGAACTGGACCCCGGCTGGTTGTTACAAGCGCAGCGGGTTGGCGTGACAGCCGGAACTTCGACCCCTTCGTGGGTAGTAGACGATGTCCTCAGTGCTTTACGGACATCGCGACCGTGCCACCGGGGATGCCGGGGCCGCAGAGGAGCCTGACTGGCTCCATGTGTCCCGGGTGTCTTCGTGGTTCGGTCCGCGCTCCGCTTCCGGGCGGAGTAAGCCGCGATAATCTCATAACAGGAGGTGCATACTAAATGCACAGTAATACAGAACTAAGTCTACAGGAGCTGTACGACAGCTCATTCCCGAAGCTCCGGGAAGGCGAAATCATCAAGGGCCGGATTATCCGCCGGAGCAATGACGGCGTGCTGGTTGATGTTGGCTTGAAATCCGAAGCCGTGCTCTCGCCGCATGAGTTCAACAACCTCGACGAAGTCAAGGAAGGCGACGAAATCAACGTCTACCTGGAACAACTGGAGGACAAGGAAGGTTTTCCGGTTATTTCCAAGCGCAAGGCCGATTTCCAGCTTGCCTGGGAAACCATCAAGCAGAAGTCCGAGACTTCGGAGGGCGTCCCCTGTACGGTGAAGAAGAAGGTGAAGGGCGGGCTGGTCGTCAACATCTTCGGGCTCGAGGGTTTCTTGCCCGGCTCGCAGATTGACGTTCGGCCGGTGCCGAATCTCGACGACATGATCGGTCAGCCGCTGGAAGTCAAGATCCTGACCGTCAACTGGTTCAAGAAAAACATCGTGGTCTCGCGCCGGGTGCTGCTCGAAGAGCAGCTCCTCAAGGCGCGCCGCGAGGCATTCGCTCGCATCAAGGTCGGCGACGTCATCGAAGGCACGGTCAAGACGATTACCGATTTCGGCGCGTTCGTGGACATTGGCGGCATGGATGCCCTGGTTCACGTTCACGACCTGGCCTGGAACAAGGTCATCCATCCCAAGGAAATCGTCAACGTCGGCGACAAAATCAACATCAAGGTCCTGAGCGCCGACGAGGCCACCGGCCGGGTGACGGTCGGTCTGAAACAACTGCTGCCGCATCCCTGGGAAGGCGTAGAGGTCCGCTACCCCATCGGCTCCCGGGTCAAGGGCCGGGTCAACACGCTTGCCGAGTACGGCGCATTTGTCGAGCTGGAGAAGGGCATTGAGGGACTGGTGCACAATTCCGAGATGTCCTGGACCAAGCAGGTCCACCATCCGTCCCAGATGGTCAAGGTCGCGGACATCGTTGACGTCGTGGTGCTCAATATCGACAAGGAGCACCGCCGGATTTCGCTGGGCTTGAAGCAGACCACGCCCGACCCCTGGTCGCTGATTGAAGAGAAGTTCACGGTCGGCCAGAAGATTGAAGGCCGGGTGAAGTCGCTCAAGGACTTCGGCGCGTTCGTCGAAATCGAGGAGGGAATCGAGGGTCTGGTCTACAACAAGGACCTATCCTGGACCAAGAAGGTCAAACACCCGCGCGAAATCGTCAAGAAGGGGCAGAAACTTGAGTCCATCATCCTCGAAATCGACAAGGAGAGCCGCAAGATAACGCTTGGCCTGAAGCAGACGAAAGAAGACCCGTTCTATCGCCTGAGCAAAGAATTCAAGGAGGGCGATATCATCCGGGGGCGCATCATCGACCTGCCCAAGCCGGGCGTGGTCGTCGGCCTGGCCTACGGTATCGAGGGCTTTGTCGCCATGGGCCAGCTCGCCCGGGGCGGCCGGAAAGCCAAGGACAAGTACAAAATCGGCGAGGAACTGGAACTCAAGATCATCCGCATAGATCTCGAACATCGTCGGGTCGGCCTGAGCGAACGGGCGCTGGAGAAGCCTGGTGAGGAACTCGAGCAGCCCGAGCCGGTCGAAGAGTATCGGCCGGATGACCGGTTCACGCTCGAAGACCACTTGAAATAGGGTTCAAGGGGCCGGGGGTTCAGGGGGTCTAGTGAAGACCCCGAATCCCCGGCTCCTTGCTCGATGTCGCCCGACTCCTTGAACCCCGGAACCCCGGACCCCCCGCTACCGCGCGCTGCGGTCGTCAACATCGGCTGCCGCCTGAACCAGTCCGAAGGCGACAGCCTGCGTCGGTATCTTCAAGCCCAGGGCTACGAACTGGAAACCGGGGTCGGGGGCCTGAGATCAGGGAGCCGATTCGCCCATTTCCATTCTCCGATCCCCACCCCGCACCCGCTGCCCCCTGATCTCGTCCTCATCAATACCTGTTGCGTCACCAGCGAGGCCGAACGATCCTCGCTGAACCGCATCCGGCGGGTCGCATCCCTGCGGCCCAAACCCAGAATCGTGGTTACCGGATGCCTGGCCGAGTTGGCGCCGGAGCGCCTGCGGCAGATTGCCGGCGTTGATGAAGTCCTCGGCATTCAGGACAAGGAGCGGCTGACTGCCGGGAGATCGGTGTTGCCGGACCGCAGTCGGGCGTTTCTGAAAATCCAGGACGGCTGCTCGAATCACTGCACATTCTGTGTGGTCAGCACGCTGCGCACACGCTCGTACTCCAAACCGCCGACACAGGTTGTTGCCGAGACGCGCGACCTCGTTGACCAGGGTTTCCGCGAAATCGTCCTCGTCGGTTTGAACCTCGGCACGTACGACGCGGGGTGTTCGCTGGCCGGGCTGTTGACTGAACTTGCCGCCTTTGCCGGCCGGTGCCGTTTCCGGCTCGGCTCGCTCGAACCCGAGACGGTCAGCCCGGAACTGGTTTCGGTCTTGACCGAGGCATGCCGGGTCGGGGTCTTGTGCCCGCATCTGCACATCCCGCTGCAATCCGGCGCGGACCGGATGCTGGCGGCGATGAACCGTCATTGTCGTGCCGGCAGCTATCAGGACCTGGTCGACCGACTCGTCGGGCAGATTCCCGACGTCAACATCGGCGCCGATGTGATCGTCGGTTTTCCCGGCGAGGACGAATCGAGTCTCGCCGCGACCGGGAGCCTGGTTGAGCGCCTGCCACTTGGCTACCTGCACGTCTTCTCCTACTCACCACGACCGGGAACGGCCGCCTGCCGGTTGGCGGTGACCCTTCCCCGGATTGCCCAGAAGAGCGCAGTTGCGGAGCTGCGCGCCATTGGCGAGGCCAAGTCCTGCGCCTACCGCCAGCGCTTCATCGGCTGCACGCGCCCGGCGGTACCGGTACCCGGTCGTCGGGATTCGAGTCCGGTGACGGTAGTGACCGACAACTTCATCTCGGTTGAAACGCGGGTTTCCGGTCCCCTGCCGGGCATGGTCAGGATTCGCATTGATCGGATTTCGGGCGAAAACACATTCGGCACGCTCGCCGATGCTGGCGGTAGCGGGTAAATCCTTGTTCCCGCCCAAGACGTCGAACTTCAAGTGTGCCCGGGGCTACGTTGCGGAATCGTGTCCCTGGCGATCGGACCACGGTTAGCTTGACAAAGCCAGCCCAATGCCTATCCTAACACGAATGAGGAAATCAAAAGGGAGTGTCGAGACACCGAAGCACGAAGCGAAGGGCTTCTGTACTCCGTTGTTCCGGTGCTCAGTTCAGGAGGTTTGATGCGACAATTGTTGGCAATCGGTCTGCTCCTGGCGGTGCTGCCGGTCTTCGCGGCAGAACAGAAAGTCGGCTATATCTACTCCGACCAGGTCATCGCTGGATACGAGGGGATGACCGAGTCCAATACGGCCCTGGGCAAAGAGAAGGCTCTGTTCAAGGCCACGGCCGATTCGCTCTACTCGGAGCTGGCCAAGGCGCGTGCCGACTTCGAAGCCCAGCGGTTGCTGCTTTCCGAGGAAGGCAAGTCGGGTATGAATGCCGAGATTGAAGCCATGCAGCGACGCTACGACGGATACGTCAACGAAGTCTACAGCCCGGGCGGCAAGCTGGAGCAGAAGACTCAGGAACTGATGTCACCGGTCATCCAGAAGATCCGGGACGCCGTCGAGAAAGTCGCGAAAGCGGACGAGTTCACCCTGGTCTTCGATGCCGCTGAATCGAAGCTGGCGATTCTCTACGCCGGCTCGGAGGCCAACTTGACGGCGTCGGTGTTGGATGAGCTCAACCGCGAGTACAAACCGGTCACCCCGGGTGCGGTTACTGAACGTCGCTACGCAGTCTGCCCGCTGTTCGAGGCCAACGATGAGGCCCAGCAGGAGAACCTCGGTGAACAGTGCCGTGTGTTCGTCTACTCCATAATCAAGGAACTGCCCCGGACCCAGATGGTCACCAATGCCGAGCTGAACAGCGGCCTGCTCAACCGAGGCATTTCGGGCCGCGCCAATGTCACCGAGCAGGTCGCGTGGGACGTCGGCAAAGACCTGCAGGCCGACTTCATCTTCTTCGGCACCGTGACCAAGGCCGGCAAGAAGATTACCGTCACCCTCAGCGTTGCCGACCCGCGCCTGAACAAGACGTTCCAGCTCGAGACCGACAACACCCCGAGGGTCGAGGAACTGAAGCAGGTGCTGGGCAACATGATTGGCAAGCTGTTCCGAAAACTGCCGCCGCAGGAATAGCGGCATGAGGTTGCGGGCGTCCGGCGTTGAGCGACGTGCGTCCGGCGTCAGCCCGCTTGCCAGCGTGCATCCGAGTGCTGTACTCGGTACGGGCGTCCGGATTGCGCCTTTCACCTATGTCGGCGAGCGGGTGCGCATCGGCGACGACTCACGGGTCGAACCTGGCGTTACTATTCTGGCCGACTGCGAGCTCGGCCGCCGGGTGACGGTCGGTGCCGGAACGGTGTTGGGTATCAACGGCTTCGGCTATGAGCGCGGGAAGGATGGCTACCGGTTCATCCCGCATCGCGGGCGCGTGATCATCGAGGATGACGTGGAGATCGGAGCCAACTGCACGATTGCCCGGGCCAGGCGGACCGAGACCCGAATCGGCGCCGGCACCAAGATTGACGCCTTGGTGCACATCGCCCACAATGTCAGCATCGGCCGCAACTGCATCATCATCGCTCAGTGCGGTATCGCGGGCAGCGTCCGACTCGGGGACAACGTCATCCTGGCCGGCCAGACCGGCATCAAGGACCATGTCACGGTCGGCGACAACTCGATTGTCTATGCCAAGTCCGCGCTCTACCGCTCAATCCCGGCGAATTCCCGCTACTCCGGCATCCCGGCGCGACCGCATCGCGCAGGTCTGAGGCTGCTCGCACAGAAACGCCGGCAGGCGAAATGAAGAGTGTGGGATGACGCATCGCCGGTCGGCCGCTCGTCCTCTGATTCCTGTTCATCGAACTCCGCCCGCCGGCGACCGAGAACCGACTTCCCAATGCACCATCCGCAGCCCGGTTCGATTCTCGCACCGGGGGCTTCTGAGCGGACGGGTGACCTGCGCCCGATTCAAGCCCGGGCCGGCGAACTCGGGCATCATCTTCAACCGCGCGATTCCGGCCCGACTGGCCAATGCCTTTGTCGAACAGCATCTGGTCGGTCTGCGACATGGCGGCGATTCGGTGCTCGGCGTGGAGCACCTGCTCGCCGCATGCTATGGTCTGGGCATCGACAATCTGCAGATCGACGTGACCGGAGGGGAAGTGCCCTTCGGCGACGGCAGCGCCCTGCCCTTTATTCGGATTCTGCAGGCTGCCGGCATCCGAAGGTTGAATGCGCCACGCGCCTTGCAGTCGGTCTTAGCGCCGGTTGTAGTTTCGCGCGCCGACGCGTTCATCTGCGCCCTGCCCGCCGACCGCCATCCGGCCACTGGTGACTGCTTCCTGTCCGTCAACTGCCTCATCCGCTTTCCTTCCGAAGCGGTGGGCGAGCAGGCGCTGGATCTCAATCTGGGAACGACCGACTTCGCCCGCGAACTCGGCCCGGCACGCACATTCGGTTACTGGTCTGAAGGCGTACGCCTGCCCGGCTGGCTCGGTCGAGTCGGAGAAATCCGAGACGGTATGCTTGTGCCTGCCCGGCCCCGCTTCACCGATGAGCCGGTCCGGCACAAAGCGCTCGACCTGCTCGGCGACCTGTGCCTGCTCGGCCGGCGGCTCCACGCCCGGCTGTTTGCGTTCAAGACCGGACATGTATTGCATCATGAGCTTCTGAGAGAACTGGAGGACAAATGGACATAGACAGTATTCGCAGGCTGCTGCGTCACCGGTATCCGTTTCTGCTCGTGGACCGGATTACCCGCCTTGAAGCACACTCCATCGAGGGCATCAAGAACATCACCATCAACGAGCCGCAGTTTGTGGGCCACTTCCCGGACTACCCGATAATGCCCGGGGTGATGGTGATTGAAGCGCTGGCGCAGGTCTCGGGGGTGCTGATTCTGGAGACGACGCCTGAGGTGCGAGAACACGTGCCGCTCTTCCTGGGCATCGACCGGGCCCGGTTCCGGCGCGCAGTCCGACCCGGCGACGTCCTGCGACTCTGCGCTGAAACGGTGAACCGCAAAGCTAATATCTGGAAGCTGGCGTGCAAGGCCTTCGTCGATGAGAATCTGGTCTGCGAAGCCGAACTCGTCGTTGGATTCAACACGGCAATCAAGGCACTCTAGCGAAGGGCGGTGGCCAGGTGGTCCAGTGGCCCAATGACCCGGTGTCACGCGCCTGACCGCCAGACTTCACTGTCCGAACAGTGTCCATATCTGACCTAGCTGTCATCCACCCCGGCGCTCGTCTCGGCCGGAATGTCGCGGTCTCGCCGTTCGCACTCATCGAGGACGGTGTCACGATCGGCGATGACTGCGAAATCGGTCCTCAGGTCGTGCTGCGCGCCGGCACCGAAATCGGGCCGGGCTGCCGATTGCGCGTCGGCGTCGTCATCGGCGACCCGCCGATGGACGGTGCATTCAAGGGAGAGGCTTCCCTGGTCCGACTCGGCCGCGAAGTTGACCTGCGCGAGTACGTGACCATTCATCGCGCCACCGGCGAGGGCGCCGCTACCATCATCGGCAACGCGAGTCTTGTCATGCCCTACACCCACATTGCGCACAATTGTCGAATCGGCAACTCGGTGACAATCACAAATGCCTGCCAGCTCGCCGGTCACGTCGAGATTGAAGACCATGCGGTGCTCGGCGGCATGACCGGCCTGCATCAGTTCACGCGCGTCGGCGCCTATGCCATGGCCGGCGCGTGTTCGTACCTCGCTCGCGACCTGCCGCCGTTCATGATTGGCGCGGGCAATCCGTTCCGGGTTCGGGGCATCAACCGGGTCGGACTTCAGCGGACGGGGTTCGCGCCGGAACAGCTCGACCTGCTCCGTACGGTCCATCGCATGGTCTATCGCTCAAGCCTGAACCTCTCGGATGCGCTCTCCGCGGTCCTGGAACGTTTTCCCGACTCCCCTCAGGTCCAGCAGTTCGTCGCGTTTGCCCGCGCCAGCAAACGCGGTATACAGCTCCGCGAGGTATAGCCAGCAGACAGGAGGACGAGGAGTGCGCGAGAAGACCGACTACGTACGATGACGACCCGCGCAACCGTGTCGGGCAGGCTTGTGGCTTGTGGCCTATGGCTTCTTGACACGTTCCGGCCGCAGGACTAGAATTCCGCCATGCTCGCCCGAGTTCTCTCCGCAAGCACCTTCGGGATTGATGCCTATGTCGTCGAGGTCGAGGTTGACCTTGCATTCGGTGCGCCGGCTTTCACGACGGTGGGCCTACCCGAAGGTGCGGTCAAGGAATCCAAGGACCGGGTCCAGGCGGCAATCAAGAATTCCGGACTAAAGTTCCCGCTTCGCCGGGTAACCGTCAATCTCGCCCCGGCTGATATCAAAAAGGAAGGCGCCGCGTTCGACCTGCCGATCGCCATCGGCATCCTCGCGGCCGTCGGCGAAATCCCACCTCTCCCGCTGCGCGAATACCTCATGCTCGGCGAGCTGTCCCTGGACGGCACGCTGCGTCCGGTGAAAGGCGTGATTTCGGTTGCCCTGGACTGCCGCCACCGCAATCTGAAAGGGATTATCTTGCCCCGGGCAAATGCCGGCGAAGCCGCGGTGGTCGGCGGCATCAATGCCTTGCCTGCGGATTCGCTGGCCGAAGTAGTGGATTTTCTGCGCGGTAGTCGGGAAATCAATCCCACCGCGTCGAATGCCGAAGAGCTGTTCCGTGAGCATTCCGAATACCCGGTGGACTTCGCGGACGTCAAGGGGCAGGAACACGCCAAACGGGCGCTGGAGGTCGCAGCGGCAGGCGCGCACAACATCCTGATGATTGGGCCGCCCGGTTCGGGCAAGACGATGCTTGCCCGGCGCCTGCCCACGATTCTGCCACGTCTGGAACTGGAAGAAGCGCTGGACGCGACCCGAATTCACAGCGTGGCCGGGGTCCTGCCCGCCGGCAGTGCCTTGGTAACGACCCGGCCATTCCGCTCGCCGCACCACAGCATCTCGGACATGGCGCTTATCGGCGGCGGCGTAGTTCCCCGGCCCGGCGAGGTGTCGCTGTCGCACAACGGTGTGTTGTTCCTGGATGAACTGCCTGAGTTTCACCGCAATGTTCTGGAGGTCTTGCGCCAGCCGCTCGAGGACGGCCGGGTGACCATCGGCCGCGCCAGGCTGACGCTCACCTTCCCGGCCCGGTTCACGCTGGCTGCCGCAATGAATCCGTGCCCGTGCGGCTACTACACCGACCAGACCCGGCAGTGCATTTGCACGCCGCACTTGATCCAGAAGTACCGCGGTCGAATCTCCGGGCCGCTGCTCGATCGGATTGACCTCCAGATTACGGTCCCGGCACTGAAGTACGAAGAACTGGCGGCCAAGGCGCCGGGCGAGCCGTCGACGGCGATTCGCGAGCGCGTGAACCGCGCGCGGGAGCGGCAACTCGAGCGGTTCGCCGGCTCAAAGCGCAAACGGCGGGTCTTCGCTAATGCCCAGATGGAGACGCGGGAAATCCGTCGGTTCTGCGAGGTCGCGCCGGAGTGCGACCGGCTCCTGCGCAACGCGATTGAGGCATTCGGTTACTCGGCCCGGGCCTACGACCGGATTTTGAAGGTGGCTCGCACGATCGCCGACCTTGACGCCAGGAGCAACATCGAACCACGACACATCTCCGAGGCAATCCAGTATCGAAGCCTGGACCGGAGTGTCTGGCGGTAGGGGAATCCAGGGTGCAAAAATGCAAATTGCAAACTGCAAGGTGGTCGTGTAAGATTTGGGACTTCGGTCTAGCCGGTTTGCCAAAGGAGAATTGTGAAACTGAATGACAGAATACTGAAGCGCAAGGCGAAGGTCGCGATTGTCGGGATGGGCTATGTCGGACTGCCGCTCGGTATCGAGATTGCCCGGTCCGGATTTCCGGTTGTCGGCATTGACCTGGACCCCAAGAAGACCGCCGCGCTCAAAGCCGGGAAGAGCTACATCGAGGATGTGCCTTCCCGCGACGTGAAGCAACTGGTGGACAAGGGCCTGCTCACCGCCTCGACCAGTTATGCCGCGTGCCGGGACTGCGATATCATTAACGTCTGCGTGCCGACGCCCTTCACAAAGGCCAAAGACCCGGACAATTCCTTTATCCACAGCGCCGGCAGGGAGATCGCGAAGTACCTGAAGCCGGACGCCCTGGTCGTGCTTCGCAGCACGACCTACCCGGAGACAACCGAAAAGGAATTCCTGCCGCTGCTCGAAGTCACGGGCCGCAAGGTCGGCCGGGACTTCTACCTGGCCTTCGTCCCGGAGCGGATTGACCCGGGCAATACGAAGTTCACGACCCGCACCACACCAGTCGTGGTCGGTGGCGTCACCCGAGACTGTACCAGAATGGCTGAGCTGTTCTACGCCCAGTTCGTAGAGAAAGTCTTCCCGGTCTCATCGCCCCGGGTCGCGGAGATGGAGAAACTGCTGGAGAACATCTTCCGCAGCGTGAACATCGCCCTGGTCAACGAACTGGCGATGCTCTGCGAGCGGATGGGTAATGTCAATGTCTGGGAAGTAATCGAAGCTGCCAGCACCAAACCGTTCGGGTTTATGCCCTTCTATCCCGGCCCGGGCATCGGCGGCCACTGCATCCTGATTGACCCCTACTATCTGGCCTGGAAAGCCCGGGAGTACGATTTCCATTCGAACTTTATCGAATTGGCGGCCCAGACCAATGAGAGCATGCCGTTTCGGGTTGCCGAGCGCCTGATTGACGTGCTCGGCCACAACAGCATCGCGGTCGCGCAGGCCCGGATTCTGGTGCTCGGCGCCGCGTTCAAGAAGAACGTCGCTGACACCCGGGAATCCCCGGCCGTCAAGGTGATGCAACTTCTGCTCGACGACGTCAAGAGCATGAGCTACAACGACCCCTGGGTCCCGGCACTGAAACTGAACGGTCGGGTGTTCAGGTCGGTGCCGGTCAGCCCGTCAACGCTGAAGAAGTACGATTGTGTGGTGATTCTCACCGACCACGCGAAATACGACTACGAAATGATTGCCCGTCACGCCCGCCTGATTCTTGATGCCCGCAACGCCGTCAAACAGCCCGGGCTGAAGAAGCTCTATACCCTGGGCTATCGGCCAAGGAAAGGGATTAGTAAGTAGTCAGTAGTTCTCGGAAAAGAGAAGTGAGCCCGACTCGGGCT
>Ga0233425_10006239_pt1 | contig 17884 bp, 13 predicted proteins | sample Watercolumn_Towu_2_FD_181712 | JGI IMG/M metagenome (GOLD analysis project Ga0233425, IMG submission 181712) | Freshwater microbial communities from Lake Towuti, South Sulawesi, Indonesia - Watercolumn_Towuti2014_140_MG | ecosystem: Environmental > Aquatic > Freshwater > Lake | place... | reverse complement strand
CGCTTCGGAAATATCCGTTCAAATTCCTGCTCGGCGACGCCATCAAGGTGAGCGACGAGGCCTGGCGGGGACTGACCCTGCGATACGGCCTCTATTTCGCGACGATCGCCATCGTCAACGAGCTGGTCTGGCGGACCCAGGACAACGACACCTGGGTCAAGTTCCGCATCGCCATCTGGATCGCCGCCTGCGTCTTCGGCCTGCTGCAGATCCCCTACATCCTCAAGCATCTGATCAAGGACGAGGAACCCGGTCCCGTCTCGCCCGACCCCGGCCTCTAGACCGGTCGGGGGCCGGACGCATATCGTCCGTCGTCAAACCGTAAAACACGCCTGCTAGCACTGTCGTCGCGCTCGAGGGGATACGGTCCATGGTCAAGTCCGGAAACAAGGCGAAACGCGCGGGCGGTCTGGGCGCCTCGCCCAGCCACCTGATGCACCGCGTGCTTCAGCTCGCGCTCGACATCTATTCCGAAGAGACGGGCGCGGACGGTCTGACCCAGCGGCAGTTCGCCGTGCTCGAGGCGGTCAGCCAGAAATCCGGCCTGACCCAGACCGACCTGGTCCGCGCCACCGGCATCGACCGCTCCACCCTCGCCGATCTGGTCTCGCGCATGACGACCAAGGGCCTGCTGGATCGCGAAAAATCCGTCGTCGACGCCCGCGCCAAGGCCGTGCGCCTGTCCGCCGCCGGTCAGGCCGCCCTGGACGCCGCCCGCCCGAAGGTCGAGGCCGCCGACAAGCGGATCATGGCCCTCCTGCCCAAGGGCAAGCGCGACGGCTTCCTCGACCTGCTGGCTGAACTGGCGGGCGAGGCCGACGCCGCCCCCGCCAAGGCCAAGGCCGAGGCCCGCGCCGCCAAGAAGGCCGCCCGCGAGGCGAAGAAGGCCGAGAAACTGGCGAAGAAGGCGGACAAGCCGGTCAAACTCCCCAAGGCCGAAAAGCCGGCCAAGGCCCCCAAGGCCAGGAAGGCCAAGGCGCTGGAACCGGCCTGACGCCCTTCTTCAGACGTCATCCTCGGGCTTGACCCGAGGATGACGGTCCGGATGCGCTGCGGGGCGTCCGCCCCTCAATCCATCAGCTGCTGCGCCAGATAGACGTAGTGCCGCGCCCAGCGGCGGGCGTTGGCGACCGGATCCGCATCGTTGGAATGCCCGCCCGAGGTCTCTTCGTAATAGAGATGGTCGTGCCCCTGTTCGGCCAGACGGGCGGCGAATTTGCGCGCATGGCCGGGATGCACCCGGTCGTCCCGCGTATTGGTGGTGATGTAGACGCGGGGATAGTCCGCATCAGGACGAAGCTGCTGATAGGCCGAATAGCGGGCGATGTACGCCGCTTCCTCGGGGATGCGCGGGTCGCCGTATTCGCCGATCCACGACGCCCCGGCGGGCAGTTCGTGATAGCGCAGCATGTCGATCAGCGGACTCTCGATCACCGCCGCATGGATCAGCTCCGGATGCTGGGTCACGGCCACCGAGGTCAGGACCCCGCCGTTCGACCGGCCGTAGATTCCGGTCCGGCGCGGCGAGGTGATCCCGCGTGTCTGCAGGTCGCGCGCCACCGCCGCGAAATCGTCGAACGCCAGCTGCCGGTTCTCCTTCAGCACGCTCTGGTGCCAGGCCGGACCGAACTCGCCGCCGCCGCGGATGTTGGCGTTGACATAGACCCCGCCGTTCTCGAGCCACAGCCTGCCCATTTCGGGGATGTAGATCGGCGGCTTGGACACCTGGAATCCGCCATAGCCGTAGATGATCGTCGGGGCGTGGCCGTCCACCGCCAGATCCTTCGGCCGGACGACGAAATACGGAATCTTCGTCCCGTCCGACGACGTCGCCTCGAACTGTTCGACCACATGGGTCGAGGCGTCGAAACGGGCGGGGGCAGCGCGCAGGACTTCGGCGGTTCCCGCCCGCGCATCGGCCAGCGCCAGGGTCGGGGGCGTCAGGAAGCCTTCATAGGAATAGAAGATCCGGCCCGACTCCCGGCTCGACGAACCGAGGTGAACGGCGGCGTTCTCGGGCGCCGGCAGGGCGGTCTCGGGCCAGCCGAACTCGCCCCGGTTCCGGAACACGGCCGTCCGGCCACGGACGTTGTCGTAGATGCTGGCCACGATGCGATCGTCCATGACCGCCACATCCTCGACCGACTGCCGGGCCGTGGGGGTGAACACCGTCTCGACCGCGTTTGAGATAGCCAGGCTGCCGGGCCGAACCGTCTCCATGACGACGGCCATCAACGACCCCGCCGGCGTCTCGCGCCCGGGCCGGCTCCATGCCTCGTCGAGCGTCAGCACGAGCTGGCCGCCCATCATGCCGCGAATGCTGACCCGCTCGGGCAGGTTCAGCTTCACGGGCCGTCCGTCCACCAGTTCCCACGTCTCGCTGCGGAAGGTGTCGAGCGGGCGGTTGATCAGCACGCCCAGCACTTCGCCGGCGCCATTGCGATAGACCGACGGACTGACGCCATACCCCCCGTCGCCGATGTCGCCGCGATAGACCTCGGTCGCCTGCGCCAGCGTCTGGCCGCGCTGCAGCGACTTGACGATGAAGGGATAGCCCGACTCCGTCAGGGTGTTCGGCCCGAAGTCGGTGGCGACCAGCAGGGTGTCGCGGTCCAGCCATTCCAGCCGGTGCTTGCCCTCGGGCAGGATGAAGCCGTCCTCGACCCACAGGCCGGTGGACGTGTCGAACTCCCGCACCACCACGGCGTCCTTGCCGCCGTCGGACAGGCTGACCAGACAGCGCGTCTCGTCGGGCGCCAGACAGTCCGCGCCCTTCCAGACCCAGTCCCTGCCCTCGGCCCGCGACAGGGCGTCGATGTCCAGCATCGTCTCCCAGCGCGGCTCCGCCGACCGGTAGCTGTCCAGCGTCGTGCGCCGCCAGAGGCCTTTCGGATTGGCTGCGTCCTGCCAGAAATTGCCGATCCCGTCGCCCAGGAAGCTGGGGCTCGGGATCCGGTCCGTCGCCGTCAGGATCGCCTCGGCCTGCCGCCGGAAGGTCTCATAGCGCCGGTCGCCCTCCAGCGACGCCAGGGCCTTGCGGTTGGACTCCGCCACAAAGGCCATGGCCTCGGCCCCGTTGACCTCTTCCAGCGCCAGGTGGTCGTCGGCGGCGCGGACGCCCGCGGGCGTCAGATCGGCGGGCAGGCGCGGCGGCCGGGCGTCGTGCGCCATGACCTGGGGCGGCGGCGGCATGTTTGCGATGTCCACCAGCTCAGGGGCCGGGCCGCTCGCGCAGGCGCCCAGCATCAGCGCCGGAATCGCGGCGGACAGGATCAGTCGGTTCATCTCTAACTCCGCGATACGAGGGTGCTGTGCGCTACCGAAACGACTACTCCTGAGCCGGCTGATCCATCAGCCGGCGGCTCAGATAGGTGTATTCCAACGCCAGACGCCGGGCGGTTTCGCGCAGATTGGCCCCCGCCGCATGGCCGCCGTCGGTGTTCTCGTAGAACAGCACCGGATAGCCCAGCTCCTCCAGCCGCGCCGCCGCCTTGCGGGCGTGGCCCGGATGGACGCGGTCGTCCTTGGTCGAGGTGTGGATGAAGACCTCGGGATAGGGCTGGCCCGCCGCCAGCCGCTGGTACGGCGAATACTGTTCGATCCAGGCCCGTTGTTCCGGAATGTCCGGATCGCCGTATTCCGCGATCCAGCTGGCGCCGGCCAGCAGCTTGTGGAAACGCAGCATGTCGAACAGCGGCACCTGGATGACCGCGGCGTTGATCAGGTCCGGCCGCTGGGTCAGCATCGCCCCCATGAACAGCCCGCCCTGGGAGCCGCCCATGATCCCGAGCCGCGGCTGGCTGGTCACGCCCCGGGCGATCAGGTCCAGAGCCACGGCCTGATAGTCCTCGTGCGACCGCTGCCGGTTCTCCTGCAGCGCCGCCTGATGCCAGCGCGGTCCGAACTCGCCGCCGCCACGCGTATTGGCGATCACATAGACCCCGCCCCGCTCCAGCCACAGCTTGCCGACCGTGGCCGAATAGCCGGGCAGCAGCGAGTTCTGGAAGCCGCCATAGCCGTACAGCAGGGTCGGATTCGATCCGTCCATGGCCATGTCGCCCCTGTGGACGACGAAATAGGGGATCATCGTCCCGTCGGCGCTGCGGGCCTCGAACTGGTCGACCGTCATCCCCGTGGCGTCGAACTTGGCCGGCAGGGATTTGGTCACCGCCGCCGCGCCCGTCGCGGCGTCGGCCAGATACAGGCTGGACGGGTTCAGATAGCCGCTGACGCTGACGAAGAGCTGATCGTCGCGCTCGCTGGCCGAACCGACCCCGACCGACACGTTCTGCGGCAGGTCCAGCCGCGTGCGCGCCCATTCGCCCGACGGGTTCGGCTCATAGACATAGACCCCGCCGCGCACGTTCTCGTACAGGGCCACGACCAGCTTTTTGCGGGTGGCGGTGATGCCCTCGATCGCCTCGCGCTCACCGGGCCGGATGACCAGCTGCGCCGGCGTCGCCGGATCGGCCAGCCAGCGGTTCAGGTCCCAGGCGATGACGTCGCCGGTCCTGAATTCCTGCCCCGACGGCGCGGTCCAGTCCTGATCGGTGGTGACCACCAGCTGGCCGCGCACCAGGGCGTTGATGTTCGACTTGGCCGGCAGCTCCAGCTTCGTGGTCGTGCCGTCGGCGTTCAGCCGGTGCGTCTCGCCCTCGTAGAAGTTGACGCCGCGGTTGATCAGGGTCGCCTGCACCACGCCGTCGGCGTCGCGCAGCGTATAGCCCGAGACCGACACATCGGTCGGCTGGCCGGTGAAGACCGTCTGCGCCTGATCCATCGTCTGGCCGCGCTTCAGCACCTTGACGATCATCGGATAGCCGGAGCTGGTCAGGGTGCCAGGACCGAAGTCGCGCGAGATCAGCAGGGTGTTCTCGTCCACCCACGACGCCCCGCCTTTGGACTCGGGCAGGATGAAGCCGTTCTCGACGAAGGTCCGCGACGCGCGGTCGAATTCGCGCACCGTCACGGCGTCCTTGCCGCCGTCCGACAGCGAGATCAGGCAGCGCGTCTCTTCCGGCGGGAGGCAGGTCGCTCCCTTGTAGACCCAGTTCTTGCCCTCGGCCGCCGACAGGGCGTCGAAGTCGAGAATCGTCTCCCACTGCGGCGCCTCGGTGCGATAGCTGTCCAGCGTCGTGGTGCGCCAGATGCCGCGCACATGCTCGGCGTCCTGCCAGAAATTGTCGATCGTGCCGTCGTGGTTGAAGCCCGGCGACGGGATACGGTCGCGCGACTGGACGATCTCCAGCGCCTGCTGGTGCAGGGTCTCGAAGCGCGGATCGCCGCGCAGCACGCCCAGCGATTTCTCATTGTGTTCGTTGACCCAGGCCATGGCCCGTTCGCCTTCGACCTCTTCCAGCCACAGATACGGGTCGGTCGCGTCCGAGGTCGCAAAGCCTCCCGAACTCTCGGCGGCGGCCGGTGCGGGAACGGAGGTCTGGGCCATGGCGGCGCTCGAAAGGGTGGTGGAAGCGAGAAGCGCGGCGAGCGCGGCGGTGCGGATCATCTGGTTCTGTTCCCGGCTGAAGTCGGCCGGCACCTTACCGGGCGGCAAGGGCCGGACAAGCTGGAGCGGGCGGAGGTTACGGCTTTGTCATGTTGGGAAGAGGAATGCCGTCTCACCGGAAGCCGCCGCTGGTCCCTCACACGGTCTCCGCACCCCGCCAATCACTCGCCACCAGCCACGCCTTCAAGACCCCTCATCCGGAATGCAGAGGATTTCCCCGCATGCCTTGCAGTGCACCGCGTCGGGATCGTGCTTCTGCAGGCCGCAGGTCGGGCAGGGGTATCTGATCTTGTGCGGCTTGAAGATGGTCTGGGCCAGCCGCAGGAACAGGGTGATGCCGGTCAGCATGACCACGATCGACAGCACCCGCCCCCAGTTGCCGGGCAGGGTGATGTCTCCGAAGCCGGTCGTGGTCAGGGTGGCGACGGTGAAATACAGGGCGTCCAGATAGCCGCTGATGCCCGGATGACTGCCCCGGAAGGTGGCGTAGACGAAGCCGGTCACCACGAAGACGAAGGTCACCAGACTGGCCAGGGCCCGGGTGATCTCCTCCACCCGCGTATCGTCGTACCTGTGGCCCACCGTCCGCCAGAAGAAGTCCGAATTGAGCAGGGTCCACAGCCGCAGCAGCCGCAGGAAGCCGAAGTTGAACAGCCAGGCCGGGAACAGCAGGGTCGCCAGCACGAACACATCGACCCAGGTCTCCGGCTTCTTCAGCCAGTCCTTCACATCCGTATGGGCGTACGCCCGCGCCGCCATGTCGAGCGCCAGGACCGCCGCGATCAGATAGTCGACGACATAGAAGACCAGCCCCGCCTCGTGCAGGATCGGGGCGATCAGGAAGAAGCCGATGATGGCGAAGTCGACGACGATGACGCCGAGCCGGAACCGCACCGCCAGCGGCGAGGAGCCATGATAGAGATAGCGCAGCCGGGCCCGCAGACGCAGGCCCTCGGCCTTGACGGGAGACGGCTGGGGCGCGGTTCTGGCTCGGCTCATGGCCCAGCTTAACGCCGTTCCGTAGCCGAAGCTCCAGTCCGTCTCTATATCGGGGCGGAGATGACCCGCTCCTTCGTCAAGATGAACGGCGCCGGCAACGACTTCGTCGTCGTCAATGCGCTGGAAACGCCGTTCGCCCCGACGGCCGATCAGGCGCGCGCCATAGCCGACCGCGAGACCGGCGAGGGCTGCGACCAGCTGATCGCCATCGAACCGTCCGAAACGGGCGACGCCTTCATGCGGGTCTGGAACGCCGACGGCGGGCAGGTCGAGACCTGCGGCAACGCCCTGCGCTGCGTCGGCTGGCTGCTGCTGCAGTCGACCGACAGGGACCAGGTCGTCATCGACACCCTCGGCGGCCCCACCACGGCGCGGCGCGAAGCCGATGGCCGGATCACCGTCGACATGGGGCCGCCGCGGCTGGACTGGAGACAGATCCCGCTCGACGAGGCCATGGACACCCGCGGCATCGAGCTTCAGGTCGGTCCCATCGACGATCCCGTCCTGCACACGCCGGGCGCCGTCTCCATGGGCAATCCCCACGTCGTCTTCTTCATGGACCATGCGCCCAACGACGGTTTCGTGCGCGGCGCCGGCTCGCTGGTCGAACACCACCCGCGCTTCCCCGAAGGCGTCAACGTCGGCTTCGCCCACGTCACCGCGCCGGACCACATCCGCCTGCGCGTCTGGGAGCGCGGCGCGGGCCTGACCAAGGCCTGCGGCACGGGCGCCTGCGCCGCCCTCGTCGCCGCCGCCCGCCGCGGCCTCACCGGGCGCGCCGCCACCATAGAGGTCGACGGGGGCGACCTGTTCGTCTCCTGGGATGAAGCCACGGACCATGTGCTGATGACGGGGCCGGTGGTGGTGGAGCGGACGGGAACGCTGTCCGTCTGACCGCATGCCCGTCCCCCCGGCGGTTGTCCCCGCCCCCCCGTGCCTTTAGGAACGGTCCATGGCCGACCTGACCGACAAACAGACCTTCTCCGACGAAGACGCGCTGGAGTTCCACCGCAGCCCGACCCCGGGCAAGATCTCCATGGCGCCGACGAAGCCCATGGCGACCCAGCGCGACCTGTCGCTGGCCTATTCGCCGGGCGTCGCCATTCCGGTCCTGGCCATCGCCGACGACGTCGACAGGGCCTACGACTACACGTCCAAGGGCAATCTGGTCGCCGTGATCTCGAACGGCACGGCCATCCTCGGCCTCGGCAACCTCGGCCACATGGCGTCCAAGCCGGTGATGGAGGGCAAATGCGTCCTCTTCAAACGCTTCGCCGACGTCGACAGCTTCGACGTCGAGGTGAAGACCACCGACCCGGACGAATTCGTCACCGTGGTCAAGAACATCGGCGACACCTGGGGCGGCATCAATCTGGAGGACATCAAGTCCCCGGAATGTTTCGAGATCGAGGCCCAGCTTCAGGACCTGCTGGACATCCCGGTCTTCCACGACGACCAGCACGGCACGGCGATCATCTCGACGGCCGGCCTGATCAACGCCGCCCATATCGCCGGCAAGAGGCTGGAGGATCTCAAGGTCGTGCTCGCCGGCGCCGGCGCCGCGGGCCTGTCGTCCATCGGCCTGATGAAGGCCGCCGGGGTGCGCCAGGAGAACACCGTCATCGTCGACCGCGACGGCGTGGTCTACAAGGGCCGCGACAACGTCGACCAGTGGAAGGCCGCCCACGCCACCGACACCCCGCATCGCACCCTTGCGGAGGCGATGGTCGGGGCCGACGTCGTCCTCGGCCTGTCCGCCAAGGGCGCCATCACCAAGGAGATGGTCGCCTCCATGGCGCCCAATCCGATCATCTTCGCCATGGCCAATCCGGATCCCGAGATCACCCCGGAGGACGTCCTGTCTGTCCGCTCCGACGCCATCATGGCCACCGGCCGGTCGGACTACGTCAACCAGGTCAACAACGTCCTCGGCTTCCCCTACATCTTCCGCGGCGCCCTCGACGTGCGCGCCCGGCAAGTCAATCACGAGATGAAGATCGCCTGCGCGCGGGCCCTGGCCGCCCTCGCCCGCGAGGACGTGCCGGACGAGGTCGCCGCCGCCTACCGCGGCCGCAAGCTGAAATTCGGCCGCGACTACATCATCCCCACACCCTTCGACCCGCGCCTGATCTGGTACATCCCGCCCTTTGTCGCCCAGGCGGCGATGGACACCGGCGTGGCCCGCAAGCCGATCGAGGACATGGACGCCTACCGGACCGAGCTGCGCTCGCGGCTCGACCCGTCCGCCGCCCTGATGCAGAACATCTCGGCCGCGGTGCGCGCCGGGCCCAACAAGCGGGTGGTCTTCGCCGAGGGCGAGGAGACCGCCGTCATCCGCGCCGCCTGGGGCTTCAAACAGGCCGAGCTGGGCACGCCGATCCTCATCGGCCGCGAGGAGCTGATCCGCAAGAACGCCGCCGAGGCCGGTCTGGTCTTCGACGACCTCGGCATCGAGATCGTCAACGCCCGCGTCTCCGAGCACAACGCCGACTACACCGACTGGCTCTACGCCCGCCTGCAGCGCCGCGGCTATCTGAAGCGCGACGTCCAGCGCATGATCAACCAGGACCGCAACTATTTCGCCGCCGCCATGTGCGCCCGCGGCCAGGCCGACTGCATGGTCACCGGCGTGACCCGCAATTTCAACATGGTGCTGAAGGAGGTCCGGCGCGTCCTCGACGTCAAGAACCGCATGATCGGCCTGTCGATCCTGCTGTCGCGGGGCCGCACCCTGTTCGTCGCCGACACCTCGATCCACGAGCTTCCGAACGCGGAGGAGCTGGCCGAGATCGCCATCCAGGCGGCCGGGACGGTGCGGAAACTGGGCAAGACCCCGCGCGTCGCCTTCCTGTCCTATTCGACCTTCGGCAATCCTCCGGGGGACCGCGGCGAGAAGGTGCGCGAGGCGATCCGCATCCTCGACGCGCGCGGCGTCGACTTCGAATACGAGGGCGAGATGCCGCCCGAGCTGGCGCTCGATCCCGAACAGCGGTCGGCCTATCCCTTCATGCGCCTGACCGGCCACGCCAACGTCCTGGTCATGCCGGCCATCCATTCCGCCGCCATCTCGACCAAACTGGTCCAGCAGCTGGGCGGGGCCACGGTGATCGGCCCGCTTCTGGTCGGGCTCGAGAAGTCGGTCCAGATCGTCAGCCTCGGCGCCTCGGTCTCCGAGATCATCACCGCCGCCACCTTCGCAGCCTATGACGAAGGAGCGATCGGCGAGGAGGGTTAGGCCGCCCCCATCTCCCGCGCCAGCCGGAGATTCCGGATGTGCAGGAGCCAGCACAAAAGCACCGCCGGGATGCCGACGGCGGCCGTGCCGGCGAAGAACAGGGCGTAGGCGGTCATCAGGTCATGGCCCTGCTGCAGCCCCTCGACGACCACGCCCGAGAAGCCCTTCAGGAACTTGCCCAGCAGGGCGTAGAACGAGCTCAGCAGGGCGTACTGGGTGGCCGTGTAGCCGATGCCCGTCAGGCTCGACATGTAGGCGACGAGCGCGGCGCCGGCCAGGCCCTCGCTGAAGTTCTCGACGAACAGGACGCCCGCGAACATCGGTGTCGACAGGCCCGCCAGCGCCATCAGGGTGTAGCCGAGATTCGACATCGGACCGATCAGGGCGCCCAGCAGCAACGTCCGGCCAAAGCCGAAGCGGAGCGCGAACAAGCCTCCGGCGGCGATGCCCGAGATCGACCCCGCCAGACCGAAGCTCAGTCGCATGGCGCCGATCGCCTCCTTGCTCAGACCCAGTTCGAGATAGAACGGTCCGACCATCGGCCCCATGACGAAGTCAGGCAGCCGGTACAGGCTGATCGCCGCCAGCATGAGAACGGCGGCGGTCTTGTGTGTCGCGAGGAAGTTGATGAACGGTCCGACGACCGCGTCGTAGATGCCGCGCGGAGTCCACGGCGCCGCATGGCCGATCGCCTTGCCGATCTCGGACCGGTCCAGAGGCTCCTTCGCAAACAGGGTCGCGACGATGGCGATCGACATGGCCGCGCCCCAGATGCCATAGGCGCCGTTCCATCCGAACCAGGTCGCGAAGAACAGGATCAGCGCATTGCCGGCCAGGATCGCGAACCGGTAGCCCAGCTGGTAGGCCGAGGTCAGCAGGCTCAGGTCCTCGTCATTCTCCGCCGTCTCGATCCGCCATGCATCGACGACGATGTCCTGGGTCGCCGAGGCGAAGGCCGTCACGAGGGCCGCCGAGCCCAGCGCCGTCAGTCCGCCCTCGGGTCCGATGATGGCCATTGCGATCAGGGCGCCGCCGACCAGAAGCTGGGACAACAGCATCCAGCCGCGCCGCCGTCCCAACAGTCCGAGGATCGGGACGTCGAACCGGTCGACGACCGGCGCCCAGAGAAACTTGAATGAATAGGCCAGACCGACCCACGAAATGAAGCCGATGGCGGACAGCGCGACATCGCCTTCCGCAAGCCAGAGGCTGAGCGTCGCGCCGGTGAGCAGGAAGGGCAGGCCGGAGCCGAAACCCAGCAACAGGGTGATCAGGACGCGGCCCCGACCGAGCGCCTTGAAGACATCCTTCGTGCTCGCCTTGCGCGGCGCGGCCTCCTTGGCGGTGTCGGTCATTCTGGCGTCCCTCGAGGCGACGCCCCCGCGTCCCTATCCGACGGCGACCTTGGCGCGCTCCGCGCGGTTCGTCCAGCGGGCGAGAGAAGACCGCAGGCTTTCCAGCTCCAGCGGCTTGACCAGATGATCGTCCATCCCCGCCTCGAGGCAGGTGCGGCGGTCCTCGGCGAAGGCGTGGGCGGTCAGCGCCACGATCGGCGTCTTGTCGCCCCCGGCGCGGATGGCGCGGGCCGCGCTGGGCCCGTCCATCCCGGGCATCCGCATGTCCATGAAGACCAGGTCGTAGCAGGCCCGCTTCATCGCATCGACGGCCTCATAGCCGCTGGCCGCCGTCTCGACGGCGCAGCCCTCGCGGCGCAGCAGGGTCGCCGCCAGCAGGGCGCCGACCGGATTGTCCTCGACCAGCAGAACCCGGGTCCCCGAGAACCGGGTCGTCGCCACGCGATCGTCCTCGGGCGGCGGCGGAGGCGGCAGGCCGGGCTGCTGCGGAGCCCGGGTCCCGGCCGCGGCCAGCACCCGCTCGGCCACCGAGGCGCGCCGCAGGGGCTTGATCAGATAGCCGTGGAAACCGGCGCCCTTGTACCGGGCGATCAGGTCCCGCTCGGACGGCTTCAGCAGGATGACGCCGCGGCCCTGGGCCGGTCTCGCCGCCATGCCCGATCCGGCGGCGCGGGCCGCGTGATCGATCAGGACCACGTCCGCATCGGCCTTGTATCGGCCGCCGGACGCCTCGATCTGGGCGATGGCCGCGGACTTCACGAACGGATCCGGGCTGATCACATTGACCGTGCGGCATTCGAGAGAGCGGGTGCGGACGGCGCCCTTCACGGCGGGGAAGACAGCCTCGAAGCGGAAGCGGGCGCCGGGGCCGTCGGGCCGATCCCCGACCGTGACGGTCCCCTTCATCGCCGCCGCCAGTTTCGAGACCACGGCCAGACCCAGACCCGCGCCGCCGAACCGGCTGGCGTCCGAGGCGTCGACGTGGCCGAACTCCTCGAAGATCCGCTTGCGCGCCTCGGCCGGCACGCCCGGGCCGGTGTCGTCGATGATGAAGGCCAGTTTCGGTCGCGACGCCACGCCGTTGACCCGCTCGACGGTGATGCGTACGCCGCCGGTCTCGGTGAATTTCACCGCATTGCCGGCGAGGTTGAACAACACCTGACGCAGGCGGCCCTCGTCGCCGATGATGTCGACCGCGTCGGCCGCGACCGACCAGACGATCTCCAGCCCCTTGTCGTGGGCCCGCGGGCTGAGCAGTTCGGTGACTCCGCGAACCAGCGCCTCCAGATCGACCGGGGCCGCGTCGAATTCCAGCTTGCCGGCCTCCAGCCGGGCGTAGTCCAGCAGGTCGTTGACCAGACCCAACAGATGTTCGGCCGAAGACCGCGCCGCCTCGGCGTAGGCGCGCTGGGCGCCGTCCAGCCGCGTGCGCTGCAACAGGCCCAGCATGCCGATGACGCCGTTCAGGGGCGTCCGCATCTCATGGCTCATCAGGCGGAGGAATTGCTGTTCGGGCGCCTCGCCCCCCGCCGGCCTTGCGTCCGCCGGTTCCGTCTTCACACGCCGCGCCATTCTGGCCTCCAGCCTCCAACCGGGAGAGACCATGCGGCTCAGGGGGTTAACGCCCGCTCAAACCTCCTTCAGAAAACAGGGGCGTCCGCGGGATGCGAGGTCTGGCGCTCGAAATCGCCCTGCGCCCCGACGGTCGAGCGGCGATGGACCAGGGCCTCGGCGATGTGCCGGCGCAGCACCCCGTCACAGCCGTCCAGATCGGCGATGGTGCGGGCCAGACGAAGAGTGCGCGTCCAGCCGCGCGCGGTCAGGCCGCCGGCCTCGCCCGCCCGCATCAGCAGGGCCCGGCCGGCCTGGTCGGGCGTCGCGAACCGGTCCAGCGTCTCGCCCGAGGCCCGGGCGTTGACGGCCTGATCGCGGCAGACGGCCGGATCGATCCCGGCGGCGCGCAGCCGGTCCTCCTGCATGGCGCGGGCGGCGGCGACGCGGGCCGCGGCCTCCGCCGTGCCCTCGGCGGGCGGCGGCAGGGCCATGTCGGAGGCCGTGACGGGCGGCGTCTCCACCGTCAGGTCGATACGGTCGAACATCGGGCCCGAGATGCGGTTCTGGTAGTCGCGCTGACAGCGCGGGGCCTTGCCGCACGCCCCCTTGCCGCCGCCTCCGAGGCCGCAGCGGCAGGGGTTCATGGCGGCCACCAGCTGGAAACGGGCCGGATAGCGGACGTGGGCGTTGGCCCGCGCCACCACGATCTCGCCCGTTTCCAGCGGCGCGCGCAGGGAATCCAGCGCCTGGGCCGAGTATTCGGGCAGTTCGTCGAGGAACAGCACGCCGTTGTGCGCCAGCGAGGCCTCGCCCGGCTTCGCCTTGAGACCGCCTCCGGTCAGAGCCGCCATCGAGGCCGAGTGGTGCGGCGCGCGGAACGGCCGGGCGCGGGTCAACGCCCCCCGCTCGATCAGCCCCGCCACCGACCAGACCATCGAGGTCTCCAGCAGCTCCTGTGGCGTCAGCGGCGGCAGCAGGCCGGGCAGGCGCGCCGCCATCATCGACTTGCCCGAGCCCGGCGGACCGACGAACAGCAGGTTGTGGCCGCCCGCCGCGGCGATCTCCAGCGCCCGCTTGGCGCTCTCCTGACCCTTGACCTCGCGCAGGTCGGGAACCGCCGCCCCCATCCGCACCGGACCGGGCTCGGGCGCCCGCAGCACCTGCGTTCCCTTGAAATGATTGACCAGCCCGATCAGCGACCGCGGGGCGAGGATGCTGACGTCGCCGGCCCAGGCCGCCTCGGGCCCGTTGGCCTCCGGGCAGATCAGTCCCAGCCCCATGGCCGAAGCCGCGACGGCCGCCGGCAGGGTTCCGCCGACGGGCGCGATCTGGCCGTCCAGGTTCAGCTCGCCGACGGCGGCCCAGCCGTCCAGGGCGTCGGGGGCGATCACCCCCATCGCGGCCAGCAGGGCCAGGGCGATCGGCAGGTCGAAGTGACTGCCCTCCTTGGGCAGGTCGGCCGGGGCCAGGTTGGCGATGATGCGCCGCGACGGCAGGGCCAGTCCGATGCCGGCGAAGGCCCCGCGCACCCGCTCGCGGCTCTCGGCCACCGCCTTGTCGGGCAGGCCGACGATGGCGAAGACGATGGGGCCGTCATTGCCGACCAGCTGCACCTCGACGTCGACGCGCCGCGCCTCGACGCCCTCGAACGCGACCGTCACGACCCGAGCCGCCACCGCGCGCCCTCCCGCTGTCCGGAAGGGAACGAAACACGAACCTGCGTCGAACGCAACCTTAATTCAGGATCGCGCTCAACCTGAGATCAGGCGGGGCGCCTGCGCTCGATCGCGTCCCACATCAGGGCGGCCGCATCGACGCCCGTGAACCGCTTCAGCTGCTGGGCGCCCGTCGGCGAGGTCACGTTGATCTCGGTCAGCCAGTCGCCGATCACGTCGATGCCGACGAACAGCAGACCCCGCTCCCGCAGGGCGGGCCCGATGGCGGCGCAGATCTCGCGGTCCCGCTCCGTCAGTTCGACCGGGGCGGCCGTGCCGCCCACCCGCAGATTGGAGCGGACCTGGTCCTTGGCCGGGATGCGGTTGATGGCCCCGACCGGCTCGCCGTCGACCAGGATGATGCGCTTGTCGCCTTTCGAGACCGCCGGGATGAATTTCTGGATCACCAGCGGGTCGCGGCTGCCCATCATGTGAATTTCGACCAGGGCTTCGAGATTGGGGTCGCCGGCCTTCAGCCTGACGACGCCCGAGCCGGCCGCGCCGTGCAGCGGCTTCAGCACCACGTCGCCATGGCGCTCGTGGAAGTCGACCAGCGCGACCGGATCCGCGCTGACAAGCGTCGGCGGGGTCAGGCCGGGGAACCGTGTCACCAGCAGCTTTTCGGGAGCCGAACGCACCTCGGCCGGATCGTTCACCACCAGCGTCTTCGGATGCACCGTCTCGAGCAGATAGGTCGCCGTGACATAGGCCATGTCGAACGGCGGATCCTGGCGCATCAGGATGACGTCGACATCGGCGCCCAGATCCAGCTTCACCTCTTCGCCAAGTGTGACGTGATCGCCGGCGATCTGGCGCAGGGTCACGGGCCGGGCGCGGCAGAACAGCCGGCCGTCCTCCAGCGCCAGGGTGCGGAAGTCATAGACCCACTGGGCGTGGCCGCGGTCCTGCGCCGTGGTCATCATCAGCCAGGTGGTGTCGGACTCGATGTTGACCGCCTCGATGGGGTCCATCTGGATCGCGACTCTCAACATGACATCTTCCCTGGGCCTACCGCGCGTCGCGCTGTTTGAGGCCGGGATGCCCAAAGGCGCCCGGCCGCGCCTTGGCTAATGGGCAGAGGGCGGCGGTCGCGCAACCCTAGTTCAGCTGAAGCCGCACCCGGTCGACCGACATCCGGCGGGTGATCTCCATCGGATCGTCCAGCGTCCGGGCGTGGGACAGGGCCTCGAGAGCGCCCGTCAGGGCGCCCTGCTTCTCGCGCGCAGCGGCCACGTCCAGCCAGGGGCGGTGATCCTCGGGGTCCAGCAGGGCGCGACGCAGGGCCGAGCGTTCGGCGCCCTCGAAATCCTGGGCGCGGATGGCGCGGCTGAACAGCACGTTCTGCATCCGGATCAGGGCCTGCCGCTCGCTGACCGGGGCCATCAGCACGTCCAGCCGGTCGGCGACATGCGGCGTCAGCCCGGCCCGCAGCGCCCGGCGGGTCAATTCCGACGGCAGGACCAGCCGGCCCTGGCTGAACGGGTCGAGCGCCACCGGCCCCTCGGAGGTCTCGACGCGCAGCAGGAAATGGCCGGGGAAGTCGACGCCCTGCGCCTTCACCCCCGCCCGCCGCGCGGCGTCGAGATAGAAGACGCCCAGGGTCACGGACAGGCCCCGCCGGCGCTCGGCGACGTCGATGACGTCGGTGTTGGCGGGGTCGTCGTAATGCAGCAGGTCGCCGTTGAGGCGCAGGTCGGCGCCCATGGTTTCCGCCAGAGCGTCGTCGGGGCTCTCGCCGACGATGCGCTCGGCCAGCCGCGCGGCGGCGTGGTTGGCCAGGGTCCGGACCGGTTCGGGATCGCGCAACGGATAGTCGTGGATGGCGCAGGCGATCGCCGCCTCAAGCAGCGGAAAGGCGTCGTCCTCGGCCTGCCCGGCCTCGGTCAGAATGGCGATCGCGTCGTCGCGGGTCATTGGGCGCCCCTCCCGAAGGCGTCAACGCCGCGACGATGGCGCGGAAATCTCCCGGGAGCCAGCGCCACCATATCGATCCTCAGCATGTGACCGGCCAAGCTGGGTCTTTGACGCAACACCGCCCGGCCCGCCGCCAGCAGGCGATCGAACTGATCCGGGGTCAGGGCGGTCAGGGCCGCCTCCAGCGTCGCCCGGCGCTTGACCTCGACCACGGCCAACGTCCGGCCCCGTCTGGCGAGGATGTCGATCTCTCCCGCCCGGGTCTTCAGCCGGAAGCCGAGGACCTGATACCCCTTGAGCATCAGAAACGCCGCCGCCAGCCATTCCGAACCGTGGCCCGCCCGATGGGCCTTCGATCCCAGCCCGATCCGCCAGTCCCGTTTGACGCGCACCGTCCTCGGCGCCTTCAGCCGGGTCGCGGGCCCGTTACGGGACCTGGGCGGCTTCACCGGCCCTGCATCTCCAGCGCCCGCTTGTAGAGCGGCTTGCGGGGCAGGTTCAGGGCCCGGGACACCTCCGCCGCCGCCTCGCCCGGAGGAAGACGGGTCATGGCCTCGGCCAGGGCCGCATCGGCGTCGGCCTCGGAGGCGACCTCGGCCTCGCCCGGCCCCACGACCACGACGATCTCGCCTTTGGGCGACTGGCAGCGCGGATCGACGGCCAGTTCGGCCAGCGTGCCCCGAACGCACTCCTCGTACAGCTTGGTCAGCTCGCGGGCGACGGCGGCGGGGCGAGGCCCAAGCACGGCGGCCATGTCGGCCAGACTGTCGGCCAGCCGCGGCCCGCTCTCGAAGAAGACCAGCGTCTGGCGCGCGGTCCGCACCTCTTCCAGCATGGTCCGCCGCGCGCCGGATTTGGGCGGCAGGAAGCCGGCGAACAGCACCCGGTCGGCGGGCAGGCCCGCGATGCACAGCGCCGCCAGCAGGCTGGAGGGGCCCGGTACCGGATGGACCGGCAGCCCTTCGGCGATGACGGCGCGGGCGACGACGAAGCCGGGATCGCTGACCAGCGGCGTGCCCGCGTCGGACACCAGGGCCACCACCGCCCCCTCGCGCAGCCGCTCTATGGCCAGTTCGGCGGCGCGGGCCGAGGCGTGGTCGTCGCAGCGCTCCAGCCGGACCTTCAGCCCATAGGCCGACAGCAGCTTGGCCGTCACCCGCGTGTCCTCGGCCAGCACCAGATCGGCGGCGGCCAGCACGTCCAGCGCCCGCAGGGTCATGTCCCGCAGGTTCCCGATCGGCGTCGCCACCAGATAGAGACCCGAGGCCACGGCGCGCGGCGGCGGGGCGGTCGGCGGAAACGGCGAGGGATCAGACATCGGCGGGACCGTGCCAGCCGCGCTCTCGCCGCTCAAGGGCGGTCATACCAGCAGGGCCCGAAGCACGGCGTCCAGAACCGGGCGACCGCGCGGTGTTGCGACGATCCGTCGGCCGCGCCGCGACAGGAAGCCGTCGGTGATCAGCCCAGCCAATGGAGGCGTTTCCGGAGTCAGACCCAGGGCCGCCGGCACATCCAGGTCCGCCCCCTCGACGGTGCGCAGGCCGAGGAGCACCTTCTCCTCCGCCGCCTCTGCTGGCGATTGCGCCGCTCGTTCCGACCATGGCGT
>Ga0233425_10006238_pt1 | contig 17886 bp, 12 predicted proteins | sample Watercolumn_Towu_2_FD_181712 | JGI IMG/M metagenome (GOLD analysis project Ga0233425, IMG submission 181712) | Freshwater microbial communities from Lake Towuti, South Sulawesi, Indonesia - Watercolumn_Towuti2014_140_MG | ecosystem: Environmental > Aquatic > Freshwater > Lake | place... | reverse complement strand
AGATCGCAAACGAGCGCGAGCAGCGCTTGAAGCGGAACGAACTCGCACGGCTATATCACTGGAGACGTACTAACCGCTTGGCGCCACTTAACATCAATAAACGACGTATTTAAAACAGTCGAATTAGAGACGTTGCGGGATAAGGGGCACGCTCCGCTGCCGCACTACATGCTGTATACGGGTCGAGAGCGCGACGCGGAAACGGGGCTGTACGACTACCGGCATCGGTCGCAGGACCATGCTCGCTCACGCGGAGCGGGTGAGAAATGCGGCGACACGCTGCGTATCCCACTCACGATGTCGCTTCAGTTCTCTAATCGCGAAAACGCGAAAGCGCGAAAGGGCACATCACGGGATATTCGCGCCGTCCGGAGCGTCGGGCCGCGCATCTTCCGACTGCCTCTGGTCGGGCGCGATCGGCTCTGGCGCCTGGACGCCCAACAACGTTCGACTCCGCTGGAATCCCTCCGTGGCCACGCGCGGACCCACGGGTTCGTACGCACGGTGGTGCGACAGGGACGGCCCTCGAGGGCCTATGTCGATTGGGCCGCTGTTCCCGTTACTTTCGTTCGTATTTGCCGATCAATTGGCCTTCCGCCAGGATATGCCCTTGGGCTGCCTTCAGAATCGTGGTCTTGTCCGCATCCGCGGTCTTGACGTCCAGCAGCGTATCGAGCGCAAGGATCCGGAAGATGTAGCGGTGCGCGCCGCTGCCGGGCGGCGGCAGCGGCCCCCGATAGCCCGTGTTGTCCCGATCCCACGAATTGCGTCCTTGCCGGGCTCCGGGCAGTTCCCGAGGTTCCGCGTCCCGCGGCAGCCCCTCGGCAATACTGGATGTCGTCGCCGGGATGTTGAAGATGATCCAGTGGACCCAGGGGGTCCCGCTGGGACGCCGGGGGCTGGGGGCATCCGGGTCATCACAGACAATCGCGAAGGACCGAGTCCCGGCGGGCGCACCGGACCACTTCAGTTCCGGCGAGCGGTCGAGGCCTTCGCCCGTGTGCTTCTGGTCGATGAAAGCGCCGTCCGCAAATGGTCCGATGAGCTGCATGGCTGGCTCCTTTGACTGAACGGCGGGTGGTTGGTTCTCGGCGGAATCCGCACCGCCATTCGTGTTCGAAATGGCACGTGACTGGCAGCCCCAAGTCATCAACAGCACGGCGGTCAGGACGCTTGGGGGAAACAGGCGAGGAAGGCAGGCCATGGTGATGGCTCCGGCGGCATTTCCCGCAGAAGAGGCTCTCCAAGAGGCACGCATGAGCTATAGTTTAGGGAATGTTTTGACGCGCGCAAACAACGGCCCCGCACACGCGACCTGTATGGCGGAAACATCGGCTGTGCCCCCGCTGGGCGCCTTGGGAATTCTGGAAACCACGGGCCTGACGCCGGCACTGGTGGCGCTCGATGCGTTGGAAAAAGCCGGTGCCGTGCGCGTTGTTCAGGCGGAAGTCAACGATCTGCTGGGCGTCTGCCTCAAGGTGGTGGGCCCGACCGCAGCGGTGACTGCCGCGCTGGCCGCGGCGCGCGACGTGGCGGAAGCCATGGGGGGGCGGCCGGTGAGCACCGTCATCAACCGTCCGGACGCCGCGGCCTGGAAAGCGATCGAAAGCCCGCCGGAGTTCAATCCGCTGATTCAGCAGGAGGTGGTGTTCTTCCCCTGCGCGGAATTGGTGGGATTGAGCGAGCGGGACAAGGAGACCACTGTGAACGACCCTGCGCAATTCGCTCTCGGATTCATTGAGACTCAAGGATTCACCGCCGTCTTCGAGGCCATCGACAGCGCCTGCAAGGCCGCCAATGTCGAAGTCCTGGGCAAGGAGAAGCTCGGCGGCGGCTACGTCACCGTGATTGTGAAAGGGGATGTTGCGGCCGTCAAAGCGGCCATCGAGGCGGGACGGCAGCGCGTCGATGGGCTGGGCAAGCTGATTGCAGCCCACGTGATCCCGCGCCCCAGCGCCTCGGTGATTTCGCTGTTGCCCAAGAGTTGAGCCTGCGAGGAGCACGCAACCGGGTTGCGCTCAAAACGGCCATGCTCGTCCCAGCGTGTCCCGTTGAATTCGCGCGAGTTGTCCCAGTCCGCTGCGTGCCAGTTTCAGCAGTGCGTGGAGTTCGTCGTCGTCGAACGTGCACTCCTCCCCCGTGCCCTGGATCTCGACGAAACGGCCGCGTCCCGTCATGACGACGTTCATGTCCACGTCCGCTGCGGCATCGTGCTCGTAATCCAGATCCAAGTGGGGCCGGCCCTCGATCAATCCCACGCTGATGGCCGCCACGCTGTCGCGCAGCGGGTGGCGCTGCGGATCGGGCAACTCCGCCCGCACCGACTGGAGGGCGTCGACCAGCGCGATGAAGCCGCCGGTGATGCTGGCGGCGCGTGTTCCTCCATCGGCCTCGAGCACATCGCAGTCCACGGTGATCGCGCGTTCTCCAAGCGCCTCCAGATCACAGACCGCGCGCAAGCTGCGGCCGATCAGACGTTGGATTTCCGTTGTGCGTCCGTCGAGCTTGTTACCCCGCTCGCGCTGTTTGCGCGGTGAGGTGCTTCCCGGCAGCATGTTGTATTCAGCGGTGACCCAGCCCTTGCCTTTTCCGGTCAGCCACGCGGGCACATCGCTCTGGACCGTTGCCGTGCAGAGCACGGTGGTGCGGCCCGCCTGGTAGAGCACACTGCCGGGAGCCGAACGCGTGAATCGGCGGCGGATCTTGACGGGACGTAGGGCGTTCATCGCGAGTTTCTTCCTGGCCGGCGGCTGGACACGCCGGGCCGCGGTACACATCGGGGCTATTGGGGACTCTTGGCGCCGAGCAGCCAGGCGAGTAGCCCTTTCTGCACGTGCATGCGATTGCCGGCTTGCTGGATGACGGCGCTTTGTGCACCGTCCATGACTTCGTCGGTTACTTCCTGGCCGCGCCGGGCGGGCAGGCAATGGAGGAAACAGGCTCTGGCATCGGCGTGCTTCATCAGCCTCTCGTCCACCTGATAACTGGCGAAAGCCTCGGCGCGCTCGGCCTGTTCGGCCTCCTGACCCATGCTGGCCCAGACGTCCGTATAGACGCCCGCCGCGCCGCGCACGGCGGCGACGGGATCGGCGGTCATCTCCAGCCGGAAGTCCGGTGCGGCAGCGCGGAGCTGCGCCACGAATTCCGCATCGAATTGGTACTTGGCCGGCGAGGCGATCGCGAAATGCACGCCGAGCCGCGCGCTGGCTTCCGCCAGGCTGCGCGCGACGTTGTTGGCATCGCCGACATAGGCGAGCTTCAAACCGCGCAGGGTCCCATGATACTCGCGCAGCGTATACATGTCCGCCAGAGCCTGGCAGGGGTGAGCCAGATCGGTCAAGCCGTTGATGATCGGGCACTCGCAATACTTGGCCAGTTCCTCCACGCGCTGGTGGCACTTGGCACGGCAGACCAGCGCGTCGACGTACTGGCCGAGCACCTGGCCGAAATCGGCGGTCGATTCCCGTTCCCCCCAACCGACGTCCTTGCCCAGGAACAGGCTGCCGCCGCCGAGATGCAGGATCGCCGTCTCAAAGCTGACCCGCGTGCGCAACGACGGCTTTTCGAACAGCAGCGCGATCGTCCGGCCGGGCAACAGCGGTTCCCGCAGCCCCAGCGCATGTTTGGACTTCAGATCCTCGGTGACCGAGAAGATCCGGTCGATTTCCTTGGTGGACAAGTCAAAGATCGTCAATACGTGACGCATGGTTTGCGGTCCTCACGACCTGGAGCGGCAATGTGCGACTCAGCTGTTCAGCGTGGCGGGCAATTCCTTGAGTACCTTGGCGAGGATCTCACAGCCTTCGGCGACCTGTTCGTCGGCGAGCGTCATGGCGGGCAACAGGCGAATCACCGTGCCATGCGTGCAGTTGAGCAGCAACCCGCGCTCCATGCAGGCTTGCACGACCGGCGTCCCGTCGATTCCCAGCTCAATCCCGATCATCACTCCCAGGACGCGGACGTCTTGGATCAAGTCGCACTGTCGTTGCAGTTGGCCCAAGTGGTTGCGAAACAGTTCCTCCAGGTGCCGCACGCGGGCGAGCAGTCCCTCGCGTTCAATCATTTCAATGGCGGCAATGCCCGCACTGGCCGCGATCGGATTGCCGCCGAAAGTCGATGCGTGCATGCCGGCCCGCAGGCTGGGGGCGACCTCGGCTCGTGCCACCATGGCTCCGCCGGCAATCCCGCCGCACAGGGCTTTGGCCAGCGTGATCACGTCCGGAGTTACGCCGAAATGCTGATAAGCAAACCAATGTCCGGTGCGGCCGAAGCCGGTCTGGACTTCGTCGAAGATCAACAGCAGTCCCCGTTCATCGGCCAGTCGCCGCAAATCCTGCAGGAACTCGCGCGCCGCCGGGCGAATGCCCCCTTCTCCCTGGATGGGCTCCAGCATGATGGCGCAGGTCTCGGCATCGATGAGTTCCTCGACGGCCGCCGCGTCCCCCCAGGGAGCGTAGACAAAGCCTGCGACCAGCGGTCCCAGCCCTTCGTGGTATTTGGGCTGCGCGGTGGCGGTCAGGGCTCCCAGCGTGCGGCCGTGAAAACCGCCCTCGAATGTCACGATCTTGTAGCGATTCGGTCCCGCGTGCAGGCGGGCCAGCTTGATGGCGGCCTCATTGGCCTCGGCGCCCGAATTGCAGAAGAACGCTTGTCCCCCGAAACTGCGCTCCGACAGTAGGCGTGCCCACTGTCCCTGCAACTCTATGTGCCACGTGTTGGGCACGTGAATCAGTTGCGTGAGCTGTTCCTGCACGGCGCGGACCACCGGTTCCGGACAGTGCCCCAGCAGATTGCAGCCCCAACCAGGGAAGAAATCGAGATAGCGTTTGCCTTCACTATCCCAGACCCAGGAGCCTTCACCACGTACGAGATTCACGGGGTAGCGGCGGTAATTGGCGATGACATATTTCCGGAACAGCGCCACGGTCTCGCTCGAACTGAGATGTTGTTTCACCGCCACTATCCGTCCCCCTTTGCTCCTGAAATAACTGGACCGGCTCCCAACTCGTCATTCGTGACCACGCTGTGCGCTCGACCGGCCGCCACGATCCGCCTCGAAATGGGACACAGTGCCATGGCCGCACGTTCGCGGTCGCACGTCGATCAGTTGCTTTCATCCTGGACAATCTGCGTGCCGACGCCGGTTGTGGTGTAGATCTCCAGCAACAACGAATGCCGCAACCGGCCGTCGATGATGTGGATCTTGCGCACTCCTTGGCTTAACGTGTTGAGGCACGCCTCGACTTTCGGAATCATGCCGGCCTCGATGGCTCCTTCGGCGATCAAGCGCCGCGCCTGGGAAGCGGAGAGGCTGTGAATGAGCGTTTCGGGATCGTCTTTGCGAGCCCGCACGCCATTCACGTCGCTCATGAAAATCAGCTTCTCCGCGCCCAATGCCGTCGCCACCGCGGTGGCCGCCGTGTCGGCGTTCACGTTCAATTTCTGTCCGGCAGCGTCGAGGCACAGGGACGGAATGACCGGGACCTGCCCGGCATAGCAGAGATTCTCGATGACAGTGCGGTCGACGCGCGTCACGTCCCCGACGAAGCCGAGGTCGAGCGGTTGTCCGTTGGGGCCGTTGAGTTGCAGTTTTTCTCCGAACAGTACGTTCGTCGTGCGGAAGTTCAGATTCATCGCGCGGCCGCCGAACTCCTCGATCTGGGCGGCCAGGCGTTCATTCGTTTCGTAGGCCAGCACGCGTTCGACGATGGCCAGCGTGTCGGCGTCGGTGTAGCGGCGCCCTTGCAGGAATCGGGCCGTGATGCCCGCGGCTTCCATCGCGCGATTGATGGCTTTGCCCCCGCCGTGCACGACCACGGGGCGCATGCCGACCGTTTCCATGAACACGATGTCGATCAGCACGTGCCGGAGTGCCGCCTCGTCGTCCATGAAACTGCCGCCCAGCTTGATGACCGTCACCTTGTCGCGGAATCGGCGGATCCAGCCCAGGGCTTCGATCAGCGTGTCGGCTTTGGCAATCGCGTCATGCGGGACCATGAGTTATCCACCGGGGAGGCACAAGACGCTCCGCCGACCGGCGCCATGCTCAAATCCCGATACGCTTTGCGTGACGGGCAGGTCGCCGGGGACGGAAAAACCGCACATTTTATGGCGGTGTTGCAGCTGATGTCAATTGCGAACCGCGGCAAAATCGCCCCGCCCGCCAGGCGATTTCCGGTTGACCCGCAGGGCGGCGATTCATTACATTGCCAGATTCTCGTTGTGCCGCAAGCTGCTGCTGGGCAGCGTCTTGCGGAAGTCGTCGTAACTCAGGCAAACAGGAGCCTCGAACCGAAGGCCCGCCCCGCCCGCGATTCCAACCGTTCTCGTTGCGACGAACGGCATCCGACTGCCGTCGGTTGCCTGGCACGGGAACTCTCGGAGGCGTGCGGATACAGGCCTGTGACAGGGCGCAGCCGACGGATACACGGACCGCACGATTCGCGGTGCTCAACGGCGGCGATGGCTGTCATGGCTGAGGCTCCTCAGCAGATGGGAGAGATGGGACTTGTCGACTTCATTAGTGACGGAATTGATCGAGGCCGGCGTACACTTCGGCCACCGCGCGAGCCGCTGGAACCCCAAGATGGCGGCGTATATCTACGCGCGCAAGAACCTGATCCACATCATCGATATCCGCGAGACGGTGCGCGGGTTGTTGCGGGCGCAGAAGTACCTGTCGCAGGTCGTCGCCGGCGGCAGTCTGGTCCTGTTCGTGGGAACGAAGCGACAAGCGAGCGCTACCATTGAGCGCGAGGGCTTGCGTGCCGGCATGCCGTTCGTGAATGAACGCTGGCTGGGCGGCACGCTCACCAATTTCCGCACGATCCGCAGCCGGTTGGGCCGACTGGAGGAACTCGAAGCCCTGCGATCAGGGCCCGAACTGGCCTCCTATTCCAAGAAGATGCAGTCCGCGTTGAATCGCGAGTACCGCAAGATGTATCGCAACCTGAACGGACTGCGCACCATGAACCGGCTGCCCGAGTGTCTCGTGGTCGTGGACCCGAACAAGGAAAAGAATGCGGTGCGCGAGGCGCGCAAGCTGGGGATTACCACCATCGCGCTGATCGATACTGACTGCGATCCGGATCACGTGGACCTGCCGATTCCGGGGAACGATGACGGCATTCGATCCATCGAGGTCATCATCCAGAATCTGGCTTCTTCTGTCGCCGCTTCCCGCGCTACCGCGGTTGCCGCCACGAAGGGCAACGGCGAGGCTGCCCGGGAACTCGCCGGCGCTTCCGGGGTCGTGGACAAAGGGGACAATTGATCGGCATTCACTGCGAAGGAGATTGGCATTATGGCGGAAATCTCGGTTGCGACAGTCAAGCAACTGCGCGAGGAAACGGGCCTGCCCTTGATGGACTGCAAGAAGGCCCTCACGGAATCCAACGGCGACAAAGACGCGGCCGTCCGCTGGCTCCGCGAACGCGGCGCCAAAGTCATGGGCGGACGGATGAATCGCGAGACGTCCTTCGGCCGGTTCGGCCTGTTCTGCGGGCTGAACCAGGCCGCCGGAGCCATGGTGGAACTGAAGTGCGAAAGCGATCCGGTCGCCAAGAACGACGAGTTCGTGCAATTGGCCAACGATCTGGCCAGGCAGTTGGCTACGGGCCCAGGCGCGGCGACCGCCGAAGAACTGCTCGCGCAACTGTCCCCCGGCAAATCCGGCAAGACACTGCTGGAGCAGCGCGACGAGCTGATGAATCGTATCCGCGAGGTGTTTCACGTCGGCCGCTTCATCCGCCTGGAAGGCCCCTGCGCCGGCTACAGCCATAATTCGGGCACGATCTCGGGCGTGCTGTTGTCCGCGACCGGCGGTACCGAGGAGGCCGCCAAGGATGTGTGCATGCACGTCGCGGCCATGCGCCCCCTCGCCCTCAACCGGTCCGAACTGCCCGTGGAGGAGGTCGAACGAGAACGAGCCATCCTGCGCGAGCAGGCGCTCAAGGAAGGCAAGCCGGCCAATATCGTGGACAAGATGGTCGAAGGCCGCTTGCAGAACTTCTTCTCCGAAAAGGTGCTGCTGGACCAGGCCTTTGTGAAGGAACAGAAGTTGACCGTCGGCGCCTATGCGAAACAGCACGGCCTGACAGTCAACAAGTATGTGCATTGGGAACTGGGCCGCGCGTAGCAAACCACGCGGGGCGCGGAATCGTCACGCAAGGACAATGCCGCGCCCCGGTTTGTTTCGTTTCGTCAATTGTCTTTTCCGACCGGGAACGAAGGAAGTGCCATGAACGCGACAGCCCCGGGAACGAAGTCCGTCCCTTTCCGCCGAGTGATTCTCAAGCTATCGGGTGAGAGCTTCACGCACGGCGGTGAGCGCGGTATCTGCATGGACAAAGTCGTGCACATCGCGCGGGAAGTCCAGCAGGCCCACGAGCTGGGATGCGAGATGGCGGTGATGATCGGCGGAGGCAACATTCTGCGCGGGTCCCAATTCAAGAGCAGCAACTCCGCGATTCAGGAGGCAACCGCCCATTACATGGGCATGCTCGCCACAGTCATCAACGGGCTCGCCGTACAAGACGCCTTGGAGTCCCTGGGCTGCCAGACACGGCTCATGACGGCGATTCGCATGGATGGTGTGGCCGAACCGTACATCCGGCGCCGCGCGCGACGCCATCTGGAAAAAGGGCGCATCGTGCTGTTGGCTGCGGGAACGGGAGGGCCATTCGTCACGACGGATACCGCGGCGGCCTTGCGAGCGCTCGAACTCGAAGCCCGCGCCGTATTGAAGGCCACCCGCGTTGATGGCGTCTACAGCGATGACCCGGAGAAGAACCCGCACGCGGTCCTCTATCGGGAACTGCACTACAATTCCGTGCTCGAACATCAGCTGCGCGTGATGGACCATTCGGCCATTACCCATTGCATGGAACACGACGTTCCCATACTGGTATTCAACTACCGGGTGGCCGGCAACATCCAACGCGCAATCCGCGGCGAACGCGTCGGCACCATCATCGGCGGCTCCTTCAGCGACGAACCGCTGTGTGCCTGAACGCGGCAGCCCATCGCGTGCAACATGTTCGGATCATTCACCACAGAGGCACTGGGCGGTAGGACCGCCAGCCAAATCGGTGCTGCCGCACCGGGCGAATAACCCGCTCCCGTTGGTCGCTGAACTTGCGCGAAAGAACAACGTTCCGACGATTAGTGCCACCGAGGGTGAGGAACGGGCTGCCAATGGTCTCTGGTATCGCTGGATGTGAGACCGTATCATGGGACCGGGCGGGAACGTTCTCCGCCGCTGGTGCTCGCTGGGATTCGCCGAGGTCTTGCCATGTCCGCTGAAGATGTCCTCCTGGATGCCGAAGACCGCATGGACAAGGCCATCGCGGTCCTCAAGCAGAGTCTCGCGGGAATTCGCACGGGCCGCGCCAACCCCGGCCTCGTGGATTCGCTGCGTGTCGAAGCCTACGGCTCGCTGACTCCCATCAAGCAACTGGCGTCCGTCGGCGCGCCCGAACCGACGCAGATCGTCATCCGCCCCTACGACCCGGGAACCATCAAAGACATCGAGAAGGCGATCATCGCCAGCGATCTGGGTTTCAATCCCCAGAGCGACGGCCGGCTCATCCGCATCAACATCCCGTCGCTTTCCGGAGAAGTCCGCCGCAAATTGGTTACCCGGATCAAGGAACTCGCGGAGGAGGCCAAGATCGCCCTGCGCAACGTGCGCCGCGACGCCAATAAGGCAATCGACCAGGAAGAGAAGAACAAGACGATCAGCGAAGACGAACGCGACTCCACCAAGGACGAAATCCAGGAACTCATCAAGAAATACGAGTCGCGCGTCAACGACATGGCCAAGACGCGTGAGACCGAAGTCATGGAAGACTGATGCGCGTGTCTTTGCGCCGCACACCTGCGCGAAGATACATGCACCGCTGGCGACGCTAGCGGCGCTCGGTCCGTTGCGGTGTCAGTTCTCTTGACCCGCGACTGTCCCCGCATCTATACTCCCGCACCCGTTGTGCGGATGCTTAGCATCCGGCGCATCCCGACCCAATTCCCCGCATTCGGTTTACGGAGAAGCCGCAATGACAGGCAAGGAAGCTGTGCGATCGAACGCCCGTAGAACGAACTGGAAGTATTTCTCTGCGCTGGGAACCGTCGCGGCCGCGGTCAGCCTGTGTGTTGCGGCCCGCTTCGTGTGGGGGCCGGCAACCGCTGGCGCGCAGACGGCCAAGAGTCGAGTGCAACAGGCCAGCGCGACGACAGCTCCCGTGACAACGGTGCCCAAACCGGTCGCGGCGAGCGGTGGCGCGCCGACTACGGCAGCGGCTCCGGCCAGCCAGGCACCGGGCGTTGTCGCCAATGTCAACGGCCAGCAGATCACACGCGACGATCTGGCGCGGGAGTGCCTCGCGCGCTACGGCAAGGACATGCTCGAAAGCATGGTCAACAAGCACTTGATCTGGCAGGCTTGCCAGAAACGAAACATCACCATCACGCAGCAGGACGTGGAGAACGAAATCAACGGGATGGCGCAAAAGTTCGGCCTCTCGACAGACCGCTGGCTGGCCATGTTGGAGCAGGAACGCGACATCTCCCCGGATCAGTATCGCCGTGAGATCATCTGGCCCACGTTGGCATTGCGCCGGCTGGCCACCGATCAGATTCGTGTCGGCGAAGATGAGCTGAAGGTCGCCTTTGAATCGGAGTACGGTCCCAAAGTCAAGGTGCGGATGATTGCCGTGTCAAGCCGCCAGAAAGCAGACGAGATCTACCAGAAGGCCACGGCGAATCCCGATAGTTTTGGTGACCTCGCCAAACAGTATTCCGAAGACGCCAACAGCGCGAGCGCTCGCGGTCTCGTGCCGCCGATCAGTCGCCATTTCGGCCCGAAGGAAGTCGAAAACGCGGCCTTTGCGCTCAAGGAAGGTCAGATCTCTCCGGTGGTGGCGGTCGCCAACCAGTACCTGATCTTCCGATGCGAAAAGCACCTGCCGGAATCCTACATTTCCAGCCAGCAACTCCCCCAGATCCGAGCGCAATTGGAGGACCGGATTCGCGACCAGAAGCTGCGCGCGGCGGCGGCGGATCTCTTCCAGAAACTGCAGCAGGAAGCGCAAGTCGTCAATGTGATGAACAATCCGCAACTGCAGGCCAAGTCGCCCGGCGTCGCGGCCACGATCAACGGCCAGGCAATTACGCTGAAACAGGTCGCGGATGAGTGCGTGCTGCGGCATGGCAAGGAGATCGTGGACGGCGAAATCAACCGCCTCGTGCTTCAGCAGGAATTGACCAAACGCGGCAAGACCGTGGCACAGCCGGACATCGATGCCGAAATTGTGCGCGCCGCGGATGCGTACGGCTACATCAAACCTGACGGTACGCCCGATGTTGCGGAGTGGTTGAAAGCGGTCACCCAGACCGACAACGTGACCGTCGAACTGTACGTCCGCGACGCAGTCTGGCCCAGCGTGGCCCTGAAACAGCTCGTCGGCGATACGATCCAAGTCACCAAGGAGGATCTGGAAAAGGGGTTTGCCGCCAACTACGGCGAACGCGTCGAGATCCTCGCGATCGTCGTGGGTAACCAGCGCCAAGCCAACACCGTCTGGGAGATGGCGCGGAACAACCCCACCGACCAGTTCTTCGGCGAATTGGCCAGCCAGTATTCGGTGGAACCCGTCTCACGCGGCAATTTCGGGAAGGTACCGCCCATTCGGCGCTACGGCGGTCAGCCGCTGATCGAGGAAGAAGCGTTCCGCCTGAAGGCCGGCGAACTGTCGGGTATCATTTCCGTTGGGGACAAGTACATCATCGTCAAGTGCCTCGGCCGCACGGAACCCGTCGTGCAGGACATGGCCGCCGTCGAACCTGAACTGCGCAAGGATCTTCACGAGAAGAAACTGCGGGTGGCCATGGCCCAGGAATTCGATCGGCTCAAGGAATCGGCGCGCATCGACAACTTCCTGAGCGGCAGTTCCACGACGGGCAGTCGCGCGGCCAGCGTACCGACCAGCGCGGCAGGCGCCGCCACCGTGCCCTCTCCACTCGCTCCGACACGCCGCTGAACCAGAGACGGTGCGACCCGCTGAATGATCCGCCACAGTTGGCAGAGTGGTGTGTCGCTCGACTCTCCGAGTCGAGAGGTTTACCGATAGGTTCACGACTCGGAGAGTCGTGCGACTGAAAGCCGCCTCGCGTTTCCCGATCGGCGCGGGTAATGCCCGGCCAGTTCGGCATCCCCGCTGGTTGATGCAGCGTTGTATTGCGCGAAACGATTGAGTGGTGCATTGAGAACCGTGGCGTCGGGCCTTTCGATGGGCTGCCGATGCGACACAGACTGTCCTCCTGCAACGGCGCTGCCGAAGACGGCTGCGTTATTCCTTGCACGCCTCCCCCGTCCCTGTGACGTCGCGAAGTGCCTCCACAATTGCTAGATGCACCGCAAAGACCCGGTCCGGTGAGCAGCCCTTCTCAACGAGGTAGCTCAAAAGCAGCTCGACTGGGTCGGGCTCGCCTTCATCAGTTGCTTCTTCGTTGTCACCGATCACTTGAAGACTATTCCGGTTGGAACGGGCGGTGTGAGATGCGCGTCGGGAGATTGTCCCGGAGGGAGAATCTGGCATTCACCACGTGAGCAGCTACCGGGCCTGGTCAGCGTTCTGGAATCGCGTGTTGTAGCGTTCGTGCAGCTCGACACTCCGCGCACTGACCGGTCCCTGATGTGGGACCGGTTCGACCGTCGTGCCGTGCTGCGTGTAGAAGTCCATGTCCTTGCACCAACCCACGACGTGCAGCACGAAGCGACGCGTCCAACCGGACGGGCACGCAGGAGCCTGCGCGAACTCGAAGCTCACTTCCTCCCCCGGGCCAAAGATGGCCAAGGCGTTGTCGGACTCGCGCACCAATTCCTCCGCCGGTCCGAACCGCGTGTAACACCCGGCCGGATCACGTGTGCTGGCAAAGGGCAAACGCTGGCCGTAGTCAAAATCCGGCCGCTGCTGGTCGCGCGTGATCCGCGGTATGAAACCACCCTCACGGACCTCGGCGGCGCAGAGTCTCAACTCGTGCCGCTGCACTGCCGGACACTGCTCCACCCGAACGACAGCCAAACGATCCCAGTACAACTCGAGATTCGTCGTGATCCGCAGGAGTCGCGTGCCCGCGGGTAACTCTCGCAGCGGCAACGAGAATCCGCGCGGCATCCCGCCCGGATACCCGAATTCCCGGCACACGACCTGCCATTGCCCGTCCGCGCCGCAGGCCTCGAGTGTCGGTGCCGCGAACTTCTCCTGCGCCTGCCAGGCAGCGAATACGGTTTGTGAGTAGGGGAACTCCACCCAGCCCTCACCCAGGAGCACCAGATCGTTGCCTGCTAGGGGAGCGCTGAATTCCAACGTGAGCACATGATTTCGTGCCAACCGGCCGACGAAACGCTCATCGACGGCACCCACCGGGGCGGCACGCTGATCCGCGAGTGTCACCAGCGACGTCACGTCCTGACCACGGTCATTTGTGGCGCGAATCGGCAGCTGCAATTCCCGGTAATAGAAGGGCTGCCCAGTGGGCTGCGGTCCGTTGATCGCCAGGCGTTCGTCGAGCGCCATCTGCCAACCCGGCGGGACATCGAACGCCTCCAGTCGGGTGTGGTCCAGATAGGTCAGCTCCTGCATGGGCTCCGTGAGTTTGAGTTCGTAGCGGCCGCCACGTTCCCGCAGGCTGTGCTCCGGCAACAGGAAGCTCTCCGTCGGATCGGCCGGTGCGTATTGGCCGGGAGCGGTCAAATAACCCAGGCCGCCGACGGCCAGCAAGTCCGTGACGAATGCGTACTCCCGGCCGTTCCAGGCGAACAACACCGGGCAGGACGACGGCATCCGGTCGGATTCGACAATCCGGTGGGGCCCGGCCGCGAGGTTCATCTCGACCTGCCCCACTCCATCTGGCCACTGAATGGAAAGGAAGTCAGCTTCCTTGGCCGACCCGAGACCCGCCACGATCGGCTGCAGGTTTTGTCCCGGTCCCGAGTCGTTTCCCAACGGTTCAACTACCGTCCACCGCGCGCCGACCCGGAATTCGCAGCGTGCCCCGATCCCCGACATGTTACTGCGACACCGGGCACCACCGGTGTGTTCATTGGCCAACGTGACCGCGACGAACGGAGAACGATCGGCTGCCGGATGCCAGATCACCGGACCTCGGTCGGCCGGCAGGCCGACAACGGCGGGACCTCGACTAGCATCCAACACGGCGAGTGTCCAGGCCGCGAGCGGCACATCGCCGGAAGCTCCTAATGCCGGGCCAGCAACAGCATTCAATCGTGTCGTTTGCCAGCCACCTCGGCCCCCTACCAGTTCCAACTGTCCGTCGCCGTTCACGTCGGCCAACGCCAGCTGCGCCGGCAGTTTATCGGTTGCGGCTTGGGCATCCAGGACCTTGCCCTGCCACGTCCCGCCGGCATCGCGTGCCCAGCGCACCAGGCCTTCCTGGGTCAGCGCAAAGATCTCCGCTCGGCCATCCGCGTCGGTGTCGCCGGCGGCAGCAGCGGCAACGTCTGTCTTCGCCAAGGCGTCGAGAGCGGTAGACGGTTCGTATTTCCATTCAAGGTCGTTGCGATAGACTTCGTGTGGCGGGGACTTCTTGAGCACCACAAGATCCAGATCCAGGTCCGCATCGAGATCCACCACAATCGCTGCCTTGGACGGCGCACCGTTACCGCCGACCTTGGCGGTCTCGGTGATGGACTGGAACGTGCCCTGGCCGTCGCGATTGTTGTTGAGTAACTCGTTTGGGGCGTCCTCATTCACCAGAAACAGATCCAAGTCGCCGTCGTGGTCCGCGTCGAACGCGGCGGCGTCGACCGTCACGTGATCGCCGCCCGCGGTATTGGTGGCCTGCGTTACGTCCTCCCAGCGTCCCTTTTCGACCTGGCGCCACATTTGATTCGGCCCGCGCCGGCAGAGGTATGCGTCCACGAGTCCATCGTTGTTGAAGTCTCCCCACACGGCGGCCATTACGTTCACGACCTGCGCCAAAGCATGTTCCGTGTCGAGCTTGAACGTCCCGTCCGATTGTTGCCACAGTAGGGCTCCGGCCTGTCCGGCTTCCGTCTTGCGTGCGCTCGTCAGGAACAGATCAACGCGCGTGTCACCATCGAGATCGCAGGCCGTGATTGTGGGAACCGCCGCGGCGTCGCCGCTCGCGCGCAGGGCCTCAGCTGCCGCGACGGCTTGCGGTTCGGCAAACGCCGGACCCGCGGCCGCCACGTCGGCGGGATGTCCCAACGTAATGGCCATGGCTTTTGGCCCCATACGCGTGTACTTCAGCTCCCACGCCTTGGCGGTGGGGCTGTTCCGCAACGCGCTGACGCGCTTGAGACTCTCTGCCGTGGGTTTGCGTGCCAACCGCTCCAGCTCAAACTGCCGATAACAGGCGGTGTAGAAAAGCGGATCCAACGCGATCGCCTTTTGGTACCATTCGAGTGCCTTCTCTTTCGATTCGGCTTCATAACAATAGCCGAGCAAGAAGATCGCGTAGGGATCCGTGGGGTCCGCTTGATGGACCTTCTGCAGGAACGGCAGCGCCTCCGGGCTGCGGCCAGCGTGGTGCAGGATCAGTCCCAGGCAGTAATTCGCCTGCAAGTTGTCAGGCTGCGCCTTGAGGACTTCCGCCAATATCGGTTCCGCGCGCTTGCCTGCCTGGTCTTCGTTCAACAGCGCAATGGCGAGATTGACTTGGACCTCGACGCATTGCGGATGCTGTTTCGCCAACTCGCTGAACAACTCCACCGCGTCGTGGTAGCGGAATTGCCCCATGAGCGCGACGCCGCGATTGTTCGCGGCAATCAACTCCGGCGTCGGCTCGAAATTGGCCGGGGCTGCTGGTTCTGCCGGCGCTGGCGTCGCCGGTAGCTGCTCAGCATTCTGGCCAACGGGAGGAACATCGGGCGCGGGCGTGCAGCCCGACACGAGCGCACTTGCGCACACTACGCAGCACAACGACCACCATAAGAACCGCGAACCGAGCGGTGCATGCGACTCGTTCATGGACAACCTTCTTGATAGGTGAAATGAGGGCCACGCTCAGCCCGAGTGGGACTTGCGGGAATGAGCCACCAATCAATGGGCATTCTAACTAATCGCAAGTGCAGGGAAAGCACTGTGTTTCGGGATCCTGTCAGCGTTCGCGGGTCGGTGAAGAGACGGGGATTGGCCCATTTCTTCCGTCAATGATCGGCGCGGACGGCAAACCGTCAACGCCGAAGAATGTGCCAATCCCGCACCGACGCATCAACGCTGACCCGAATCCTTGACCGGTCGGCGCTCGTTTCACTAGACTCATGGTCCTGCTGCCAATCGCCGCTCCAGCCACTCTCCGATTGTCGAGGTCACGAAATGCGGACCAGCCGGCGGTTCTCCTCTGTGCCGTTTGTATTGGTGTTCTGGTGGGCAGCGATTCTCGCCAATGCGGCTGACGAACCGGCAAGCGGTGAACAGATCTACCAGCGTCTCTGCGCGAAATGTCACGGCAAGCAGGGGGAAGGTGTCAAGGAGCATTACCCGGAACCGCTCCGCGGTCAACGCCCCTTCGAGGAACTGGTCAAGATCATCAGCGACACCATGCCCGAAGACGACCCCGGCTCCTGTGCGGGTGACGATGCGCGGAAGGTCGCGGAGTACATCGTCGCCGCGTTCTATTCCCGGGCGGAACCGGAGGAGACCCCGCGCATCGCGCCGGCGCGGCTGACCGTTCGCCAATACGCGCATGCCGTGGCCGATCTGCTGGGCACCTATCTCGGACCAGGATCGCTCGACGACCGGCGCGGACTGCAGGGACGCTACTTCAACGACAAAGGACTCCGCGGTGACAAGCTCGCGCTGGAACGGGTCGATGGGCAGGTTGATTTCAACTTCGCGGACCAGAGCCCTCTTCCGGACAAGATCGACAGCAAGGAATTCGCGATTCAATGGCAAGGGAGTGTGATTGCCGAAGAGACCGGTGACTACGAGTTCATTGTCAAGACGGACAACGGCGCGCGATTGTGGGTCAATGACCACGAGAAGCCCCTGATCGATGCGTGGGTGAAGTCCGGAGATGAATCGGAGTTCCGCGGTTCCATCCGCCTGCTCGGCGGGCGCGGCTATCACCTGCGGCTCGACTACTTCAAGTCCCAGGACAAGACGGCTTCCATTACGCTGCAATGGCAGCCGCCGCGTCGTGCTCGGCAAACCATCGCCCAGCGCAACCTGTCCCCTGCGAGATCGCCGCTGAGCTTCGTACTCAGAACGCCATTCCCACCGGATGACAGCAGCCACGGATACGAACGCGGCATATCGGTTTCCAGGGAGTGGGAAGAGGCCCAAATGCGTGCTGCCCTGGAGGTCACGCGTTTCGTTGTTGAGAACGCCGACCACCTGGTGGGGACAAAGGAAGATGCCGCGGATCGAGGATCACGCTGCCGGGAGTTCGGCCAACGTTTTGTCGAGCGCGCGTTTCGCCGGCCGCTGAACGCGGAACAGCGCGCGTTCTACGTTGATTGCCACTTTGACCAACTGCCCCCGTCCGCTGCCTTGCGGGACGTGATCCTGCTGGCGCTGATGTCGCCGAAGTTCCTCTACGCTGAACTCGACGACGGATCGCTGGACGACTACGACGTGGCCACGCGGCTGGCGTTCGGGCTTTGGGATTCCCTTCCCGATGCGCAGCTGATCGAAGCCGCCGCGCAAGGGAAGCTGCGCACGCGGGAGGAGTTGGCCGGCCAGGCACAACGGATGCTGGCCGATGCACGCACGAAGTCCAAGCTGCGCGAGTTTCTGCACAAATGGCTGCAGGTGGAACGCGTGGTTGATATCTCGAAAGACAAGGAGTTATTCCCCGACTTCGATCCGCTGCTGGTCTCGGATCTGCAGACGTCATTGGATC
>Ga0233425_10006236_pt1 | contig 17887 bp, 13 predicted proteins | sample Watercolumn_Towu_2_FD_181712 | JGI IMG/M metagenome (GOLD analysis project Ga0233425, IMG submission 181712) | Freshwater microbial communities from Lake Towuti, South Sulawesi, Indonesia - Watercolumn_Towuti2014_140_MG | ecosystem: Environmental > Aquatic > Freshwater > Lake | place... | reverse complement strand
TCTTCTGGTCTGAAGAGGACCATGTCTCATTTTCAAGGAAAATGTGGCCTCTGACTTCAGTGCTGGAGAACGTTTTAGATAAGCATTAATAAATTCTACCGAAGTTGCCTCGGAAGAGGATAAAATATTTATGCACTAACAGAGTCAGTTGCCCAATGATTTAATTCGCTCAATCCAGGAAATTATATAATGTTCTTGAGCATCTAGAAATTAAAAGAAGTTTTTTCTTCATGAAAACGCTTGGATTAAAATAAAGCATATATAAAAGGGGCTATAGCAGATCCCTCAGTTAGAATCATCAAGACTCCCATAAGCAATAATGTAAACGCGATAGGCAAGAGCCAATACTTTTTTCTGATTTTTAAGAATTCCCAAAATTCTGACAAGATGGATAGTTTACTCATCTTAACCTCCCAAGTTAAAACATCTTTTCGTACTGTGACTTTGAAAGATTTTTTTTATTCTTTTTCTGCCAATAGGTTTGTGCATCTTGATCTGGTTTTTTTTGTAACGGATCTTTACCTAGCAATCTTAAGAGAAATCCTGTTGGAGTAATAATTAAATAATATAAAAGAGCTAAAAGTAGATGACTTGACACAAAGCCGAGAGCAAAGGCCAGAGTCATCCACCCCCTATAGAAAGGTTTTAATGACCGTGGCCAAGACCATCCCAGAATAAGGAGTGTCAAACCAAACAGTAAGGGAATTAAAGATACATTACCATGTTTCCAAAAAAGTATTCCTTCCAAAATACAGAGGACAATAAAAAGAGTGAGGGCAAATTTGCGAAGTTCTTTTTCATTAACTTTAGCTAGATTTTCCAGAGTCCACATTGATCGACCTAATCCAATTCGAATTTCTTTAGCCAGTCGCCATCTTCTATTAAAGGTTTCTGTTCCCGCTTATCGAGAAGAAAATTCTCCATGATTAAATAGTCCATCTCGGTCCGCATAAAGCAGGTATAAGCGTCTAAAGGGGAGCAAACAATGGGTTCCCCCCTAACATTAAATGATGTATTTACTATCAAGGGGCAGCCTGTTAGGTCATAAAAAGCATTAATCACTTTATAATACAATGGATTGGTTTCTCGATGAACAGTCTGAAGTCGAGCAGAATAGTCAATATGGGTGATTGCGGGAACGTCGGAGCGGACAATATTCAATTTTTCAATTCCCCAAAGCTTTTGTTCCGAATCGGTTAATGGCCTCCGTTTATCAGATCGGACATAGGCGACAATGAGCATATAAGGACTATTTTGATTTATTTCAAAAAAATCTGATGCATGCTCGGCTAAAACTGAAGGAGCGAAAGGACGAAAGCTTTCTCGAAATTTGATTTTTAAATTCATAATGGATTGCATTTTTGGCGAACGGGGGTCTCCGAGGATACTCCTAGATCCCAACGCTCTGGGCCCAAATTCGCATCTTCCCTGGAACCATCCGATAACGTTTTCTTGAGCGATAAGGTCGGCTACCTTATGAGGAATTTTCTCGAGAGAGAGAATCTGGTAAGGGATATCATGATTCTGAAGAAATTCTTGGATCTGTTGGGAAGTATAGGAAGGACCCAAAAAGGAACCTTGCTGGGCATCCTGTTCTCCGTTTACTTTCCTTTCATTACCTAAATATTGGTGCCATCCAATTAGGGCTGCGCCTAAAGCTCCTCCAGCGTCGCCGGAGGCGGGCTGAACCCAAATCTTTTTAAAAGGACCTTCACGGAGAATACGTCCATTACTTACACAATTGAGAGCTACACCTCCGGCGAGACATAAATATTGTTCATTAGTAATCCGATGAATATGGCGGATTGTACGAAGCACAACCTCTTCGGTGACATTTTGGACAGAACGCGCCAGATCCATTTCCTTTTGAGTCAATTTAGATTCTGGCTTTCGGGGGGGGCCGCCGAAAAGATCATGAAATTTTTTGCTTGTCATTGTCAATCCTACACAATAATTAAAGTACTTCATGTTTAATCGGTAGGACCCATCATCTTTTAGATCAATAAGTTCTTTCATGATGATATCGACATATTTGGGCTCACCGTAAGGAGCCAAGCCCATTACCTTATACTCACCAGAATTTACTTTAAACCCGGTATAGTAAGTAAAAGCAGAATACAAAAGTCCAAGAGAATGGGGGAAAAAAATTTCCGAATCTATTTCCAGAGTATGATCATACCCAATCCCAAAGCTGGTGGTTGTCCATTCCCCCACTCCATCCATGGTTAAAAAGGCAGCATTTTTGAATGGAGAAGGAAAAAATGCACTGGCCGCATGAGATTCGTGATGTTCCGGAAAGATAATCTTACCTTGATAACCGAGCTCCCTTTTAATTATGTCAGGGATCCAGAGTTTTTGTTTTATCCAGACCGGCATCGCTTTCCAGAATGACTTAATACCTACAGGGGCATATGCCAGGTAAGTCTCTAGCAATCTTTCAAATTTAATAAAAGGTTTATCATAAAAACAAATAAGATCTATGTCGGAAACTATTAAATTTGAAGATTCAAGGCAATATCTTATGGCTTGATAAGGGAATCTATAATCATGTTTCTGACGTGAAAATCGTTCTTCTTGCACGGCAACTAAAATTTCCCCATCTTTGATGAGACAAGCCGCACTGTCATGATAAAAAGCGGATATACCCAGAATAACCATTGGTTTTCACTCGCGTCCGGTAAAAAAACAATAAAAAGGCTTGAAATCCCGCTTTCAAATATTAAAAAGGGTTTGAGCATGCCATAAACAAGAAAGGAGATTCATGTCATGGCCCATTATAACACTATCGTTTCACAATTGTTAAAAATCGTCCCGAGACATGAATTGGAACCATGCGCTCGATCCTTATTCGTTGCGGTTTGATCGCAAGCCATCGAGAAGTCCATTCTTCTTGACATACACTGCAATCCGCTTCGCAAACTCCATGGATGGATGAAAAAAATCTCCATTCGTCATTTGCGCCCACGAGATACTGTGAGAATTGATGGACTCCTCCAACAAATCTTTCAAGTCATAATGCCTGATATCCAGCTCTTGTAAGATTGACAGAATCTGCTGATGCTGTTCCTTATATCTTTTAGGCCAGTCTGAATATTTCTTAATGATAGGATAGACAATCACCTGCAGGTCAAAGCGATCGGAAATCCCAAGCTGCTTAAGATTGGTAAGATAGCCTTTCATATCATCAACCAAACCGCTACGACCGTAAAGTTTCGCTTTCGCCGAAAGCATCAGTCGGTAGGTGATGGAATTTTTATACAACCATGGACTATACTCTCCACGCCCAAGATAGGGAGTCACAAAAACCGTCTTTCCATCATCTTCTTTAAAGATTACCGGAGTGCCATCGAAATCATTAAGGCAGAATTCCAGAACGATACGATCCGGCTTGATCGGTCGCGTATACCTCGAAAAATAGGTAACCTCCTGAAACGTACTATATCCGGAGACTCCCGAATTCCAGAATTCGATATTTCCATCGGATATTTTCTTTAACGCATCCATGGTATAGCCAATATCGGATATGGAGTCCCCCATGAACAACAGTCTGCGGACGCCTGGCGTTCTGTTGGCCGAAAAATCATTTCTCTTGGTTCCGAATTCCGTATAGGTATAGCCTGCTCCCATCTTAGGAATATATCCCAATACATCATCATGTCTGTATTTGGAATCCTTTCCAGAAGAAAAATTAAAATGATTCGGATTCCCTGTATTCAACACGACGGAAAAAGGCCTCAAGATAAGCTCAAACAGGATGATCGTCAGGCCGACAGACATGGATACAAGCAAGAACCCCAAAGCACTCTTACGTGAAAACATTGAGAAAATATTTGATAATAATCTGAATTTAACGACACCATAAACAATGACAAGCAAAACAAGTTGAAAAAATGTGTGGCCGATCTTATCAGAAAGATTGGTATTCAAAACGCCAAGACCTGCACTCCAGTCACCCTCCCAAACGATAACCCGATACAGAATCTTGGCAGACGCGGCAACCATACCGCACAGAAGAACAAAAAGAACCGCTCTTCTATAATCAATCGTTTTGAATATCATAACAAACCTCCAGCGCATTCCATGCTTTTTTCGCTGCGGGAAAAAGCGGTTGGAGAAAAACGCGCATATACTATTCAGGACCCCTCTGTTATGGGTGCCGGGAGTGATTAACTCCCCCGGCAAATTCGTGGGTTTCCGTCCGACGACGTTACCTTTGAAAATCTAGAGTCCTTGCGTTGCTTCTTTCAAAAGGGAATATAACTCCCGATCATATTGATCAGCTTCAAGACTAGAAACATTCTGGATGTCGAGCCTTTTGAGGACCGCGCATTCAACCCCGAATACAAGAGTCCATTTAAAACCTAACCCCTTATATTATCAGGGTCTCTTTTTTTCTGGAACGAATGACCAAACTCCCCGATGTGTCCTGTAGGATCACGGATCAATAAGGAGAGGACGCCACCATACTGATGTCTTAAAGGACCGAGAGAATATCGGTCCGTGAAAAACCTCCTCCTTTAAATAATAAGGGCTCGCCGGAATATTTGGCCAGGGCATAAGCGCAGCAATCCCCGATATTAAGTCCGGCCGGGTGATTCCCTTTACCATATAGACGCCAAGCCCTCCGGGCTATTTCGGCCTGGTCCGGATTCATGGCCACTGTTTCAATCTGGGCCCGATGAAGCAATAGATCCAGTTCCCGTCCCCCGGCCTCCCCTTTTTTAGCTTCAATGATCATGGCGGACTCGAGCCAGTTAAAAGCGCTTATCAAACGTTTGGGGTCGGCGGCAATAGCTCGGGCGAAAGATTCCGCCTCCTTTTCCCGAAGTAAAATAGCCATTAAAGCGGAAGTATCCAGGACCATTATCGGGGGACTCCCCGTTTATTATGCCCGAGGATTTGATCCGGAGTTCGGGTATCCAGGTCCGGCAACTTACTACATCGGTCAGCAATATTCAGAATTTCTTCGGTGAGGTCAATGGAGGTCCGCTTCCCTCTCATCCGTTCAAGACGGTCTTCCAGGGCGGTGATAATGGCTTGGGTAAGACTCTCTCCACTTTTTCCTGCCAGCTCTCTGGCCAGTTTTTCGGCTTTAGGATTTTGAATACTTAAGGCCATTGGCCCCCTCCATTATTATATAAAAAATAAAAAATTATATACTATATATAATTGAATTTGTCAAGAGGAGAGATTGGCCGGGCAAAGGAACCAACGCCCTTCCGCAGGTAATATCCGCCCTTGAGCAGTCTAGAGTATTTCCGGCCTCGATTCTATTTCAGATACTCAAAAGCATTATTAAAAATCTGCTGGCCGGCCCCTTCCTCATTTTCCAGGACCTTCCCTTCCCGCTTTCTCCTTTCCTGCTCTAAGGTCCAGTTGGGATGCTGGGTATAGTGGTGATAGGCCTCGGGGTGGGGCATAAGGCCGAAGATGCGTCCGGTGGGGTCGCAGATCCCGGCGATATCCAGCAGGGACCCGTTGGGGTTATGGGGAAAACGGCCCTGGGCGGCCTCACCTGTAGGCAGCACATAGGATAAGGTCACCAGGTTGTTTAAAAGCAGGCGATCCAGTGTTTCCAAGGGGGCATAAAATTTTCCTTCCCCGTGGCGGATGGGCAGATCCAGTTGATCGATCCCTTTGGTAAAGATACAGGGCGAGGCCGGATTGGCTTTCATGGTGATCCAGTCATCCCGAAAATTCCCGCAGTCATTGGCAATGAGGGCCACGGCCCGCTGATCGTATTGTCCCTCAAAACCCGGCAGGAGCCCCAGGTTGACCATGGCCTGAAAGCCGTTGCAGATGCCAATGATCAACCTTCCGGCGGCAATGAAATCCCGGAAGTCTTGGTTTAATTTATATTTCAAGCGGGTGGCCAAAAGCACACCGGCCCCGTGATCATCCCCCCAACTGAATCCTCCGTCAAAAACCAGCAAGTGATAGTCGGCTAATCGTTTGGGAGGCTCCCCTATGTGGGCGTCAATCAATTCACTGACATGCACCCGGTCGGCTGAAAAGCCGGCCAGGTTCAGGGCATACTGGGTTTCCAGGTCGCAATTCAGACCGTATCCGGTCAAGACCAGGGCGCGCGGGGTCATCATATCAGACCTCCATAGGTTTGATGAAAGGCTTCCCTTAATGGTTTCAAGCGGGATTTGATCAGGGTTTGTTTTCCTTTGTTGATCAGTAAGGTCTGATCCTTTCGGACCCGGCCGATATATTGCATGTGACACCCCTTCATCGTCTTTTCAAACTGCTTGCGGTTTTTAGGATCCACGGTGAGGATCATTCTTCCGCAGGATTCGGAAAATAAGATCCGCGTCGGAGAAAGAGAGCCGGAAACCGGGACCCTGGCCAAGTCCACCTCCATTCCCAAATCACCGGCCAAAGCCGCCAGGGTCAGATGGACGCCCAGACCTCCTCGATAGACGCCATGAGCCGAAGCAATCAATCCATGGGCCTGGGCCTTTTGCAGGGCTTGATAATGGGCCTTTTCCGGATCTCCGGTCCACCGGGGAACATGGAGTCCCACATAACCGAGAAGGTCATAATATTCCGATCCGCCCAATTCATCCCGGGTTTCTCCCAGAACATAAATCAAGTCTCCGGGGACTTTGATGTCCAGGGTGCAGCAGGTGCGCACATCGGGGACGATGGAAGTGGCCGTAAATTGAAAGCTGGGCAGGGCCGAGATGCGGTGGGATTCCCCGTAGGGGCCTTCAATATATCCGTCCACATACATGCTGTCTTTGCCGGAGAGCAAGGGGATGCCCAGTTTTAAACAGCAATCTTTCAAGGCCCAATTGGCCCGGACCAGTTGAGCAGCCTTAAATTTCCCGTCCGGATTATCCAGGGGATGAAAAGCCACGCTGGGCCAGCAGAAATTATCCACGCCGCCGATCTGCTCCGGATCGCTGCCCACAGCCAGAAGCCGGCGGACCGATTCGTCAATGGTGGCGGCGACCATGGCATAGGTGTCGATGCGGGCATAGGTGGGGATGATGGCCTGGGTGAAGGCCAGGCCGCGTAAAGAGGGCAGATAGGGCCGGAGGACCACGGCATCGCCGGGGATGTCCTTATATTTTCCCTGGAGGGGCTTGAGCACACTCCCGCCCTGGACCTCGTGATCATATTGGCGGACGATCCAGTTCTTGGAGCTGATGTTCGGCCGGGCCAGCATCGTCTTGAGCAGTCCGAGGTAATCTCCCGGTTCCTTGATGACCGGTTCGAAAAGACCCCGGGCCGCCGGCTCCTGCCACTCGGCCTCGAAAACCCACTGGGGAAAGTCGGATTTCAAAAAGTCCAGTTCCACATAGGCGCAGGTTTGGCCCTTATACAGCAGGTGGACCTTCCCGGAGTCGGTGTAAGTCCCAACGACCGTCGCCTCTACATTGTGCTTGCGGGCCAGGGCCTGAAAGCGATCCCAGTGATCCGGTTTCAGACCTACGGTCATCCGTTCCTGGGATTCGGAGACCCAGATCTCCCATTGGTCCAGACCCTCATATTTCAGAGGGACCCGGTCCAGATGGACTTCGCAGCCGTTGCTGATTCGGGATGATTCCCCGATGGAGGAAGACAGCCCGCCGCCGCCGTTGTCGGTGATATAGGCGATGATCCCTTCATCCCGGGCCTCCAAGAGAAAGTCGTGCATCTTTTTCTGGGTATAGGGGTCGCCGATCTGCACATGTCCGGCCGGGGTGTTTTCACTATAGACCTCCGAGGAGGCCGTTACCCCGTGGATCCCGTCCTTGCCCACCCGTCCCCCGCACATGATGATCAAATCCCCGGGTTCGGTCTTTTTCAGTTCCGTGGGTTCGCCGTTGGTTTGAGCAGGCATGATACCCAAAGCGGCCACATAGACCAGGCATTTCCCGATGTAGCCGGGATGAAAGAAGACCTGGCCGAAGGGGGTGGGTATGCCGCTCTTGTTCCCGCCGTCTTTGACCCCTTCGATGATGCCGTCCAAAAGCCTGCGGGGATGGAGCTTGGGCTTAAGGGGGCCGCTATAATCCCGGGGACCTACGCAAAAACCGTAGCTGCCCATAATCAGCCGGGAGCCCTTGCCCGTACCCATGGGGTCCCGATAGACGCCGACAATCCCGGTCAAGGCCCCGCCGTAGGGTTCCATGTTGGAGGGGCTGTTATGGGTCTCGGCGGTAATGCAATAATAATGGTCTTCATCAAAGCGGGCCACCCCGGCATTGTCCCAAAGGACCGAAACGACCCAGTCTTTTTCCTTTTGGATCTGGAGGGTAGGGGCTTCGATGCAGGACTTAAAAAGATTGTCGATTTCCTGCCGCTCATGAGTGGTCAGATCATGATATTTGAATAATCCCCGGAAGGTATTATGATTGCAGTGGTCGCTGCGGGCCTGGGAAATAAACTCCAGTTCCACATCGGTCGGCTGTTCCAGACCGACGAGTTTTCTGGCGGCCAGGATCTCGGGCCGTTGAAAATAGGCCTGGATTACCCCCATGTCCCCAAGGGGTAAGGCCCAGGAGCGCTCTTTATTCAGGCGGGAGAATTCCTCCAGGGAATCAATCGGGATCACCTCGACCGTGGGCTGGTGATGCAGGGCTACCTTGGGGATGGATATCCCGATCCCGGTCCGGGGGTCCCATTCGGCTTTGGAAAACACCCGCCATTGTTGAATCAACTCATTGGCTAATAACTCCCGGGCGATTTGTTCTACGGCATTCTTTTTTAATCGAGGGGCCTTGAGCAGATACTGCCTGGAGGTATAAACCGCTTCATCAGCAGGGAATTTCATTTCCAAAAAGGCCTCAATGGCCTCAATGGCCGTGCTTCCGGCATTGTCTTTGACCCCCGGCCGGAATCCCACCCAGATGAGCCAGTCAAAATCCTCGGCCAAAGGCCGGAAGGAAGAGATTTGGGTTACCGGGTTGGTAAAGATCTCCATTTGGATCGCCTCGAGCTGATCCTGGGTCAGAGAGGTATCGAAGGTCAATACCTGTATGGTCCTGACTTGTTCAATTTTCAAACCAAGGTAGTCCAGGGCCTTTTTCTTGAGGGTCTCCCCTTCCGGGTCCCGAAGCTCGGGCTTCAAGACGATTTCCAGGCGCTCAGGCATAGATGTTTATTTCCTTTCAGCCTAAAACGATTTTTCCTAAACAAGTTAGTTTGGATTTTGAAAAGAAATGGCTATAATTAGAGCAGAGTATAGGCTAAGAAAAAGACCGGGTCAAGGAGAAAGGAGAGGCTGATATCCCTAGTGAATTATTGATAAATTTGTTTCAGAGGGGGGAGTTCTCAAGTTCCTGCCGCAAGGCCAGACCCAATTTTTCCAGCGTATAGGGTTTATTGATAAATTGCCTCACCCCCAAACGTAAACATTCGGCAATGAGATCGGCCTCGGAATATCCGCTGGCGATGATTACCCTCTGCTCGGGGCTGAAGGTACGGATTCGTTTGTAGGTTTCCAGTCCATCGATTCCGGGATCCATGATCATATCCAGAACAACTAAATCCATGGGTTTATTTTTTAAAAAGGCCACCGCTTCTTCTCCGCTGGACACCGTCGAAACCGAATACCCGATAGCGCTAAATGCCAGAGAAACCATATCCCGCTGCTCTTTAACATCATCGACCACCAAGATGGTCTCTCCTTTTCCTTTAAATTTTTCCAAGGGTACTGATGTCTGGGTATGGTTCAGTTCCTGTCTGGTGACCGGGAAATACAGCCTGAAAACCGTTCCTTTGCCCTGGTTACTCTGCGCTTCGATATGGCCCTGGTGATCTTTTACCGCCCCCCAGACTACCGTCATACCTAAGCCGGTTCCGCTTCGGCCCATCTTTTTTTTGGTATAAAAGGGTTCAAAGATTTTTGGCATGTCCTCCGAAGAAATGCCCACACCTTCATCGGCGACCGTCAGGATTACATATTCTCCTTCTTTGACTTCCTCGTCGTTACTGTTGATTTTAATAGGCCGGTCGAGATAACAAGTTTTCGTAGTAAGAAACACCTTCCCAACTTGAGGCATGGCTTCGGCGGCATTGGATACCAGATTCATAATTATCTTTGATAAATGAACAGGGGAACCCTGGATATTCAACAGATCTTTTTCATACTGAGTTTCCAGGGATATGTGAGTGTGTAAGGCCATCAGTTTTAGATGGGTTGGGCTGTTCAAGTAGTTGGTAATGATTTTGTTTAAATTGACAACTTCATAAGTCTGGACCCCCCTTCTGGCCATGGTCAAGAGATCCTGGACAACAGCCGCGGCCTTTTCGGCAGATTCTTTAATCGATAAGATCACCGGTCTTATTGGACTGTTCTCCGGAAGATCAAACAGTAAAAGCTCAGGATACACCACGATAGGGTTCAAGATATTATTTAAATCATGGGCTACTCCCCCGGCCAAAATACCCATGGCCTCCATCTTTTGGCTTTGTTGGAGCTTTTCCATGGTTCGGTTTAAATCCGCTGTTCGTTCATCAATAATTTTTTCCAGGTGGGCCTGATAATTTTGGAGGGCTTCTTCGTTTTGTATCTTTTCGGTGATATCGGATAATAATAGAATGGCGTTATCCGGGACTCCCTGGAGAGGGAGTTTTTTCAGGGAAAGTAATTTATTCTGAAGTTTGAAAGGGCCGACCGGGCTGACGATCGTCGGTCCGCTATCCGGGGACCTCATGATGCCTTCGATCCTGGTTTTTTCGGCCTCGGCGAATAAATCGGCCGGATATGCGGCCAATAGCTGATCCAGCGGCTTGCCTAGAATGGTTATGGCAGCCGGATTGGCGTAGGTAATACGACCGTGATCAATTTCCAGGATTCCCTCGGAAATACTGTCTAAAATGGTTATTAAATGGTGATACTTCTCTAAAAGCTCAATCGTCATCCGCCGAGGATGGATGGATTCAATGCCGATCACTTTTTCTGGAGGCCGGTCTTGACGGGGCTTATCCGTCTCTTCAATGTTGGAGAAAAAATTTTCGGCCGTTTCCTTAAAGGTCCCTTTAGCCATGACGGCGTCGGCCATTGTTTTGGACGGATCCAGATCCATCTCCTTGGCCGCGGCGGACATCAGAACCAGATAGGTCTGATTCAGATGATCCATATTCCGGATGATTTTGCACAGTTCATCCCCATTGACGTTGGGAAGAAAAAAATCCGTAAAGATAATATCCGGGGTGTATTCAGTTAAACGGGCGATAGCCGACAGACCGGTTGATTCGACAACCACTTCGTGTCCGACGTCGGTCAATTTTTTTTCTAAATAGGTGGCGAGGGGTTGGTTGTCATCAATGATAAGAATTTTTTTCATGAGTCCCAAGGGTCCTTCCAGAAAAAGATTGTTATTAAGATACGGGATGGGGGTTCAAAGAAAAAATATAATAATACTTTGAGGCCAGGCAGGAAAAAAGTCAATTTTTTTCAGTAGCTCTAATTTTTTTTAATTATCTGATTTACCGTTTGCGGTCCTTTGGGGAAAGCGGAGCGAAAACGTAGCCCCCCCGCCGTATCGGCTCTTCACCGTAACGCTCCCGCCTTGGGCTTCAATCGCTTCTTTAACAAAAGTCAGACCCAATCCGGAACCGGCAACCGGTTTACCGCCGTCGGCCGATGCCCGGTAGAATTTTTCAAAAATCTTCTCCAGGTCTTTTTCGGGAATGCCTATTCCCTGATCAATAACCTGGGCCTCGATATAATCAGGGGTTTGGGTGAGTTTCAAGTGGATGGTTTTTCCCGAAGGGCTGTATTTAATAGCATTTTCAATCAGATTGATGAGGCACTGCTTGGTTAAGTCCCGATCGATCCGGACCTTTATCGATTCCCCCGGATCAACCGTCTCGAGAGCCAGTCCTTTTGCGGCGGCCATAGACTCCAGTCCTTTGGCCACTTCTCTTAAAAGCCGGGTGAGATCATGAGGCTCCATTTTGAGAACCTGCCCGCCTCCTTCCAGCCTGGAAATGGCCAAATAGGTGTTCAAGAAACGAATCAGCCTTTCGGCCTCTTTCTGGATAATGGAGGCGAACTCTTTCATCTCTCCTTCCAGTTTTTCCTCTAGAAGCTCGCCAAATCCTTCAATGGCAGTCAGGGGCGTTTTGATCTCATGGGAGACCAGAGAAACCACATGCCCTTTTAGCAGTTCCAGTTCCTTGATTTTGGTTACATCGGAAAAGATGAATAAGGGGTAGCGTTCCCCTTCGACCCGAAGAGAAGAGGACAAGACTTTAAAATATTTCTTTTCCGGGAGAGGAAGGGAGAGGGTGAAGGAAATAAGCTGATCATCGGGGATGAGCTTTTCCGGAAAAAGCTCCCTTTCAACCTTATCGACCATAAAGGGGGATAAACCTAGTCTGAAGGAGTCTAGGGAGGAGAAGTCCAGAGAATTATCCTCAGACAATTTTTGAATCCCTTCATTGGCCAGAACCGGTGCCTTGTTCGGTCCGAAAAGAATAACGTTTTGAATATTACTAAAAATAACCGAATCACTAAGCTCTTTTTCAAAAATCAGTTGCTTGGTGACATCTTGAAGAATCCTGGACTTTGCCTGAAGACCTCTCGGGGTTAATAACCCTTTGATACCCGAAGCAAATGTTTTTGTAGCGTTAGGGCTCCCGGGTAATCTTAAGTGAGGCCCGACCAGCTGATAGGATTGATCAAAAGCGATAACAGCCTCTTTTAACTTTAAGGCATAACTGAGGAGGAAAAGGGTGAAGATGGAAAAATAAAATAGGGATGGGGCCAGCCAGATATGGACCTTCGAAAAAAGCAGGTAGGTGCTGGCAAAAACACTTAAACCCAGCAGAAAGGCCAAGGCAGCGGCCTGTAATTCTTTTATCCGCAAAAAAGCCAGGAAACTTATTAGCATTAGAAAAAAGCCGGAAAGCCAACGGCACCAAGCCGGGGTTATCGTGACGGCTTGGTCCAGAAGGAGGGTATTAAGGATGTTGGCATGGACCTCAACTCCCGGCATACCGTTTCTATCCTCTGAAAAAGGGGTTTGAAAGGCATCCCCGACACCTGAAGCTGTAGCACCCACCAGACAAATCTTGCCTTTAAAGAAAGAAGAACGGTATTGGCCCGTCAGGACATCGGAAAGGCTTAGTCGCTCAAAAGATCCCGGACCACCGGAGAAATTGATATTCATCCTGTTGAGTTGGATTAATTTGTCCGGTGGTCCGGAAGAATTTTCGAGGATCTTGCGCCTTAGTTTTTTCCCGCTGGCCGTCTCGAAGATGATGGAAGAAAAGGAAGAAATCGGTTTGCCTTGATGAATCAGGGTGTGATAAACCTCCCGCACAACCCCGTCAATACCCGGTTCCAAATGAACGTGACCCGTGATAACCGGGGGCAAGGTGGGGGCCGGACCGGTCAGGAGCAAACGGTCGTCAACCAATAGGGGCAGAACGACCCGCCCATGGTCTTTAATCGCCTGCCCTAAAAGGGCGTCATCCTCCGAAGGCTCGGCCATAACAATATCCAGGGCTACGATCTTCGCTTCCTTCAGCCGATTCAGTAAAGAAGCATAGACCCTGCGAGGAAAAGGCCAGCGGCCGAATTGTCCCAAGGTCTTTTGGTCAATGGAGATTATAACGATTTGTTTGGATGGTTCCCTGGGCCCCCGGAAGCGGAAAAAAAGGTCATAAAAATAATTGTTGGTCCCGTTAAAAAAACCAAAATATTCGGAAAAAAATGTCAGAGACAGGAGCAGAATCAGGAGGGTGGCCCTTTGCGAGAGACTTCTCCCAGGGATTTCATTGGTCTTATCTGTCATCGATATGAAACCGTTACGGTAACCAATCCATCATGACCTCTCTCCCCGCTATTTTTTAATGGGCTATTATGAGTAACAAGATCCCTATGGTCGTAAGGATCGGGATAATCATCTCATAAGGGGTTCGTTTTTTTATTTCAAAAGATTGGGAAGGAGAGAAATCGCCCTCCCGGGCCTTTTTATCTATGCTGCTGGTTCGCACATGATAGACCCCGGGGTCTTTCGGTTTTTCGAGGGATATTTCCGATTTATCTAAAATTTTGTCGAGGATGAGCTCTTTAAAATCCTTATCTTTGGCCAATTGAAAATGATAAGTATATCCTTCCCCGACATTTCGCCATTTAAGGAAGATCTCATTTTCGTTGACCGTCGGTTTATCCAGGGGAGGGGCTGGCGGCGGGGGAATAAGACGGAAAGGAATCTTAAGGGACCAACCTCCCTCATACCCGTCTTGGGCTATCGAGCTTACCCTAAAACTATAAGATCCGTAATCTAGATTTATGCTTTTATACGATTCCCCCTGGTATGCCGGCAATTCCTGCTTGAGAACGGAAAAGTCATCCCCCTGGCCTACCTGCAGGTGATAACTGACGGCGTCGCTGACCTTCAGCCAGTTAAATTGAGCCGTATGACCTATAAATTCAATATCGTCCCCCTTAATCGAAATAAGTGGAGGCAAGGGGTTAACCCGTAATTTGATTTCAATCGGGGGAGATTGGTACCCCTCTATACCCAGATTATCCAGGCCCTGGGTGTGAAGATAATACGTTCCATCCGGAAGATTGGAAAATTCCAGGGAGTCCTTTATGGGCATCACCTTTTCTTCTATGACCTCGCGAGCTCCTTGATCTTTAGTCAGCAGAGCCCTAACGGCCGAAAGGCCGGGCTGGGCCTCAAAGGTAAACCGAAGGGGGAGTTCTTTATAGATCGGTTTATAATCCAAAAGACGGGGTGGCGGCAGGAGTTTTTGGGCTGTGGAGGGAGGAGCGCCTTTGGCGACGAAGGCCCCTTCTCCTTCATGGAGGGCTAAGGATTTGTCCATACCGCGGACGTTGACCGTTCCTTCCAGGACTTCTGCCCTCGTCGCCTCGGCCTGATCAACCGAAACCCGGAATTCCGTTCCCCTGACGGAAGCGACGGCTGAGGGGGTGGTAATCTCCAAACGGGAATCACTGCCGGTGGCTTTTTTAATTTTATTCACCATTCTGCCGGTATTCAGCAAAAAACGATTCAGCCGATAGGTCGAACCTTTCTTCTGGGAGGCGGTGATGCCGAGGTCCGTATTTGATTTTATGAAGAAGGAGTTTCTGTCCTCGAAGGTCAATTCAAGGGAGCTCGCCTTACCGGTTTGGATTCGGCTGCCTTGAGGAACGGTTTCACCTAGGGATAGGGACGTCCAATCGGGTTTATTGGCTTTTTGAACTTTAGCCTCTCCATAAACATAGGTCACCACGGCATCGATAGGCACCCCGGGCAGGAGTCGGACCGGAAGATTTACAATTTGACCGGGCAGGATGAGGTCCGGATTCTTCATTCGGTTAAATCGAGCCACCTCCCGCCACTTTGCGGGGTGTTCGAGATATTTTCGGCAGATATGGATGAGCTTGTCCCCTTTTCCCACTTTTAATTCAACAAAATCCTCTTCCTCGGCGGCCAGCGAGAAGATGCATAACCAGAGGAGCAGGAGGTTGGCAAGAAAAAAGCAAAGGATAAAGGGAACCGATGATTTTCTGGTTTTCATTTTTGTTATCCCTCAATAAAATGTTAGATCAGGAAAAGGAAAACCGTTTCTTGGCAAGATGATATAGAACTATAACAAAAGACTTTAAAAATTCAAACAAATAATATTTGGTGAAAATTCCGGGCAGGCTCTTGCCCTCGGGCAGGTAAAAGCCTATAATGGCGCTGAGCTTATGCCGATTACCGAAATATCCTGTGGAAAAAAAAACTAACCAAAGATATTCGAAAGTTTGGAGTCAGGTGGTCTTGTTTTTGGGGTTGTCCAAAGGTTACCAGGAGGGATAATCCGGCCCCAATCGTTAATTTGATTAAGAGCAGGGCATTCACCTAATCCAGTTTCCAGCTTGGGTGTCGGCCTGCTTTTAAATCAAGGCTTAATATTGGCCCGGCGAAGAAGCTCCGGAGTAATGGTGGACAACCCCAAAAACAAGACCACCTGACTCCTGGTAAAATGTTAGGGATAAATCCTAAGATGTACTCGCTAAGAATCTAAAGAAGAAAGGCAACTACTATGCGCGTGGCCATGTATTACAATAATAAAGATATCCGTCTTGAAGAGATTCCCAAACCAACCGTCGGTCCGGATGAAGTGCTCATCCGCATTGAAGCCAGCGGGATCTGCGGCAGTGATGTCATGGAGTGGTATCGTCTCCACAAAGCCCCGCTGGTTCTTGGCCACGAGATTGCCGGAGAGATCGTCGAGGTGGGGGACCAGGTGAAAAAGTATAAGAAGGGAGACCGGGCGGCCGCTTCTCATCACGTGCCCTGCCATACCTGTCATTATTGCCTGAGCGGCCATGCCACGGTGTGCGATACCTTGCGGTCGACTAATTTTTATCCGGGTGGGTTTGCCGAGTATGTTCTGTTGCCGGCGATAAATGTGGATCGGGGAATTTATCTGTTACCCGATGAGATGTCCTATGAGGCGGCCACCTTTATCGAGCCCTTGGCCTGCGTCTTACGGGCCCAGCGCATCGCCGCCCTTTCCCCCGGCCAGACGGTTCTGGTCATCGGCAGCGGCATCTCTGGACTCCTGCATATTCAGTTGGCCCGGTCTTTGGGGGCCGGGATCCTCATCGCCACGGATATCAGTCCCTTCCGGCTCCAGGCTGCCAAGGCCTTGGGGGCAACTGAGGTGGTCAATGCACTGGAATTGACACCCGATAAGATTCGACAGATCAATAACGGCCGTTTGGCCGATCAGGTCATTATCAGCACCGGGGCCAAAGAGGCCCAATTGCAAGGCCTGGCCTCGGTTGAACGGGGCGGGACGATTCTCTTTTTTGCCCCTACCGATCAGGGCGTGACCATTCCTATTTCCATTAATGAACTTTTCTTTAGAAACGATATCACTTTAACTACCTCTTATGCCGGGAGCCCGGCTGACCACTGGCGGGCCCTGCAGTTGATCCAGGCCGGGGTGTTGAATATTTCCAGAATGATAACACATCGGTTCGGTTTGGCCGATACGGTCAAAGGATTCCAGTTGGTGGCCCAGGGCCAGGATTCCATCAAGGTCATCATCGAACCGCAGCGGTAAGTGCCGCAGATTTTGTTTGTCTTCTCCAGGGGAAGTTTTTTGGGGTCAAAAAGGCCGAAATATTTATTGTGATATTAATATGTTGACAATTATAAAATTGAATTTTATATTTTCATTATCCTTATTTCCAGGTTGCCATCCTACCCCTTGGAAGCCCTCTCCCACTGTTTCCTGATCTCTCAGGTCGAAAAATCAACACGTTTACCGAATAACCACTTGCCCCTTCCCGATCAAAAGTTTCCGGTCTAGCTCCAGGAAAGGCTCTCGTGACTTTTTCGGATTGGATTCCGAAAAAGTCGCGACTAATTCGGAATGGAGGTTAGAATAGTCGTCATGAAAAGAACGTTGGAGGATTTAATAAGAATGGACCGGCTTAAAATCGTCGGCTTATCCTTTGGATATAATTATGCTTGACATAACGCATACAGGATGATAGGCTAACACTTCATGATTGTCAGCTTCAAGGATAAGCGAACAAAGGATCTTGCCCAGGGAAAGCGGGTGAAGGCTTTTGAAGAAATTGAATTTAAGGCGGAAATGAGGCTTGACCAACTCGATTCAGCTACATCGTTACTCGACCTGGATTTGCCCGGAAACCGTCTCGAAGCACTCAAGGGAGATCGCAAAGGTCAGTATAGTATCCGTATCAACGACCAATGGAGGATTTGCTTCGAGTGGCCGAAAGGCAGCTCTGGGCCGATCAATGTTCAAATTATAGATTATCATTGAGGTATAATATGGGACGCACTGCTATTCATCCAGGCGAGCATCTCGCCGAACAACTTCAGGCTCTGGGCATGAGTGCAGCGGAATTAGCCCGCAAGCTCAGCGTGCCGACTAACCGTGTAACCGAAATTCTGAACGG
>Ga0233425_10006234_pt1 | contig 17889 bp, 15 predicted proteins | sample Watercolumn_Towu_2_FD_181712 | JGI IMG/M metagenome (GOLD analysis project Ga0233425, IMG submission 181712) | Freshwater microbial communities from Lake Towuti, South Sulawesi, Indonesia - Watercolumn_Towuti2014_140_MG | ecosystem: Environmental > Aquatic > Freshwater > Lake | place... | reverse complement strand
TTACATGATCAGTATGGGGATGCACATAGCTAAAAAAGGACTGCCACTACCGATTAAACGACAACTGCAACGCTCCACCAAAGAAGAACTCATTGCTCTTTGCTCCCGTTTGTATGCCCAAGAGAAGCTTTTCCCTGCCGATCTCCCTTTAGACCAGGAAAAGAGCATCTTCATTCCTTGTTCTGTGTTTACGGAAGCATTAAGCCCTTTTGAAAGCATCTGCAAATATCTTAAAGAACATTTGAACATGACATATCATGAGATCGCTGTGCTTTTAGACCGGGATGACCGCACCATTTGGACGGTCTATCAACATGCGATGAAGAAAGACAAGAAACCGATGCGCGTTCATCCTTCTTCCATTATTTTTCCTGTTTCGCTTCTTCGTGATAGAAGATTAAGCGTGTTGGAACACCTCGTTGTTCATGTGAAGGAGTATTACGGAATGACGTATCATGAGATCGCAGTGCTTTTAAAGAGAGACGATCGAACGATCTGGACGATGTATCAACGTTCGCTACGCAAGAGGAAGACCACATGAGCGTTGTGACGTTGTTGCGGGACATCGGCATTATTCTTCTCGGGATTCTTTTAGTCTTTACGTTGTTTAGTTTACACAATTTCATGGGGGCAGGAAAAGAGTTCATTGATCAGAACAGTTTGACGGGTGGATTTTTGATGTTTAACTCCAGCGGAGCAGAAGACAGTCCACCTCCCCCTACAACTTCCACGCCTCCTGTGACTGTTCCTCCGCCTATGGTGACTGATCCTGTCTTAACCTGCTTCATGGAAGGAGGATTGACAGCGGACGATATTGAAATTGGGGGAGCTTTCTTCAAGGGATTTTACTGTCCAGCGCCTGTTGAAAAGAAACCGGTGACTGCCACGTTAGAGAATAAATGCCTAGGCATTCACATCGGGGGGGAGATTGACTCTGCGTTCTGCTTTGCAGGACCAAATACCTTGCAAGTAGGCCTTAGTTTACCTAGGCAGCCAGAAGGTGTAACGCCTCCCTTGATTATTAGCAAGAATTACAATGCATTGATTTTGTTTATTTTGTTCTTAGTCAGCATGGTGTTGATGTGGAGAGAGTTCGAAATGCGAGAACGAAGACTCCATGAACGAGAATTGGAAAAGAATAGACATCTTGTACTCCCCAGCGAACAGATTGATGTGAAGGTGATTACCTCTGCACCTCTCTTCAAGGAAATTGTTTCTGCGGAAGAGCAGTTGCTAAGTCCGGAAGAGGTCAAAGAAATCCATGAGAAGTTGATGAAGGAAGAGCATCAAGCCATACGTGCTCCACCTTTAACGTCTGATGAAGTAAATGAGTTTATTAAGAGTTTCAATGCCTTAGGAAAAGAGATTGCTGATTACTTGAAAGAAGGGAAGCTTGACAAGGCACGCAAGAGATATTTGGCGTTGTTCCCTCTGTATACTCGACTGTATCATTCGGTGGATGAGACGCATCAACGAGAACTGGTTGAAGTGATTAAATATTTACATGATCAATTAAACATCATGGAGAAGAGCAAGAAGATACGACACCTGATCGAGGAAGCGTATAAAGATCTGGATCAGCATCGCGTTGACCAGGAACAAAAACCACGCGAGAAATTAGTGGTGTTGAAGGAAAAAGAAACCGCGCATGAGATCTTATCCGAATTGACGCGGGAGAAGAGCAATGTTGAACCTTTGGATAAAGAAGATGTGCTGCAGAACATTGAACACCTTCGTGAGAAGCTCCAGGATGCAAAGAAGGATACTTCTCGAGGCACCTTCAAGAACATCCATGAAGAGTTAGAGGATCTCGAACGATTAGTTTACGGTGATCGATTAGAACAAAAGAGGAAACGCAAAGCTTAATAAAGTATTATGCGTTGACTTACACGAGAGGTGACGACATGTGGCTCTTTAAGAAAAAACCAGCAGCTTCCCCAACCCCTACTGCTCCACGTTTTCCTGGCGCTCCTGCTGAACAGCAACCTTCTTCCTATACTCCTACGTTCCAAGCGATGGTAAAAGACCTGCCAAAAATTGAAATGCCACAGGTGGAACAACAGGGCATTATCAGTCAAGCACCCGACATTCCTCAACGCGAACCTTTGTTTGTCCAAAAAAGATCGTATCCCGAACGTGAAGCACGCGCTTTAGGACCTGCGCAACTCATTGAAAAAGTTGGTGAAAGCCGATCTGTTGAAGAAACAGACGAACATGGATTGCCACAACGCGTAGCACAAGGACTTGCATTCAAAGAACAATCTTTTCCTTCCTTGAAAGAAACACGACCGATTTCGGCGCCTGTTGTTCAACAAGAAGAGCCAGCACGACAAAATGCGAATGATGACCGGCCTGTGTTTGTCAAACTCGAACAATATCGTGATGTCGTTTCCAATATCGAAATTTTAAAACAAAAGATCAAAGAAACAGAGTATTTATTGGAACGCATTGAAGAATTACGCGGACAGGAACAAGCGGAATTAGACAACTGTCAGGGTACCTTGAATAAATTAAAAGAAAAACTGATTGCCATTGACAAAAAATTGTTTGAAGTCTAATGAAAAACATCCATACGCTCATTCAGGATCCCTTGCAGCTACGCAAGCACTTATTGGAATCTGCTTTAGACAGCACTCAGGCAATGAAGTCTGTTGAAACAGTAAAGAGTATGGAAACCGACAGCCTGGTGTTTCGGAAAGAATTACGTCTCATGATGAAGACCTTGAAAAACTCCGTTCAAAAACTGCAGACGGCGTTACCTCCCTTGCCTTCGGAATTCAATACTCCTTCTCGCGAGCCGGAATCGGAAAAGAAAACGCTGATGGCGAAGGAACGAATTCCTGTTTCTGAGAAGGTAACTCTTTTTGCCAAGGAACACGTGCGGGAAGATTTGGATGACATTAAACAGCGCATTTCCACCCTTCGAAAACAACGAAAGGTATAAATAGCTTGAATCAATCCGTCTTATCATGAAGAAACGACAGAAAGAGATTAGTCTTCATCTTTCATTTATTGTTGGCATTATTGTTCTCGTCGGTATTGTTTCTTTTTTTAGATGGCCTACTGACGTGACGGGAGCAAGCGTACGATCGACTTCTTGTGTTGCGCCTACAAGCGGGATGAGCATCACTGCTGATACCTTGTTGTGCACAGGAACATATAGTTTAGACCGACCCCTGCAAATCCACGGAGATCATATCCTCTTTGATTGCGATCATGCCGTTTTGTCCGGGCAGGGAGGACAAGGAATGCAAATTGGTGGACAAGGGATCATTGTGAAGGATTGTACGATCAGTTCTTTTAATGAAGGTGTTATTTTGGAGCCAGAAGCCCTCGTTGTTTTTGAGGGAGTACGTTATGACAACAACGGACAAAATGTCGTTCAACAGTAACCCGAAAGACTTTTAACTTCGTGCTTGGTTGCTTTTTTATGGTTAGACTTTCGGATCCTTGGACATTGGTTGACGTTGTTATTTTTGATGCTGAACCCATTGGTAGATTTCTTCAAGAGGCATATAGGATGAATATTGCACCTCATCAGTTTGAGTTTCAAGTTCGTGGTGGTGCAAGCGTGTATCGTCTCTTAGGCGTTTATAAAGAAGGCATCGTTCCGCTCCTCAGAGCACTTCATGCAGAAGGAGCATATGAACTCCTTGATCATCATACCGACAAACATCTTGCAGGACACTTTAGTCCTCGATCCCCAAACCTTTAAATAACGCCTCCCTTCCTCATTGGTTATGAAGAGTGATAAAGAGATTAAGCAGGAATATCGACCGATTTTCTGGAAGAATCCTGAGAAATATTATCCTACTAAAGTTTTGAAAGAGGAAGGATTTTCCCGTCATATTTGTACAAACTGCAAGAAACCCTTCTGGAATACTGATGTAAAAAGAACCTACTGTGGAGATCCCAGTTGCGCTCCTGAAGAAAGTTTTGGTTTTATTGGGAAGAGTCCTGCGAAGCATACTTTAGAGTATGTTGAAGTGTGGACGAAGTTTTCGAGCATGTTCCAGAAGCTAGGATACACTCCTGTGAAGAGATATCCCATTGTTGCACGATGGAATCCAACAATGGAGTTTACGAATGCTTCTATTGCTGCTTTTCAACCGTATGTGGTGAGTGGAGAAGCACAACCACCTGCTAATCCGTTGGTGATTCCTCAATTTTGTTTTAGGACGACGGATATTGACAATGTTGGCATTACCGGCGCCCATCACACCGTCTTTAATATGATTGGGCAGCATCAGTTCGTTCCTGCAAAACAATGGGATCAGAATAAAGTTTTCCGAGATCTTTTACAATGGTTTCAAAAAGGACACGGGCTGCCTACTCAGGAGATTACCATTATCGAAGATTCTTGGGCTGGCGGAGGAAACCTAGGACCTTGTATTGAATTCTTCTCTCGTGGATGTGAAATTGGGAATCAAGTGTATATGATGTATGAACAGACACCTTCTGATGTGAGACCCTTAGATTTGAAAGTGCTCGATATGGGGATGGGGATGGAGAGAAATGCGTGGTTCTCTCAAGGAACAAATACGATTTATGATGCTACGTTTCCTGAGGTGATGCAAAAATTGATGAAAGCGACGGGATTGAAAGTGAACAAAGAATTAATTCGAAGGTATGCTCCTCATGCGGGGTTGTTGAATATTGATGAGGTAGATGATATTCAGAAGGCGTGGAAAGAGGTTGCTCATCGTGTTGGAACAGATGTGCAGACGTTGAGAGAGCAAGTTTTACCTTTAGCCGGACTTTATAGTGTGGCTGAACATGCTCGTGCGTTATTGATATTATTTAGCGATGGTGGCTTACCTAGTAACATGGGTGACGGCTATAACTTACGTGTTATTTTACGACGTGCTTTAAGTTTCATTGATCAGTATGCATGGAAGGTCGATATGAAGGACGTCATGAAATGGCATGCTCAATCGTTAAAGTCGGTGTTCCCCGAATTTATGGAGAACTTTGAAGATGCTGAACGGATATTAGATCATGAAGTGCAGAGATATCAATCAACGAAACAGAAATCTCACCAAGTCGTGAGTAGGTTATTACAAGAAAGCAAGAAGATTGATGAAAAGACGTTAGTGACATTGTATGATAGTCAAGGAATTAGTCCTGAATTGGTACGAGAAGAGGCGGGGAAATTTAATAAAACAGTGGTTATTCCTGATAATTTCTATAGTCAAGTGGCTCAGTTACATGCACAACAAGGAGATAAGTTCACGACTCATCGACAAGAGAAGATCGAGTTTGGAGATGTGCCAGGTACTCAAGCATTATATTATCAAGATTATCAGAAAACACATTTTACTGCACAAGTGGTTAAACAGAAGGGAAAACATGTGTTGTTAGATAAGACTTATTTCTATCCCACGTCTGGTGGACAGTTACATGATGTGGGTACGTTGAATAATGCAAAGATAATTGAGGTATTTAAACAAGGACCGCATATTGTACATGTCTTGGAGCATGAGAAAGCGTTCAATACAGGGGAACAGGTTCATGGGGAGATTGATAAGGAAAGAAGAATTCAATTAGCTCAACACCATACGACCGCTCATATCTTGAATGCTGCTGCACGAAGAGTGTTAGGAAACCATATCAATCAAGCAAGTGCACATAAAGACATTGATAAGGGACGATTGGACATCACCCATTATCAAAGTTTGACTCCTGAAGAGATCGTGAAGATCGAGAAAGAAGCGAACGCCATTGTGAAGAAGAGTATTCCTATGCGCAAATCGTTTGTTGAACGCGGACAGGCAGAAAAAGAGTTTGGCGTGGGCATCTATCAAGGTGGAGTTGTTCCTGGCAAAGAATTGAGGATTGTTGAGATTCCAGGTGTGGATGTGGAAGCATGCGGTGGAACTCATCTGGATAATACGAAGGAAGCTGGCGACATTAAGATCATTAAGACGTCGAAGATTTCTGATAGTATTGTTCGTATTGAATACGTGAGTGGAAAGGCGGCCCAGCAGGCTGATAAAGGCGAACGGGAAGAGATTACGAAGATTGCTCAGTTGTTGGAGGTTCAAAAAGAAATGATACCTGGACGAGCGCAGGAGGTGTTTGAGATGTGGAAAAACATTGTCAAAAAGAAAAAAGACATGCCTGTGAAGTTTACTTCAACAATTAAAGAACACCTAGATGACGAGATGTTATTGAAACGAACAGCACAGATCTTGAAAACACAACCGGATTATGTGTTGAAGACGTTGCAACGATTTTTGGATGAGATTAGAAATAACAAAAAATAGATCATTCCATGTAAATAGCAGGTTTTCCTGGTTTGGCCTTACTTGATTTATTTTGAGGGTCATGTTTGTTTTTGTCATTGACTTTGTAGATAGTAACTTCTTTGTTGACGCTTTTTTTTATTTCGTCTATAAGATAAATTTCGGCTTCTTGAGGCAAGACGTAGAGATATACCTTTGTTGGTTCTTTTCCTTGTTTTTCTTTGACTAGTTTTGAAATGTTTAAAATGTCATTGATGGCTGTTGTCGTGTAGGTATCTTGTTTTTCGATGTTCATATCTATCTTCTTTATATCAGCAGTTGGCCAGGATGCATAACAAACCATCTCTTTATGCCCTGTCTTTTCCCATAGTTCTTCTGCAATATGAGGACAGAACGGAGCAAGCAACTTAATGATAATTTCCAGCTCCTGTTTTGAAATTTGTGGTTCTACTTTATTCATCAGATCGCGAATGTTGATAGCAGCAAGATTGTAATTAAATCGTTCGATGTTTTCCGTGATATCTTTGATGGCTTTGTTAATGTGATGGAGCGTTCGAGGACTTGATTTTGATGGTTTACTAGATTGGACATATTCCATGATTTTATTCACAAATCTCGCACTTCCTGCTATACCTTCTTCACTCCATTCTCTATCCTTATCTGCTGATGCGATAGATACTAAGAAGAATCTTGCCGTGTCAATACCTACTTGTTTGGATACTTCTTCTGGTAAGACGACGTTACCTCGTGATTTGGACATGACAAATCCGTCTTTATGGAGCATTCCTTGAGTAAAGAGTTTAGGGAAGGGTTCGTCTATGGATACATATCCGAGATCTCTGAGTACTTTGGTGAAGAATCTGGCGTAGATCAGATGCATGGTTGCGTGCTCTGCCCCACCAATATATTGATCGACAGGCATCCAATACGATGCTTTCTTTTTATCAAAGGGTTGTTTATTGTTGTGATTGTCCGTATAACGAAGGAAATACCAACTGCTATCCATGAAGGTATCCATGGTATCTGTTTCTCTACGTGCTGGTTTCTTACATGCAGGACATTTGACGTTGATAAACTCTTTACTTGATTCGAGCGGATTACCTTTTCCGAAGGTTACTCTTTCTGGCAAGAGAACAGGAAGATCTTTTTCTGGAACAGGAACAATGCCACATTCTTTACAATAAATAATGGGAATAGGCGTTCCCCAATAGCGTTGTCTGGAGACAAGCCAGTCACGGAGCTTGTATTGTGTTATTTTGCGTCCGGCCTTTTGAGATATTAACCATTTTTGGATTTCTGGAATGGCCTTTTCGCTGGTTAATCCATTAAATTGTCCAGAATTACAAAGAATACCAAATTCTTCGATTGGTCTTTCTCGTTCTTTTCCATCTTTGGGTTTTAATACTATCCTGAGAGGAATCTTGTATTTTTGAGCAAAATCATAATCTCTTTCATCATGTGCATCAGCCATTACAATTCCCGTACCATAATCCATCAGTACAAAATTTGCTATCCAAATAGGGATTTTTTCTTTGGTGGCGGGATTGATTGCATATTTACCTGTAAACACGCCCTCTTTCTGTTTTCCTTCATCTGTTCTACTGAATTTTTCACCTATTACTACTTTATTGATGAATTGCTCAACCCCCTTCTTCTTAGGATTATCCTTGATTAATTCTTGTACAAGGGGATGTTCTGGGGCAATGACTAGGAAGGTGACGCTAAAGAGGGTATCAATTCTGGTGGTAAAAATAGGTAATTTCTTTTTTGTTCCATCAAGAGGAAAATCTACTTCAGTTCCTTCTGATTTACCAATCCAATTTCTCTGCATTATTTTAATACGTTCCGGCCATTCCAGTTTATCGATGTCTTTCAACAATTCTTCTGCATAGGCGGTTGTTTTGATAAACCATTGTTCCAGTTGTCTAATTTCTACGTCTGTATCGCTATGACGCCAACACGTTCCTTGATGCACTTGTTCGTTTGCTAAGACAGTATCGCATTTCGGACACCAATTCACACTTGCATTTTTTCTGTAGGCTAATCCTTTTTTCAAAAATTGGAGGAAAAAAAACTGATTCCACTTGTAATATTCTGGATCAGACGTCTTGAACATGCGATTCCAATCATAACTCAATCCGAGGGCTTTTTGTTGAGCAATGAAGTTCTTAATTGCTTTTTCCGTATAGGGCTTTGGATGCGTTTTTTCTTTGATGGCAGCATTCTCTGCAGGCAAACCAAAAGAGTCATAGCCCATTGGATAGAGAACGTTATATCCCTGCATACGCTTGAAACGCGTATAGATATCTCCTACCGTGTAATTGAAGGCGTGGCCCATGTGCAAACCAGAACCAGAAGGATAGGGGAACATTTCTAAGATATACATCTTTTTCTTCGAACCTTCTTTGGCTTCAAAGGCTTTTTCCTTTTCCCAACGTTGTTGCCACTTTTTTTCGATGGCTTGAAAATTAGACATATCTAGAAGGTAGAATAAGGGTTATTAAAGGTTTTTTATTCTTTGATTAGCGTGCATTTGTTCTTGATACATTTTGGCTCAACGAAGCAGGACCAATCTTGAGACATAACTGCTGGGCACATGATATCCTTGCATTTGACGTCCAGGGTTTGCTGCCAGACTTTCTCTGATTTCATCGCAAGCGTGGTTGCCTTTCCACCTGCTGTGCAGCCGCAACAATCTGCATTGACTTTCACGCAATCGCTGTCTTTATTGCAGATTTTTAAGGAGAGCGTGGCTTCCGGCAATACCCCTGATTGAAGAATAGGTGCTTCTTCCTTGACACAATCTTGATCGCAGTGAAGCTGGCCACAGTCTTTCGTACAGGCTTCTAGATTACATGATGTTGGCGTACATGATTCAAAAGGTTCGCAGACGTTATTACCGCAGGTTGCGCAATGATTTTCCAACACACCGTTACGATCGTAATCAGCACACTGTTCTTTAGGTCCTTCTTCAACAGAAGGGGTTGGTTCTGGAGCGAGGGGTTCTGGTGTGCAACTCATGAGAAACAAAGAAACCATCACTACAATACAGAAAAACTGAATGCGCATGTATCTTGAGTACGTTTATCCTTTATAAAAATTCCTTTTTAGAGATAGTATCCATCATCATCCCAATCCACATCCGTCGAGTAGTGGTGAGTGTAAGTTGTGGAAGCGTGGATGCTTGATTCACCATAATGGAAACTGCTGTCTCCACCATGTTGTTGACTTTCTCCCATATGATCGTCTGATTGGCCATCATGCAAGACTGAAGAGGAGTAATGTGCTTCGGAGTCATCATCATGCTCATCGCTCATCGAGGAATGAGATACTGAAAAGAGATCATGATAGTCACTGGTGCCATCATGCGTTTCGCTGGAGATTGTGTGTGGGGAACTTGATTCGTCGTGGTAGTTTGACCCCTCAAGGTGGGTGCTGCTGGTGTAACCATGATAGAGAGACGTTGCTTCATGACTATAGGATTCCACGTCATGATCATTGCTGTCTCCACTGTGGAGATTAGAGGTAATAAGATGAGCTGTACTGTCTGCCATGTGGTCGTCGCTTGTTGTGGTGTGGACTGTGCTATCAGATCCATGGAAATCCGAATTGGCTTGATGCTGGCTTGACATGGTATCGTGGGTTTCACTGGAAGAGTCGTGTTCTTCTGATCCGATGTAATGCGTGTCCGATCCTGATTCATGGTAATCTGAAGAGCCGGAGTGTTCTTCGCTATTCGTCAAGTGACTGTCGCTCGTGGAGGAGTGCGTGTCGGTGTCTGAAAAATGAGCGTTTGAATCATCTTTATGTGATTCTGAATCAATCGTGTGTTGGTCTGAAGATTCGGTGTGGTGATCAGAAGATCCGGTGTGCGTTTCACTATTTGTTTTGTGGGTGTCTGTTATGTGGGTGTGGGTTGTGGACGAGGCATAGTGATCATTTGAGAGTTTATCGTGTTGGTCTGAATTAACGTAGTGTGAGTTTGAGTCTTTATCGTGGGTGTCCGATGGGTCAGTATGTGAATTGGAGCTTATGTAGTGGGTTGTTGATTGGCCGTCGTGCTGGTTTGAGGCGTATAGATCATGGTAATCTGAGTCAGGTAAGTGAAGAACAGTTGAGGGTGTATGTGTAAGACTTGGCGGCATGTGGATTTCGCTTACTGGTGTATGGAGTGGTTGTACAATCGGGCCTGAAACTGAATCGGCGACGTGATAATTAGAATCTGCAGCGTGATGAAGGGGTCTTGGTCCAGGTGGTTTTGGAAGTGCGGGTGTACCGCCCGATGTGGTTCCTGTGCCAGATCCTCCACCTGATCCTCCACTGTGTCCGCCTGAAGTTGCTTTCTGTATAGACTCTCTTTGCAGATCCCTTATGATTGTTCGGAAATCATGAACTTCGGTAATGGAAGACAGAGATACTGGAATACTTGGTTGCGCAGCAACGTAAGGAATTAGTGATGTTCCGAAGAAAGAAGCACTTGTTCCGTCAAATGTTGATGTTGAAAATGTGTCGAGGACAATAGCACCTATGAAAAAAACGAGCAAACTTGCAAAAATTTTCTTTGTGCTTACGTTCATTCTTGCGTCCTTATACCTCAATTCTTGAAATATTATTTCACTCACTTATATTTAAAGGTTGCTAAACCGCCCATTACTATTATTACTAGGGAGGATTGAAAAATTATATATACTAGGTACACTATGTTAATTGCATGAAAAAGGATTATCTTATCGCAGGGGTTGCATGTGCTCTTGGTTTTGGTGCGTATCTGGTATCACCCCGACGCTCAACTTTCCAAGAAGCTTCTCCCGCTTCTCCTTCTCTTGAACAGGCTTGTGTAGGTGATGCTCACCTTTCAACTGGTCTTGCTGGACTTGTTACTCCACCAGAAGTAAGCTCTACGTCTGGTGAGAGATCTTCTCCATCTGCTCTTGAACAAGTTCAAGCAACCAGCGACTACCGACCTGCCGCTCTTCCCTCCTGGATGTATGGCGATGGTGAAATGATCGGTGAACTGAGCGAGCTTCTTCGTCAGGCAGTAAAAGATATCGATTGGAAACATCCAAACATTCCTCCTGGACCAGTTCGTGCAGAATACTTTATGATGCAACGTGGCAATTATACTCTACAAGTAAGGCCTGTTAGTTTTTCCGACGGACAACGCGACTGGATGCTCAACCTTCAACCTCATCACCGACAAGAAGGAGGCGTTACGTATGATGGAAGCATGGTTCGTGTTCATGTAGACAACGAGGGAAAGGTGACTGAAATTGACTCTTCGCCTGTTCTTCGTTTCTGTGGACCACTTGAAAACGTCAGCGACTATGTTGGCCAAGCTGTTGGTGATGCAGTGTCTATCATAAAAACAGAAAACGGTTTTAAAGCTTCTTCGCGACCTTTGATGGTGAATATGGGCAGCACTTCTGGCACGCTCGAAATTATTCAAGGTGAGGTATCCACGTTTAACATGCATAAAAATCTTCCTTGGGCCTTCCAAGATTTGGCAACAACTTTGCAGGAAGGATATCAGAAAACAAAGAAGTAATTTTAGGAAGAGTAGATTACTTTTTCTGGCAGAGGAGGCCATGACTTTCCTTCTTCTTGTAATTTCACCAGCGCATTATCTCTGAATGCTTTTGTGTTCCACCATTCTTTTGTTAAACACGTCCAGAAGATAGAGTTACCTTCGTCACGATTGCATTTGTTGTTTCTTTCTAACACTTCTTTGGTGTCGTGATAGCGGTGATAGGGGGAGATGGCGCTTCGCACCCATGAGGTCTTATTTAGGAAGACGCCGCGTTCATTCGTTCCTGCGCCCAACATCGTATTGGGATAAGCAAGGTAAAGATCATCACGTATCCATAACTGATAAGGAACCTGGTCGCCTGGACCATCGAAATAATTATTTTGTTCTGAATTATGGAAATCAATACCTACTAAGATCTTGCGATGTTCCTGTTCGTCATTATAGAAAAGGAAATGGGAACGCTCTCCTATCAAATAGGATTCTCCTACCTCTTGGAAGGTTTCAGTTACACCTCGTTCATCATCTAGGATTTCGTAGAAAGAAAAGGTTTTATGGTTAAAAATCAAGAAGAGTTTGATGCCTGACTCGTCATAGATATGGCCGATGAATTCTTCATCTTCATTCAAGGTGATATTTTGTGGTGGTCTGAATGAGGTATCTTCTATCTTGAAGCGAACGGTTTTTCCGTTGAAGGTGAGATCGTACAGGAAGTTATTGGTCTTTTTAATTCCCAAGCCGTTTTCTGCACTAAATTCTTGGGTGTAGGTTATCTTTTCTGGAAGATTAGTTGTAAAGTATGCTGTGCTTATCTTACCTTTATCGAGATCTGCGAGACGAAGATTACCTGATACCGAGAGGTTTTGTTCCTTTAATTCAATAGACCAGTAATAGAATCCTTCTGTGGGATAGACAATTGCATATGATGGAATCCAAGAGAAGACATATTGGATGATTTCTTCGTGGTTGTCAAAAGAAGGCTCTTTGTAGATGGGGTTGAAGGAGAGTATGTTGAGACCAGAGGCGTAGGTGGATCGGATCATATCGACAACTTCCTCTGTTGAAATGGTTCCATAACGAAGATTCAGTTTTTGCAAGAGAAATTGGTTGAATTCCACCCGTTGCAGGATCACGTGAGCAAAAAATGGAAGGATGATGACGAGAATGAGGATTATTCCTATGAGATTTGCAGATATTTTCTTTGGCGTTGACTTGACTTTTCCCATACGGTGTTGATTTGATGATGCTATAAAAAACCATCGATTACCTATTCTTGTTACGGATAAGTTTTTAAGGAGTTTGGTTGATATTACTACTATGGTTACACTTTATGGGACGCACTTCGCACTCAGACCCTTACGCATGAGTGATTTGGAATCGTTACTCGTTCACATTAATGATAGAGCTGTTGCTCGCAATACTCTTACTATCCCTTATCCTTGCAGACGACGTGAAGAACGTACCTGGCTTCGAGGGGCAGTCCATAAGAAGAAAGGGCAAGTTCTTTGGGCCATCGATGTTGATGGTCGGGCAGTGGGAACTATTGGACTACACCATCTTGAATCACGCCACAAGGCAGAGTTAGGTTACTGGTTGGGGCGAGACTACTGGGGACAGGGGATTGTGACAGAAGCTGTTGAACTCGTTACTCACTATGCTTTTTCGACCCTGCACTTGAGACGTGTTTATGCTTACGTCTTTCCTTTTAATGGAGGATCACAACGCGTCTTGGAAAAGGCAGGATACGTTCGCGAGGGTCTGTTGCGGAAGAACGTCAACAAGAAGGGCAAGATCCTTGATGAAATAGTGTATGCCAAAATCCGTTCTCGTTAGGTGTCACAAAGGTTTTAAATGCATAATGGACACTATTTTGTTTTGTGTGTAAGGGCCCGTAGCTCAGCCTGGATAGAGCACCAAAGATGAAGCATCTGTGCAAGCCTTCTAAGCTGGGGGTCAAGGGTTCAAATCCCTCCGGGCCCGCTTTCGTTTTAGAAAACATTTATATCTGGATGTTTTGCTCATCTTCATATGGCGCCGTAGCCAAATCCGGTAAGGCAATCGCCTGCAGAGCGATCATGTGGGAGTTCAAATCTCTCCGGCGCCTTTTTTATTTTACAGCATCGAGATACTGTCGCACCGTTTTCTTTTCTTTCTTGGCAAGTTTCTTTAGAACCATGTCGATCTTACTTCCATATTGGGCTGCTACTTTCTTTCTCCATGCCCATTCTTTTGGTACACCTAGGTGTTCAGCAACTTCTCGGAGAATGAGTTTTCTTTCGTGAGTATTTACTTTCAAGAGAGGAGAGATTTGCATTGCGTAGGTTACCAGTTCTTCATCCAAGAAAGGGGCTTTGAGAGTAATTCCAAATTGATTTGCTATAGATTGATCACGTGCAAGATCGCGTTGTTCAATATTTTGTAACCTTTGGAAACAGAGCGTTTGGAATTCTTTTATGAATTGTGGTGGATCGTGATGATATTTCTTGTAACATTCGACGTGGGTTTGGTAGCCACCGAAGATTTCTTCTGCTCCGAGACCGCTCATCAATACTTTAATTCCTTTTTCTTGTGCTGCTTCACAGAGAAGATAATCAACAACGCCAACCCCGATATTAATAGGATCAATAATAGCCTTGTTTTTAGCTAGTAGGTTGATGACTTTCTTGATGAGTTCTTCTGCTTGTTCGCTGGTTATTTCTTTACTGGTGACTTGCCAGTTCATTCTTTTCGCTAATTGATATGCTTCATACAGATCTGGAGCATGTTCTACACCCACACTTACTAATGTTGCGGAAGGAGAAAGCTTTGCTAACAATGCTGAATCGACACCGCCCGATAACCCTAAAAGATGTGATTGAGGTGTTTTAACTGCTTGTTGGAGAAGATATGATAGATGTTTGATGATTTCTTCTTTGTTGGCAAGAACCTGTTTGTTTTTGAGACTTCTTTCTATATTCGGGAACATGGTGTGAATCAACAACCTAAGGTTTTAATGATTTATGTTTTACGCAGCTATCTTTCCTGTTTCAATTACTTTTTTCACGTCGCCAGAAAAGATCTTGCTTGCATGAAGGATCTCGATTGCGATAATTGATCCGTCTTTTGCTATGTCAATAACAACTCCATTAGGTAATTCGATGCTTTTCCAGTATCCCTTCTCCTGTAATTGAATGTTTAGGATATCTTCTTCCTTATCATACCATTGTTCCATGTTAATCCAGCCAATATGCAGTGACGATAATTTTTATATCTTTCCCTTTTTCGTGGTAGACCACTTTAAGCAATCTCCCAGAAGGTGGAATCCTTGCCATTGCGTTCCACACGTTTTCCCATGTTCTATCTTTTAATTTGTTTGAATTCAGAATGCAATACTCGATCATATCATCTGATATATCGGGTCTTTTCCACCTCTTCTTTGACCAATATGCCGAACTTTTAATCTGCATATTTTTTTGACTATCATATTCTATAAATAACTTACTGAGAAAAAACCGGAACGTTTACGGAAATGTATGAAAAAAAAGAAAGAAAAAGAGCGGTTTATGTATTTACCGCTTTCTTTTAACTTGAGCTTCGTAATCGGCCATCTTTTTCTTTTCGTCTTTTCTTTTACCGCCAGTGAAAATTAAGCGGATAAAGAAGATTGCGACGATGACTAAGATGATGTCGCCGATAATCCAGAAAAGCTTGGTTGTGTCTATACCACCAGTGCTCGTGGATTTGTCTTCTCCGTCGCCAGTTGTTTCAACATTGAAGAGCTGTGTTTCTACCAGTTGGCCGCCACTCTTTAAGGTGACTGTGCCTGTGTAGGTTCCAGCTTCAATTTCTGGCTTGGTTTTGAAGTTCAGGAAAATCGTTGAGGTTTGTCCTGGACTCAAGCGAACCACTTTAGGTGAAGAGGCTGTTGCGAAGTCCGTGATATCGGACAAGCTTACTTCAAAGTCAATCGGCATCTTGTCGTTGTTTGTTACTTGGACAGCGACGCTGTTGAACTTGTTGACGGTGGTTGTTATGACACCTTCTTCCAAGATGATGGTTCCTTTACCAACAACTGGTTTTGGTGTTGAAGATCCCTGATTATCATCATTGTTACTTGGAGTAGCTGATGTACAGGTGTTTTCTACCAATAAGGTTTCCGTATCAGAAGATTTCACGTTGTCGTAGAATGTTCTGATCGTGAAGGTAATTGGCGTCTTTCCTGTCAATTTTGTGAGAGGAACATCGAAGATTTCTGTTTCTGAATCATCTTCGTCCAATTCGATGTTGGAACGACGTTCTTGGTACACCAAATCTGCGCTCGTGACTTCAACAGTCACTTCATCTTCATCGGATTTACCCAAGTTGATGAAGTTCACGGTCATCTGTAAGGATGAGTCATCACACGTGATTGCTTGTGGAAGCGTGGTGACCGGCAATTGGATTTGGATGTCGTGGCTTTCTCGTTCGACATTGATGTCAAAGTCAAGAGATTGTCCCATTAAAGCGCCGTTTTGGTCAACGCCTCGCGCTAGGATAGTACAGCCAACATCGCCGTCCTCTGCATCGTCTTCAACATTTATATTGAATGTATCGGACTCTGTGTCTTCTGGTGAGATGTCACCAATATCGAGGTTTTCATCGTCAATATCCAAAGCATCATTTGTTGAACAGTCGAGGATAAGGTCGACATTTTCGATATCAACTTCAGTTTGATCATCGAATTTGCTTTCAACTTCTACAAGGATTTCGATGACATCGCCTGGCTTGATGTCTTTGATTTCATCGCCATCGTCGATGCTTTCTTTTCCTTTGTTGTTGATTTCAGCATCAGAGTCTGTGATTTCTAAGTTGTTTTCACGCTGCATGAAGACTGGAATAGCCAAAGGCGTAATTATCGTGCCATTTGTAAGCTGTGCATTAATAGTTATGGTACCTATCTTGAATGCGGAAACGTCGCCGTTGATATCAATGGCATCTAAATCTTCTGGAATTTTTGCTTCAAAAGTAATCGCTTTTGAAGAAGGTTCATCTCCTGAAATCGAAGGGGTGTTTGGTCCCAGTTTGAACACTCCACCAGTGAAAACAGTAACTGGTTTGACATCATCATTCAAAAGGTTGTAGGTTTCATCGGATTGGAAAGATGCACTTGTGATGATAAGCTCTAAATTGGGATCTATATTTTTAATGGTAATTTGTCCTTGAGTCTTGACTACTTTTGGACCATCATCGTGTAATGGATTGGATGCTTCTTGAGAAGCGCTTCCGAACGTTGGATTGGTTGAACCGAAAACGGTTTCATCTAAGGCTAAATCTGCATTTGCACTTATTGAAGTAAATGCTAATGCGATTATCAAAAACATGCTTAATATGATATTTTTTAACTTCATTTCTAAACCCCCCATATATCTTGGAATTTTGTTATTATTGCAGAGTTGTAACCCCTATATAAAGATTTTGGTTATATATTTTTGAATATATATCTTAATGTTTTCTCTTCTTCATGACGATGGTAACGACTACGACCAGGATTCCTATTACTATGAGGTCGATGACGATCCATGCCCACAAGGGGATGGCACCATAAAACCCACCTAAGGTCTGGGATGTTTCTTGTTTTTGCTGCACTTCAAGAGCAACGGTTTCTGTTGCGATGACGTTACCTTCCCAGCGCACTTCGATGACACCTGTGTGGGTGCCTAATTCAGTATCTTCGTTGACACGTAAATCCATGAAAACTGTGCTTTCTTGCAATCCGTTTAAGGTGATGGTCTTTGGGGCAGTTGTACCCACATCACCGATATTGGTCATCATGATGATGAAGGTTGCTTTGTCTGATAAGGCATTCATGATTTTCACCGGTATATTGGTGAGGCTTCCCTGATTGACGGTAAAGGATGGTTGAACTGGCGTAATCGTTGCCAGGGTTTCTCCGCCTTGTACTAGGCTGGATGGGGTGTCACAGTCCATCACTTGGAGAGGTATTTGTTCGCTGGTTGAACCACCCTGATAATTTACCAGTGCGGTTGCATAGTAGGTTTTTGCCTGGATGTCGTCTGGAATATTAATAGTGAATTGTCTTGTTTCGTCATTATCTTCATCTGAACTGAAGGCTTCCAGAGTGAAAGGATCTGATTTTTGATT
>Ga0233425_10006232_pt1 | contig 17892 bp, 13 predicted proteins | sample Watercolumn_Towu_2_FD_181712 | JGI IMG/M metagenome (GOLD analysis project Ga0233425, IMG submission 181712) | Freshwater microbial communities from Lake Towuti, South Sulawesi, Indonesia - Watercolumn_Towuti2014_140_MG | ecosystem: Environmental > Aquatic > Freshwater > Lake | place... | reverse complement strand
CCCGGCGTCCGGCCGTCGCCGCGTCCGTACGCTCGATCCGCCTGCGTGGCGGCCTGCTCGCGGGTGCGGGCGCCGCCGCCATCCTCTGCGGCTGGGCGATCCTGCCGGCATCCGCCGCGGCGCAGGCGACCTGCTCCAGCGGGACCGCATCAGGGGCCAACGCCACCGCCTGCGGTCCCCTGGCGACCGCCAGCGGCGGACAATCGACGGCGGTCGGCTATTCGGCCAACGCCACGCACCAGGACGCCACCGCCGTGGGCTCAAATGCGGAAGCCGCCAACACCGGCGCCACGGCGGTCGGCCTGAACAGCGCCGCCACCGGGGTCAACGCCACCGCAGTGGGCTCGGGCGCGGACGCCGGCGGCTCCGGCGCCGTCGCCCTCGGCGGCGCCTTCGCGAGCCAGCAGAACACCATCGCCATAGGCACGGGCGCCGAGGCCGTGTCGATCAGCGCGATATCGATCGGTCACGACAGCGCCGCCTTGGGCGTCGGCGCACTCTCCTTCGGCGCCTCCGCCTATGTCGACCAGGCCAACGGCGTGGCGATCGGGACGGGCGCCGGCGTCGAGGCCGTCAGCGGCGTCGCCCTGGGCGCGGGGGCGAGCGTCGACGGCGATCGCGGTACGGCCCTGGGCGCCCGGGCCCATGCCGGCGCCGAGCATGCGATCGCCCTGGGCGGCGGCCTCAACAGCGCCGTCGAGGGCGCCCAGGCCACCAGCGACGCCGCCATCGCCATCGGCGCCAACAGCGTCTCGAGTGGCATGCGCGGCGTGGCCCTCGGCTACGGATCGACGGTCACGGCCCAGGACGGCGTGGCCGTCGGCGGGAACAGCGCCGCGAGCGGGACCTTCGCCGCAGCGGTCGGGGCTGGCGCCGCCGCCAGCGGCGCCGATTCGGTCGCCCTCGGCCGCAACAGCGCCGCCAGCGACGTCGGCGCCATCGCGCTGGGCCGGACCGCCAACGCCAGCGCCGCAGTGGCGATGGCGCTGGGTTACGACAGCCGGGCCAGCGCCCTCTATGCGACCGCGATGGGTGCTTCGAGCCGCGCCGACGGCGAAGGCGCGCTGGCCTCCGGCTATGGCGCCAGGGCGAGCGGCAACTCCGCGGTGGCGGTCGGCCAGGATTCGGTCGGCATGGGCGTCGAGTCGGTCGCCATCGGCATGGCGGCGAAGGCCGGCGGCGACGGCGTCAACGGGGTCGCCAACGAGGGCGCCATCGCCATCGGCGGCGGGGCCCAGGCGGGAGTGGCCGCCGCCGGCCAGTCCCAGGCCATCGCCATCGGGGATCAGGCCCTGGCCAACGCCGCCAGCGCCACGGTGCTCGGCGCCGAGGCCGAGGCCTCCGGCGTCTATGGCCTCGCCCTCGGCGCGCGGTCGACCGCGGCCGGCCTCGGCGGCATCGCCATCGGCGGCTCGGACATCGCCGGCGGCGGCGCCCAGGTCACCGCCGGCGCGGACTACGCCATGGCCATCGGCGTCGGGGCGAGGATCGGCGCCGACGGCGACCGCTCGATCGCCATCGGCAACCTGGCGATCGCCAGCGCCGACTCGAGCGTCGCGCTCGGCGACTCGGCGCGCACCAACTTCTCCAACGGCGTGGCCGTGGGCTACCAGGCGCTTTCGAACGCCAGCCAGAGCACCGCCATCGGGCCCAGCGCCGTGGCCGGCGGCATCGCCAGCTTCGCCGGCGGCTCCGGCGCGTCGGCGACCGGAAACTACGCCATCGCCATCGGCATCGAGAGCGGGGCCGGCAGCAGCAACTCCATCGCCCTCGGCAACGACGCGAGCGCCACCGCGACCCGCGGCCTCGCCCTCGGCGCCAACAGCAGCGCGACCGGCGTCGGCGCCATCGCCCTTGGGTCCGGCTCCGTGGCCAGCGCGGCCAACACCCTCTCGGTCGGGGCGGTCGGCGCCGAACGGCGGATCGTCAACGTCGCCGCCGGGACGCTGGTGTCGGGCGGCACCGACGTCGTGACCGGCGGCCAGCTGTTCACCACCAACCAGTTCGCCGCCGGCCTCGACGCCCGGCTGGGAACCGCGGAGACCTCGCTGACCTCGCTCGGCGGACGGATGACCACCGCCGAAACCGACATCGACGCGCTCGAGGCGTCCGTGTCCGGCGGGGCCATCGGCCTGGTGCGGCAGGACGCCGGCGACCTGTCCCTGAGCGTGGCAGGAACCACCGGCGGGACGGTGATGGACGTCTCTGGCGCCGCGGGGGCGCGGCGGATCACCGGCCTCGCCGACGGCGTGGTCGCGGCGGGCGGAACCGACGCCGTAACCACCGGGCAGCTGTTCGCGACCAACCAGTTCGCCGTGGCCCTCGACGGCCGCCTGGGAACCGCCGAGACCTTCCTCGGCGCCCTGGGCGGGCGGGTGACCACGGCCGAGAGCGACATCGTCGACCTGCGCGGCCAGCTCGGCGCGGCGGGCGCGGGCCTGGTCATCCAGAACACGGGCACCGACGCGATCACCGTGGCGGCCGCGACGGGCGGAAGCAGCGTCGATCTCCAGGGAACGGCCGGCAGGCGGACCCTCAGGGGTCTCGCCGCCGCAGACCTCTCCGCCACCAGCGACGAGGCCGTGACCGGCGCCCAGATGTTCGCGACCAATGGAATCGTGGCCGCCACCGGTCAGGGAATGGCCGGCGGCCTGGGCGGCGGCGCGTCCTACAACGCCGCCACGGGCGCCTTCACCGCGCCGAACTATCTCGTGCTGGGCGCCAGCTACGGCAATGTCGGCGGCGCCCTGACAGCGCTGAGCGGCCGGGTCGAGAGCAACACCACCGACATCGCCGCGCTGCAGACGGGCGGCGAAACCGGCGGCGGGGCCGGCCAGGCGGCCGAGATCGCCGCCCTGCGCGCCCAGCTGACCGCGTTGCAGGGCATGCTCGGGCCGATGCAGGCCGAGCTGGACCGGCTGGCCTCGAACCAGGGCGCGACGTCTGGCGCCGGAACCACGGCGGTCGGCGCGGGCTCGGTGGCCAGCCAGCCGGGTGCGACGGCCGTCGGCGCCGGAGCCCGTGCGACGGGGGACCCGACCACGGCGGTCGGCTATATGACCCTCGCCTCGGGACAGCATGGCACCGCCATCGGCGGCAACGCCCAGGCGGCCGGGGACCTCTCGACCGCGCTGGGCCAGGGCGCCACAGCCAGCGGCCACGCCAGCACCGCCCTGGGTCAGGACGCCGGCGCCGCCCACGCCAACAGCGTCGCCATCGGCCAGGGGGCCCGGACCACCCGTGACAACCAGGTGGTCATCGGCGGGGCCCAGCACACCTACACCCTCGCCGGGATCGCCTCGAGCGCCAGCCGCGACGCCCAGCAGGGCCAGACCTACGTCGTCACCACCGACAGCGGGGGCAATCTGGCCAGTCTGGACATGAACCCCTGGTTCGAACGGGTCGACAGCCTCGAAGAGGCGGTCGACGAGCAGTGGCGGGTGACAAGCGAAAGCCTGGACCGGCAAGCCGACGGCATCGCGATGTCCCTGGCCCTCGGGGGCGCCCAGGTGCTGCAGGCCGACCAGCGCTTCGCCATTTCGGCCAACCTCGGCCACTTCGACGGCGCCAACGCGGCGGGCTTCGGGGCCATCGGCCGGCTCAGCGACAAGGTCAGCTTCAATGTCGGGGCCGGCGTGGGCTTCCGGACCGGCGTGGTCGCCGGCAGAGCGGGTGTGAGCATGGCCTGGTAGGGGGCGCCCGATCCCCGAACTCTCTGTTCGGTTGTTGAAATTCAGCCGCGCTCCGCGCCCCGGCCGAGATCATCGGGAGAGGCGTCTACCCTCCCCTGGAGCCGCAACCCTGTGCGCGCCCCTCGGCGACTGCGTTCAGCGCGGGGCCGGACGGACCTCGATCGCCGCCCCGGCCAGCCGCTCGTGGAGCCTGCGTTGACGCGCCAGCGGCCACCAGTCGTACAGAAAGATCTGGATCGGACGCCAATTCGCGACCCAGCCGAGAATGATCAGGCCCTCATCGAAGAACCGGCCCACATAGCCCTGCCCGACCCTGCTGCTGACTTCGGCTCCGAGGAACACGCACGCCGCCAGCATGGCCAGTCCGACGGCGAGAGAGACGCGGCCCACCCGAAACAGCTCTTTGAGCTCCCATCGCACCGCCTCCGCGCGATAGGCGAAATAGTTGCGGATCGCGTCGCCGATATGCTTCGCCTCCTCGCGTCGAGCCTCGTCGGCCGGCAGATGGACGACGATGCGGATCGGCCGCGCTGCGCCCTGTTCGCGAGCCCAGGCGACCACATATTCCTCGACCGCCGCGTCCAGATCCCGTTCCCGAAAGGGCAGCGGATCCAGGGACTGGAACAACTGACCGATGTCCCGGACCTTGAGCTCGATCGGGTCGGCCGCACGCCGGAATGCCAGGTCCCGGGTCTGCAAAAGGTCGGCGAACGCCATCGCCCTGGCTCCGCTCACATCCGGCAAGTCATTCGCCAGCATCGGAGCGTCCCTCTCCCCGCGCCTTGACGTGGGTCAACGTCCTGTCCGGCGTTGGCCGACGGGATTGTCCCTGCGGCATTGTTTGAGGCGTCGCCGCCTCAGGGGCGCAGGCGCAGGTTCCGCAGGCGGGCGCGCAGCGATTCCGGACCTTCGGACACCCGGTCGTGAGCTTCGGCATGGGTTACCCGGACATTGGCGTGCTGCATCACCCGCCTGAGCCGGCCGAGCGCCCGGGGCGCGGCTATCAGAACCAGATCCTGATAGCCGCCCCGGTGCATGATGGCGGCCGCGCGGCCGCCGACCAGGCTGAGGAAGTCTTCCTCCAGACGGTCCCCCGGAGAAGGGCCGTCCGGCGTATGGGAGGCGGGACCGATACGGTCGTGAGTGCGGCCCCGGAATCCGCTGGCCATCGGCCGGCTCAGGGACAGGTCGCCGAGCTGGTCCGTGACCTCGGTCAGCGGTCCTCCACGACGCCGCTCCGCATACAGACGGGCCTGCCTTCCGTCGGCAACCACAATCAGGCTTGGTCCCGCGAGATCCATCCCGGCCTCCTCAGTTCGCCTTGACCGGAATCGCGATCTTCCGGGCCGAGGCCGCGGCGTCCAGAGGCGCAGTGACGGTCAGCACGCCCTGCTTCAACGACGCCTTGACGCCGTCGGCCCTGACGCCAGCGGGAAGACGCACGGACCGCGAGAATTTGCCGTAGCGCCGCTCAATCATCCGGAAGCCGTCGTCCCGGGTTTCGGTCGAGGATTTTTTCTCGCCGCTGACCGTCAGGACATCATCCTGAAGGTCGATGTGGACATCGTCCTCGGTCAGGCCGGGAAGTTCGACGGTCAGTTCGACGCCGCCGTCGATTTCCCGCAGATCCATCCGCGGCGAAGGCCCGAACAGGTCGGGCAGGTCAAGGCCGCTGAAGTCTGCGAGCACGCGGTCGAACTCGCGCTGAAGCGGCGCGAAGAACGGAGCGACGCCGCGGGCCGGGGACGGTGCGGCGGGAACGGGGTGGGCGGTCATCGTTGGCTCCTCCGATGCAGCGCCTCGGTCAGGCGCTTCCGTACGGATGCATGCGTCGCCCGCCCCTGCCTTGATCGACGTCAAAAGCGGCGGGATCGAGCGGACTCAGGGACTGTCGGAAGATATGCGCGCGGCGGGCTCCGGCCACAGGGTTCGCAGCGGCGCCGGAAGATGCGCCATGATCTTGCGGACCTCCCCCGGGTCCAGGCGCTCGGCGAGCACGCCGAAAACGGCTTCGGCGGCCTCAAGCCCCGTGGCCGGAAACGACAGCGGAAGATGATCCGCGACGGCGTCGCCGAATGCCCCGGTATTTCGAATGGCCGACGGCCCGTCCTGCGGCCGCCAGCCTTCCAGCAGAATGCCTCGGATCAGCGTGGGCGTCTGGGCCGACAGGCCAAGCACGCCCTCAAGAGGCAAACGGTCGCGCAGCACATGGAGCACGGCGCGCAACGCCTCATAGGCCGTCTGGCGATCCTCGCAGAGAAGGCGGTCGTCAATCTCCCGCAACCACTCATTGGCGGTCTGCAGGGCGCTGTCGAAGCTGTGAGGGCCTTTGGTCATGTCGCTCTCCATCATCCGCGCACGCGACCGAACACCGGCCGGGGGCTGCTGCCGGGCGGGTTGCGGGCGGCTCCGGTCGTCGGCTCCCGGCGACCGGTCAGCGACCGCCACGACATGACAGTGAACCTTCCCCGGGGCGTCGCCCTTGATAAGGGTCAAATCCGCATGGATTTTGATCCGGGGTTCGACAGGAGACCGGCATGCCAGTCCTCAGCGCGGGTCTTCTGGTCCACCGGCGCGCGCCGGCGGGTGCTGAAGTCCTTCTCGTTCATCCCGGCGGCCCCTACTGGCGCGGCCGGGACGCCGCCGCCTGGTCCATCCCCAAGGGGCTGCCGGACCCCGGAGAGACGCTTGAGGCCGCGGCGATGCGGGAATTTCGCGAGGAAACCGGGCTCGAGCCGCCGGCTCCGCAAGCCGCTCTGACCCCGGTCCGTGTCGGCGGCGGCAAGATCGTCCACTGCTGGATGGCGGAAGGCGATCTCGACCTCGGCGGCTTTCGCAGTGAGGTCTTCGAACTGGAATGGCCGCCGCGGTCCGGCCGGCGCATCATGGTCCCGGAAGCCGACGCCGCCCGCTATTTCGGTGAGACGCAGGCTTTGGCGCGCGTTCATATCGGCCAGCGCCCCATCCTGCGCGAAGCCTTTGAGCGCCTCCGCGCCACGACGCCGAAATGAGCTCGCTGGCCCGGCCGCCGTCGCGACCCGACCCCGTCAGTTCACCAGCATGGAGCCGGTGCGAACGAAGCGCTCGTGCCAGGACAGGGCCTCCGCCAGCAGCATCGGCGACTGCTGGCCGTAGGAGTCCCGCCGCGCCCGCGCATAGTAGTCCGCCAGCGCGGGGCGATAGTCCGGGTGGGCGCAGTTCCCGATCACCACCGTCGCCCGCTGCTTGGGCGACAGGCCGCGAAGATCTGCGAGGCCCTGCTCTGTGACGATCACCTGCACGTCCTGCGGTATGTGATCCACATGGGAAGCGTGGGGCACGATCGTGGAGATGCGCCCGCCCTTGGCCGTGGAGGCCGACATGAAGATGGAGATATAGGCGTTCCGGGCGAAGTCGCCGGAACCCCCGATGCCGTTCTGGATGCGCGACCCCATGATGTGGGTGGAGTTCACGCTGCCGAAAATGTCGGCCTCGATCATCCCGTTCATGGCGATGCAGCCGAGACGCCGGATCAGTTCGGGATGGTTGCTGATCTCCTGCGGCCTCAGCACGATCCGGTCATGGAACTCGTCCATGCGGGCGTTGAGATCGTGAGCCGCGTCGGGACTTAGCGAAAAGGCTGTGGCCGAGGCGGTAAGCAGCCGGCCGGACTCCAGCAGATGCAGCATGCCGTCCTGGATCACCTCGGTGAAGGCTGTCATTCCGTGGAAAGGACCGTTCCCCAAGGCGCCGAGAACGGCGTTGGCGGTGTTCCCCACCCCGGACTGCAGGGGCAGAAGAGAGGGCGGCAGCCGGCCCTTGACGACCTCGTGCTGAAGGAAGTCCAGCAGGTGCGCGGCGATGGCCAGATCGGCGGAGTCGGCGGGCGTGAACGGCGCATTGCGGTCAGGCGCGTCGGTTTCGACGATGGCGACGATCTTGTCCGGGTCGCAGCGAAACCACGGCTCGCCGATCCGGTCCGCGGCCCGCACCAGCGGGATCGGACGCCGATCGGGCGGCAGGGCGGTGCCGTAGTAGATGTCGTGCATCCCCTCCAGCGCCGGGTTCTGCCAGCGATTGACTTCGAGGATCACCTGCCCGGCCCGGTCGAGCCAGGTCTTGTTGTTGCCCACCGAGGACGAGGGGATCAGGGAACCGTCCTCCCGGATGCCCGAAATCTCCACGACCGCGGTGTCCAGGGGCCCGAGGAACCCCTGCCAGGCGACGGGCGCCACCTGGCTGAGGTGCATGTCGAAATACTCCATTTCGCCGCGGTTGATCTTGTCGCGGGCGACGGGGTCGGAGTTGTAGGGCAACCGGAACTCGATGCCGTCGGCCCTGGCCAGGGCTCCGTCGAGCTCAGGCCCCGTGGAGGCGCCGGTCCAGACCTTCACCCGGAAGGGGAGGCCTTGCGCATGCTCGCGCTCGATCCGTGACGCCAGGGCAAGGGGAACCGCCTTGGGATAGCCGGATCCGGTGAAGCCGCTGAGCCCGATGGTCGTGCCCGGGGCGATCAGCGCCGCCGCCGCCTCGGCGCCCATGACCTTGCGCCGATGCGCGGCGGACTTGATCCTGGCGGCCTCTCCCCTCACGCCGCCGTCCGGCCCGAGCGCGACGGTCGGGCATCGAGATCGCGGGCCCAGGTCTGAATATCGGACGTCGCAGTCTCGTTCAGAACGCGCTCCTGGCTCAGGCACAGCGCGGCGTCTGGCTTCCGGCCGAGGATTTGCCGAATCTGGTCAAAGGCGGCGCCCGGCGCGCCGCTCCCCGAGGTGCAGAAGGCGGCCAGCGCCGGCAGTCGCTCGCGCTGCGCGGAGAGATAGCTCCGGATCGGCGCTGACACGGATCCGGCCCACACGGGAGAACCGACAACCACCAGTCGGTAGGCAGACGGATCGCGACCGGGGGCGATCTCCGGCCGTTCTCGCGACATCACGTGAAAGAGGCAGTGAACGAAGCCGGACGGCCCGTCATACGTCGTCCGCGGCGTCACCACCTCCAGGTCCGCGCCGAGCACGGCGGCGATCTGCCCAGCTACGGCGGCGGTGGTTCCGCTCCGCGAATAGTAGACCACCAGAACATCGGCCATCGCATCCTCCTGCCGACACCTTGGGGGCGGGATCAGCTTGAGGCCTTGACCGAGATCAATAGGGACGGCGTGACAACAAGGCGAGAATGACCTGGGCCGGCGGCTGACCGGCATTCCCCGGCAGGGCCCCCGCCGGCGGACTGTCGGCGGTCCGCCGGGGCCAGCCGCTCCTCCCCCGCCGGCCGCCGGGCGCACGCCTGACAGGCCGGATTGAGCAGGTCCGCGAGGGTCCGTCACTCGGCGGCCGTTGTCGTTCCCGCGCCGGGCCCGGCGCCGAGGTCAGCGCCGGTGACGGGATTGCTGGCGGGATCAGACGCGAGGCGCCCGGCCATCGCGGAGATCGCCTTCTTCTGCGCGGCGCTCAGGCGCGACGTCCTCCTCGGCGACCCGTAGCGGGACACCACAAGCGTCAGAGACCGCCGGTGGTTCCTGTGTCGCAAACCGTTCATTGGCTGGGATTCGGCCGTCTGCCGATCGCGTTTGTCAGGCTGTGACGCCCTCGGTGCGCGGCGAGTCACAAGCGGACTTCAGAAGGTCAAGCCGTCAGCCGATACCCGACCGCCGGCTCCGTCTGGATCAGCACGGGCTGCGCCGGATCAACCTCGAGCTTGTGTCGAAGCTGTCCGATCACGACCCGCAGGTACTGTGTGTCTTCGGCATGCGCGGCGCCCCAGACCGCCACAAGCAGATCCCGATGGCCGATGACCTTGCCGGCGTCGCGGGCGAGCCGGGCGAGCACGTCGTATTCCTTGGGCGTCAGGCGAACCGGCTGGCCGGATCGCGAGACCTGGCGCCGCTCCAGATCGATCGTGACGTCTCCGACGACGATGGGGCCGATGCTCTCCGGCCGGCCGCCGACCTGCCGCAGGTTCACGCGCAGCCGGGCCAACAGTTCGCCGACTCCGAACGGCTTTTCCACATAGTCGTTGGCCCCCAGGTCGAGGGCGGCGATCTTCTCGGCTTCCTTGTCCCGTGCGGACAGGACGATGATCGGGCCGGCGTAGAACTCACGCGCCCGGACCAGCACATCCTTGCCGTCCATGTCGGGCAGGCCGAGGTCCAGCACCACCGCGTCGGGCGACCACAGGGCGACGCCGCGCAGGCCCTCCTGTCCGCTGTCGGCGCGTTTGGGCTCGTAACCGGCGGCGTCCAGCGCGGGCGACAGGAAGCGGTGTATCTGCGGCTCGTCGTCGATGACGAGGATCACGGGGCGAACGGCTGACATCGGCCCCCTATAGCAGGTCGCGATGGGTGGCGATCGCCTTGGGCAGGCTGATCAGGATGCGGGTGCCGTGGCCGTCCGCGATGGGGCTGGCGGCGGCGATGCGCCCGCCCATCGCTTCCACGAACCCCTTGGCGATGGCCAGCCCGAGGCCCGCGCCTTTGGAACGATCGGACGGCTCCTCCATGCGGCGGAATTTGTCGAACACCCGCTCCAGTTCAACGGTCGGAATACCCTTCCCCTCGTCCTCGATCGAGATGACGACCGAGCCCCGGTCTTCATAGGCGGCCAGTTCGATGGTCGAGCCGTCGGGGCTGTAGCCGATGGCGTTCTCCAGGATGTTCACCACAGCCTGTTCCAGCAGGCCCTGATCCAGCATCACCAGGCTGAGGTCGGCGGGGAAGTCGCGGGTCAGGCGTCGGGTTTCCAGACGGCGCGAGACCCGTTCGGCGGCGGCGTTCAGAACATCGCGCACGTCGACCCAGTCGGAGCGGATGTTGAGCCCGCCGCCCTCCAGCCGGGTCATGTCCAGCAGGTCGCCGACGTAGCGGTTCAGCCGTTCGGCCTCCTCGCGAATGCTCAACAGCAGGTCGGCGCGGACGGCCGGTTTCAGGGTGTCGCCATAGTCGATCAGGGTCGTCGAGGCGCCCAGCACCGTCGAGAGCGGCGTACGGAGGTCGTGGCTGACCGAGTTCATCAGCGCGCCCCGGAAGCGGTCGGCGCGGCGCAGACTTTCGGTCTCGACCGCCTCGCCCGCCAGTTGGGCCCGCTCCAGCGCCACGGCGCCCTGATCGAGTAACGCCAGGGTCAGTCGCTCTTCATCGGACCCGGAAGCCAGGGCGTCAGCCTCAATGCCCGCCACGCCCGCCCGGCCGCGCACGCCCTGCAACGGACGGAAGGTCCAGCTGGTCTGCGGCAAGGTGCCGGTGCCGTGCCCGGTGGGTTCGCCGTGCTCCCAAGCCCAACGGGCGGCGGCCATGGCGGCGGAGCCCAAAGTTTCTGAGGCGGGTGCGCTGGCGGCCAGAAGGATGTCCTCACCCTCGGGCAGCAGGACCACCGCCTTGGCGCCGGCGGCGGCGGCGGTCTGCTCGGCCAGAACGCGCGCCGTTTCCGGGACGCCCTCGGCGGCGGACAGGGTCTGGCTGGCGGCCAGCAGGGCGGACACGGCGGAGGCGCGACGCTGGGCGCGTTTCGCCTGTTCCCGGACCCGCCCGGCCAGGACGCCCGTAACCAGCGCCACGGCCCAGAAGACGACCAGCGTCAGGATGTCCGTCGGCGAACCGATGGCGAAGCTGTAGCGCGGCTCCAGGAACAGGAAGTTGTAGACGAGGAAGGCCGCCGTCGCCGCCACCAGCGCGGGGCGCAGGCCGTAGAGGACCCCAGCGGCCAGTACGGCGGAAAGGTAGACCACGCCCAGATCGACGCGCGCGAACGAACGGTCCAGCAGCAGGGCCAGACCCGTCGCCGCTGCAATGAAACCCGCGCCTATGGCGTAACCGGCCCAGCCCCCGAAGCTCAGGCGGGCGCGCGGGACGGGCGTCGCCGGCCCGGCGGCCGGATCGGTGACGATGTGGATCGCCGCGCCCTGCGAAGAGCGCAACAGCTCGGCCGCCAGCGACCGGCCCATGAGTTCGCTGAAGCGGCTGTCGCGGCCCTTGCCCAGAACGATCTGGGTGACATTGTTACGGTGGGCGTGGTCCATAACCGTGCGGACCACGTCGTCCCCGCTGAGCACGACGGTGCGCCCGCCCAGCTGTTCGGCCAGTTTGAGCGCGGCGCCGAGGCGCGCGGTTCGCGCGGGATCGCTGGCCGAGGCGCTGGGGCGGTCGACGTGGGCGACGGTCCAGGGCGCGTCCATCATCATGTCCGACAGCCGCCGCCCCGCTCGCACCAGCATGTCGGCCATGCCATCGCCGCCCACCAGCACCAGGATGCGCTCACCCGCTGCCCACGGTCCCTGCACACCCTTTTCGCGGAGGGTCGCGACGAGCTGGTCGTCGACTGTTTGTGCTGCCCGGCGCAGGGCCATTTCGCGCAGGGCGGTGAGGTTCTCGACCTTGAAGAAATTCTCCGACGCCAGCCGCGCCGTCTCGGGCACATAGACCCTGCCCTCGGCCAGCCGCTTGCGCAGTTCCTCGGGAGTAATGTCGACGACCTCGATGTCGTCGGCCTTGGACAGGGCGCCGTCAGGGACGGTCTCGCGCTGGCGCACGCCGGTGATGCGCAGCACCACGTCCGACAGGCTCTCCAGATGCTGGACGTTCAGCGTGGTCCAGACGTCGATGCCGGCGGCGAGGATTTCCTCGACGTCCTGCCAGCGCTTCGGGTGACGCGAACCGGGGACATTCGAATGGGCGTATTCGTCGACCAGCAGCAGTTCGGGCCGCCGGGCGATGGCGCCGTCGAGGTCGAACTCCATCAGGGCGCGCGCCTTGTATTCGATCGGCTGGCGCGCCATCACCTCCAGCCCGCGCAGCAGGCTTTCGGTCTCGCGGCGGCCATGGGTCTCGACCACGCCGACAACGACATCGCCGCCCTCGGCCTTTCGGCGGCGGGCGGCGCGCAGCATTTCATAGGTCTTGCCGACCCCCGGCGACATGCCGAGGAAAACCTTCAGCCGCCCCCGTTTTCGCGGGGCCGACTTCGGGCGGTCCGGATCGGCGGGCTCCGGCAAGTCAGGCGCCCGGGAAGCGCGCGTCGAGGGCCCGGTTGGTCAGAAGCACATTGACGTGCGGCTGGCCGATGAAGCCGAGCAGTGCGCCTTGCGTATGCTGGTCGATCACGCTCTGGACCTCCTGAACGGGCGCGCCGCGCGCCGTGGCGATGCGTTGGGCCTGAAGCCGAGCGTAGGCCGGTGAAATGTCCGGGTCGAGGCCAGAGGCCGAGGTCGTGACCGCATCGGCGGGGATGAAGCCGCCGCCGTCCTCGACCCGGATGACCGCGGCGCTTTCGGCGACGCGGGTCTTCAGGTCCTCGTTCAGCGGGCCGAGGTTCGAGCCCGATGATCCTGCGGCGTTGTAGCCGTCGCCGGCCGCAGAGGGACGCGGGTGCAGATAGCGCGCCTCGGCGAAGGGCTGGCCGATCAGGGCGGAGCCCAGGATCGCACCGTCGGCGCTGCGCACCAGACTGCCGTTGGCCTGTTCCGGAAAGGCCGCCTGGGCGACGCCGGTCACCGCCAGCGGATAGGCGACGCCGAGCAGCAGGGTGAAGAGGGCGATCATGACGATCGCCGGACGAAGGGATCTCAACATCAGAACACCGCCTTCAGGCTGGCGACGGCGCGGCTTTCGTAGATCGAACCGAAGTCGTGCTCGTCGGTGTCGTGGTAGCGCAGGTCCAGCGCCAGATTGTCGGTCAGCCGATACGCCGCGCCGAGGTTCCAGGTCGTGTAGTCCAGGTCCGACGACAGGAACTGCCGCCCGACTGCGCCCGAGACAGTCCATTTGTCGGTCGGGCTGAAGGCGGCGTTCGCCTCGACGTAGGTCGCCTCATCCTCGGACGCGCCGAAGAAGTCGGGCGACCAGTAGACTGCGCCCCCGATCGTGGCGGGACCGAAGGCGCGCGAAACCGCAGCCTTGGCCTCGACGTAGTCGTAGTCGGCCCCGTCGGGCTGGCCGGCGTAGAAATAGCCGACCATGCCGAAGTCCCAGTTGAAACCGGCGAACTCCGGCCGGACGCCCCCGTAGAGGTCGATCTCGGCTTTGGTGTCGGGATCGCCCGGGAACGCGACGTTGGAGGCCCAGGCGCCGGCGTAGACGGACCCGGCGGTAAGATCGACGCCGGCCGAGACGGCGGCGTCCTCCTCGGTCTGGCTGACGCCGCGGAAGACGTAGTCGGAGCCGACGGCGACGTTCCAGGCAATCTCGGACGCGTTGGACGCGGCGACGGTCGGCTCGGGCTCGGCCTTCACATTGGAGGCGATGCTCCAGACGATGATGACGACCAGGCAGGCGCCGGCGAACCAGGCGTCATTGGAGCCGGAGGACTTGAGGTGGGATCTGCGGGTCATGGATGATGCTTTCACAGGGACGATGTCGGTCACGCCAGGCCGAGGCCGGAGATGACGATGTCGATGAGTTTGATGCCGACGAACGGCGCGATCAGGCCGCCGAGGCCGTAGATCAGCAGGTTGCGTCTCAGGAGCTTGCCCGCGCCGACCGCCCGGTATTTCACCCCGCGCAGGGCCAGCGGGATCAGGGCGACGATCACAAGGGCGTTGAAGATCACCGCCGACAGGATGGCGCTCTCGGGGCTGTGCAGTCCCATGACGTTGAGCGCGCCGAGCGCCGGCAGGGCCACCACGAACATCGCCGGGATGATGGCGAAATACTTGGCCACGTCGTTGGCGATCGAGAAGGTCGTCAGGGCGCCGCGCGTGATCAGCAGTTGCTTGCCGACCTCGACGATCTCGATGACCTTGGTCGGATCGCTGTCGAGGTCGACCATGTTGCCGGCCTCGCGGGCCGCTTGGGCGCCGGTCTGCATGGCCACGCCGACATCGGCCTGGGCGAGCGCGGGGGCGTCGTTGGCTCCGTCGCCGCACATGGCGACCAGCCGGCCCCTGGCCTGTTCCTCGCGGATCAGACGCAGCTTGTCCTCGGGCGTGGCCTCGGCGAGGTAATCGTCGACCCCCGCCTCCGAGGCGATGGCGGCGGCGGTCACCGGGTTGTCGCCGGTGATCATGACGGTGCGCAGGCCCATGCGGCGCAGGTCGGCGAACCGCTCCTTGACCCCCGGCTTGACCACGTCCTTCAGATGGATGACGCCGACCAGAACATCGTCCTGGGTCACCGCCAGCGGCGTGCCGCCCGAGCGGGCGATGCGGTCCACGGCGGCGCGGAACTCGGCGGGGGTGTCGCTGTCCTTGAGGTTCAACGACTTGAGCACGGCGTCCACCGCGCCTTTGCGCCATGACGCCTTGCCGGCCTCCAGACCCGATTGGCGGGTCACGGCGCTGAACGGGATGGCCTTCGAGCCTTCCGGCTGCTCGACCTCGACGTCGGCGTTGCGGCCCAGTTCGACGATCGAACGGCCTTCCGGCGTCTCATCGGCCAGCGATGCGGTGACGGCGGCGCGCAGGGCGACTTCCGGGCGCACACCGGGAACCGGGATGACCTCGGTCGCCATGCGGTTGCCGAAGGTGATGGTGCCGGTCTTGTCGAGCAGCAAGGTGTCGACGTCGCCGGCCGCCTCCACCGCGCGGCCCGAGGTGGCGAGCACATTGACCTTCAGCAGCCGGTCCATGCCGGCGATGCCAACGGCGGACAGCAGGCCCCCGATGGTTGTCGGGATCAGGGTGATGAACAGGGCGCCCAGCACGATCGGATCGAGCGTTATGCCCGAATAGGCGCCCAGACCCAGCAGGGTGACCACCGCAATCAGGAACACCAGCGTCAGCCCGGCCAGCAGCACGGACAGGGCCAGTTCGTTCGGCGTCTTGCGGCGGTTGGCCCCCTCGACCATGGCGATCATGCGGTCGAGGAAGGTCGAGCCCGGAGCCGAGGTGATGCGCACCTTGATCCAGTCCGACACCACCGTGGTCCCCCCGGTGACAGCGGAGCGGTCACCGCCCGCCTCGCGGATCACGGGCGCGGACTCGCCGGTGATGGCCGCCTCGTTGACCGAGGCCACGCCTTCGATGATCTCGCCGTCCGAGGCGATGACATCGCCAGCCTCGACCAGGATGATCGCGCCGACCATCAGTTCGTGCGCCGGGGTCGGCACCACGGTGCCGGTCCCGGGGTCGACGATCAGCTTGGCCTTGGTCGTGACGCGGGTGGCGCGCAGGCTGTCCGCCGCCGCCTTGCCGCGCCCTTCGGCGACGCTTTCGGCGATGTTGGCGAACAGGACCGTGGCCCACAGCCACAGCGCCAGCTGGATGGCGAAGCCGGCCGGCTGGCCCGCCATGGTCGCTGCTACGGTGGAAACGGTGGCCAGCAGGGCCACGATCCACGTGGTGAAGATCACCGGATTGCGCAACAGGTGTCCGGGATTGAGCTTGATGACGGCTTCGCCCAGGGCGCGGCCCAGCATCGCGCCTGAAAGGCCGCCGGCCAGGGGAGCGGTCCGGCGGGTTTCGCCGAGGTGCTCGGGGTTTGCGAAAGTCATGTTCGGGGGTCCGTTCGGATCACGCCAAAGGGCGATCAATGGGCCGCACCGTCGAGCATCTGGAAATGCTCGACGATGGGTCCGAGGGCGAGGGCGGGGAAGAACTGCAACCCGCCGAGGATGAGGATGACGCCGATCAGCAGGCCGATGAACAGCGGGCCGTGGGTCGGCAGGGTGCCGGTGCTGGGCGCCAGCTTCGGCTTGACGACAAGGGCGCCGGCGATGGCCAGAACCGCGACGGCCGGCACGAACCGGCCCATCAGCATGGCGAGACCCAGCGTCGTGTTCCACCACGGCGCATTGGCGGTCAGGCCGGCGAAGGCCGAACCGTTGTTCGCCGCCGCCGAGGTGTAGGCGTAGAGCATCTCCGACAGGCCATGCGGCCCATGGTTCAGCAGCCCCGCCATGGCGGTCGGCAGGACCGCCGCGATGGCGGTGAAGCCGAGGATGGCCAGCGGCAGGACCAGCACGGCGATCATGGCGAACTGGATTTCGCGGGCCTCGATTTTCTTGCCCAGGTACTCCGGCGTCCGTCCGACCATCAGGCCCGCCACGAACACCGCCAGCATGGCCATGACGACCATGATCGCGATGCCCGAGCCGATGCCGCCGGGCAGGATTTCGCCCAGCTGCATCAGGAACATCGTCAGTCCGCCCGACAGCGGCATGTAGCTGCCGTGCATCGAGTTGACCGAGCCGTTCGAGGCGCCCGTCGTCTGAGCCGCCCAGGCGACAGAGGACGGCACGCCGAAGCGAACTTCCTTGCCCTCCATGTTGAGCGGCTGCTCGATTCCGGCGGCGACCAGCGCCGGCGCGGGCTGGCTTTCGGCCACATAGAGGCCCGCGGTGCAGGCCCCCAGCAGGATGAAGGCGGCGAACACGAGGGCGCGCACGTCCTTCTTCGCCAGGACACTGCGGCCGAAAGCGAAGAAGGCGGCCCAACCCAGCACATTGATCGACACAGCCGTGATCAGGTTGGTCACCGCCGAGGGGTTCTCGAAGGGGTGGGCCGAGTTGACGTTGAAGACCCCGCCGCCGTTGATGCCCAGCTGTTTGATGGCCAGCTGGCTTGCCGCCGGGAACAGCGAGAGGGTCTGCGACCCGCCTTCAAGGCCGGCGGCGGTCGCCGAGGCGGCCAGACTCTGGACCACGCCAAGGCCCGCCAGAACGATCGCAAGGACCAGCGAGGCGGGCAGCAGCAGATAGAGGGCGGTGCGGGTCATGTCGGCCCAGAAATTTCCCACCCCCTCGCCGCGATTGGCGACGAAGGCCCGCGCCAGAGCCGCCGCGATGGCGGCGCCGGTGGCGGCGGACAGGAAGTTCTGTGTGGTGAAGCCGACCATCTGGGTCAGCGTCGACATCGTCGTCTCGCCGCCATAGCTCTGCCAGTTGGTGTTGGTCACGAAGCTGACGGCGGTGTTGAAGGCCAGATGCGGCGACACGCTCGCGAACCCCTGCGGATTCAGTGGCAGCAAGCCCTGAAGGCGCAGCAGGGCGTAGAGGAAGACGAAGCCGGCGAGGTTGAACGCCAGCAGCGCGCCCGCGTAGCCCAGCCAACCCTGGCTGCGTTTCGGATCGACGCCTGCGACCCTGTAGAAGAGGCCCTCGACGGGCCTGAGGACCGGATCAAGCCAGGTCTTCTCGTCGTTCCAGACGCGCGACAGATAAATCCCCAGCGGCCATGCGATCAGCACGGACAGGCCGAGGGTCAGGGCGATTTCCGCCCAGCCTTGAATGTTCATGGCGGCGGCTCCCTAGAACCGCTCAGGGCGCAACAGCGCCGCGACCATGTAGACGGCGAC
>Ga0233425_10006231_pt1 | contig 17892 bp, 18 predicted proteins | sample Watercolumn_Towu_2_FD_181712 | JGI IMG/M metagenome (GOLD analysis project Ga0233425, IMG submission 181712) | Freshwater microbial communities from Lake Towuti, South Sulawesi, Indonesia - Watercolumn_Towuti2014_140_MG | ecosystem: Environmental > Aquatic > Freshwater > Lake | place... | reverse complement strand
CCTCCTGATTCGTCTTAAGAGCGCTCTTGGCCCCCACCATCGCGGTCTCGGGCCTTCTCCCGGCCCCTCACCCCGCATACCCAAGATGGGCCAGCTTCTCGATATTGTGTACCAGGCAGTACAGCTTTCTAATTCATCTATCTACATTGCATTCGCGGGCTGTGCGGTTCTGTATATTGCGATCAAGACGGTATGGGAAAAACTAAAGGGCTAACCCATCATTCCACCGGACCTGCGCGAAAAGCCGCGCAGTCCGGTGAATTCAAACGTTAGCCATCTGATGACTTGGGAAGGTTTCAGCAAGCATGCGAAGAGCACAGCATATTGGGTGTTGTGCCTTGCTTGTCCAGCGTACGGCTTGCTGCTGGCCAACTTACCCGATCTAAGAATCTACAAGGTCCTAAACCTGCTTGGCGTGCTCTGGAATATTCTCGGACTGCTGACAATTTCATACTTGCTTTCCGCCAATGAACGGTTTCAGTTGTCGGTACTGCGAGTGTCGTCTTTCCTCTTGGCAATCCTTCTGGTTCAGCTGCCATTCGGTATTGCGTTTGGTGCCGTGTGGGCTCTCCTGCTTCACTATCCCTCCGCGAAGGTCGCCTTTCTTACCGGCAGCTATCTTATTTGGCCAGGGGTGCTGTCGTTCTTTCTCTTCGATGGCTTCGTCGCGCCTAGGCCGAAGAGCCCAGACAGCACTCGCTCCCAAGTTAGTTTTATGGGTGGCTACTTCTTGCTCTCAGGTCTGCTTGCACAACTGTGTGGTGCCTTCCTTGATCTCATCGACTTCAATGGCTAACGATGAGGTTGAACAGCAGCATGGCGAGCGTCATCGGGGTGGGGTAACGGATTCTGGTACAGAAGACGGGACCCTCGCCGATGGGCATGCTTCATGGCTCCTGCCGTGTGCAGCACGATTTATCCTCCCACGGCGGCAGGGGGGCGCACGAGATGGCGGCAAACCACCTGGCATTTCACCCCCTGTGGCATTGGGCGCAATCCCAGGGCGGGCATTGCCCGCTCATCCAATCCTGGGGAGTTACTTGGCCTGCATGCGGTTGAGGTAATCGATCAGCGCCAAGATGCGGCTGCGCACGAAGAACTCGGCGTTGTAGGGATAGTCGTCATGCTCAGGGGCGCCGCTGGCCTTGTAGGTGTTGCCCCAGATGGGCATGTCGCGTGTGCCGTGCGCCAGGTACTGGACGCGGCCGTCGATGGACTCGTAGACCCGGGCGAACGGGAATACGCCGCCGTTCTTCCTGGCCATGACGGTCAGGTCGGGCACTTGCACCTTGAGCACCTGGGCCACCGGGCCGTCACCCTTACCGGATGCGCCGTGGCAGGCGACGCAGTTCGATTGGTATTCCCGCTGGCCGATGTCGATTTTCTTGTCCGCGGCCAGTCCGGAAGCGGATCCCAGGGCCATGAGCATGACCAGACTCAGAGCGTGGACTGCATGCATTTTCATTGCCGTCTCCTTCCGTTCGGGGTGTGAATTAGGTATTCCCCCTTTGTTTCTAGCCCATGGCCGGCGTTGCTGATATGCCTGTCAGTCCGGCCCGGTTCCTGCCGTCGTGGGTCGCAGCAGGCTCCTGATGAAGGCATTGCCGTTGCCCGGCCTGAGGTAATGCAGATAGGACTTCACCATGAACTTGGTGGGTCCCAGGGCGTAGTAGATCTCGCTGATGTCGCCGCTGCCGGCGAAACCGTCCAGGTCGCCGTGGCGTTGCAGGATCTCGCGGCGAACCGCCTCGGGGAGAACGGAAAGCTGGGCGACGGCGGCGATGTATTCATGGGCGGCCCGGTTCGGGCAAACCTGGCCGCAGTCGGCATGGATCGCGGCATGGGCGAGCTCATGCACGACGAAGCTGCGCCAGAGCGGCGGGGTCATCGACACCTTCAGGCCCTGATTGCCGGCCTGCCTGACCGCGGCCTCGGTGGCGGCGAAATCCAGAACGCGGATGCCGCATTCCCGGCCGTCGTAGCGGGCCAGCTCGCGTGCTTCGCCGCCTTCCCCCTCCAGGTGGTGGACGAGATGGATCTTCACGCCGGACGGCAGGGCCAGTCCGATGTCGCGGAGAAAGGGCAGGGCTTCCTTGACCGCCAGGCAGGCCTGATCCAGGTCGGCGGCGGAGTCGGCGGAGATGGCGATGCCCCCATGGGGGCAGGCCATGTCCCGGGCCGTGGTGAATGGCGCGCCGCCCAGGGCCAGGAGGGCAGCGATCGACATCAACGCACGCCGCAGCGGCGGCAGGGGGGAGGGATGGGCGGGCATGGGCTTGAGGGGTGGTGCCCAGGATAGCCGGTTCACCGGCAATTCGCCCAGAGGGAACCTCAGCCCTTGCGGTAGACCGTCCCCGTGAACAGGGCCACCCGCTTTTCGCCGGCGAGGATTTCCACCTGGTAGACGCCGGTCTTGCGCGTCAGGCTCATCTCCCGTGCCACCGCTTCCAGGGTGTCGCCGGCCGCGCAGGGTGCCAGGTGCTCGATATGGGCGGCGAGGGACACGGCCAGGGTGCCGTGGGAGTTGGAAGCCAGGGCGAAGGCGGAATCCGCCAGGGCGAACAGGAAGCCGCCGTGGGCGGAGCCCCAGTTATTGAGGTGCTCGTGCCGGAGCCGGACGGTCATGCGGGCCTCGCCGGGGGCGGTGACCTGGCCTTCGAAGCCCAGGTGTTTCATGAAGGGGTCGAGATGCATGGCTTTCCTCCGCGGGTAGTTGGATCATCCAACAGCGGCCCTCTCCCCAGCCCCTCCCCCGCATGTGGGGGAGGGGTGCGCGGCAGCGCGGGAGAGGGAAGGTTCCGTGCCCGGGGCACTTCTCAATTCTGCCCCCGCTTGTCCAGCACCCGCTTGGCCTTGCCGGTGAAGCGCTCCAGGGTGCGCGGCGCGGCCAGTTCCACCGTGGCGCGGATGCCGGCGACGGTGAGGATCTCCTTGCCGATGCGGTCCTTCAGGCGCTGCATGCGGTCCATGCGGTCTGACAGCAGCTCCGGCAGCACCTCCACCTTCACGGTGAGCTGGTCCAGGGTGCCGGGGCGGTCCACCTCGATCATGTAGTGGGGCGTGGTGCCCTCCACCCGCAGCAGGGCTTCCTCGATCTGGGAGGGGAAGACGTTGACGCCGCGGATGATGAGCATGTCGTCGGTGCGGCCGGTGACCCGGCTCATGCGCACCGTGGTGCGGCCGCAGGCGCAGGGTTCCCGGGTCAGGCGGGCGATGTCGCGGGTGCGGTAGCGCAGCAGCGGCATGGCCTCCTTGGTCAGGGCGGTGAACACCAGCTCGCCTTCGTCGCCGTCCGCCACCGGCTCCAGGGTGTCCGGATCCAGGCACTCGACGAGGAAATGGTCCTCCTGGATGTGCATGCCGTCCCGCATCGCGCATTCGCCGGAGACGCCGGGGCCGATGACCTCGGACAGGCCATAGTTGTTGAAGGCCAGGATGTCCAGGTCGGCCTCGATCTGCTGGCGCATCTCCTCGGTCCAGGGTTCGGCGCCGAAGTGGCCGAACTTCAGCGGCAGGCGGCGCGGGTCGATGCCCATTTCCTTCGCCGTCTCGGCGATGGTCAGGGCGTAGCTGGGGGTGCAAACCAGCACCTCGGCGCCCAGGTCCTGGATGATCTCGATCTGGCGGCGGGTGTTGCCGGAGGCGGCGGGCACCACTGCCGCACCCACCTTCTCGATGCCGTAGTGCAGGCCGAAGCCGCCGGTGAACAGGCCATAGCCGAAGGCCACATGGACGGTGTGCTCGGGCTTGAGTCCGCCGGAAGTCAGGAAGCGGGCACAGAGGTCGGACCAGGTCTGCAGGTCCTTGGCCGTATAGGCGACGAAAGTGGGCTTGCCGGTGGTGCCGGAGGAACCGTGGATGCGGGCCAGCTGCTCGCGCGGCACGGTGATGAAGCCCAGGGGATGATGGCGGCGCAAGTCGTCCTTGGTGGTGAAGGGCAGGCGGCGCAGGTCGTCCAGGGACTTGATGGACTTGGGCGTGATGCCACGCAGCGCGAAGGCTTCCCGGTAGAAGGGTACATGGGCCACACGCGTCACCACCTCGCGCAGGCGCTGGAGCTGAAGGGCTTCCAGCTCAGCGCGGGGCAGGGTTTCCTCGCGGTCTCGGACGGCGTTGTCGATGGGGGCGGAATGGAGGGTGAACATGGCGTTCTGGAATAAGTAGGGGGATCTCCCCACCCCAGCCCTCCCCGCTCGTGGGGCGGGAGAAGATCACCTTCCCCGCGGGCGGGGGAGGCCGGGAGGGGGAGGCGGGGTCAGTACAGTTCCGCTTCCTGGATGACGCCGATGCCCGCCTTCTCCAGCGCCTCGATGGCCGCGTCCGGATCCTCGAAGCGGAACAGCAGCACCGCCTTGACGTTGCGGCGCAGGGCGAAGGCGTACATGTACTCGATGTTGATGCCGGCTTCCGCCAGCACGGCCAGCATCTTCACTAGGCCGCCGGGCTGGTCGTCCACGTCCACGGCCACCACGTCGGTCACGTTCACCACCCAGCCGTCCTTCTCCAGCACCGACTTGGCGTACTCCCAGTCCTTCAGCACCAGGCGCAGGATGCCGAACTGCTCGGTGTCGGCCAGGGAGATGCTGACCAGGTTGATGTCGGCGGCGGCCAGCACCTTGAGGGGCTCCATCAGGCTGCCGGGGCGGTTTTCCAGGAAGACGGAGAGTTGCGGGAGTTTCATGGTCGACTCCTAGGATTCGTTGCGTTTGTCGATGACGCGCTTGGCCTTTCCCTCGCTGCGCTGGATGCTGTGGGGCCCCACCAGGCGCAGGCCGACGCGGATGCCGAGGATGTGCTCGATGGCGTGGGCCAGGCGGGCGCGCACCTCCTCCAGGGCGCGCACCTTGTCGCTGAACACTTCCGGCGTCACCTCCACTTCCACCGTCATCTGGTCCAGACCCTGGTCGCGGCTGAGGATGATCTGGTAGTGGGGCAGTGTACCTTCGACGTTGAGCAGGGCCGCCTCCACCTGGGATGGGTATACGTTGACGCCGCGGATGATGAACATGTCGTCGGAACGCCGGCCGATGCGCCGTATGCGGCGGATGGTGCGGCCGCAGCCGCAGCGCTCGGGCAGGATGGCGGTGATGTCCCGGGTGCGGTAGCGGATCATGGGCATGGCCTTCTTGCTCAGGGTGGTCAGCACCAGTTCCCCCTCGCTGCCGTCCGGCAGCACCTCCCCCGTGTCCGGGTCGATGATCTCCGGATAGAAGTGGTCTTCGAACACGTGCAGGCCGTCATGCTGGCTGCATTCGCTGGCCACGCCGGGGCCGATGATTTCCGACAGGCCGTAGATGTCGAAGGCCTTGATGCCGGTGTCCGCCTCGATGCGGGCGCGCATGGCATCGGTCCAGGGCTCGGCGCCGAACACGCCCACGCGTAGGGGCATGGCCTTCAGGTCCACGCCCATCTCCATGGCCTTTTCCGCCAGGTGCATGAAGTAGCTGGGGGTGGCGCAGATGGCGGTGACGCCGAAATCGCGCAGCACCATGATCTGCCGGTCGGTGTTGCCGCCGGAGATGGGAATCACCGTGGCGCCCAGGGTCTCGGCGCCGTAGTGGGCGCCCAGGCCGCCGGTGAATAGGCCGTAGCCGAAGGCGTTCTGCACGATGTCGCCGCGGTGCAGGCCGCAGGCGGCAAAGGTGCGGGTCATGACCTCTGCCCAGACCTCCACGTCCTCCCGGGTGTAGGCCACCACGATCGGCTTGCCGGTGGTGCCCGAGGAGGCGTGCAGGCGCACCACGTCGGCCATGGGGCTGGCGAACAGGCCGAAGGGGTAGGTGTCGCGCAGGTCGGTCTTCACCGTGAACGGCAGCCTGGCGATATCGGCCAGGCCCTGGATGGATTCCGGCGTCAGGCCGCGTTTTTCCAGGCGCTGGCGAAACAGGGGCACCTTCTCGTAGGCGCGGGTCACCACCGCCTTCATGCGGCGCAACTGGACCTCGCGCAACTGGGATTCGGGCAGGAAGTCGGGGGCGCTCACCGGGTGGAAGCCGCCGGCGGCATCGTTCCAGAGTTCGTGGTGCATGATCGCTCCAGTCGTCAGGACAGGTGGAATCGGTCGTGCGCGGCCTGGCGGCCGAGGGCGAAGGCCTCGTCGTTGAGGCGGTGCAGCTTGGCAGCCAGGCGGGCGTGGATGGCGTCCAGCCAGGCCGTTTCCGGGATGTCCAGCAGGGCCGACAGGGCGCCCAGCATGGCCACGTTGAAACTCTTCTTGTTCTTCAGTTTGTCGAGCGGGATGACGTCGGGCGGGATCAGCACGCCGCCGGCCTTCAGCACGGGCCGGTTCACCTCCACCTGGGTGGGCTCCAGCACCAGCAGGAAATCCGCCTCGCCGGCCGGCACCATGGGCGACAGCACCTTGGGTCCGTAGCGCACGTCGCTGGAGACCGAGCCGCCGCGCTGGCTCATGCCGTGCAACTCGCTTTTCTTCACGTCGAACCCGGCCCGGAAGACGGCATCGGCCAGGATGTCCGAGGCGGTGAGCACCCCTTGGCCGCCCAGGCCGCCGAGAACGATGTTGATCACTTGACTGCTCATGTTCACCTTTCTTTACCTCCCCCTTTTTAAAGGGGGATTGAGGGGGATTTAGCTCGGCCCGGGATATTCACCGCCGTCAAATCCCCCCTAGCCCCCCTTTGTGAAAGGGGGGAATAAAGCATTCACTCCGCCGGCATGGCCGCGCACTTCTGGCCCATCTTCTCCAGGGCTGCCTTCTCGTAGAAGCGGATCTTGGGCGCCGCCAGGACGCAGGGCTGGCGCACCACCACCAGCGATGTCTCCGGCTTGGCCAGCAGTTCCTTGAGCAGATCCTCCAGCAGGTGGCCGTCGGTGAAGCGGTTCAGGGATCGGACGTTCTGGATGCCCAGGGCCCGGCCCAGGGCTTCGAAGTCGATCTTGCCAGTGGGGTCGTGGTTCAAGGTCCGGCCGGTGCCCGGATGTTCCTGCTGGCCGGTCATGGCGGTGGTGCCGTTGTCCAGGATCACCACCACGTGGCCGGTGGCGGGCGGGTTGTAGACCATCTCGGCCAGGCCGGTGATGCCGGAGTGGACGAAGGTGGAATCGCCGATGACGCTGACCACCCGCTTCGCCTGCTCGGGTGGCAGGGTGTGGCGCATGCCCAGGCCGACGCCGATGGAAGCCCCCATGCAGACGCAGGTGTCCATGGCGGAGAAGGGCGGCAGCACGCCCAGGGTGTAGCAGCCGATGTCGCCGGAGACGATGCAGTCCATGTCCCGCAGCACCTCGAACACGTCCCGGTGCGAACAGCCCTGGCATAGCTCAGGCGGCTTGCCCCTGGGCGGCGGCGCCTCCGGGCTGGTGTCGCCGTTGAGGATGCGGCGCACCCGGGGCACGTTGAGTTCGCCGAAGCGGTACATCTCCGGCTTGCCCTCCACGGGAATGCCGGCGGCGCGCAGGGATTCGAACAGGATCGGGTCGCCCTCCTCGATCACCATCACCCGCTCCACGCCGGCGGCGAAGCGGCGGAGGGTATTCATGGGCAGCGGCCAGGTCATGCCGAGGATCAGGTGGCTGGCCTCCGGCGCCGCCTCCTGGGCATGGACGGCGCCGATGCCGCTGCTGATGATGCCCAGGGCCGGGGCGCCGGGAATGACCCGGTTGGGCCCATCGGCCTCATTCCATGCGGTGATTTCCGCCATCTTGGCGCGCAGGCGGTGGTGGGCCGGCTTGGCGAAGGCGGGGATCATGACCCGGGCCGGCACGTCGCGGCGGAAACCCGGGCCGGGCGGTGCCGCCACCTCGGCGCGAGCGCGCACCAGGGTCTTGGAATGGCACACCCGGGTGGTCAGGCGCAGGATCACCGGGATCTTCCAGCGTTCCGAGATTTCGAAGGCCAGCAGGGTGAAGTCGTAGGCCTCCTGGGAGTCGCAGGGCTCCAGCATGGGGGCCACGGCGGCGCGGGCGTAGTGGCGGTTGTCCTGCTCGTTCTGGCTGGAGGCCATGCCGGGATCGTCGGCGGAGACGATGACCAGGCCGCCCTCCACGTCGGTGTAGGTGGCGGTGAACAGCGGGTCGGCGGCCACGTTGAGGCCCACGTGCTTCATGGTCACCAGGGTGCGGCCGCCGGCGAAGGCGACGCCGATGCCCACCTCCAGCGCCACCTTCTCGTTGGGGGACCACTGGGCGCGGCCGCCCAGGTGATCCAGTTCCTCCAGGATTTCGGTCGAGGGGGTGCCGGGGTAGCCGGTGCCCAGGGCAACGCCGGCATGCAGGGCGGCGAGCGCGACAGCTTCGTCGCCGTTGATGAGTAGTTTGTCAGGATTCATGGGGGCTCAGGGGCACACGCTGATCCGCATTGGGGCATGGGCTGCGTCGAAGGGGGGGAGGGTTACCAGGTCAGATAAAGCTCGGCACGCAGGAAGTAGGCGTTGTCACCCTTGGGAGTCACATAGTAGTCGCCAGGCAATAGATATTCGGCCAGCAGGTGGCCGGAGACATGCTTGTCGAGCTTGGCGCGCAGCCAGGCGGTGAACAGGTGGCCACGCAACTTGTCGACGCAGCTGAAGCCCGCGGTGCCGCACTTGCTGTTCTCGTCCGCGAACAGAAGGTGGTAGTCCAGGCTCAGTTCAGCCTTGGGATGTACCTGGGCCACCCAGCCAAGGTTCAGGCGCTGCAGGTTGGTGGTCTCGCCGGTGCGGGTTTCCATGCCGTAGGTATAGGGGCCATACAGCTCGCTCCATTGCGGCCAGCGTCCCCAGAGGGGGTCGAAGGCCTCGTTGCGGCTTGGCGTGTTGGGGTCGTCACCGGAGAGGAATTCGTAGCCCAAGTTCAGGCGGTTGTTCCAGGCGCCGCCCAGGGTCCGGGTGACGCGGCCATTGAAGCCGAAGCCGCGCATGTCCTGGGCGGGCAGCGCGCCGACCTTGCGTTTCCCCCACTCGGCGGCGGCCTCGGCGCGCAACTTCCAGTCCGGTGTGAGTTGCGTTTCCATGCGACCACCGACGGCGTTGACGTGGCCGTCGTCGGAGGGATCCGCAGCCACCGGCACGATGAAGCCGTTGTTGGCGCGGACGGTTCCGCCTGAACGGGTGCCCGTGGCGGGCGTGTTGCCCTTGTAGAAGTAATAGCCGTCCAGAGTGGTATCCGGGCTCGCCTTGTGACGCAGGTAGAGGACAAGGCCTTTCTCGTTCTGCTCGGTCTGGTCTTCGTTTTCGCCGTTGAGGGTCAGGCTGGTATGGGGAGGCTGCTTCACCAGGATGGCATCCAGGCTGGTGGCGCCGCTGCTCCAGGTGGCCCGCAGGGCGTCGAAATAGAGGGTGCGGGAGCCGTCGAAGGGCGTGCCGTCCAGCATCAGCCAGCCGTTGCCGAGCACGATGTCCTGACGGCCGAGTTTCAGCTTCAGTGGCAGGCCGCCGGGCTGGTCGGCCTGGATGTAGAGGTTGTCGAACATCAGCGCGCCGCTATACCAGGATTCGAAGCTGGCGATGTCCGGCTCGACGTAGTGGCGGCCTTCCCACATCAGGCGGCCGCCCACGCTCCAGTTCGCCTCGGGCTGGTATTGCCCCCAGGCGCGCAGGCGGTAGCGCTGGAAATGGCGTTCGGCGCTGGCGTTGTTTTCCTGCAGGGCGTTGGCGTTGTTGATCCCCACTTCCCGCAGGCGAAAATCGGCGCCGCCACTCCAGGCCGGAGCAGGATCGGCGCCAAGGACTGACCGGGCCGCGAGCAGGAGGATCGCGAGCAGGAGCGAGCGGTCAAAGTTCATTTTCCACCTTCTTTTCTTCCTTGGCCCAGGTCCGATCTTCACGGGTGAGCGTGTCGGGGGCGCGATTGCGCTGCGCGATGCCATAACCGACGCTCACTGCGGCGGCAGCCAGACAGGCCAGATAGGCCAGCCAGATGAGGGGGTCTTCGATGCCGAGCATGACGATTCCTCAAAGAGGTTTCTCAGGGAAACAGCGCGCCAGATGCGCCGTGTCCGGCGGCCGGGTGACGGCGCTGACCAGGGCCAGGGTCAGGAGGGAGAGGGGCAGGGCGATGACGATGGGATCCACGGAGGGCCAGTTGAGCACATCCTCGACCAGGCTGCTCTTGCCGCCGGTGACCGCCTTGACCAGGCCGATGGCGCCGGCCTCGCGGGACTTGATGAACAGCAGCCAGAACAGGGAGACGAAGAACCCGACCAGCATGGAGGCGACGGCCCCCGGACGGGTGACTCGGCGGCTGAACAGGCCGCCGATGTAGGCCGGCATGAAGGTGGCGGCGCACAGGCCGAAGAAGATGGCGGTGAAGCGGGCGATGACGTACTCGTCGCGCACCGTATAGGCCAGGGTGACCGACACCAGCAGGCCGGCGACGATCGCCAGGCGCACCACCTTCAGGCTGGGCTGGCCATCGGCTGGCTTGCCGATGAGCTGTTCCCACAGGTCGCGGCCAGCAGCGGTGCCCAGGGTGTGGAACTGGCTGGACATGGTGCTCATGGCCGCCGACAGCAGGGTCAGGAAGAACAGCAGGCCGAACCAGCGCGGCAGGGCCGAGGTGATGTAGGTGGGGATGATCTCGTCGGCCTGGCCCTTGGCGTAGACCACGGCGATGGACCGGCCACTGACCTTCTCGAAGGGCTGGCCCTTGGCGTCGACGGCCGGCTGGCGTTCGGCGACGGCGACCGGCGCCAGGCTGGGCTTGCCGGTCTTGGGATTCATCACCGCCTCCCAGCGTCCCGGCGAGGCCTCCTTCATGACATGGATCACCGCCCGGTTCTGCTCGGCGCTGATCTGCTTGACCATCTTGCCATGCAGCAGCGGACCGTTTTGCATGAACCAGGCGTTGGACAGGCTGCCGACCACGAATGGCGTGCCGGTCATGAGGATGATGAACAGGGCGCCGGTGGGCACGGCGCGGTCCAACTCACGCCGACTGCGCACGGTCATGAAGCGCACGATGAGCTGCGGCTGGGCCAGCACGCCGATGCCGACGCCGAGAATGATGGCGGTGACCACAGTCCACCACAGCTCGTAATTCTTGGCGCCCCAGCCGAACTCGGGCATGGCTGTCCAGCCCTGGTGGCCCATTTCCTGCAGGGGCTTGGGCACCATGTTGGCCATGCTCGTCAGTGTCTGGTGGGCCTGGATGACGCCGCCCAGGCTGTCGTAAGTGAACCAGAGCAGGAACAGCATGCCCAGGATCATGATGATCCCTTGCAGGGTGTCGGTGTACATCACCGCCTTGAGGCCGCCGGGAATCACGTAGGCCGCCGTGATCAGGCTGAAGATGAGCAGAGCCACCTCGAAGTCGACGCCGAACTGGCTGGCGGCGAAGACGCTGCCGCCGGTCATGACCGCTGCGATGTACAGGGGCATGAACAGGAAGATGAGGGCCCCGGAGAAGACCTGGATGCCCTTGCTCTGATAGCGCAGGCCCAGCAGTTCCGGGAAGGTGTGGGCGCCCAGGTGGTGGCCGATGCGCCGCGTGGGTTCGCCCAGCACGGCGAAGGCGATGAAGATGCCGACGCCGATGTTGAGGAAGGTGAGCCACAGGAGGCTCATGCCGAACAGGCCGGCGACGCCGCCGAAACCGACGATAGCCGAGGTGGAGATGAAGGTGGCGCCGTAGGAGATGGCCATGATCACCGGATGTGCGCCGCGCCCGGCCAGGAGGAAGTCCGAGGCGGACTTGGTGCCCTTCCAGCCCAACCATCCCAGATAGCCCGTCGCGACGAGGTAGAGCAGGATGACTAGGATATCGATTGAGTCGATTGCGGCGTGTCCGGTCATGGCAGTCAAGCTCAGGCAACGAAGATATCAGGATAGAACTATCTTCTTATTTTTGCAGTGCGACAAGATTGATCTACGGCAAGCCGGCGCCAATAATCCGGCGTCATCCGAGAAGGGAAGCCCATGGAAAGCTACAAGGTCGTCCGACCCGAACACCTCAATCATTACGGCTACCTGTTCGGTGGTTTCCTGCTGAAATGGGTGGACGAAATCTCCTGGATCGCCGCCAGCCGCGACTATCCCGGCTGCCGCTTCGTGACCGTGGCCATGGACAAGGTGGAGTTCAGGAAAAGCGTGCGCCAGGGCACGGTGCTGCGCTTCAAGGCGCGCCGCTCCCGTGTGGGGGAGACCTCGGTGCAATACGTCGTCAAGGTTTATGCCGACGACCTGGAAACCGGGGCGGAGGTGGCCGTGTTCTCGACCCATGTCAGCTTCGTCTGCCTCGACGAGCGGGGGGACAAGCAGGCCCTGCCCGCGTCGGCCGGTTAAGCGTCCATCTGTAGTATCTTCCGGCGACCGAATTACTGAAGCTGTCGTCGCCGTGCGCCTCAAAAAACTCCTCCCCTTCCTGCTGGCCTTCGTCCTGCCCCTGGTCCTGGTCTATGCTTGGTGGGGTGGCTTCAGCCCGGTGGAGATCGCGGAAACCACGGCGGGCCCCTATACCTATGCCTACCTGGAGCAGAAGGGCGACTATTCCAAGTTGCCCGAGCTGGCGGCGCAGGCGCGCAAGGAGTTGGCGGCCGCCGGGCTGGCGGCGGGCAATCCCATCACCGTGCTGTATTCCAACCCCGATCTGGTGGCGGTGGGCGAGCGCCTGGCACGCACGGGTTTCCTGGTATCTGCTGGCAGCCGGGCTGGCGCACCCCTGAACATCGACACCATCCCGGCGCGCCGGGTCCTGGCCGTGCGCGTGCGCGCCGGCAGCCTGCTGGCCCCCAGCCGCGCCTACCTGGCCCTGGACAGACATCTCCAGGCGCGCGGCCAGGGCATACGCATGCCCACCGTGGAGTTCTACGAGCCCAGCGACAGCCCGATGCGCATGGGAAGGCTCACGGTCGAGATGGCCTTGCCCTGAGGAACCCGTCATGACCCTGTTTGCGCTGCTTGCCGCCCTGGGTTTGGAGCACTGGCGGCCGGACCGCCCGGGCCAGCCGCGGCGCACGGCGGGCGATTGGCTGGCCTGGCTGCTGGAGAATCTGAATGCCGGCGGCGAACAGCATGGCGTCCTGGCCTGGACCCTGGGTGCACTGGCCCCGGCCCTGGCCGTGGCCGGGATCGCGGGAATCCTGGAAGACATCTGGTGGCCCCTGGCCTGGTCCTTCAGCGTCGCCGTGCTGTATTTCTGCCTGGGCTTCAAGAGCGCTTCCTTCCGCGCCGCCAGCGTCGCCCGGGCGCTGCATGAGTCGGATCCCGGGCGTGCCCGGGAGGCCCTCGCCGCCTGGCGCCCCGGCATCCCTGTCGGCACCGACGAAGCGTCCCTGCTCAGGCAAGTGTTGGAGGAAACCCTGCGCCAGTCTTTGATCCGGCTGTTCGGCGTGGTGTTCTGGTTCCTGTTCCTGGGGCCGGCCGGTGCCGTGCTCTATCTGCTCACGCGTCTTGCCCGCGACCGTTGGCATGGCGAGCCGGCCTTCGGGTGCTTCGCCGGGCGCATCGCCGGCTGGCTGGACTGGTTGCCGGCGCGGGCGACGGCCTTCAGCTTCGCCATCGTCGGCAATTTCCAGGATGCCCTGGCCGCCTGGCGCGCCCAGGCCGCCTCCTGGAGCGACATCAGCGAAGGCGCCCTGCTCGCGGCCGGCGCCGGCGCCCTCGGGCTGCAACTGGGCGGCAGCATCAACCTGCCCGGCGGGCAACTGGCCCGCCCCGTCCTGGGCCTGGAGGACCCCCAGGCCGGCGCGCCCGGCCTGGATGCCCTGGACGCCCTGGTAGCCCTGATCTGGCGCGCGGCCCTGCTGTGGACGGCGGTGCTGGCCTTGCTCTGGCTGGGCAGCCTGTGAGGCGGTGTTTTTGCTCGACCCGGCGTGGCGTTCATCCGGGCTGACCGGGCTCCCCCAGCGCGGCAATCAGGCGAGCGCGGTGGACTCATCTGGTGAGCCTCTACGCTGTCATCATGGATGCGTCCAGAAGGCAACCGCCAGGAGACGCGCCATGAACGAGTACGAACTTCCCCCCAACCTGCTGGCCCTCAAGGCAGCGCTTCCGTCTGTCCTTCACACCCTGGAAAAGGTGCTGAGTGAGCGCGAGCCGGCTCTGTTGCCATGCCCGGACATGCTCCCGGAAGTGCGTTGGCACACTCGGTGGATGCTCGACGAAATCGGGCGGTGGACCGATATCGTCAGCCACACCCTCGCTCCCGTCGCCCTGCGCGACGGTCAGGCCGCCGATGCGGTTTTGGCCTTGAACCGGCTGAATGACTGGATTTTGGATTGGGCCGAGCGCATGAAGGAGGCGCAACGCCTGTTCCCCGACCCGGAGGAACGGGAGGCGCGCGACTCGCTGGTGGCCGTCTATCGCCATGTCCTACGCGATCTGGAATCCGGACTGTCCGCCCTCGCATCCATGCTGGACGATCCCGAAGCCGAACTGGTTCGGCGCGGCCTGCCCACGCAGGGCGAAGTGACGCTGCGCCTCGAAATCACCCTGACCGAGTGCCCCGAAGTCTCGCGCCTTGCCGACTGGACCGAGGAGCGAGGCAGGCGCTTGCTGCCCACGGAACGCCGGGCGCATCGCCGGGGCCTGGGCTTCTGGGGCTGGTTGGGCGCCATCGCCCTGGGCAGCTGGATCGGCTCGTCGCTTGCGGACGACGATTGAACCCCCCACGCGCGATTGATTGCATCGGGTAGCGGCGAGTTTTCGCAAGACATGGCGGCAGACTCCATCTGGAACGCCGACCCGCAAATCGGCCAGCTCCATCCCACCTCACTGTTGGCGGCGTGTCTGCAAAGGCTGGAAAAGGCGGGAGGGCATGTCAACGCCGTCGACAGGTATCTGTGGGCCGACAAGGAGCGGGGTATCTGGTCCGGCAACCAGGCCAAGGCCCGCATCATCGAGGTGTTTCACATGCTGAGTGATGGGCCGGACCCACGTGGCGGAGATGACCCATTCCCCGAGGTGGGGCGCTATCTGTCCAGGGAATCCATGTCCACACTACTACCGGAATTCGACGCCCTGCTGCCCTCTGCCCAAGTTGCCCAGGAGCTGGCGGAGGCGGAACGGGACGTTCTGGGTAAGAATTTTCTGCAATATGGTTCACGAAAGCTAACCCAAGAAGAGCATAAGGAACTCACTGCCGACATTGCCCGTTCGAAAAGGTATCAGGATGCGCTCTACGTCTCATTGAAGATGGCGGAAACGGCCGTGACGCGACGATTCCTGCGGCTCAAGCCGGGGGATTGGTTGCACCTGGGGCGGGCCGAGCATGTTTACGTTCTCGACATCCAGGGGCTTACCGTCCAGATATTCAACCCGAGAGATGCGGGTTATGACTGTCGGGTGGCCATCGCCCGTTACGATCTGATCAAGTCCATGGCCCGGTCAGCTGATCCTCTGCCTGGTATTCTCGGGCCGGAGTACTACGCCCTTTCCCAGGCACGAAGGGAACTGGGAAGCCTCTGGCGCTTGCTGCGGGAAAACGCCACCCCGCAGGCGCGACGGGATCAGATGCTTCGAATCCTGGTGGCTCTGGCCCGAACCTGGTGGCTCATTCACGAGCCGGGCCACTTGGGACTCGTGGCGGATCACCCTTACCTTTCCTTGGCCCAGGACCTGGAGGGTCGGGCCGCGCCCGCCATCGCGGCTCCTCTGTGCGGCATGGCCAAGCGGGTCGAGGAAATCAGTGGCTGGAGGGGTTCTCCCCGAGTGGTGCACCTCGACGATAGTTGGAACCTGGAATTCGCGGTCATGGCCGTCGCCCTCGGGAAGGTGGTTGCGGCTTTGAACGAAGAAATGCGCCTGAAGCGGTGCCAGGCGCATTCCGCCGCGTCTGAGACGGTCCAATGATCGGACTGCCCGGTAGAATCGGGAAAGATCAATCAGAACACGCGGGAGCCCCATGCAGCGTTTGAACATGCCGAAAGCCCCGATCCTCCGCTCGTATGCGGCCTGACATGACCCCCGCCGCCTTCATCGCCCGCTGGCGCCACGCCGACGGCTCCGAACTGGCCAACGCCCAAAGCTTTACCCGGGAACTGTGCGAACTGCTGGAAGTGCCCGTGCCCGATCCGGCCCGCGCCGACACCGCCGACAACGCCTATGTGTTCGAGCGCCGGGTGATCTTCCGCCACGGCGACGGCGGCAGTTCCGAGGGCCGCATCGACTGTTACCGGCGCGGCGCCTTCGTTCTGGAGGCCAAGAAACTCAAGGCTGGCGCCCAGACCAGGGGTTTCGACGACGGCCTGCTGCGCGCCCGCGCCCAGGCCGAAAGCTACGCCCGCGCCCTGCCGGCCGAGGAGGGGCGGCCCCCCTTCCTGCTGGTGGTGGACGTGGGCAACGTCATCGAGGTCTATGCCGAATTCAGCCGCACCGGCGCCACCTACACGCCCTTTCCCGACCCCCGCAACTACCGCATCCGCCTGGATGACCTGGCCGATCCCACCCTGCGGGAACGTCTCAAAGCCATCTGGGATGACCCCCTCGCCCTCGACCCCACCCGGCGCACCGCCCGCGCCACCCGGGAAATCGCCGCACGCCTGGCGCGGGTCGCGCAAACCCTGGAAGGCGCCTACAACGCCGAGAGCGTGGCGGGCTTCCTCTCCCGCTGCCTGTTCTCCATGTTCGCCGAAGACGTGGGCCTGCTGCCCAAACGGGACGGCAAGGGCCTGTTCACCGGCCTGCTGGAAAGCCTGCGCCAGGCCCCGGAGCAATTCGTCCCCCTGGTGGGTGAACTCTGGAAAGCCATGGACAGCGGAGAATTCTCGGTGGCCGTGCGCGCCCAGTTGCCCCGCTTCAACGGCAAGCTCTTCAAGGCCCCCCAGGTGCTGCCCCTGAACCGGGCGCAGATCGACCTGCTGCTGGAGGCCGCCCGGGCCGATTGGAGCGAAGTGGAGCCGGCCATCTTCGGCACCCTGCTGGAACGCGCCCTGGACCCGGCCGAGCGGCACAGCCTGGGCGCCCACTACACCCCCCGGGCTTATGTGGAACGCCTGGTGCTGCCCACCGTCATCGACCCCCTGCGCGGCGCATGGCGCGACATCCAGGCCGCCGCCCTTCTGCTGGCCGGCGAAGGCAAGCTGAACGACGCCGCCGGCCTGGTCCGGGACTACCACCACCGGCTTTGCCGCATCCGCGTGCTGGACCCGGCCTGCGGCTCCGGCAACTTCCTCTACGTCACCCTGGAACACCTGAAGCGCCTGGAAGGCGAAGTGCTGGACACCCTGGCCCAGCTGGGCGACACCCAGGGCCGCCTGGAAGCCGAAGGCCTCAGCGTCGATCCGCACCAGTTCCTGGGCCTGGAGATCAACCCCCGGGCCGCCGCCATCGCCGAGATGGTGCTGTGGATCGGCTACCTTCAATGGCATTTCCGCACCCGGGGCGCCGGCCTGCCGCCCTCGCCCATCCTCAGGGATTTCCGCAACATCGAATGCCGCGACGCCGTGCTGGCCCACGACGGCTTCGACTACGTCCTGGATGAGCGGGGCGTGCCCATCACCCGCTGGGACGGCCGCACCGCCAAGCCCCACCCTGTCACTGGCGAAGCCGTGCCGGACGAAACCGCCCGCCTGCCCGTGGAGCGCTACCGCAACCCGCGCAAGGCCACCTGGCCGGACGCGGATTTCATCATCGGCAATCCGCCCTTCATCGGCGCCTCCGCCATGCGCCAGGCCCTGGGCGACGGCTACGTGGAAGCCCTGCGCGGCGCCTGGCCGGACGTGCCAGAATCCGCCGACTTCGTCATGTTCTGGTGGCACCAGGCCGCCGAACAGGTGCGCCACGGACGCACCCGGCGTTTCGGCTTCATCACCACCAATTCCATCCGCCAGACCTTCAACCGGCGCGTGCTGGAGTTGCACATCAGCCCTGAGCGTCATTCCGGCGCAAGCCCACTGCTGTCCGGAACGTTTTCATGCGAACAACTCGGGCTGAATAAGCTGGAGTTCACGGTGCTTATGACATCGTTGTCGATACGCGAAGAACTCGGCGGCGGGGCGCTGGAAGAGCGACGCCCGTA
>Ga0233425_10006230_pt1 | contig 17896 bp, 13 predicted proteins | sample Watercolumn_Towu_2_FD_181712 | JGI IMG/M metagenome (GOLD analysis project Ga0233425, IMG submission 181712) | Freshwater microbial communities from Lake Towuti, South Sulawesi, Indonesia - Watercolumn_Towuti2014_140_MG | ecosystem: Environmental > Aquatic > Freshwater > Lake | place... | reverse complement strand
GTTGGGTACCAGGTCCGATTTGCGAACTCGGCCCTCCCACGGCGGCTCTCCGCCTCCGCGCGGTCTCATCGTGTTGTACCGCCGGTATGCAAATCTAGCCCACGGGATCGGGTTGCGTGTTGCGCTGACCAGATTTTGGCGGTCGCGATAGCCCGGATATTGCACGAAACCAGAAGAGCAACCACAGAGCCACGGAGAACACAGCGGAAAACACCAGAGGCGGAATCCACGGCTCGTCAGATTCGGCGCAAGCGTAATCGTTGCGAAACCACTTGCCTTACTTGTCCTTTCTTCACCCTCTGTGCATTTGGGGTGAATAGTCCGGGACTGCGCACGCTGCCGAGTGCGCGCTCAGATGAATTCGCGCACGATTTCCCGGCGCGGGCGGGGAATGACTACTTTTTCGACGAGGAGGCCTTTGCGTTGAATAACGCCTGCAGCGACTTCGACCGCCTCCTGCACCGATGCCACGTCACCGGTCAACGACACAAATCCCTTGCCGCCAATGGCCATTGCCAGGTGAATCGACAGGAGTTGCACGGGCGTAGCTTTCACAGCCGCATCTGCCGCCTCGATGATCGACGCGACACTGAACGATTCCACGACTCCCAACGCCTGCAATTCCGGTAAATGGGTGACGCCGCTGATGGCCGGGAAGACGCTGGGATGGATATTGGCAATGACGAAATGATCAACCACGGTGTGCGCGCCCACGCGGACACCCGCCTCGACGCTCGATTGGACCGCGTCCACGGAACCTCCGACCAGCACCATGTACTTGCCCGGGCAAATCGTGCGGTTCACGATCAATTCCACTTGGGCCGTCTTGAGTATGGTGTCGGCAATCTCAAAGCCCTTGGCGATGCTCGACGTTTCCACAATACCGATTGCGTTGCCGCTGTTCATGGTGCTGGCCATTGTTATCAAAGGAAGCCAATGTCAATTCCGTGTCGTTTTCAACATCCCGTCCGACTCCGCTCGGACCAGGCGTCCGGGTCAGGCCGAGATCTCGATTGCTTGAGGACCTACAGCGGTCACGCGCCCGGCGATGCTGGCATGCGCCGGGCAGCCCAATTGCGCGTCCTCGACATTCGCAATCACATCGCCTCGTCGCACTTCATCCCCCTCGCGGACTGCAGGAGTTGCCGGGCGGCCGATGTGCGAGTTCAGCGGTATCGATACCTGCCGCGGTTGCCAACCGGCGGGAATGAACTCGGGCTTGCGATCGTAGGGTGTCAGCCCCAGTCGCGAATACAGTGTCTGGATCGGCACTTCGCGCCCCTTGCGCGCCGGATGCGGCGCGCTAAACAGGTCACGCAACTCGACCTCGGTGCGTCCCGTCTTCTTCTCGCGGAGCAGTGCCTTGGCGTCCACACAGATGTTCTTGGGATCCAGTTGCTCGGGACAGGCGATGTAGGAGCAGACATTGCATTCGCAGCAATATTGCGCCCACAAGCTGCCGCGCTCCTTGGCCTGCCCAGTCATCAGCAGCGTCCGCATCACCAGATGCGGCTGAATGGGATAACCCAGGATGTACCGCGGACAGAGTTCCGTGCACATCGAGCACTGGTCGCATTGCCCGTGTCCAATGCGCGTGTAAGTCTCGCGCCCGGCCGACTTGCGCCGCACCAGATAGTGGTCTGCGGGCAGCACGATCAGGCCGGCCGTGGTCTTGGTGATGGGGCGCTGCACGTCTCGCGTGATGCCACCCATCATCACGCCGCTGATAAGGATGGCCGGGTCGTCAACGGTGATGCCTCCCGCCAGTTCCAGACACTCCTGAAAACGAGTGCCCACGGGAACCACGGTCGTGACGGGCTTGGATACCGCGCCGGTGATCGTCACGCACTTGTCCACCACCGGTTCGCCGGCGACGGCGCGCGCCACGTTGACGATGGTCTCCACGTTGTCAACCAGGCAGCCGACCTGGACGGGAATTCCGCCCGGCGGAATCTGCCGGCCCGTGACCTCATACACGAGGCAGTATTCATCGCCCGCGGGATACACGTCCTCATAGACGAACGTGCGAAATCCGCTGCGCGCGATCGCGTCACCGAATTCCTCGATCACATCCTGGTTCTTGCGCTTGACCGCAATCGTGACCTCACGCGCGCCGGTCACATCGCGCATGATCGCCAGCCCGCGCAACAACTCTTCGCGGCTGTGCAGCATCGTCGCGCGGTCCTTGTGCAGCAGCGGCTCGCATTCCGCGCCGTTCGCGATGACATGTTCCACGGTGGCCGAGAGCTTCTTGTACGTGGGAAACCCGGCACCGCCAGCGCCGATCACGCCCGCGTCGCGAATCTGCTGGAGTAGCTTCTCTCGTTGCATGCTCATGATTCCTCTGCCAGCCGCGACCCTCTCCACGGCGGTTTCGCGTTGTGAGGCCTGTCCTGTGTAAATAGAGTTACGCGTTCCCCGGTACGCAAGGGTGCCCGTCAGCGGAGTCATCTCGGCCGCGGGACCGTCCCGAATTATTCACCGCAGACGCACAGAGGGGCAAAAAAGGGCAAACAGGGCATACCGTTGCGCCGTGATTGCTGCGCAATGCTCTCGACTGATCTCAATCGGGCGCGTCGTGAATTCCACCTCTCATGCTCTCCTTTGCGTTCTCTGTGGCGCGGTAGTGGCTCCTTTACTGTGTGCATTATCGCGGCTATTACCAATCTAGGTCAGCCTGGAGTCGGCGAACCCGCGCGACGGCGCCGGACGAGAACCCAGGAAACGCCTGTCGGCATCAGTTGGCAACTGGCAGGGTGGTCTGTGTGTCGCCGTAAAGTACTAATAGGCAGTTACTTAGGTTACTCGGATTCATCGGCCGGTTGTGCGCGGCGTCAACCGACCACCAAGGCGTCCACCGCGGCGCGTGGCGGCATGGAACATTGGGCGCCCAGCGTCATGGTGGCCAGAGTGCCGGCGGCGCAGCCAAACCGTACGGCGACCGGCAGCGTCTGGCTTTCGGCCAGTGCGACTCCGAGAGCGGCCGTAAATGCGTCTCCGGCGGCCGTCGTATCGACGACCGCGACCCGCGCGGCGGGAACATGTCCGCACCCGCTGCGGTCACACCAGAGAGCACCTTGTTCGCCGAGCTTGATCACGGCGCTCTTGGCGCCACGATCGAGAAGTTGCCGCGCGGCCCGTTCCGCCGTGTCGAGGTCCACGACGGGAATCCCCGTCAAGGACTCGGCTTCGGTCTGATTGGGGCTGATCACATCCACGTGAAACAGCGCATCCGGCAGCGGTCCCGGGGGCACGGGGGCCGGATCCAGCACCGTCAGGACCTGGTTGCGACGCGCGATACTCAAGGCGGCAGCGACGGACTCGAGCGGGATCTCAAGTTGCAGCAACAGGACCTGGGCCTTCGCAACGGCATCCTGGTCTTGCTCAACGTCCGCCGGCAGCAACCGCCCGTTGGCGCCGCTGATGATGGTGATGCAGTTCTGGCCCGAGTCATCGACACTGATCAGGGCTACGCCGCTGGAACACGAGTCCAGGGTCTGGACGAAGTCCGTCGTCACTCCCGCTGCGCGCAGCGCGCTCAACAGTTGTGGTCCGAACCCGTCGTTTCCGACTCGGCCCAGGAGGGTCGTCTGCGCACCGAGCCGAGCGGCGGCGACGGCCTGATTGGCTCCCTTGCCTCCCGGTATTTGCCGCAGATCGCGACCCGCCAGCGTCTCACCGGGGCGTGGCAACCGGGAGACACGGGTCACCAGATCCATATTGATGGAACCGACCACCGCGAGACGAGCGGACGCGTTTGGCATGAGCGGTCCCCGTCCGGGTGTTTATCTTCGGAATCGCGCGGAGCCTTCGCGCTTGCGCTCGCATTCAATACAGGAAGCGGCGTAGGGCACGGCATCCAATCGTTCGGCGGCGATGGGGCCACCGCATTCCTCGCATTGCCCGAACGTGCCGGCTTCAATGCGCCGCAATGCATCCACCACCTTCTTTCGGATCGCCTCCTCGGCTTGATCCAGAAAGATCTCCTTATCGATGGGCTCGCTCGTCAACTGGTCATGTTCGCCCGGCGGTCGTTCGTCCGCCAGCACCGCCTCGGTCAGACGATTGATCCCGTCCGTCAGGCGGCCGCGAAGCTCCAACAACATATCTCGATAACGGTTCAACTCGGCGTTCTTCATCGCAAGAATCCCTACCTGATGGTCAATCCTTTGGGCGCCTCCGCAGACCGAACACGAATATCGGCGTTCTCGACCCGCGTCAAGACTGGCTGCGCAGAAGTCGCAGCGTGCAGGTCAGTAATCCGTTGCCCGGGCGGGGCTTACACCCGCCCCCACCAGGATGCCTTGATCCCGGTCCTGAATCAAGTGGTAGGCCGCAAGGAGTTGCCGCAATGACAGCCGGCGCATGCGTCAGCGATCGGGTACGATCCGGCTGTCGAAAGCACTGGCTCCACACCATTGCACCAGGCCTTCGCCCAGCCGCCGCGACCATGCGTGCAGTTCGTCCCCGCTGACGACACTGCGCGGAGCATAGATGCAGGCCACGACGTGCCGGTCCTGTTCGACGACTTTGGCGAGCAGGGAGTCCTTGACCGGTGTGCCCAACGGAACTTCGGCCGCGCCTCCACACAGGCAAATCAAGCCGTGCACGTTGAGATCCTGGCCGGTCCGGTTGAACGTATAACACTCTCCGGAGCGACCGTAGCGGAGCGTCAGTCGTGTTAACCAGGAAGAGGCTTGTTGAGTGTCGCTCGCGCACGAGGGACCAACGGGTGCCGGTTCTTGTTGCGGTGCCGCAGCACCGCTCCCGTGGTTGTCTCCGCGATTCAGGGCGATCAAGGAGATGGGCAAGCCGCAGTCCAGGGAGACGGCGTTGATGAGGTCCACCGCGTTCAGGATGTTCGGCAGAGAGGATTCCTCAGTGATGGTGCGTAACAGATACTCCTGCGCCGGCTTGTTGCGGCCGGAAGGCTTGTAGCCGCCGGATCGCAGGAGCTGCCGCACCGCGTTGCGTCGTTCTTCTCCCCCGCGCAGGCCTTGTGCCAGCGACCTTTGGACCACGTCCTGGCAGTAGGCGCGGAGTTCCTCGCCGGACGGTTGCAGCTGCACGTCGAGCGATTCCGTGATGCCGACCGCCAGATCGGCCACGTCGGCGGCAATGGTCACAGGTACTGCCATGAAAGCACAACTCCTCTCGCCTGGAAGATGCCCGTGTTGCAGGGTAACGCGATTTCCATCGCCGTTGGCTCCTATCATGACCCGCGGCGGTGAGCGCGGCCAGTGCCTCTTACGGGCTGTGGGACACCAGTACGTGTCCTGCCGCGTGCGGACCGGGAAAACAGGCCAGCACATAGGTATTGCGCCCATCTTCGATCGGAACAGCAACGGGTACCTCGGGTCCGACAGCGTAGCGTAGTCGAGCTGGTCGCAGCGTCACGCGGTGTTCTCCCGCAGGCAATTCGAGTCGAAGCACTTGGATCCGGTCAGGGAGCAGGGCCCAGCACCGCGTGTCCGCCGATTCCGTGGCTTCCCACATGACGCCGGCCGCATCGAAAGCCAGCCCGACCCAAGGGTTCGTGTCGAGTTGGGACTTGGTGGAATAGACAGCGGCTTTCTTCAGAGCTCGGCGGGCGACGGCGCGCGCCATGACCTGCGGGTAGATCGCTTCGTATTGCCGGACCGCTAACTGGCCCACGTCGGTGATCGTGACCGTCGCTCCGGCCGGTTGACCATCCACGGCTACGTGCACCTGGTCCACATCGTTCTCCGAAACGACGACTTGTGCGACCTTGATGGGAGCCAGCGTGGGTGGCAGCGAGTGGTCGGCCTGCATGCTGATGATGCGGTCGGCGATCAACATGGCCTGGCTCGTCGGAACTTCGCTGACTTCGCGTTTGTACGGACCGCGCCCCACGAACGTGAACACGTACAGGACGCCATCGCCGCGAGCGGAATGCACGCCCTGGCGCGCGCGGATCAAGTCCCAGCCTCCCGGCACGTAGTCTGGCTGCCAGGAAACGACCTGGGCAAAGGAACGCTCCACGTCGTCGTAGTTGCGATGAGTTGCTTCGCGCAACACGCCGTGCAAATACGCGCCAAAGGCCACACGCTGATAGGCCAGTTTCGGGTTTGCGCCCTCCGGGCTCGTGCCGGATTCGATAATCTGCTGCTGCTTCTCGGTGATCTGCAGGCTGTAGGCTTCCGCGTCCTGGCCGTCTCCCATCAAGCTCGCCAGGGCCAGCAGCACCCGCAACATGACCTTTTCGTAGTCCTCGCCTGCGTAAGCCCGGTAGTTGTCGTCCGACAGGAAACTGAGCGCGGACTCGGCCAGGTTCTGCCGTTCGAGGTACTCGCTGCGGTCGCGCGCCTCGCGCAGCCGTTGCTCGCTCTGCTGGAGTTGTCCCGCGAACAGTTGGGCCACGGCCAGGTCCAGTTCCAACACGTCACGATCGTGGCGAAAATCGGACAGCTGCTGTTCCAGTTGTTCCGCGCAAGCCACCACGTCGCCGGCGTAGAAGTTCTCGCGCGCCAGGCGCACGCGGTCCGCGTGGCTGGCACAGCCCGCGTTGGACAGCGCGGGCAGGATAACTGCCAGCATCACCAGCCAGAGGCGCGGGGTGTTGGACCGCCGGGGTAGTGCCGTGCCGCGCGGTGAGTGCATGGGTGAACAAGCCCTCCGCAGCACCCGGCCCTTGTGGCACTCAGGGTGAGCGCGTCGATGTCGGTGAGCCAGATCAGTTGTTCGAGGAAGTGAAGGGATTGTAGTTCTTGAAAGCGCCTAGTTTGGAATGGTGGTAGCCCTTGCGTACTTTGGCCGCCTGCTTGTCGTACTGGCCGTTGTGCACGTTGACCAGTTCCATGGTCAGTAGATAGTCCCGCTGATAGCTGTCGTTGTTCTGCGTCGTTCCGGACGTGATCGTGGCGTACAGCAGAAAGTCAAACGGTTGTCCCATTTGTTCCATGACTCCCGTGAACAGGCGCATATTGTCCGGGATGAACAGCGAGTCCGGACGGAGGCGCGCTTCGCGCAGGCCGGCTTCCACGAAGCGGCGACTGACGGGCTGGAACGTCCCGCACTGCACGATCTGGGTGTCGATTTCCTGGTAGATCTGTTCCTTGAAGTCGCCCAGTTCCTCGGCGCTCTTGTTCTCCACGCCGACAAAACAGATCCGTTGCGGGCCCGGTGGGATCGTCGCCGTGCTGACCTGTTGCATGACCTGCATCTGGCGGCCGAGCAGTTGCGCAATAGCGTCCTGGATCAGCGGATTGAAGGTCTCCGCCCCGGCTTCGTGGCTGCCGACCATGTCGGGTTGATCGCCCCGCAGGACGTGTCCGTACTGATGGCCCCGGCAGCCGGTTCCCGTGGTAAGCAGCAGCAGAACCAAAGAGGCAAACACCAAGCCATGCTGAACGATGCGGTTCATGTCGTCATCCTTGACTGCCGCGGTGGTTTGGCCGGATCCCGGCCGGGCCCCGATTATTTCGGGCACCGCCAAACGTGGCAATGTGAATATTCCTGTGCTAGCTATTACATTCGACCGAACGACTGGGCAGACTGGAACGGAAATGCCTGTCGGGTAAACTGCTAGCTGTCGGCACACCGGCGTATTGCGGTGAGAAGTCCAGGGTGGCACGAGGTTTTCGCCAGGCGGGCGGATCTTCACGGGTTGGGCCAAGAAGGACAAGATTCCCAGGGCGGCAGCGAATACGCCCCGAACCGTTTCGCTAGCGAGTCAGACACTCCAGGAGATGGATGCGATGCACGCAGGCATTTTCGAACCGGAAGTTTTCCCCATTCTCTGCGTCTTCATCGTGGGCGTCGTGGCCATTATCATTTTCGGGGTGGGTGGCACTCTGGTGAAGCTCGTGCGGTCCGTTTTGGACTACCGGCTGAAATCGCAGATGTTGGACCGCGGAATGACGCCGCACGATATTGAGCAGGTGCTTCGCGCTCAGAGTCCGGAGGATGGCGGCGAACCGTTTTCCGGAAAGGGCGCCGCCGGCAAGAAGAACGCGTTCTGGGCCACTCGTTCGTGAAGTGGACGTCGCGCCATCGGGTTTGGCCGCTCCGCAGTTGCAGCGAGCTGAACGATCCACAAGGACAAGGTACCAGGACTCAGCAGCCACAACAGTGCCGAGTTCGACTGAGTCGGCTTGCTTTCCAGCGACCTGTGAGCCCCAGGAAACATCATGAACACCGCGCTGGCAACTGCTCTGCTCGTATCGTCTTTGATTTCGGCCGAGATGCGGGTTCAACGAGACATCGCTTACGCCACCGATGCCGGCCGGCAACAACTTCTTGACGTGTATTCGCCGACAACCGGTGGCGCGCATCCCATTGTCGTGTGGATTCACGGCGGCGGATGGCGACAAGGCGACAAGGCACTGGTCCAGCGCAAGCCCCAGGCGTTGGTCGATCGAGGGTGGGTCTTCGTCTCCGTGAATTACCGCCTGGTTCCTCAAGTCACGGTGCAGCAAATGACCGGCGATATCGCCAAGTCGATCAAGTGGGTCCACGCACATGCGGCTGAATACGGCGGGAATCCTGACAAGATATTCGTCGCCGGCCACTCCGCGGGGGCGCATCTGGCGGCGCTGGTGTGTACCGACGACCGCTACCTGAAGGCTGAGGGGCTCCCCCTGCCCGCGATCAAAGGCTGCATCCCGGTGGATACGGCCGCCTACGATGCGCGGGAGAAAGTACGAAGCGTTGGTCCGCTCATGGCAGGCAGAAACGCCGAGATCTTCGGCCGTGACGAAGCCGCTCAGAAGGAACTGTCGCCGGTTTCGCACGTGGCGGCGAACAAAGGAACCCCTCCCTTTCTGATCCTGCATGTTGCCAGCCGTGCGGACTCCCGGTCTCAGTCGGAGGCGTTTGCCAAGGCGTTGCATGACGCGGGTGTTGAGGCGCGAGTCGTGGCCGCCGCGGGCAAGACGCACGGCACCATCAACTCCGACTTGGGGCTGCCGGACGACGAGCCGACCAAAGCCGTCTACGATTTCCTGGACCGATTGACGAAGCAACCGTAGTCAGACGCGGCTTCCTTGATGAAACGCGTCCGGTTCGTTGACGACGGTAGGGTTGCCGACCCTGTCGGTCCCTCCACACCCGGGGATGAATGGGCTGCTGTACGCTGCTGCAGGTTCAGGCGGGCGTTCTTGGGCTTGGATTGGGGCGCGTTTGTGGTAGACTTGCTGCGCGGCAGCATCGTCGACCTACGGTGTGTGAGTGCCGCCTGTCAGCCGGAAGCGGATCGCCCTCGGTGGGCTCATCGGGGAAACTCGGAGTGAAGCCCCGGTGGACGCGGGCGGCGGGCAAGAAGAGATTTGCCAGAGTGGCGGAATTGGCAGACGCGCTGGACTCAAAATCCAGTGTCCGTTAAGGACGTGGGGGTTCGAGTCCCCCCTCTGGTACTTGGTGCAAAGCGATGCAGATCGCGGCGACGCCGTGCAAAGAGCCCCGTTTCTCCGGGGCTTTTCGCGTTTCTTGGCAATCCGCCGGCTCGCACGTTTTACCCGTCAGAAGTGCAGATCGATGCAATCTGCTACCGTCTTGGCGCGAGCCGTGCGGCGCATCTCGACCGGCTACGACCTGCGAGGTCTGCATGACAAGGTAACCAGTTACGCCAATGTCGTGATGTACACGGTAGAGGCCGGGACGCGGAAACAGGGCTCTATCATTGCCGGCATCGGGCGCAGGACCATGCTCGCTCACGAGGAGCGCGTGGGACCTGCGGCGACACGCTGCGTATCCCACTCACGATGTCAATTCAGTTTTCTAATCGCGATAACGCGAAAGCGCGAAAGAGGCGAGGTTTCCCGTGATCTTCCCTTTCGCGATTCATCTCGTTCCGACGGGAGCACGATCCGTGCCTGCTTGTTCTCGCGGAGAGATCGTCCACAAGAAGAACAGCGAGCTAGACCAGAAGCAGAGGACGGAGCTGGAGGGGTGGACGGGAAGTGAGTAAACGGCCAGCCAAGCGAGAGCGGTGCGAGGCGGACGGCCGCAAGCCGTTTGTCGCGAGCTGGTCACACTCAACGAGCCGCGGCCAACGGCCACCGGCGGAAAGAAGCGTGCCAACACACTTGTTCGAGGCCGACGACGCAGAACGCCTCTCACGATGCGGCCGTTGAAATCGTCATCCGCTGCCAGACGGAGCCTGTCCCTGATCGTTCTGGCGGCGACGAATTCGTTTCTTCTACTGTTCTTTGCTGACATCGAGCGGCACGGACTTTTGACCGCGCCAGACTTCGAGTCGCACCGTGCCAGCTGCCGCCCTACGCCACCGGCGTTGCAGGGCCGCCACCGAATCGGTCGGCTGGCCGGCGCATCCCAGAATCACGTCGCCCACTTCCAGCTTGGCCTTGGCGGCGGCACTGCCGGCCGGCACCTCCACCAGACTCACACCGATCTCTCCCGGCAGACCGGCCGCGGAAACTTCGCCGAGGCCGATGACGTTCTTGACTTTCGCACCGAGCCACTCGGTCACACGTGCATCGCGTTTGGATTCCTCTTCGCGCGCCACGCCCGGCACGGGCAGCACCGGAGCCCTTGCCAGCCGCCGCAGGCCGGCGCTGGTCACGCCAAATTGATCCATCGGGAAGTTCTTGAAACCCAATGCCAGTGCGGGCGAGCCTTCCTTCACGCGATAATCGCCCCGGGCCGCATCCACAAACAGGGCGTCGGCCACGATGGAGTGCTGATCGAGACCGCTTTCCTTCTGCAGCACGGTGGCAGGCTGCTCGCCCTTCACACCCGGCTGATGCAGCAGATTGAAGTCACATTCCCGGCCCCAAGGCGCTTTGACGCGAATGGGCCTGTAGGGGGCCAACACGATGTTGCGCCGGAAGATGTCCTGACTGTTGCCATACCAGACGTGCGGATGAAGGGAGTTGTCCACGACGACGTTGTTTTCGACGACGCGATAGAACCCCTCGCGGTTCTTCAGGCCGCCACTGAGGCACAGGTTGTTTCGGATGTCGTAGTTGGAGGAGCCGTCATCCAGATCGATGTCCCAGCCATGATCGCAGCGCCAGCGATTGTTGCGGAGGATAATCGGATGAATGACATCGAGCAGTGGCAGATTCCTGTTCTCGCCGAGCGTGACCGTGTCCAGGTCAATGTCCTTGAGTCCCCAGAAACGGTCGCGCCCCCACGAGTTGAACGAGCCGTGATCGCCGGTTTCCAGCACGGTGTCGAACACGTCGCAGAACTCGATGACGTGTCCGCCCCAGCAACCATCACCGATGTTCACACCCGCGCGCGGCATGTCGTAGATGGAGCAGTGGCTCACCGTGATGTTCATCGCCATGTCAATTTCCACGCCCGCGACCTGCTTCTCGGTGCGGCCAATCTCGTGGATCAAGCAATCTTCTACGCGCGAATCGGCGGGATAATTCGGCGTCTTCGGCCCGGGCGCCTTATCAATGTCCGCAAAACTCGCGCGGCTCGAATAACCCACCAGCCCGTTTCGCACAGCCGCGGGATCGCCGACGAAAGCAATGCCGTTGCCGCCCGCCTGAAAAATATGGCAGCCGCGAATCAGGAGGCCACGGTGGTAGTTGTTCACGAAGAGCGCATTCCCGCCGACGTGGTCAATCACGCAATCGGTGATGCGGCAATCTTCCGTGCCGGTGAGAAACACCGCGCCGCCGCGATACACCGTCCAGTCCGTGCGCAACATCCGCTCCTTGTTCTCCATGAACGTCCGCGCCGCGTGGCGAAACGAGAGGCCCTGCAATGTGACGAAACGCACCGGCTGCTGTTCCGTGCCGCGAAATTCCACCAGATGCTTCAACCGCACACTTTCCCATGTGGCCTTCGCCAAATTCAGTCCGGCGGGTGGATAGAAATACAGAGTGGCGGTTTTCGGATTCAGAAACCACTCGCCCGGCGCGTCGAGTTCCTCGAAGATGTTCTCCACGAACCGATCCGTATTGTGCGGTTCGGACGGGCGATTGTTCTGCCAGCCGCCTTCGTAAGTCAGCTTCCCGCTCGCGTCCTTGCCGGTGATCACGTAGTGCATCCCGCCCCAGTGACTGTTGTGCATCGCGTGCATGAAACCACCGGCGGGATTCTGCCAGCGGGCCGCGCGCTCGTCGCTGAACGCATCCGCCGCCACGCCGTTGAAGATGCGCTGGCTCTTGTCAAAATCAGGATAACGCGCCATCGGCATCTGTTCGTCATTCACGAACAGTTGATCCGTCTGGAACCCGGCGGGAACTCTGGCCTGCAGGATGCCATTGGTGCAGGGCTCCCATTTCAGCCCGGTGATTACCTGACCGCCGCTGATCACTGCCGTCTCACCGTCCGCACTGCGGTATTCCACCGGTGCATTGACGGCCCCGGAATCGGCGACGGTGAAGACCAGCGTTGCCGGCAGACGATAAACGCCGCCTCGGAGAATCACACGAACGGGTTCCTTCGCGCGCTGCGGCAAATCCCGCACGACGTCGCGCGCGTGAGCAATGGTGGCAAATGGTTTGGCCTTCGTGCCCGGATTGGTATCGCTGCCTGCCGGGCTGACATACAATTCCGCCGCCGTCGCGACGGAACACCATGCGAGACCGGCTAGAATTGGCAGGCAACGGGCGAAGGATCTTCCAGACAGGCCAGCCACGTGATCGCGGGTGGAGTTCTGGTCGAATGGAGTGTTCATTCGGGTGACGGCGTGTTGGCCATCAGGACCAGACATTGTCCGAAAACATGGGCCGATCCCCGTCTCTTCACCCCGCCGTGAACGCTTACACATCTTATTGTGCCCTCTTGAGTCGGGTGTCGGTGAGGTCAAAGGTGCCTTTGACATCACGCGGCAGGCGGAATCGCAGGGTGGTTTTGTCTTGGAACTCGGTCTTGATCTCGAACTCGATGGTGCGCTCCTGCCATTGCTCGGTCAGCGGAATCTGGGCCTCCTTGGAGACAGTCTGCCAGCCATCGGCCAGTTCAAACTCGACGGAGTGACCGAGCTTGCCGCGCACGCGGAACGCGAAGCGGTAGCGGCCACGGTCGAGCTTGGCGTCATTGCCGAAGTTGTAGTTGAGGCTGGAACGCTCGCCGAAGTCACCTGTCACGCGGATGACTCGGCTGCCGTTGGGGCCGTCGGCGAGAAGCTGCTTTTCCAGGCCGTGACCCTGCGTTTCCAGAATCCAGTAGCGCCATGGGTTGATGAGTTCGGTGTTCGGATCAGGAGTCCACGGCGTCACCGCTTTCACCTGAGGCACGGGCGGTGCCTTCACCGCCAGCAGCCTCTCTGGCACTTTGTAATAGAGGCTGTCATCAAAGGCGGGGCTGTCGAACTCCACATTCCTCAAAGCAGCCTCCTCCGGTGCCTCGCCGATGCCCATGAAGCCCAGCGGATGCCAGCCTCCGCGAAAGTAGTTTGCCACCGCAAAACGGGCGCTCGGCATCATGCCGCCCTGACGGTCGAGGATGGCGAGGGCGAGGAGGTATTTGCCCGGCTTGAAATCCGCCGGCAGCGTCGTGTGGCCTTCCGCATGATACAGCACGGCGGGGCGCCGATAGGCGAAGGCCGCGCTGTCCCAGTTCTCGCCGGGCAGCCATTTGCGGATGTCCACGCCCGCCAGCGGCGCCGACCAGACGGGCCTTTTCGTCGCGGGATCGATCAGTCCAACGGCCACGGGCCAGTCGAGGTAAAAGGGGGCGCTGCCGGTGTTTCGCACGATCAGCTTGACCGTCAGGTTCCGGCCAGGCTGCACGGTGAGCGGATAGCCTGCTGAATCGAGCACGAAGCGGTAGCCGAAGGCTTCTTGAAGCTCTGCCGCACCCGCCAGCACCTCGCGGTTGGAGTCGTCGTAGTTTCCGATCCAGCCGAGGTAGCTTGCGTGGTAGCGGCGGATCTTGTCGAGCATGTAGTGACGGTAGGCCGGCACCTTCATCGTCTCATCGGGCGTACGTCCGAAGGTTTCCTCCGGCTTCGCGCTGTCGCGCTGTTTCTGCCACTTGTATTCCACCTCGCCTTCGATGGGAGCGTGCTTCCAGATGTCGGGGTACACATGTGTCGCCTGCCACGGGAATTGGTCCTTGGGGCCGGCGGGTGGCTCGCGAGAGAGGTTGGCAAAGGTGTCGTAGTAGATGCCGAATCCGGCCTCCATGAACTCCGCGTCGTTGTGCCGGACGAGCACGGGCTTGTGCTTGAATGCTTGCTGAAACGCTGCTGCCAGCAAACGCCGTTGCTCCGCTGTGGGAGCAGGATTGTGATGCTCGCCCCAGTAACCAATGAGGCCCATCTGCACGGCAAAAATGCGCGGGTCCTCATCCCAGGCCTGACCGAGCTTCACCACGAGTCGCTGCAGCCTTTCCTGAAAAGCCGGGCTGTCGTAGTCGAAGGCGTGCAGGTCGGCGGGCCAGTGCTGCCTTCCAGGGGACCCATTCCAGTCCAGATACACGCGAGGCACGAGTTTGACATTCAGGTCCTCGAAACGCTTGCCCTTGGTTTCGGTGATCTTATTCGTATAGGCAATGATGCGCTCCACGGAGTCATCCGCGCAGACCTCGATGTCGTTCCACTTGATGTATTGGCGTTTCAGGAGCCCGTAGCCATCCTTCTTGTAATCGCGGAAGCCTTTGAGCGGATTGTTGATTGCGCCGTGGAATTCGGGCGGCACGACCGTCACCCAGCCATTTTGAACCGATGTCCCGATTGATCTCAAATGCTGCTCGTCGTCAGCCAGGACGCGGTCCACGGGGAAAAGCGCACAAAACAACAGAGCGAGAAGGGGGAGGCGTCTTGTTTTCATGATGCCAGGAACTGCTCTCAACTTGCTTGCCTTACGCTGCATGTCACTCGGAGCGTTGCTTTGGCTCGGACCTGTCTTTTCTCTCGAAATCTCCCATCTTCCGAACGAACAGCGCCCAGTCGGTTGCGGCATGGTATAGGTTCGGCTGCTCGAAGCAGTCGTAAGTCCAATACAGCATGCCATTCACACGCTCCTTCAGCGCCAGGTCGCGAGCATGTGCCATGTTGTTGACGGCTTCCTCGAACGTCTTCTCGACGAAATCAAATGCCCCGAACTCGCCCATGATGACGGGTTTCTCTTTTCGGACTTCGGCCATTTCCGGGCTAAAAAATCCAGTCGATCCCAGATTGAGCCGGAACGCCTGGTCCACCGGCTCTTTTCCACTTGTGCGGTAGAAATGGACATCGAGAAAGTCGAGTTTTCCTCTGCCGAGGGTCGTGAGCATCGGCGGATAGCGTTCGTCTCCCGTCTTTCCCGGCCACACCCCGGCGTGTAGTTGCGCATCCTTGCCGACGGCTCGGAGAACAAAGACCCCTTCCGCAACCAGTGCCTCGGCATCGACCGACTTCACGGCGTCAACGATGCGTTCATGGTAATGGTGGTAGCCTTCGTCCATCAGAGCCTGCCGTTCATCGGTCCGGGAGAGGTCGTAGGTTTTGCCATTCGCCGCTGTGAACGCCCCGGTCTTCTCGGTGAAAGGCCACTGGTTGGCATGGAGGCAGGCTTCGTTCTGGCATTGCAGCCCAAGCAAGGTGCACAGCAAGGCCGGCTCCTTGCGCTTGATGTATGACAGGAACGACGTGATGTGCTCCACCCGCGCGGCAAGGCCCTCTTGGGTGAGGACATTAACATTGTTGTTGTGGCCCTGCCCTCGAACGCGCTCGCGGTAGCGGCGATTCAAGGGAAGCTCTCCGTCCCCGAAGGTTGGAAACACGCGGATGCGGTGACGTGTTGCCCGCCGCAAAAAATCGAGAACATTCTCCATGTAGGGTTCGTGAAGAGCCTTTGTCGTGTCGTAGTCCCCGGCAATGCCTGGATTGACGCTGCTGCGCCCGATGATGAACACCCGGACCGTGTTGTAGCCGGCCTTGCTCAGCGCGCTGAACATGGCCTCGGCCCGGTTCGGGTCGTAGCAGGCCTTGGTCTTCCTGGTGTCCGCGTCAAACGTCGCGTGATCGCCCCCGCTCGCGCCCTCGGCTGCACGGAGGCGGACGTAGTTGAATCCCTTGGCAAAGAATGGGGACTTGGAGTCCTTGAGAAAGAACTCCGCCTCCTTTCCACCTCGCCGAATCCCGATCCGCTCCAGTGGTTCGATCTTATCCTGTGCCGACGACAACGCCAGCGTAACGATTGCCAGCCAACCGATCTTCATGGCGACTTCCTTTCGCCATTGACAGGCGCGAACCATGTCGAGAAGCGGTAATTGAACCTCGCGTCGGGCGCGGCGTCGCCGCTCAGGTAGGTGTCCATGATATCGCCGGGCTGTTGCGCGTTGTCCCACCATTTGAAGTCAAATCGCACGGCGTCGCCGGGCGGCAGACCCAGCGCCTGACGCGGCACGGCGAGCATCAACTGATTGCCTTCAACGCGGATGGTAACCTTCGCCGCCCTTTGCCAGTTCCAGCCGCCCGCGTTTGTCTCCAGCCACGATTCTTCTCCGTCCAGGGCGCGGTTGAGGATGAAGTCGTAGCCTTCCCAGCCGGTCTTCGCATTCAGGTCTGCGTCGATCAGCAGCCACATCCAGTTGGGATCAGTGCGCGGGGTGAGCGGGGCACGGGTCTTGGCGTGGAAGTAAACAGTCGCCGTGTCGCGCGCGACCTTGGCCAGGATGATGTCGTTGCGCCCGCTGGTGTTGACGTAATGCACCTCGCCCTTGCCGAAGTCGCGACGGTCGGTGTCGCCGGCGTGATCGGCGAATTCCGGGCCGACATCCTGCCACTGAGTAAAACCGCCGTCTGGCCTGATCGTTTTGACAGCGGAGGCCGTCGGCAGTGGCGGCGCGCCTTTGTACCGGCGGATGTGGGCGACCATCTGGTAGTAGTAATTGTCGCCGTGCAGGCCCTTGACCGGCTCGATATCGCGGCTGAATTCCTGGTCGAACTGGTCCACGAACGCCACCGGCTCGTTGGGACGGCTGTACTTGCCGGCAATCCACTCGTTCCAGCCGGTGATCATCACGAAGGGCGGATCGAGTTCGCAGGCGCGCTGCCATTGCTCGGCGAAGTTATGCCCGCGCTCCACCGAGCCGGGGTTAATGTTCTGAGCGCCGTTATGGAAGCTGCGGCCGCGCGCGTTCCCGCTGCTCATGTTGACGGGTTTGCCGTGGACCTTGTGGAGATTCTGAGCGACGGAGACGTTGACTTGCTCCGGCTTGGCGGGGTCCGCGTCAAAGCTGAAGGGCTGCGGATAGGTGGCTTCCCAGTACCAGCCGTTGTGCGTGTTCTCCATCGTGAAGGGCCAATGCGCTCGGCGGAGCGTGAAGAACTGCTTCACCGCGTCGCTCGCCTTTTCGGGATCGCAGATCAAGAGGGGCCTGCCCTGCCAGCGAAACCACAGTTCGGGGTGCAGCCCCGGCTGGTAGAGGTCGCGGTGAATCTCATCCGCGGTTTCGCCAGCCTTGGTATTGACCATGAAACAAAGCCGGGGGGCGCGCCCGCCTTCCTTCAGAATCTGTGACCAGACCTTGCCGAGGGCCAGGTAAACCTCGGGGTAGGTCAGGCGATTGGTGGTGTCGAAGATGACAGTGTCCACGCCCGCGTCAACCAGCAGGTTGGCATGGCGGCGGAGCACCCAGGGATCGCGCGCGTCGTAGTAACCGTAGAGTGGTTGTCCCCAGTAATACATCCCCCGCTCTCCCCACAAGGGAGAATCGGGTTTCTGCAAGATATCCGGATCCAAAGGCAGGATCTTCGAGATGTCATTGGGCAGCCGGTCGGAATTCCGGTTATGCCACAGAAAGTAGAAGATGCCCACGAACCGATCCGCGCGCGGCGACGGCACATCGGCGGAATCGGGCAACGAACGGGACAGAGCGTCCGTGGCCGGCCAGGGCATGCCGGGGTTGGGGGCAGTGGCGGACTCGCCCAGGCAAGTGCAAGCCACAAAGCCGAGGAAAGGGAATAGTCGAAAGCTGCTGGAGAGGATGTTCATAATCAGGAAGTATGGCAGCAAGCGTATCG
>Ga0233425_10006229_pt1 | contig 17898 bp, 10 predicted proteins | sample Watercolumn_Towu_2_FD_181712 | JGI IMG/M metagenome (GOLD analysis project Ga0233425, IMG submission 181712) | Freshwater microbial communities from Lake Towuti, South Sulawesi, Indonesia - Watercolumn_Towuti2014_140_MG | ecosystem: Environmental > Aquatic > Freshwater > Lake | place... | reverse complement strand
TCGCCCCAGGAGGTAGTGGCCGATCGCGAGGTCGGGGAGCTCCGAGATCAGCTCGGCGAGCGTGAGCAACGCCGTGCCGGAGCCCTCGGGGTCGAGGCGGTCTCCGCCGATCAAGAACCGTCTGAGGTGCGGCTCGGCCCGGGGCGTCTCGAGCGCCGCGACCTTGACCGCGAGCATCCTCCGTGTCGACTCAAATGATGGTTCCTCCTGGAGCTCGCGGTACATCGAGAGCGCCCGGGCGCGTTCTCCACGAGACCAGTGGATGTCGGCCAGGAGCTCTCTGGCCTGGAACCGCTCGCTCTTCGCCGTCCGATCGTCTCCAAGGAGCGCTTTCAAATGCGACGTGCACCGTCCGGCGGAGCCAGCGCCGAGGAGCGTCCGGGCCGTCTCGAGGCGCGATATCGGATCGCGGTCGGAGAACCGTTCGATCGCGATCCGCATCCCGAGCGCCTCGGTCCACGCTCCTGCCGCTTCCTCACGGCGTGCCCGGTCCCTGAGCTGCGCGACCTCGTGAGCACAGACCTTGTCGAAGATCGCGGGCTGCGCGAACCGCACGCGCGCGAGGTCCAGGTCGCCCTCGCGCAACGGCACGTCGTCGAGGAAGTCGATCCATTCCCTCTCGAGCTGCTCGATGGGACGGTCATAGACGGCTTCGAGGTCGGCTGTCCGGTACGTATCCCGGAACCGCTCAGCGCCGTGTCGCTCGATGAGGAAACGTGAGAACGACCCTGCCAGGACGTACGCCCTCGATGCGTTGATGCCGAGGAACCGGAGGCCGAGGATCGAGTCGATCGGCGGGGCGATGTCGAGCTCGTGCATGGCCCGTGACCACTGGTGCGCCGTGAGCTCCGGCTCGTCCCACTCCGCGGCCATCGCCGCGCCCTCGATGCGCCCGGGCGAGGCGAGGATGCCGCCGGCCTTCCCGGAGATCCGGAGCGGCCCGCTCCCGAAATCGCCCGCCACCACGTGAGCGATCTCGTGCTTCATCGCGGGGTGTGGGAATTCGATGCCGTGGATGTAGATCTCGCGTCGCCACGGCTTGGCGATGCTCGTGCGGCCGGCCCCGATGAGGTCCTGCTTCTCATCAGGATCCGAGAAGAGGAACACGCGCAGCTCTCCCTCGCTTTCGATGCCGAAGAAGCCCTCGACCTGGTGGAGTCGGAAAGCGCAGTCCGCCGCGAGCCGCTGGGCATCGTCGGCCGCGACCCAGGCAGGGTGGATCAGGACGCACCTGCCGCGGGTCGTGCGTCCGCCGAGCGCCGCAGCGACGTCCTCGGCGTCGCGGCGGTGCCCCAGGGTCGGTCCGGCGACGAACCCGAGACACACGAGGACCGCCAGCGCCAGAACGGTGGCTCCGACTCGTCCACGGCCTCGAGCGGCCGAGAGCCTCAACGCGAGCTCGGAGCGATCGATGAGCCACGTGCACGCGACGAGCACCGTGACGACCTCGAGAGCATCACGAGCCCTGAATGTCAGCAGCTCGAACGGAAGCGTGATCGCCTCGTCGTACAGCACGCCGGAGAAATATCCGTGAAAGCTCCCGAACGCCCTGATCGCCGGTGTCGCCCAGCCCTCGTGGAGCTTCACCCCGATCGCTCCGAGCCACCATGCGACCCAGGCGATCGACGACAGCCGCCGGCTGGAGGTCGCCAGGCCGAACGAGAGCCCCCACGCCGACGCGACCGCGACCGAAGCGGCCGGCATCAGCACGAAGAAGCCGAGCCCCTCGATGATGTCGCAGTTCCTGACCCTGGCCGCGTTGGCGACGGCGAAGCACAGCGGCCACGCGAGGAGGGAGAGCCCGTACGCGCAGCACGCGAAATACAGCCGCGCCACCGTCCACCGCGCTCCGGGGTACGGCGCGAGCTGCGCCCTGACCCGCGCCGGATACCCTGCGGCGACGTGACCCGCTCCCAGTGAGGCCAGCACGGCAAGGACGAGCGAGAGCTCATAGCCGAGGAGCCCGAGGAGCGGGACGAAGCACAGGACGAGCGCCGCGGCGCCGGTGACGCCCTGCCACACCTGGTAGCGCCGCCAGGAGATGGATGCCGAGACGCGCCGCCACACGGCCTGCTACGCCCTCAGCTCTCCGCGACCGTCGTCCCCCGGCGGGATGATGTTGGCGTGCGGATCGGGCACCGCGTCGCTCGGCACGGCGTCCGGTCGTTCCTCGAGGACGTGCGAGAGGACCTCGTCCATCCGCTGCACGAACGTGATGTCGAGGTCCGCCCTGATCTCCTCGGGCACCTCGACGAGGTCCTTCTCGTTGCGTTTCGGGAGGACGACCTTCGTGATCCCTGCCCTGTGGGCCGCGAGGATCTTCTCTTTCACTCCACCGACCGGGAGCACCATGCCCCTGAGCGTGATCTCGCCGGTCATCGCCACGTCGTGCCTGACCTTGCGCCTGGTCAGCAGTGACGCGAGCGCGACGAACATCGTGATCCCAGCGCTCGGCCCGTCCTTCGGGATCGCCCCGGCCGGCACGTGGATGTGGATGTCCTGCTTCTCATAGAAGCTGGCGTCCACACCGTAGTCCACGCAGCGTGACCTGACGAAGCTCAGCGCGGTCTGGGCCGACTCCTTCATGACGGCGCCGAGCTGTCCGGTCAGCGTGAGCTGGCCCTTCCCCGGCATCTTCGTCGCCTCGATGAAGAGGATGTCGCCGCCGGCCTGGGTCCAGGCCAGACCTGTTGCGACCCCGGTCTCGCCCGTCCTCTCGGCCACCTCGGGGAGGAACTTCTGCGGCCCCAGGACCTTCTGGACGAGCTCGGCGTCGGCAACGGCCTTCTCGATGGTGCCCTGAGCGACCTCGACGGCCACTGCGCGGCACACCGAGGCGATCTCGCGCTCCAGGTTCCGGACCCCCGCCTCCCGGGTGTAGGAATCGATGATGGTCCCCAGGCCCGACTCGTCGAAATCGAGCCGGTTGCCGTCGAGCCCGTGCTCCGTGAGCTGCTTCGGGATGAGGAACTCGACCGCGATCTTGCGCTTCTCTTCCCGCGTGTACCCCGGGATCTCGATCACCTCCATCCGGTCGAGGAGAGGCGGAGGGATGGTGTCGAGCACGTTCGCCGTGGTGATGAACAGCACCTTGCTGAGGTCGTAGGCGACCTCGAGGTAGTGGTCGCTGAACGAGTTGTTCTGCTCGGGATCCAGGACCTCCAGCAGCGCCGACGAGGGATCGCCGCGGAAGTCGTGACCCAGCTTGTCCACCTCGTCGAGCATGAACACGGGGTTGATGGTCCCCGCCTTCTTCATGCCCTGGATGATCCGGCCCGGGAGCGCGCCGACGTACGTCCGGCGGTGCCCCCGGATCTCCGCCTCGTCCCTGACGCCGCCGAGCGACGCCCTGATGAACTCGCGCCCCATCGCCCGGGCGATGGACCGCCCCAGCGAGGTCTTGCCGACACCCGGGGGGCCGACGAAGCAGAGGATCGGGCCCTTCATGTCCGCCTTGAGCTTGCGGACGGCGATGTACTCGAGGATGCGCTTCTTCACCTTCTGGAGGTCGTAGTGGTCCTCGTCCAGGATCTTGCGGACCTCGCCGACGTCCAGCTTGTCCTCAGTCGGCTTCGACCACGGGAGGTCGACCATCCAGTCGATGTACGTCCGGACCACGGTGTACTCGGCGCTCGAGGTCTGCATCTGCCGGAGGCGGGAGAGCTGCTTGCGAGCCGCTTTCTCGGCCTCCGCCGACATCCCGGATTCGGTGACCTTGTTGCGGAGCTCCTCGAGGTCGTCGTCCTCGTCGTCGATCTCGCCGAGCTCCTCCCTGATGGCCTTGAGCTGTTGTCTGAGGAAGTACTCCCGCTGGCTCCGGCCCATCTCCTCCTGGACCATCGAGGAGATCTCCTTGCGGACCTTGAGCACCTCGAGCTGCCGCGCCAGGAGGTGGAGGCAGATCCGGAGCCGCTGGTTGAGGTCGAAGGACTCGAGGACCTTCTGCTTCTCGTCGGTGGACACGGTCAGGTTCGAGGCCACGAGGTCGGCCAGCGCTCCGTGGTCCGTGACCGTGTCGAGGATGGCCGACGCCTCGCGCGGGAGGTTGGGCATCATCTGGATGACGTTCTGCGCCGTCTCCCTGAGGTTCTGGGCCAGGGCATCGGTCTCCATGTCCGGCGGTGGCGACTCGGGGATCCGCTCGACCTCGCAGACCAGGTACGGATCGTCGCTGACCGCCCTGATCATCCTCACGCGGGAGATGCCCTGGAGGACGACCGAGTAGTTGTTGTGCCCGAGCTTGATGACCTTCAGGATCCTCGCCAGGGTGCCGACCCGGTAGAGGTCGTCCCACCCCGGATCCTCGGTCTCGGCCTTGTGCTGGCTGATGATGCCGATGGTCGGCCTCTCCTTCTCGACGGCCTCCTCGATCAAGGCGACCGACTTCTGCCGGCCGACGTTGATCGGGACGACCGACGCTGGGAAGAGCACGGAGTTCCGGAGCGGGAGAATGGGCAGGTGCTCCCGGATCGAATGACTTTTTTTCTCGCTCATGAGGATCGACCGCCGAGGTTGCGGCTACAATAGGCACGTCGAAAAGGGCTGTCAAGGTTGGAATTCTCTCTGAATCCTTGATGTTTTCGAGGTGCATGACATCGAGAGCCGGAAGTTCGAGGGGGCGATCGCTCCGAGGCGCGGCCAGGGCAGTTTTCTCTTGCGCCCTCCATCCTGCCAGGCTACCAATTTGACCTGGCGGAGAGACGAGTGGTACCCTTCCCTACAAGTGGTCGAGAATCTCACAAAGGCGGAGATGTAAGATGAAACCGCACGCTCTCGCCGTCATCGCCGCGTTCCTGCTGAGTGGGTGCAACGTCGTCGCCTGGGGTAACGTCTTTCTCGTCTTGATCACCTTCGCCTTGTTGTTCGCCACTCTGAGCCTCGGGAGGCGTGTGCCGAGCGACGACCGTCCGGAATCGGCCGAGTAGGGCTCTCGCAACTCAGGAATCAGTTTCGGTCGGAGCGGCAGCGGGCTTCTTCTTGCGGCCCGGGCGGATCTTGAGGTCGTCGAGGATCTTCGCGAGCTCGCGGTTGCCCTTGGCGGCGGTGCGGGCGAAAAGAGCAGATGAGTACTCGTACCTGAAGTGCCAGCATGGATGAGCAAGGTTCCCGACTGTGGTAGGGTGTCCCAGTGTCGCTCCCGTCACCGGACTACCGTCAGCTCGAGGACTTCACGCTGCACGACCTCGAATGCGTCGAGCTGCTCCTGCGCGGGGGGACCGTGGTCGACTGGCCCCGCCTCGTCATGTCGTCCCGCGAGGAGGCCGAGGAGCTCGTCCGGGTCCACGAGCTGGACCTGGAACGGACCGACGACCTGAAATACATCGCGTCGGTCCGGGACGAGGCGATCGATTACCTTAAAAGGAACTTCGACTTCCCCGTGCCAAAACCGATCCGGCAGGCGTCGCTGATCGACCTCCTGCTCCTGGCGTCGGGCCGGGGGCACCGGCAGGTCTGCGCGTGCTCCATCCTCAAGGTGATGCACGTCATCCACCACCTCAGGTCCCAGGAGCTCCGCTCGAGCCTCCCGCTCTCCGATCAGCGGATGTTCGGCCTGGTGGAGGAGAAGATCTACCGGGTGGTCGGGTCCATGCTCTACGGAGGCCTCCCGATCATCGAGCTCGTCGGAGGGCGGAAGCACAGGGACGGCCAGTACACCAAGCTGCTGGCGAAGCAGGACACGATCGGCGCGCGCATCTACGACAAGATCCGCTTCCGGATGGTCACTCGACACCGCGACGACATCTTCCCGGTCCTGAACCACCTGATGCGACGGCTCTTCCCGGTGACCTACGTGATGCCGCACCAGTCCACCAACACGCTGTTCCGCGTCCGCTCGTACACCGAAGCGCACGAGCACCTGAGGTCGCTGCGCGACCGGTTGCAGCTCCCGGTCGACCAGGAGGACGAGCCCGTCAGGAGGGACAACGAGTTCTCGGACCCGGGGTACCAGGTCGTGCACTTCGTCGCGGACCTCCCGGTACGGATCGACGATTTCCTCAAGGAGGAAGGGATCACCCCCAAGAACCCGGGACCGGTCATCTTCTCGCTCATGGAGCTCCAGATCGTGGACCGCGAGGCGGAGACATCGAACGAGCAAGGCCCCGCGAGCCACGCAGCCTACAAGGAGCGGCAGCGGCAAGCCGTGGAGCGCAGGCTCAAGCTCGGGATGGCGAGACGACGGTCAGGGTGACCTTCCACACTCCGAGCACCGAATCCCCGGACTCATGTCGGCCCGCCGCGTGTGCCAGACGTGTGCCGCGTGAATCGTGTGGAATGATAGAGATGTCATAGAGACGCCCGGTCCGCCTGCTCGGCATCGCGGCCAATCTCGTGATACCCTTTGGATTACGTGGGATATCGCGCGGCGCCAGCGGCCATGATGGCGCGGCCTGGGCGTTGCATGGAGCCGTGAGCATGACGTCGAAGACCATGGTTCGTGGTGTCCTGCTGCTCCTCATCCTCAACGGGTGCGCCCGCCAGCCACCCTGTGGATGGGGTAGTGACTGCGGCGAGCTGCCCGATGGTGGAGGACGTGAAGATGGCGACGTCATCCCGGACGGCGACGGCGACGTCGACTCCGATGTCGACATCGACAGCGACACCGACTCCGACGGCGACCACATCCAACCTCTACCCGAGGAGGAATGTGCTTCATACAACCGAGATGGTGAGGACATCGGGGACTACGACCCCTGCGCCAATGACAGAGACGAGGACGAGGACGGGTTCGTCGACTGCGACGATCCGGGGTGTTTCACGGCTCCCGTCTGTTGCCGGTCCCTGCCCGTGCCGCCCATCGACAGCGACTTCACCACGTGCCGTTCGTTCCCGACCTGCGGGTGGCGGGCTTTCCCGGACGACCTCTCCGCCATGCCATCAATCGGTGAGGAGAGTGAGATCGAGCTCCACGCGAACGAGCAGGGCGAGACGGGGATCTACTCCGAGACGACCCTCGGCCTCGCCGGCACGCCGACGCTGTCCTTCACCGCTTCGCTCGATCCGGTGATCTGTGGCGAGTGGTGCCGGCACGTCGTCGGTGTCGCGCTGACGTCCCAGACATCCCTCGCCGGGGGCACGGGCGTGAGCCCCGTGGCCGGGATCGTCCTCGACGGCGAGGTGAGTGCGGCGCACCTGTTCGTGAACGGGAGGCGCGAGACCACGATGATCCTGGACCAGCGCCTCCTCGTGAGCGGGAAGCTCTGGGCCTTCAGGGTCGAGTCGAACGGGAGCGTGAGCTTCTGGCTTGGTCTCGACGTCGTCGAGGGCATCGAGCCGGACCTCTCGTCCGTCGAGCCGAGCTACCGTTCGGACGGCGTCATGGACATCATGACGAGCGGCGTGCGCGTCGTGGCATTCGGGAACATCGAGGACGAGGGGACCGCACGGCTCGGTCGGCTCGAAATCGAGCAGCTCGCGTGCAACGTCCCGGAGGGCTGGCAGCGATCGGGCCACGCCGTGCTCGGATCGGGAGAAGCCGACGAGCGCGTCGGCCGGCCATCGGTCGCGACCCTCGATGACGCGGGGACCCTCGTCATGGTGCACGAGATGGCCAGCGACCTGTGGGTCGCCACCTCGAGCGACCGTGGCGAGACGTGGACTCCGATCGGGCCGGCGTTCCGGGACCCGCCGACAACGGAGTACGGCCTCGTGGCGCGGCGCTCCCCGGCCATCCTCTGGTGGGGGCCGCCGTCGGATGAGACGCCAGCGGTGTTCCACATGTGGTTCGTCGGGGTGGCCGAGGTCTCACCGGACACGCCGGCCGGGGTCACGCCCACCGCCATCCTTCACGCCGAGAGCGTGGACGGCCTGGAGTGGATCGAGGACGACGACCCGGCCGTGATCGAGGTCGACGCGACACGACCGTTCCTCTCCGAGGTGAGAGACCCCACGGTGACCGCCATGGCTCCCCAGCGCGCCACGTTGAAGATGTGGTTCGTCGGACGCCAGCCGGCGACAGGCGAGTCGGCCATCCTCAGAGCCACATCCACCGATGGCAAGCTGTGGACCGTATGGGCCGAGCCGATCGACCTCGGAACCGGCGATCCGGAGTCGTGGGAGCGCGACGGTCGGGTCCAGCCGATGGTCGTCTCCAGCGACGGGGAGCTCGGCGCGATCTACCACCTCTGGTACGTGGGCCTGAGCGGGTCCAGGAGCACGATCGGGTATGCGCTGTCCACCGACGGGATCGACTGGATGCCGTACGGCCCGGTGCTCGAGGTCACCGAACGGTGGGAAGGCACCCAGGTCGGCGGACCCGCGGTCCTCGGGACCACTGGGCCCGGGGAGTCCGTGGACGTGCTCAGGATGTGGTACCAGGCGGGCGTCGCGGGACGCGAGCGCATCGGCGCCGCGTGGCGTTATACCCCGGTCCTCTGACGCGCCCGATTTTTCTTACATCAGCTCATGCTCGGCAGGACGGCCGGGACCGGCTGTCGCAGCGGTCTCGTGTGCGGGGAGCGCACGCGCGGCAGCGGCTTCTGAGCTGCCCTGGCCCGTTCCTGGAGCACGATGTCCAGGAGCTGCTTCTCGGTCACGAGACCGAGGTCGATCAGCGCGCGCATGTACCCGTCGGCGTACCCGTGCGCCCGCGCCAGGCGCTCCCTGCGCGCCCCTCGCCCGTCCGCCTCGAAGAGGTCCTGCAACAGCTTCCGCAGGATTGGATCCACCTCGCCCCAACCAGCCATCTCCCGACCTCCGCGCATCACTCAGACATGAAGGCCAGTTATCGGTCAAGTTTCCGACGGGACTTCGAGCGAGCGGAGTGTGGCGACGAGGGCTCCGACCGCTCGCGGATCGAACTGACAGCCCGCGTTCTCGCGGATCTCCGCGAGCGCCTGCTCGGGGGTCATCCGGTCCCGGTACGGCCTGTCCGAGGTCAGCGCGTCGTACGCGTCGGCGACCGCCACGATCCGCGACGGGAGCGGGATCTCGTCCGCGGCGAGGTGATCGGGGTATCCCTGACCGTCCCAGCGTTCGTGGTGGTGCTTCACGTAGGTGGCGACACGGCCGAGGAACTTGAGCGGACCGAGGATCGTGTCGCCGAGCGCCGGGTGGCTCCGGATCGCGTCCATCTCCGCTTCGGTCAAGCTGTCGGGCTTGAGCAGGATGGCGTCGCGCACGCCGATCTTGCCGATGTCGTGCAGCATCGCCGCGCTGAATATCTCCTTCTGCTCGTCCTCGGGGAGGCCGAGCTCGCGTGCGATCCCGACCGAGAGCGACGCCACTCGCTCCGAGTGCCCCCGGGTATAGGCGTCACGCGCCTCGAGCGCGCTCGCCAGCGACCGCAGCGTCTCGTAGTAGTTTCGCTGGGTGTCCTCGAACAACCTGGCGTTCTCGATGGCGACGGCGGCCTGCGACGCGAGGGTCTCGAGCAGCCGCCGCTCGTCGTCCGCGAGACCGTTCTCGGTCCCGAGCTCGAAGATCCCGATGATCCGATCGCCCACCTGGAGCGGGAGCTCGATCCGCGCGTCGCCGCCCGTTCCCGCGCCTGCCGAGGCCCGGACCCGCATCTCGTGCGAGTCCTCGTCGAGGAGCTTGATGGTGGCAGTCGACGTCCGGATGATCTCACGGGTCATCGTGAGGATGGCCTCGAGAGTGTGGTCCAGGTCGAGCGTGGCCGTGATCGTCCGGCCTGCCTTGTGGAGGGTCCTGAGCTGCTGGACCTGGTGCTCGAGCTGGAGGTTGTTCTCGCGGATCTGCCTGGCCGACGACTCGAGCTCGGTGTTGAGCCGCTCCATCTCGACCAGGCTGGTCCGCAGAGCGTTGTTGGCGTTCTCCAGCCGGCGGAAGAGCTGGGCGTTGTGGATGGCCGCGGCCGCGTGCCCCGCGAAGACCGACAGCAGCTCGAGGTCCCGCTCGCTGAATGCCCCGACGGTCGTGGCCTCGGCGTCGAGCACGCCGATGACCTCTCCGCCGACCTTCAGCGGGGCCGCCATCTCGCACCGGGCGCCCTCGCTCCCCTGGATGTACCGCGGGTCCCTGGCGACGTCGGCCACCAGGACGGGATCACCCGTCTCCACGACCGCGCCGGTGACCGACCCCCGGATGGGGATCCGCTTGCCGACCACGTCGCCGTAACCCACCGCCGCGCACACCACCTGCTCCTGGCGGACCCTGTCGAGCAGCACGATGGCCGACCGGTTGAACGCCAGCGCACCCCGCGCGAGCAGGAGGATCTCCTCGAGCACCGCATCGGGATCGAGGACGGTGGCGATCGCCTGGCTGACGCGATGCACGATCGAGAGCCGCGACCCGCGCTGCTCGAGCCGGTCGAGGAGCCTGGCGTTGCGCAGGGCCGCGCCGGCCTGGACCGCGAACGCCGCGAGGAGCTCGAGGTCGTCCTCGTCGAAGGCCGCGACGTCCGGGCTCTCGGCGTCCAGCGTGCCCACGACCGCTCCGTCGATGACGATCGGGGCGACGATCTCCGTCCGGCCCCCGACCACTCCGGGGACGTACCTCGGATCGCGCAGCACGTCGGGCACGAGGATGGGTTTCCCCGTCGCCAGGACCTCGGCGCTCACGCCTTGTCCGGCAGGGATGCGCTTGCCAACAATCTCGCCGTACCCGAGCGCCGCACGCACGACCAGGTCGCCGTTCTCCCCGTTGATAATCGAGATGGCGCAGTGGCTGAACGCGAGCGCGTCGCGCGCGAGGCGCAGGATCTTGCCGAGGAGCACATCCGGCACCGTGACCTCGGTCAACGCCCTGCCCGCCTCGTTGAGCAGGGCCATCCGGCGAGCGCGGCGCTGGACGTGCTGGTGGAGCTGTGCGTTGCGCACGGCTGCCGCGATCTGGCCGGACAGGAGCTCGACGATACGCTGGTCGTCCTCGGAGAACGCGTCCGGCTCGGTCGATTCGACGTCGAGCACCCCAACGAGCTCGCCCTCGATCGTCAGCGGGACCGCCATCTCGCTCCGGCCGTCCGGCACACCGGCGACATAGTCCGGGTCGAGACGGACGTCGGCGACACGCTCGGGACGAACGGTCCGGGCGACCCGCCCGGTGATCCCTCGGTCGAGTGAGATCCTGGTGCCCTGACGCACCCCGTACCCCACGGCGAGCCGCAGGACCAGCTCCTTCGTCCGGTGATCGAGCAGGAGGATGGCGCTGCGCTCCACCTCGAGCTCCTCGCGGACGAGCTCGAGGACATCCTGGAGGACTCGTTCGGGATCGAGCGAGGCGGACAGGGCGCGTGACGCCCGCGTCAAGACGTGGAGCTCGCGCGTCACTGGGTGATCGGGTCGTGGTTCCACTCGAGCCTCCGGGCACACGCATTGTACCAACTCGGCCCGATCGCGGTGTGCAAGATCACTCGCGGAACCGCCCTTCTCTGCTACACTCGGGCCTCTGAGCCCGATCGAGATGCAGGCACGGCCGTTCGAGGAAGGATCGTCAGGAGTCACGTTCGGACCCTCGCTCGCGTGGGTCCTCGCGGACCTGGCGTCATCCAGGGCGACCGGCATGCTTCGCGTGACGCGGCCGCGAGGCCCTGCCGTGGTCCACTTCCGCGCGGGGCGCGTGACCCGGATCGAGGCCGACGACATGGAGCCCCTCATGGACTCCCTCATCAAGAAGGGTGACCTGCTGGCCAGCCAGGCGCGGGCCGCGATGTCCGAGATCGAGCACCTCGACGTGACTCTCGCCCAGACACTCGTGCGCCAGGGGTTGATGAGCCGTAAGCGGCTCGACGAGATCCGCGCGGAGCGAACCCGGGACGCGCTGGAGACCCTCATCGCCTCCGGGAGCCGAATGAAGGTCTTCGAGGCCGGAACCGCCGATCCAGGACCCGTGGTCGAGGTCGTCGCGCCTACCGTCAAGGGTCTGATCCGTTCGGGTGCCGATGCGACCTGGCTGAGCGTCCCGGGGAACCTGAGCCTCACGATCAGCCGCACGGAGAAATACTGGAAGCTCAGGCAGCACGTCGCTGCGGTGATCGACGAGTCGCGGTTACCCGCGGCCGGGGAATGCGTGAACGACGTGGCGAGGAGGGGCTCACGCGACGACTTGGGGACGATTGCGGCGCTCGTCCTCGCCGGCCTGCTCGAGGTCATCGAGAACAAGACCGAGACCCCGGCGGACATCGAACGGCGCGTCGCGGGTCTCGACGCCACCGAGGAGGCGTGCCGCCTTCTCATCCGCGCCTCCGAGATGTACGAGAAGGCCGGAGACTACCCCAACGCGCGGCGTGCGGCCCTCTCCGCGCTCCGACGGAAGCCGACATTCCTCGATCCCCTGATCCGGGTCGAGCAGATCTGCATCGCCGCGAGGGAGTTCGCAACGCTGGAGCTCGTGTACGAGCTGGTCAACGGCGCGATGCCCGGGCCTTTCGGGCGACGCGCGCTCCTGTACCGCGCCGGCTCACACTTCGAGCACGCGTTCGGCGACATCGAACGGGCACGGGAGTACTACGGCCGCGCTGTCTCCCAGGTCCCCGAGTCGGGTGCTGCCCTCGACGCGCTCCTGCGGACCTCCACAGCGCTCGAGGACATGCGCCCCGTGATCGATGCATACGCAGCCGTCGGGCTCGAGAGCAAGCGCGAGACAACGCGCGAAGCATGGCTCCAGCGAGCCGTGGACATGGCGCTGTCAGGAGGGCACACGGCGATCGCCCAGAACCTCCTCGACCAGATCGAGCAGGGACTCCAGCGCGATTCGGGCCAGCCCCCCGTCCCGACCGAGCCCGCGCAGCCGTCCGAGGACGAGGCCCCCAGCGCGGATGAACCGCTCCTCGCGGAGGAACCCGAGGCCGACGCATCATCGTCAGATGCCGGGCTCGAACCGCTCGCCGAGCCCGACGACACGAGCGCACCGGCCGACGACCTCGATAGGGAAGTCTCGGTGGCGATCGATGCCGTCACGAGATCGACTCCAGTCCCTACGCCGCCGGTCGAGGTCTCGCGATCGCCGTCGAACACGCCTCCACCAAACGCCTTGGGCGCACCTCCGGCCAGGAGCTACCGGGCCGTCTCTTCGCATCCTCCCCCGCCGGAGACTGTCGAGCTGTGCCCCCCCGTCGAGGTGGAGCACCCTCCCGCGCCAGAGGAGCTCCGGAGCGATCTCCCGATGACCATCCTCGCTGATCCGCACGAGGAGGTCAGACTCCGGCAGCTCTGCGCCACCTTCATGGAGTCCCCGGAGGATGTCCAGCACCTCTTCGTCCTGCGCGAAGCGGTTGCGGCCACGAGCGACGATCTGGCCAGGACCGGCGTCTCGTCGTTCCTCGCCCTGTTCTCCAGGGACCAGCCGTCACGACCCATCGGGGATTCCGCGAGCCTCGGTGCGTTCCCGACCGAAGTCATCCGTGACCTGGCCGACATCCCGCGTACCCCCGAGATCCAGGCCCTGGCCACGCTCTGGAAGGCCACGCCCCAGCTCGTGGCGAAGGACCTGGCAGAGCTGGGCGTCGGACGTGCGCTTCCACCCATCCCGGGCCGGGTCACCCCGGCGCAGTCGGTCTTCACCACGACCCGACGTTTGATCTCGAGCGAAGTGTCGCGCTTGTTCCACGTCCCGGCAGGTCCCGCGGTGGCCGCGGTCCTGACCAATCCGCCGTCCGTGCTCATCGGCCCCGCGGGCAAGGCGGACACTCCAGAGATCCGATTCCGCGTCGCCCGGGCCGTCGCCATGGGACACCCGGAGGTGCTCGTGCCGTGCCTGATCGGGCTCAACGACCTGCAGAACCTGCTCATGGCGCTCCAGGCCGCGTTCGGAGACCATCCGCCGCGAGGCTCCCTCGACTTCGCGGCGGCATCTCTCGCCCAGGACCTCTGGTCGGCGGTCTCCCCGGCTGCCCAGCAGTCACTACGTGAGTTCCTGAAGGTCGGGGCGACGCCAGAGGTCGAGGGCATCCGTACGCACGCGCACCATTCCGCGTCGCTCATGGCGCTCCTCGCCACAGGCGATGCCGCCGCGGCGCTCAGGGTGTGCGTGGCCGACGACCCGTTCCTCGCCGGCACCGACCCGACCACCGAGGACGGCTTCGTCAGGGCCATACGGAAGTCTTCCGAAATGGCGGCGCTGGTCAGGCTCGCCCTCTCGCCGGAGTACTGGGAGCTCCGACTCGCAAGCTGACGGCACCCATGACGGATCACGGAGTCGTGCTCGAAGGGATCGGCCTCCACACGGGTCGAACGTCTCGGATCGTCGTCGCGTGTTCGACACCAGGGACCGGGATTCGCTTCGTCCGCACCGACCTCCCCGGACGCCCGAGTGTCCAGGCGGTCCGTGCCACGGTGGTGTCCACCGATCGGCACACCGTCCTCGCCAGCGGGGAAGCGGTCGTGATGACCGTCGAGCACCTCATGGCTGCCCTCTCCGGGCTCTCCCTGTGGGACGCCGTGATCGAGGTCGACGGCCCCGAGGTCCCCATCCTTGACGGCAGCGCGCTGCCCTTCGTGGCGGTCTTGGCGTCACTCGAGCCGTCTCCCCGGGCACCACTCATTGTAGCGAGCGAGGTCTCGATCCGACGTGGCGGCGGAGTCGCGCGTGTCACGCCAAGCGACGGCTTCACGTTGGAATGCTCGATCGAGTTCGACCACCTCGCCGTGCGGCGTCAAACTGCCTCATGGGATGGATCGACCAGGTCGTTCATGGAACAGGTCGCGCCAGCCCGGACCTTCGGGTTCCTGGACGAGATGGTCACACTCCGCGAGCGGGGTCTCGCGGCCGGCGCCAGCCTTGAGAACGCCCTCGTCTTCGGACCCTCCGGTCCGTTGAGCCCCACGCGTTTCGACGACGAGCCGGCCCGTCACAAGCTGCTCGACGCCATCGGCGACCTCGCGCTGCTGGGCTGCCCCATCAGAGCTCGCGTCGTCCTCGAGAAGCCCGGACACTCGTTGATCGTGGGACTGGTCGAGACGCTCGAATCGACGTGAAGGGAGCTCGGTCGAGCTCAGTCTCCGATACCACAGAAGTACTGGCGACACAGCGCTGGTCCTTCCTCGGGCCCGAAGGCCGTGGCGCACCAGCGACAGTCGATGGAGTAGTCCTGGCCGAGGAGCTCGGAACACCCTGCTTCCTCGGGTGCATCGGCGGCTTCACAATACATGCTCGTTTCCTCATCCCTGGATTCCGCCGGGCAGATCACCCTGCACCCGAAGCAGAGGTGGATGGGGAAGTAGAACTCGGGTGTCTCCACTTCCTGCCCCCCTGTCGTCGTCCCGAGCATGGTGACGCCGATCGTGATCAGGTCCCGGTAGCCCAGCATGTCGTTGAACGTGAGCTCTTCCGGTGGAATGCCAATCGCATACTGAAGCAGGGCGGAGACGGCCTGTCTCGGCATCCCCACGAAGCTGGTGACCGTCGTGGACGACGGTGGGACGAAGCTCACCGCCGGTTGATAGAACTCGTAGAAGGGGTTCCCCTGAGCCCTCCCGCCCCGCCATATCCGGATGTTGGCCCCCTCGACCTGGACCGAGTTGGTCTCGACTAGGAAGTTCTCCGAGTTCGCGATCGGGCTCATCTGGTTCACGAGCAGCGGTGCGATCGAGTACTCCCACTTGAACCCGACGTCGAGGATCCCGTAGGTGTGGGAAGCTCCTGTCGAGTCGCTTGTTGCCTCGCAATCCTCAGACACGACCTGGAACTGCTGGATGAAGAACGACGACCTGTTCTCGGCGCACCCGACGAGCAACGCACCCAGTATGCCCGCGATGATCACGAATCGAGCCGACATCACATCACCTCTCGTCCTCTTCATAGTCTACTCCTTCACCGTCCGATCGATTCGGCTCGGTTGACGATCCGAGGCGTGATGAAGATCAGCATCTCACTCCGGCGATCCGACTCGCGCCGGTTCTTGAACAGCCAGCCCAGGATCGGGATCTCACCCAGTCCCGGCACCTGGTTGTCGCTCGTACCGGTGTTCCGCGTGTAGATCCCGCCGATCACGACAGTGTGGCCATCGTGGACGAGGAACTGGGTCTTCGCCTGTCGCTTGAGGATCGTCGGATCGCCACGCGCGCCACGGTTGTTGAAGTCCGGCTCGTCTCTCGTGATGCCCAACTTGAGCAAGATGGAGCCGTCTGCTGTGACGTGCGGCGTGACGGTGAGGTTCAGCTTGGCCTCCTGGAAAGCAGTCTGGACACCCTGGGCGGAGATCTGAGCGTAGGGAATCATCGTTCCTTGCTCGATCAGTGCTTCCGAGTTGTCCATCGTCAGCACGCGGGGGGAGCTGATGATGCGCAGCGTGCCGGTGTCCTCGAGGGCACTCAACCTGATGTTGAGGTTCACGTTCCCGTCCACGCTCCCGAGCGACAGACCGATGGCACCGCCCGATCCGGTTCCAACGGCCGCAGGGAGGTTCACGACGAAGTTCGGGTTCGGTGTTGCTTCGGGTGAGATCGCCAAACCAGCGGTCGGCGTCAGTGCGTCCTCGCCTCCACCGGCGACCCCGATCGAGCTCGGGAATGCGATCCCGGTCGGGTTGCCAGTGGCGGCGGATGCGACGTAATCACCGCCCCACTGGATACCGATCTGCCTCACGTTGTTGGTCGTCGTCTCGACGATCCGCGCCTCGATCAAGACCTGGGGTGTCTGGGTATCGAGGGCGCGAACGAGCTCCTCTATCTGATCGAGTGACGATGTCAGATCGCGCGCGATGAGGACGTTCGTCCGCTCATCGACCGATATCGAACCCCTGTTGCTCAACAACTCCTCGGTACGCGGCGCGATCTCATTGGCCATCGCGTAGCTGATGGGGATGATCCGCGTCTCGAGGGGCGCGAGCTGGATCGCGTGCTTTCGGCGCGCGAGCTCCATCTCCTGCTCCTTCTCCAGCACGGTGAGGGGAGCCACGCGGATCAGGTTGCCTTCGCGAACCATCCCGAGCCCCTTGGCGCGCAAGATGACATCGAGGGCCTGATCCCACGGCACGTTCCGCATCTTGATGGTCACTGTGCCCGAGACGTCGTCCGCGGCGATGATGTTGACCCGGCCGATGTCGCTGAGGAGCCGCAGGATGTTGTGGATGTCCGCATCCTTGAAATCGAGGTCGATCCGGCGACCGCGATAGTTGTGCCGTCCCCTGACCCTGCGCTGCTCCATTGGGACCGAGCTGACGAAGCCGGCCGTCTCCTCCTCCCCGTACCGGTACTCCCCGACGTCTTCGCGGGAGACCACGACCGACGGGGGAGCATTGCCCTGGGGTCGTTCCCCTGCTCCAATTCCCGGAGCCGAAGCGACCTGTTCTCGATTGGGCTGCACTTCGAGGATGAGACGGTTCCCTCGGCGTACCACCCGGCTGCTGGACGGCCTCCTCACCTCCACCTCGACCACCGCCTCGTCTGCGCCGTCCCTGGCAAAGGTGCTCACGGACGAGACCGAACCCTCGGCTTCCGCTACGTCCAAGGTTCGGGTGAGGAGCCGTGGCACCTCGGCTCCGTGGAGCATGAGCGTCGCGTTGCCCATCGCATCGCGAGCCAGCGTGTATTCGACCCTTCCGGTGAGATCCACCGTGATCCTCGAGACATCTTCACCTCCGTCAAAGGACACGTCCCGGATCGCGGGGCGAGGAGGCGTGGCCCCCTCGGAAACCGACTGGGGTTGATCGGCATTGGACGGCGCCGGCACATCGCCTCGCATCTCGGCGAGGCGGAGGAGCCTCCTTTCCTCTTGTGTGAGGGGGCGATCGGGACGAACCGCGCTCTCGAGGAGCTTGGCGGGGCGCTCGGATGCACGTGCTTCTCGGGGCACGCCGGGCTGAAGCGCGGGCTCTCGAGCCTCGCGTGCTGCCTGGGCATCTCGAGCAAGGTTCTCGGCGCGCGCTACTGCGTCCCGGGCTTCCTGCTCGGCTCGCTCCCGCGCTTCCCGTGCGACTCGGAGCTCTGCGTCGCCTCGCTCGCGCGCCTGTTGCACCTCTCGGGCGAGTGCGTCGGCTCGCTCCCGCGCTTCCCGTGCGAC